>Ga0163153_10000606_pt1 | contig 62069 bp, 62 predicted proteins | sample OliLakLV19MP6IB1_FD_148629 | JGI IMG/M metagenome (GOLD analysis project Ga0163153, IMG submission 148629) | Freshwater microbial mat bacterial communities from Lake Vanda, McMurdo Dry Valleys, Antarctica - Oligotrophic Lake LV.19.MP6.IB-1 | ecosystem: Environmental > Aquatic > Freshwater >... | reverse complement strand
GCCCGAATAGATCAGCTGCTCGGTCGTCAGTCCCGACCGCGCTCGTAGGTCGGCGAGGTGCCGCTTGACGGTGCTGGGCCGGATGCCAACGAGCTCGGCAGCGTCCTGGACCGACCCGCCAGCGGCGACGTAGGCGGCGAGCACGTCCATCTGGCGCCGCGTCGCCTGCGTCGAGAGTACTGAGCCCATCGCCTTGGCGGTCCTCGGCCGGTGCTGCGCTGGAGCGAGACGATCGGGATCCCGGCGCCGGGCGGGCGCTGCGGCCGCTACCCTGAGACCGTGACCGACGGAACATCGCGGAGTACCGGTGTCCAGCCATGGCGCCGGCTCGGCACGGAGACATACCAGCGCCGCTACGGGCTGTTCTTCCTCGCTGCGCCGGTCTTCGAGCGCTACGGTTTCCGGGGAGCGACGATCCGGGCCCTGGCCCACGCCTGCCATCTGAGCCCTGCTGGCTTGTACCACTGGTTCGACTCGAAGGAAGCACTGGCCACCTACCTCCTTCGTGCCCCGCGAGTGGACTGGGATTCGACGTACGTTGCCCCGGACGTAGATCCGCTCCTCCAGTTGCGCGAGATGATCGATGTGGCGGTCGTCAACGTCCGGCTCTACCTGCTCGCGATCCGTCTCCACGAGGAGATCGAGGGGAAACGGGATGACCACGCGGTGGCGAGGGCACTCCGCCAGGGCGAGGCGGTCTTCGCCCGCTACATCCACGAGGTCGCGCCGGGACTGGGGCGGACGGAGGCGACCGCGCTCGGTCGGGACCTGATGGCGACGCTGGTCGGATCGGCGGTAGCGGGACTGGATCCCGAGCCCGAAGCCGCCCAGCGCGCGCGGCTGACGGCGCTGCTTCGCGACCGGCTCGTCCCGGGATACGTCGGACCGGACGCGTTCGACCGCATGATGCGCTCCGGGAGCCGCCCGCCGACCTGAGGACCGGCCTGGTTTGCGGGCGGCGCTGGAACCGAACAGATGGCGTGCTCCGTTCGGTCGCATCGTGCCTAGCCTCGGCGTAGCACCGCCACGCATGGAGGCCACGATGTCCGGAACCGCCCAGCCGATCACCCCGACCGCCCGCCCAGGGAACCGGTCGTCTCCGCTCCTGGACCCGGCCTACTTCCGACGGGCGGGACGAGCGACACTCCTCGCCGTCGGAACCCTCGGCCTGTCGGCCGTCGCGCTCTCGCTGTACTTTGGCGGCGCGGGGCAGATCTTCGGACCGATCAACGACGCGCTGCTCGCCGCGGCCTTCGCCCTCCTGGCGCCGGCGGTCGAGGCCGTCCGACAGCTTGCCCGCGGGGTCGCAGGCCGGTGGTTCGACGTGGCAAGCGCGGCCGCTCTGGCCGGGATCGCCACCGCTGCCGTCGGTCAGGTCCTGCTCATCGTGGGGCTGCTGCCACTCGTGGGCTCATTCGTCACGCTCGGCGTCGGTGCCCTGCTCGTCGTCGGGTGGACCGGAGCCCTGGCGGTGATCGCGCTTCGCCACGGCCTGCTCAGGCGAGCGGTCGGCTGGTGGGCCGTCGCGCTCGTCGCGGCGACGGTCGTCACGGCGATCGGCACGCCGCTGGCGGGACTCGGGACGGCCGCGATGTCCGTCGTGTTCGGGATCCCGCTCCTGGTCGCGACCGTCGGGTTGCTCGTGACCCTGGGGCGGGACCTGCTGCGCCGAGCCTGAGATCCAGGAGGGAATGTCGAGATGACCGACCAGGTCCTCACGCACGAGTCGGTGGCGACGGATGCCACCGATGCGCCGACCCGCTACCGCCGCGCCGAGGCGGCAATGTGGGCCGAGCATGGCGCGCCGGGCCCCCTCGAGCGGTGGGTCGAGGTGGCCGCGACCGGGACGCGGGTCCGCGTCCTGGAGCACGGCGAGGGCCGACCGGTGCTCTTCGTCCACGGTGGCCCGAACGCGGCTTCGACCTGGGCACCGATCGTCGGCCGCCTTCCGGGGATCCGGGCGCTGGCGCTCGACCGGCCCGGCTGCGGGCTCAGCGAGTCGCTGCCCTCGGCTAGCGACGGGGGTCGCATCTGGGACGCGATGGTCGAGGTCCAGGCGGCGGCCATCGAGGCCCTCGGCGGCGGGCCGGTGGACGTCGTGGGCAGCTCGTTCGGCGGTGGATGTGCGCTCGCCCTCGCCGGATCGAGGCCGGACCTCGTCCGACGACTCGTGATCGAGGGCGTGCCGACCGTCGAGGGCATGCGCATCGCCCCGAACCTGCGGATCCTTGCCGCCGGCCCGATCGGACGGTCCATCGCCCGAAGGCCGACGAGCCAGGCGGTGCTTCGCCGGACGTTCCGCCAGCTCGGCCATCGCCGACTCGTCGATTCCGGCTGGCCGTCCGGAGCCGATCTCGCCTGGGGGCTGTCGATGACGCGCGACACGCCGACGATGCGGAACGAGGTCGCGCTCATCCAGTCGCTCGCGACCTGGCGCGGGTTCCGCACCGGTCGGCTCGTCGCGGCGGACATCCTGGGCCGGATCGCCGCCCCGACCCTGTGGTTGTGGGGTGACGCCGACCCGTTCGGCTCACCCGAGATCGGCCGAGCGTGGGCCCGGCGGATGCCGACGGCAACGCTCGAGGTACTCGAGGCGAGTGGGCATTTGCCTTGGCTCGACGACCCGGCCGGGCACGCGGAGCGCATCGGGACATTCCTCCGCGAGCGGTAGGCGAAGTGGTGCTTCACGGTGGAGTGCGACAGGCCGAGGCGGTGGGCGGCCGCCTTCTCCGAGCCAGCCACAATGAGGGCGGCGACCACCGCGAGCTCGGGGTCGGTTGCCCGGTCGGCTGAGCCACGGCCGGTCCACGTCCTCACGCCAGCCGCCTCGCCGCCAGCCAGCCACTCGGCTCGCCCCTCGATCGGGATCTCGCAGGTTGCTAGCGCGCGTCCAACACCTGTCGGGCGCGCCATTGTCATGAGTCGCGACATGCGGCACATGTGGTCAGCCGGTCTCCTGGGACCCCGGCTCGCCGCGCCAGGCGCGCAGCACCCGGGCGCTGAGGCGCTGCCAGGCGCGCGTGCTGTACAGGGCGTTGTGCCGGCTGCGGTTGGACTGGCCGGCGTGTTCCGTGCAGCGGCTACCGGTCCGGCTCGTGACGACACCGCAGACCGTGCAGAGCTTCACAGCTCGGGTCGGTTTTCAGTGGCGTCGCGCCTGACGCTGGTGACGCTCGATTGCACGCCCTTCGACATCGCGACGAGCCTGAGCGGCGGGGGCATAGCGGTCTATCCGCCCGCAGTGCTACATCTGCAGGACCAGTCGCGACCGCGTCCCGGTGTCGCACGTGCATCGAACCGGATGACGGCGCGGCGCTTCTCTGCCGCGCCGCCACGACCGTCCAAATTCAGGCAAGATCCGAGCGGTCGGTGATAAAGCCGACGTCTGGATCGCACCAGCCTGCGCCGTCAGTTGGCACCGCCAGTCTCGGCCACGACTCTTGCCATGAAGGCGACGAACGCGGCGGGCTGCTCAAACAACGTCCGGTGGCCGGAGTGCTCGAAGACGGTCCGCTCCTTCGAGGGGGCCTGGAGCATGTCAAACCACTCGTTGGCCGGGATGGCGCGCCCGCGGGCCTCGTGGGCGCCGATCGCCATGTAGTACGGAACCGAGAGTCGCGGAACATCGCGGCGGAAGTCGACCGACTGGATCTGGGGATACAGGACCGCGAACGTGTCGAGGAAGCTCTTCAGCCCGTTCACGCGGTCCATCAGGGAGTTCTCGGGGACGAACAGATTCCCTGGCATCTCCTTGTCAAGGTCGAGTTCGGCGTACGGGTTCCAGTCATGCTCGTGGGAGAGGGCCGGCTCGTATGCCAACAGATCGGCATAGGGCGGCGGGCCGTTCTGGCGAAGCGTGGCCGCGAGCGCCGAGTCGCCGGTCGACTCCGCCCAGGCCAAGGTGTCCTCCCAGAACATCAGGTCAGTCTCGACCGGATCCACCATCTGCCCGGCCCCGACGAACGCGTGGAACAGTTCTGGTCGCTGCTCCACGGCGAGGACGCCGAGGATGGTGCCCCACGAATTGCCAACCAGATAGATCTTCTCCTGGTTGAACCGGTCGCGCAGGTAGGCGGTCAGGTCGATCGTGTCAGCGACCACCCGATCCAGCGTCAGTGTCGCGACCGGATCGAGCGCGGCGTAGGACTTGCCGACGCCTCGTTGATCCCAGGTCACCACCACGAAGTCCTGCTCGAGCCCGGTGTCTGCGCGCATGGCGCCGAGATCCGTGCCGCCCGGGCCTCCCGCCAGGTACAGCAGGACCGGGTTCGTCGTATCGCGGCCTCGGATCATCAGCGCTTGATCGTGCCCGCCGATGGGGACGCTCGTCAGCTCGGCGATGCTGCCCGGGAGTGGCTGGCCGTCTCGGCCGACGATCGGAGCCGTGCTGGCAGGCTGGGCGATCGCGACGGCAAGCGCGACGAACCCGACCGTCAGCAGGCCTGTGAGCCCCCAGCCGATGAGCCCCAGCGTCGCGGTCGAGTCTCGCCCGAGCCGGGCGGCCAACTCGACACCGTAGCGCGCGCCAACGATCATCGGCACCAGGACGAGCAGACCGTGAAGTCCGCGTCCCAGGACGAAGGCAAAGATCCCGTATGTCGAGCCGAGGTTGATGCCGTCGACCGTGGGGCCAGAGACGCTGAGTCGGGCGATCTCATAGACCGCGACGAACGCCACCGGCGTCATGACCATGCTCCATCTGCTGCCCATCAGGAGTCCGGCACCGATGCCGACGACGAGGGCTCCAACCATCGACGCCAGAGCCTGCGGGGTCGTGATCGGGCCACGTGGAGTCAGCCACGCACTGATCAGAGCGGCCAAGGCCGCTAGTCCGACGGCGAGCAGCAGTCCCATCCGCAGATCAGACCAGATCAGTGCCAAAGTCAGACGACGCCCTTTCTGCTGTGTCGGAGGCGACAGTGCTTGATCTGGACGAGAAGCCACGACGGATGTGGACGGTCTCACGACGCGCCTCCCAAGCTCGAAGGGGATGAATCTGGTGTTGGTACGCAGCGGGGAAAGCGCGCGAGCGCCCGGAGAACGATCGCTGCGGTGATCCCGAACGCGAGGAGGAACAGGGGGCTCGGGTAGGACCGCCCGAACGACTGGAACATCGCTCCGTCGGGTCGGATCTCGAGGTATCCCACAGGATCCGCCGCAACCCCTCCGCCGCCACCGGATCCGGAGCTGGTCTCTATGCCTGGGTCGCCGGCCACGCCGCTGCCGCCACCGAACGCCCATCGGACCCGGGCGACCGGAACAACGGTGACTTGGCCCTGTTCGATCGGCTGTCCGAACACGGCCTGCGCACCGGCGTGTCCACCGACCCGGTCCACCAGCCGCTCAAGGAACGCCTCTCCTGAACCGCTATCGGCTGCCTGGCGCGCCAGATCGAACGCGCTTGGAACATCTGTCGTCACGGTCTGCCTCCTTGGGCAGGTACCACTGAGGCGACGTCGCCAAGAGAAGCGGCCATGGCCGTGCCGGTCTCGTCGGGCGCTCCTGGCTTCAACTCGACACGGACGAGGACGACCATCTCAGGCCTCCTTGCTCTGTGCCTGCAGATGAAGGCCGCCCGCGTCTTGGCGGGATGTCGCTGACCGCTGGTGTGTGGATGCAGGCTCGATGCTCGAGTAGACCCTCGCGGCCACGATCGTGCTGACGAGCGCGATCGTGGCGAACATGGCGATCGGTGGGAGGGCCACGACACCAGTCGCAGCGGACTCGACGAGGAGCATCGCGACGATCGCCGTCGCCATGGCGATCGCCTTCACGACGACCACCGAGGCGAGCAGGTAGCCGATCGGCAGACGCCGGTAGACGGCGATCGCCGTAAACATCCCAAGGGGCACGAGCAGGCCCAGGTCGAACGCCTGGACGACCAGCGTCGTCCCGCCGTATAGCTCGGCGACAACGTCGGAGCGCAACGTTCTTCCGACCAGCGGGAGCCACATGCCGGTCAGGAGCAGGGCCATGAACAGGCCGAGGCCGACCATCGCGCGGCGCGGGAATCGCGGCGTGAACCGCTCGCTCAGCTGGGCGAGGTCGATCCCGCCGACCAGCAGGGCGATGCCCGACACGCTGACGGCCACGATCAGGACGTACAGCAGGAAGAGCGGGCCGTAGGCGAGGAACGTCGCGTATTCGAAGTACTGATAGAGGAGGTAGGTAAGGACGCCTGTGGCCACCAGGGTCGCCCTCAGGGACCCACGCCACAACCACGGCAAGGTGATGATCAGTGCGGGAACGACCAGGAACAGCGTGACCGCGTCCCAGCCGACGCCCTCCGCCGCGATGTTGATCCCATTGAACCGATAGACGCCGGTGGTGAGGACATCGACCTGTTCGCCCCTGACGCTCACGAATGCCCTCGTCGAGAGGTCACCGCGCATGAAGACGCCAGCAGCACTCGCCACGGCCGCCAGGACAGCGGCCGTCGCGCTCAGCGCGACGATCCAGGTGGATCTGTTTCGTTGCACACCAACCTCCAGCGTCTGACGCTCCAAATCCTGGCGCGGACGGGACGCAGCCGATGAGTGCCATCCGAACCGTCGGGACGTGCCATGGCGCCCTGCCGATCGGGCCGATCGGCGCGTCCCTCGGAATCGCCGGGCGCCCATCCTCTATCTGGGAGACGCTCGTACGGAGGATGGAATCGTGATCAAGTCAACAGTTACAAGGCTCTTTATCGGTAGCGTGATCGCCGTGATCGCCGGCGCTGTTCTGGCGTTCGCCGCCGTGTGGGTGGCGTATGCCAGTGGCGCCTTCGTGATGAGCGGTCCGGATGTCACGGGGGTTCAGTCGACGCCCTTCGCCTGGACGATCCTCGGGCTCGCGATCGTGGCGGTGCTGGCCATCATGGCCGGCTTCATCGGCGGCTTGGTGTCGTGGATCGGCGCCCTGCTGAACACGGCACAGCTCGAAGACAAGACGTGGTTCATCGTCCTGCTCGTGCTCGGACTCCTGAGCTTCGGGCTCGTGGCGATGATCGCCTACGTCTTGGCGGGGCCCGATGCCACGAGGGACACGGCCCGACGGGCGCTGCACGCGGCTGCCTGATCGGACAAGGGCGGATCGCTTGTTGCCGGCGGCAGTTGTAGAGTCCCATGCAGACGGGCGAATCCCAACACAGGACGGGCTGGGCTGCCTGCCCTCGGAAAGAGAGCAATCGATGGCACGCAAGCGACCAACCATTGTGCCGACGATCGCCGCGATCGCGCTGGCGGGTCATGGACTCATCCACCTGATCGGGTTCGTTGTGCCTTGGCGAATCGCCGTGCTCGAGGGGTTCGCCTACCGCACCACGGCCCTCAATGGCGCCCTCTCCCTTGGCGAGACCGGCGCGCAGGCGGTTGGCATCGCATGGCTCGTGATCGCCATCGGCTTCCTGACGGCCGCAGTCGGCGTGTGGCGAGCCCAGGCCTGGGCGCTCCGACTGACGGCCATCCTCGCGGTGTGCTCGGTCGTCGTCTGTGTCCTCGGCCTGCCGGAGACCGGCGCGGGCATTGTCGTGAACGGCCTGATCCTCGCTGTGGTCGGCTATCTCTACTTGACTCGGAGCCGTCGCTCCGTCGTCGCCGCCTGATCGGGAGCGCAGGACATGCCCAGATCGTTCGACCAGCAGTTCGCGCAGGCCGTTGCGGCCGAGTTCGCCCGCCAGCCCCTCGCCCCATCGACGCCGGTGACCGAGGCCGATCTTCTGTCGCTGCCCGCGCCAGTTGGCCGGTACGTGCGTGCCTCGGGCGCCATCGCTCGGCCGCGGCCGCAGAATGTCCGCGTCGAGTTCGACGCGGACATGCGCCGCAAGCGCGGGCAGGCGCCGATGGTGTCGACGTCGGTCCAGTACAACTTCTTCGGCCGGCCGGCCCGGCTGTTCCTCATGAAGGCGCGCATGTTCAGGCTGCCGGTCCGGGCCATGCACCTCTATCGCGAGGAGGACGCGACCTTCCAGGTCCGTGTGGCGTCCCTCGTCAACATGGTCGACCAAGCGGGCGAGGATCTCAGCCGTGCCGAAACGGTCACCGTGCTGAACGACATGTGCTTCATGGCGCCGGGTGCCCTCATCGACGAACGACTCACATGGCAGCCGATCGACAACCGGAGCGCGCTCGTGAAGTTCAGCAATGGGCGACAGCACGTCGCGGCCACGCTCGCGTTCAACGAGCGCGACGAGCTCGTGGACTTCTGGTCCGACGACCGGCCCGACAGCAGCAGCGGGACGGTCAGGCCGATGCGCTGGAGCACACCGATCGGTGACTACCGCGACATCGACGGACGGCGACAGGCAACGACAGGTGCCGCCGTCTACGCCTATCCCGATGGCCCATTCGCCTATGGGGAGTTCACGCTGCGCTCGCTCCGCTACGACGTGCCGGGTCCCACCTCCGGCCACGAGCCCCTGCACGCCGACGCCATCGCGGCGCTCAACGCATGAGCACGAGGCGAAGACTCGCGGACCGTCTCGCCGTCGTGGCGCTCCCCCTCGCGGCAGTCGCCGCAGCCGCTGGCCTGCTGGTGACGGGCCTCTACCGCGACCCCCCAGAAGGGATTCGCCAAGCTCGAGCGACGGATCTGGTGACGCTGGTGGCCGCGGTGCCGATCTTGGCCGTGAGCCTGTGGAGACAGCGCTCTGGCTCGGCCGAGGTGGTGCTTGACGGTCGAGTGCGACAGGCCGAGCCGGTGCGCGGCCTCCTTCTCGGACCCGGCACGGACCACCGCGGCCACGACGACGACCTCTCGATCTGTGGCGCGTCCGGCGGAGCGGCGGGCTGTCACGCCAGCCGCCTCGCCGCGGCGAGCCACTCATCGCGGCCCTCGATCGGCAGCTCGTAGGTTGCTAACGCGCGCCCAACACCTGTCGGGCGCGCCATTGCATCCTGTCAGGCAACCGCGAATGCCTGCCACACGAGCCATGCGGACCGGGCACACGGGCCGGATGGACCTGCGCTCCCGTGGATCACCCCGGATATCGTGGGTTCGTCACATGGCAAGACCGGAGGCTCGATGCGTACACCCCACTCACTGACGTTGCTCGCGGTCGCGCTCGTGCTCGTCAGTATCGTCGCTGCCTGCAGCTCCTCGGCAGCATCCAGCAGCCCGAGCGCCACGACGCCCACCGTGTCGGGTGCCTGGGTTCGCCCGCCCATGGGCGCAGACCGGCCAGCAGCCGGCTACATGATCATCGCGAACGCCGGCAGCGAGGCAGACGCCCTGATCGCGGCGGCGAGCGCGATCGCGATTTCGGTCGAGATCCACGAAACGACAACCGACGCCAGCGGGACGATGGGGATGCAGCCGGTCGACAAGATCGAGGTCCCGGCGGGTGGCTCCGTGAGCCTCGAGCCGGGCGGCTACCACCTCATGCTGATGGGCGTCACCGAGATGCCGCCGGTCGGTGAGATGGTCGAGATCACGTTGACCTTCGAGACGGGCGGCGACGTGGTCGTGCAGGCCGAGGTCAAGGCCGGCTGACATGGCGCGACGCCCGGCCAGCCCGGGGCAGCCGAGTGATCCGGCCGCCATGTTCGATGGCGCCTTCTGGCTGGTCGCCGTGCTCGCCGCCGGCATGGTGGTGCTGATGGTCGTCCGACTGCTGGCGGATGCGGGTGGCGTGCCGGGCGGTGGTGCTGTCGCCAGCGCAGGGGCGTCCGGCACAGCATCCGCATCTGCGCCATCCGTCGATGTGAGCGCCTACCTCGAGCCGGTGGTCACGGCCGCACCACCACTCGAGCTGACGGGCCCGGATGGCCAGCCGATGTCGCTGGCCGACTTCCAGGGGGCGCCGGTCCTCGTCTTCTTCGGCTACACACACTGCCCCGATGTCTGTCCGGCGACGATCGGCACGGTCGGTCTGGCCGTCGACGCCTTCGGTGAGGGGACGAGGGCCGTCTTCGTCAGCGTGGACCCAGAACGCGACACCATCCCGTGGCTTGCTGAGTTCGTCCGGTTCATGCCCGGCGGGTTCACGGCCGTGACGGGGACAGCGGCCGAGGTCCGCGCCGTGGCCGACGACTGGGGCGTCCGCTACGCGCGCGTCGAGACCGGCGATGCCGAGGCCTACTCGATGTCCCACACGGCCGACGTGTTCGTGGTGGATGGCGCTGGCCAGCTCCGGGCACGCTTCCCATTCGGCACCGAGGCCCCGGCGATGATCGCGGTCTTGCGCGAGGTCGCGGCCACGACCGTCACCCCGACCGCCGCACCAGCGCCGAGCGTCGCCCCGACCACGGCCGCGCCGAGCCCCATGCCGGTGGCCGATCTGACCATCGAGGTCGTGTCCAGCTCGGTGTGGTCCGGCGGCGCCAGCCCCGTCATCCTGGCGTTGCACGAAGCCACGGGCCGCATCAACGACCCGACACTCACGGTGGCGGTCCAGGTGCTGGCCGTGGACGGGACGCCGGCCGGTGCGCCAGTGGCGGCGGTCGCCATCCAGCCCCGGGGCATCGCGGACGTGTCGTACGTCGCGACCGTGGACATCCCGAGTCCGGGCACGTGGAACCTGGCCGTCACTGCCACGGACGCTGACGGTACGGCCCGGACCGGGGCCGCCGGCGTGGTGGCCCGCGATCCGGGCGGGACCGCGGCCCTGGGGGCTCCCGCCCCGATCATCGACACGCCGACCGCGGCGGACTTCGGTGGCGACCTCACCTGGGTCACGACCGATCCCGCGCCCGATCCGCGGCTGTCGGCGACCTCGACCGGTGATGCCCTGGCCGCCGGCCGACCGTTCGTCCTGGTCGTGGACTCCTACTCGTTCAAGGTCACCCCGGCATGCGGCAAGGCGGTCGTGATGGCCAAACAGCTGGTCCACCGCTGGACCGACGTGCCATTCATCCACCACGAGCCATACCGGTACACGGTGGTGACGACGGAGCCGGTCCTGGAGGGCTCGCTCACGGATCCTCGGCTGACGGAAACCGCTGACGCGTGGGGCACGGGAAGCCAGCCGTGGGGCGTCGGATCCATGCCGTGGGTCTTCGTCGTGGACGGCGACGGGATCGTCCGGGCGAAGTATCAGGGCGTGATGGGCAGCGCCGACGTGGACGTGATGCTCTCGCTGCTCGACCAGAGGGGCTGACCCGGCGGTTCGGCCCCTCGGAAAGGGGCCACAGGTCACATCACGCGACGGTCGCGCGTTCTGTAGCGTTCCGCCCATGGATACACAGCCGCAGGGTGACCTGCAACTCTCGCTCCTCGACGACCCATCCATCTCGCGTCGCCGGTTCCTCCGGGGCGCGGCCATCGCTGGAGGCGGCCTGATCGCAGCCGGCGTCGCCGCGTGCACCGCGACCGCCGCCCCGGGGTGGACCTACGGCCCGGAAGGGATCCCGTCCGCGGCACCGGGCGCCGGATCACCATCACCATCGCCGGCGCCGTCGGCCGGTCACACGATGGCCCCCAGCGCCGCGCCGACCGCGTCGGCGTCCGCACCCACGGAGACCATGCCGGATGGCTGGAGCCAGCACGACATCAACGCGCGAAAGATCGTGCGCCGATATCTCGGCAACCTCGTCACGGCGCTGCCGGCCATCTATCCAGAGCCGGTCGTGACCAAGCTCGCCGACATCCTTGGCGCCGGCGAGGACTACCCCGAGCTCTCCCTGAAGCCGGCGTTCGCCCAGGTCCCGAACCTCGTCCTGAGCGACGCCCTGGATCCACTGACACCGACCCTGGACGGCGACGTCAAGGTCTTCAACCTGACAGTCGACGAGATGGACTGGCGGATCGATGAACTGATGCCGCCGGTCGCGGCTCTCGGCTACAACGCCCAGTGGCCTGGCCCGACGATCCGGGTCAACCAGGGCGACCGCGTCCGGGCGATCTTCACGAACAACCTGCCCGAGACGACGAGCGTGCACTTCCACGGCGTGGAGTTCGAGGACTTCTTCCAGGACGGCGTCCCATTCCTCACGGAGAAGCCGATCATCCCGGGCGAGGCGCGGGCCTACGAGTTCACCGCGGTCAACCCGGGTTCGCTCATGTACCACTCCCACCACAACGCGACGGACCAGGTGGGTCGCGGGCTGCTGGGTGCGTTCATCGTGGATCCACCCGAGCCGCAGGCCGAGTACGACCGCGAGTACGTCTGGATCTCGAACGACACACTCGGCGGCTTCACCATCAATGGCCACGGCTTTCCGGCCGTGGTCCCGGTCCTCGCCGCGCAGGGCGAACGGGTCCTGGTCCGGTTCATGAACGAGGGCCTGATGATGCACCCGTGGCACAGCCACGGATTCGCCATGGACGTCGTCGCGCGGGACGGCATCCCACTGGGCAGCGCCAGCTTCAAGGCCGACACCTTCGGCGTGAACCCGGGCGAGCGCTACGACGCGGTCATCACCGCGGACCGCCTCGGAGTGTGGGCATTCCACTGTCACGTCCTCTCCCACGTCGAGGGTCCGGACGGTATGTTCGGGATGGTCACCGCGCTGATCGTCGTGCCGACCGCGGAGGACGTCGAGACGATCATCGGGGCGCTGATCGCCTAGGCACCACCTGTGTGGACTTCGAAGTCATCGGTTCCCTGCGCTGACGTACGTTCGATGGATGCGTTCGCTCGGTCGATCGCGACCGGCTGCGTCGGCGTGTTCGCGAAGTAGGCTCGGTCGACGAGGTCATGGAACGCAGCGAAGGTCGCCTCGCTGCGTGACGACAGGCTCAGGTTGACCTGCCGGGCGGTTGGTGGTTTCCGGGATCTGGGCGCCAGCGAGGGCGTTGCCTCGTGTGGGCCGGTGGGCCGGTGGACGGTGGACGGTGGACGGTGGGCCGCTCCCACAGGGAGCGGATTCGGGATGAGTGCCTGGTGGAGGATCGCCCAGAACGACAGGCATGTCGCTTGGGGAGATGACCAGGAGGGATCCGTTCAGGAAGTGCTCCCTGTGGGAGCACCGCTCCAAGTGAGGAGCGCGGAGGGTGGCTGCCGCCGCAAGAAGAGTCCACGACCGCGACGGTCACGCCCGTCCCGTCGCCTGGTCGACGAAGAGCAGTTGCGAACGGTGAAGGTCGCGGGCGAAATCGGTCCATTCGGCTCTGGCCGGCACGCCCGACTCCAGTCACGATGGGCCTGTTCGTGAGCATCGGTGCACATTGCGTACATCGCCATGAGCGGCGTGCGGGCCGCAAGTCACGACCTAGGCCCAGGATCGCCGGGATCGCGTCGCGGTCACGGACCTGATCGCCGGCAGGGCCCGAGCGCGGGCCAGCCGCGGCCACGGCTCCGACGAGGACGAGCACCGCGAGGGATGCGCCTCCGAGTGAGCGGATCAGCTTCTTCATCTGGTACATCTCCAGACATCGATCATGCCCACCCGGGATGTCCGGGTATCAACGACTGATCGGTGGCTCCTTGAAGTCTCGTGGTCATCGGTGGAGCGTCGATGAAGCCTCGATGGACGGTCGGTGGACGTTCGGTGGGACGATGACCACGACCCTGGACGCTCCGCCTGGGTGGCAGCAACGACCTGGACGATCGCTGGGACGGTGGTCTCTTGAAGCCATTCGGAGACGGTCCTGTTGTCGTCTCGTCGTCACGTGCCTCTCTGTACCCTGCGTCGATCGCCGCGCGATCGGTGGACGGGCGGCATGGCGCCGTCCTACGATGGACCCGACGACCCGTCCGTGGAGCCTCCTTGTCCAGCGACGCCCGGTACGACACCGAGACCATGGCAGCCCGCATCCTGGACGCGACGCTCGGTGCCTTCGACATCGCGACCATCTATCTCGGCGTCCGCCTTGGCCTGTATCGCGAGCTGACAACGGACGGACCGCTGACGGCGGGCGAGCTCGCCAGGAGGACCGAGACCCGGCCACGACTCGTGCGGGAGTGGTGTGAGCAGCAAGCGGCCACGGGCATCCTGAGATGCGTTGACCCCGAGGTCGAACCCGACGCGCGGCGGTTCTGGCTGCCGCCGGGATATGCCCAGGCCCTGGCCGAGCGCGACAGCCCTCAGTACGCAGCGGGCAGCGTTCACGGGCTCGTGGCACTGCTCGCCACGATCATCGACATCGAGAGCGGCATGCGCGACGATCCCGCGGCCGGGGTCCCCGACGCTGCCCAGGGGCTCGAGACGACCGGCGAGACCAACCGGCCGTTGTTCCTCCACCTCCTCGCCGGCTGGCTGGCCGCGATCCCGGACATCCACGAACGGCTGCGCGCCGAGCCGGCCGCCCGGGTCCTCGACATCGCCTGTGGAGCGGGGTGGTCAAGCCTGGCGATCGCGCGGGCCTATCCCCGGGTGCGGGTAGACGCGATCGACATCGACCCACGAGCCATCGCCCTCGCCGAGCGACATGCGCTCGACGCCCACGACCGGGGGGGCGTCACCTTCTTTGCGGCCGACGCCGCGGACCCTGGGCTCGAGGGTCCCTACGATCTCATCACGTGCTTCGAGGCGGTCCACGACATGGTCGACCCGGTCGCGGTCCTCGGCCGGTGGCACCGCCTCCTCGGCCCGGATGGTGCCTGCCTCGTGGCCGACGCGCGAGTGGAACCATCGTTCACCGCGCCCGCCGGTCGCCTCGATCGGCTGGCCTACGGCTGGAGCGTGCTGGATTGCCTACCGGCCGTGATGGCGACAGAGGGCTCCACCGCCACCGGCGCCGTGATGCGGCCCGCGACGCTCCAGGCGTACGCGGCGCGGGCGGGCTTCACCGGCTTCGAGATCCTCCCGATCGAGGATCCCGACTGGCGCTTCTACAGGCTGCGCCGCTGAGGCCGGCTCCCGGCAACGGTGCCTAGGCGGGTACGTGTCCAAGGTCTCAGCTCGATGGGCCAGGATCGATGGTGCCGACCTGCTCCCCGCGCGATCCGGACTCCGGGCCGACGGCCGTCCGCAGCGTGTCGAGGAACTCGTCGAGTGGCACCCGGTGGATCTTCGCTGCACGTTCCACTGTGATCGCCCTGGTGATGAACGAGCGGAACGAGTAGCGGGCCACTCGCTTGACGCCGAACACCTCCATCACGTCGGCGATGTCGCCGCGCTCGGCGAGGCCGGCGACGACCCCGCGAGGCGGCTGCACGTGCTCATGGAGGTCTACATCGCGTTCATTCGCGAACACCCTCACGTGCACGACCTCGCCTACGGGCCGCTGATCGCCAAATCGGACCACCCCAGTCTCCAGCGTGCGGCGTCCGCCTACTGGGACCTCCTTCACGACACTGTCGCAGCCTGCCAGCCCTCGGGCGTCGACGAGCCCGAACTACTCCGTCGCTGCGCGGCAACGTGGGGCACTGTCTACGGCATCGCCCGCCTGGGTGCGCTGAACCAGATCCCGAGTTCAGTTCCCGGCGACGTCGACAGCCTGCTCCACGAAGCCCTCGACACCCTCCGCATGGGCTGGCAGGCAGGCCGTGGCTTGGTCGACAGGCCTGAGGTGCCCCCTTCTGGGGATAATGAAGGCGCCTGACCTCGCCCGTCTTCGGCCCATCCTTCATTCTGGAGGGGACGGAGACGTCGCGGACCCAGGAGGCTCATGCGATGATTCGCAGTTCCTCGGCCCTTTCGATCGGGATGTTCGAAGGGACCCTCGCCGCGCTCGCGGCAGGCATCGCCAAGGCGAACGAGCGCTATCCGTCGGCGCCCAGGGAGATGCGGGACGCGGTGGAGGCGCAGCTCCACAGGCTCGCTTCGAGCCACTGGGAGTAGCCCGCCTTCGTAGGAACGAGGTCGCGAGCGCGAGTCCATGCCAGCTCGCCGCCCGTGTGAGGAGTGGCATGCATGGCGATCGGATCGGCGCACTTCGCGAATGCGACGTGAACTTGCGGTCCGCAAGCTGTCGTACGACTGCGGCCCACCAGCAGTTGCAGAGGCTGGGCCGACTTGGGCCCGGACATGTGCATGCACGTCAAGGGAGCACTTCAGACCGACCAGGGCGTGGGCGTTCCAGCTTGGCGATGACCGCTCATCGCAGCCGTGGGCTCACGGAGCCGCCTCGAAGGAGGGAACAGGACGCGCTGCGGCATCGGCCTCGGTCGCCGCGACCCCGTTCTCCTGGATGTCGCGGATCAGCCACTCCATCTCGGCGATCTCGCGGCGCTGTGCCGCGATGATCTCGTCCGCGAGCTCGCGAACACGCACGTCCTGGAGTGCAGCGCGATCGCTGGTCAGGATGGCGATCGAATGGTGCGGGATCATGCCGCGCATGTAGTTGACGTCGTACACGAGGACTTGTGCCTGAGAGAAGAAGAAGGCGGCGAGGCCGAACACGACGGCTCCGGCGATGATCGCGATGTTGCGTCGGCGATCGGCGTACATCTTCCACATCCAACCGAGCATCACGATCGTCATCGCCGAGCCCATCAGGAGGGCCATGTACAGCCGCTCCTGGCTGAAATGGATGTGCGCGATGTCGAAGACGTTGGTGTACGTCAGCACGAACATGACAAGCGTCGAGGTCGCGATCATGCCGGCAAAGCGGAGGTAGGGGTCAGCGCCGCTCTTCTGCTCGGCGGCCATGGAACCGGAAGCGTGATCTTGCATCATCGCGGTCGTCGGCCTCCCAAGCGGCATCGGTCCCGGGCAACTACCACGGAGCGCCTATCGGGCCAGCATCCATCACCGTAGGCCGGGCCTGCCTGGGTTCGACATCAATGAGCCGGCTATTCCTGTAGCGGTCGCCTCACAAGCCGGCCTGTGCTCAACGGACACGAACCTGTTGCGACGACGCATCACGCCCCACCGGCTCGGAGGCGAAACCCGAGGAGGCCGAGGTCGTGACTCGGCCTCGCCATCGCGGCGCCTCACGACGTACGTCGAAGTCCCGCTGCCCCGGATCGTGCCGGTGCAGCGGGACCTTGTTCGCGAGCTCGACGAGCGTCCGCCGACTACGCCACGGCGGCGCGCGGCGCGGCGGCCTCGAAGGTCGCCCCGGCCTCGGCCTCGGCGTCGAGGCGCGACTTGATCGTCGCGATGGCGAGGATGACGAGCCCGAAGACCGGCTTGGCCACGATGTCGGCCACCGAGTAGCCGACCTGGCGGAGCACCTCACCCAGCGCCGGGTCAGCCTGCAGCAGGCTCGGCACGACATAGGCGATCGGGTAGAAGGACCAGCTCGCCACGACGAGGATACGAACGCCTGACAGGATGCCGCGCACCTCCTCCGGCTGACGCTCGATCGCGCGACCAAGCTCGGTGAAGAGCACGTACAGGATGTAGATGAAGGGGATCATGCTCAGGATGCCCCACATGGCGCGGGCATCGAAGCTCAGCAGGTCGCCGGCAGGCGCGATCTCGCCGGGGTAGCCGAGGAGGATCATCGCCACGGCGGCGACGCCGAGGCGGACGGTGAGGGAGCGCGTCGGGCCGGCCGCCAGGCGCATGACGAGGACCAGTTCGGCCAGCAGCAGGGGGACGGTCAGTAGCCAGTCGACGTAGCGATAGCCATCGTTGAAGGGGAGCGTGCCCTCGACGCCGGCGGTGTAGGTGCGGGCGACCGGGTCGAACACGAATGCCGCGTTCCACGAGTCGAAGATCCGCAGGTAGTGGTAGAGGGCGATGAGGACGACGACCGCCGAGATCGTGACCGGCAGGCGGAAGCCCGGCCGGAGCGTCGTGCGCTGGATCAGGAAGTAGACGAACGAGGCGCCCATCGCGGCGATCGCCAGCGAGAACGCGTTGTAGACGAGGTCGAACTGACCTTGATCGAGTACCACGGCCGAGCCTCCAAGGGTGGTGGGCGATCAGCCGTCGGGCCGAGGGCTCGAGTCGTCGAGCTCACTCTCGGGAGGAGGCTGGTCGGGACGGGTTGGGGATGTCATCTGTCCATTCGGGTCAGCCGCCGGGCTGGATTGCCCCCGGGCTGGCAACCGAATCGCGCTCCTTCAGGCGCGGCACCATCCGCATCGCCCTCTGGCGCGCGAAGGGCAGGATCAGGGTGTTGGGTGAGGAGTGCAGATCGGAGTACCTACGACGTCAGCGGGCGAGGATCGGTTCGGCGATCAACGCAGCGACGACCGTCGCGCTGATCGCGATCCCCGTCAGGCGGATCCACGATCGCCGCTGGGCAGTTCGAGGCGGCGAGGCCGGCCCATCCAGCCGCTCGAGTCGCTCCTGCGAGTCGTTGGCGTCCCACGCCGGGAAGTAGGTCTCGCGCCAGCGCGCGCCTGTGTCCGCGCACGACCACATCGCCGACCAGCCATCGGCCGCTACGGCGTCGAGCCGAAGGTGCTCGCGCGCATAGGCACCGGCCTGATCGCCGTCAAGCGACGCGATACTGTGGCACCGACACCGTGGATCGGTCACCACTCCCGGCTCACGCCCGCGAGGATCGGCTCCGGCTCGGGGCGGCCGCCTCGCGTCGCCCACAGCGAGGCGCCGATGGACACGCCGAGGATGCCCAGGATGATCGCGATGGACAGCCAGACCGGCATCTTCCAGACCGCGCTGAGCAGGATCTTCCCACCGGCGAAGACAAGGAGGGCAGCCAGACCGATCTTGAGGTAGGCGAACCGCGGGAGCATCCCGGCGAGCAGGAAGTACAGCGAGCGCAGGCCAAGGATGGCGAATGCGTTGGAGCTGAAGACGATGAACGGTTCCGTCGTGATCGCGAAGATCGCCGGGATCGAGTCGATGGCAAACATGATGTCGCTCGTCTCGACGACGACGAGGACGGCCAGGAGAGGAGTCGCCATGAGCTTGCCCTTGTGGCGCACGACGAACCGCTGGCCGTCGTAATCACGCGTCATGGGCACGAACCGTCGGAAGACGCGAAGGACCGGGTTCCGCTCCGGATCCATGGCATGGCCCTTGGACCGGGCCATCCGGATGCCGGTGACGATGAGCAGGAGGCCGAAGCCGTAGATCAGCCAATGGAAGGCGTCCAGCAGGGACGTCCCCGCCGCGATGAAGATGGCCCGGAAGACGATCGCCCCGACGACGCCCCAGAACAGGACCCGATGCTGATACTTCAACGGCACGGCAAAGGCGCCGAAGATCATGGCGAAGACGAACACGTTGTCCATCGAGAGGCTCTTCTCGATGAGGTAGCCGGCAAGGTACTCGCCCCCCGCCTGCGCGCCGTACCACAGGAAGATCAGACCACCGAAGCCCAGGCCCAGGGCGATCCAGACCGCCGAGAACGCGGCCGCCTCGCGCATCGACACCTCGTGGGCATCGCGATGAAAGACGAGCAGGTCCAGCGCGAGCATCCCGCCGATGACGACCAGGAGCACGATCCAGATGGTGAGATCCGCAGACAACAAGGGCCTCCGAGCACGAGTACGGCTCGAAGGTCTCCCCCGACCTACCCGCCGGAACGGCTTGGGAGGTCGGACGCGGCGGGCTCCGTGGAGCCGGCATGACGCCGCGTCCAAGTGGTGGGGTACTCCCCTTCGTATGTCGACACAGGATATCGGCGCGTGCCGTACCTGTCAAGATGTTCATGTGGTTGACATCATGCATTGTTACGATCCGACGTGAGCCTGGACCTCGTCACAGCGAACCTCACCTCGCCGCTCCTGCTCTTCTTCCTGCTGGGTGTCGTCGCCGCCGGACTCCGCTCGGACCTGTCATTCCCGGAGTCGCTGACCCGGAGCATGGCGATCTACCTGCTCGTCGCCATCGGCTTCAAGGGCGGAACGCAGCTCGCCAGCGTCGGCCTCGATCCGCGGATCCTCGCGGCCATCGGCGCGGCGGTCGTCCTGTCCATCCTCATGCCGTTGCTCGCGTTCCCGGTGCTTCGCAGGTTGGGCGTCAATGGGCTGGATGCGGCGACGATCGCCGCCCACTATGGATCGGCAAGCCTGGTCACCTTCCTCGCGGCGATGGCCTTCCTCGCGTCGCGCGGCCTGACGCCTGAGGCCTATCTCATCACGCTGCTGGCCGTCATGGAATCGCCGGCCATCATCGTCGGGATGCTCCTGGCCCGGCGCGCGACGGCCATCGAGGCCCGGCCAGGTCATGGCCTCCGCGAGGGGCTGACCAACGGGAGCGTGGTGCTGCTGGTCGGCGCGACGCTCATCGGCGTGATCAGTGGGCCGACGGGCGCGACCGAGTTGAACGGATTCCTCGAAGTTCCCTTCAAGGGGATCCTCGCGCTGTTCCTGCTGGACATGGGCACGCTCGCCGGGCGGCGCCTGCGCGAGGCCAGCCACTTGACCAAGGGATTGGTGGCCTTCGCCGTGATCGCCCCGCTCGTCGGCGGGACCCTGGGGCTCCTCGTGGGCACCGGCCTCGGCGTATCCATCGCGGGCACGACGCTGCTGGCCACGTTGGGAGCCAGCGCCTCCTACATCGTCGCCCCGGCGGCCTTCAGACATGCGTACCCAAGCGCCGACACGGCCCTCGCGGTGACCATGGCCCTGGGCATCACGTTCCCATTCAACCTGCTCATCGGGATCCCCCTGTACTGGACCGCGGCGACGATGCTCGCGGCATGATGGCGGCCGAATGTATAGAGGGGACGACGTGACTCCGAGGTCAGCCGCGTCAGGAGCCCCACGACCCGGAGTGCCCGACTCGGTCGATCTCGATCACGAAGACCTCGCGCGGGGTACGGCGCTCATAGGCCTGCCCGACGTACTTGTGCGACATCTTGTCGATGAACGCGAGCTCGTCGTCGGGACGGATCTGGACCACACGACCACTGATCGACAGCCAGCGCCAGGGAGTCTTGGTGCTCACGATCGAGACCCCGACCTGCGGGCGCTCGCGGACAGCCTGGCCCTTCTTCGAGCCGACCGGAGAACTGGCCAGGATGCGCGAGTCGGCGTGATCGACCCACAGCGGGAAGGTGATGATCTGGCCGCTATCGCTGGTGTAGGAGATATGGCCGAGGGCAGGCTCGTCGAACAGGTCGAGCAGCTCGGGTGGGATGGGCATCGACATGGGATGTGGCCTCGCATGGTCGGTCGTTGACGGTGCAACGATACCATCGGCAGCAGCGCCGGAGAAGGCCGCCCAACGGTCGAATATCATCCTTGATGTGGAGCCACGGATGATCGCCCGGGGTCTGGGACCGGAGCGCGTGCCGCCGGCACGGGTTCGGGCCGGCTCGTGGTAGGCCGCAGGGCCGACAAGCCCGGGTCCGTTCCGGGCTGGACCTTTCTGACCAACCACGGCCACGCCCTGGTGTGCATCGCCCGGAACGGAGACATCCGCCTGCGCGAACTGGCCCTGAGCATCGGGGTCACGGAGCGAACGGCCCAGATCATCGTCAACGACCTCGCGGAGGCCGACTACGTGACGCGGACGCGGGTGGGCAATCGGAGCCACTACACGGTGCAGGCGGATCGCCCGTTCCGCCACCCGGTCGAGATCGACCATTCGGTCGGCGCCCTGCTCGCTGTCGTGGCCTCGACGAAGGCCGAACCGGACCCCTGACCGTCATCGTCACGCCGCGTCCTCGCCCTGCGCCCGCGTGTAGCCGGCGACGCCGTCGAACGACTGGAGCTTTTCGATATGCATCCAGCGATGGCCCGACCCGATCCTGGCGACCAGGGCCAGGATGTCCTGGTCGGTCGTCCCAGCGCGACGAGGGCCTCGGCCAGCGCATCCGGTGTCCCGGTCCATTCGATGAACACGTCGACTCCGACCATCGCCCGATCGCGTGGGACGTACGAGGCCGGCTCAGCGGTCGGGATGACCACTAAGCCGGAACCTTGGTACCGTGTCTGTCCATGGATCCCCTTGTCATCGCCCTGTTCGTCGTGGGCCTCGGCCTGCTCATCGCCGGCGGCGAAGCGCTCGTCAAGGGCGCCGGCCGGATCGCCCTCTCGTTCGGCATCAGCCCCATCGTCATCGGGCTGACGGTCGTCGCGTTCGGCACGTCCGCCCCTGAGCTCGCCGTGTCCGTGGGCGCGTCGTTCTCGGGCGCGCCGGATCTCATCATCGGCAACGTCGTGGGCTCCAACATCTACAACATCCTGCTCATCATCGGGCTGTCCGCGCTCATCGCCCCGCTCATCGTCGGGCGCCAGCTCGTTCGGCGCGAGGTACCGCTGATGGTCGCCGCGAGCCTCGGCACGATCCTCCTCGCGCTCGACGGATCGATCGGACGCCTGGACGGACTCCTGCTGTTCGGCAGCCTGCTCGTGTGGCTCGGCTTCCTCTTGCGGGAGAGCCGGGGCATCGAACGCACCGAGGCGCACGACGCGGCCGAGGTCTCGACGGCCCGCCGCGACCGGATTCGCAGCCTCGCGTACATCGTTGCGGGGCTGCTGATGCTGGTCGTCGGGGCACGCTGGCTGGTGGACGGGGCCGTATCGGTGGCGTCCGCCCTCGGGCTGAGCGACCTCGTCATCGGCCTGACCGTCGTCGCGATCGGGACATCCCTGCCTGAGCTCGCGACCTCGATCATCGCGACGGTCCGGGGAGAGCGAGACATCGCCGTCGGCAACATCGTCGGCTCCAACGTGTTCAACCTGCTCGCGGTGCTCGGGCTCTCGGCGCTCATCGCCGGCGAGGTGCCGGTCGCGCAGGGCGCGCTGACCTTCGACCTGCCGGTCATGGCCGCAGTCGCGGTGGCCTGCCTCCCGATCTTCTTCACGGGCTACCGGATCGCGCGCTGGGAGGGCGTCCTGTTCCTCGGCTACGGGGTGGGCTACACCGTGTACCTGCTGACGACAGCGATCAGCCACCCGACGGTGCCGGCGTTCGCAGAGGCGCTGGCCGCCGTGGTCGTCCCGCTGACGGTCATCACCCTGCTGCTGTTCGTGACCCGCGAGGTGCGTCGCACACGCCGAGTCCCAGCCTCCGGCTGAGGACGCACGCGCGTCAACCCCAGTAGGGATGCCGGGTGGCAGATCCGCCGGCGGCACCTGGACGACCCGCTCGAACTCGAAGCCGGAGACCGCGCCGCCGTGCCGGATCCGGGTGCACGGACGGGAGTCGGAGGAGGTGTCGGATCCGGCGCTCGCGGCCGCTGCGCCAGCCCATATCCTTGACCCTCGTGGCACGACAACGGCGATCCCAGGCGCGATCCGAGCGAACGGACCGACCCCGTCGCGTCGGGATCCTGACGGCGGGCGGCGACAGCCCGGGGCTCAACGCAGCCATCCGTGGCTTCGCCAAGGCTGCGCTTTCGCACGACATGGACGTCCTGGGCTTCCGCGATGGCTTCAAAGGCCTCGCCGAGGATCGATCGATCCGCCTTCGCTCGTCCGACCTCGCGGGCATCCTGACTGTCGGCGGAACCATCCTGGGCACGAGTCGCGACAAGCCGCACCGGATGATCGTTGATGGCAAGACCGTGGACATGATCCCGACGATGGTCCGCACCTACGAGCGAGCGGGACTCGATGCGCTCGTGTGCATCAGCGGGGGCGGCACCCAGAAGAACGCGCTGCGCCTGGCACGGGCCGGACTCGACATCGTGACCGCCTCCCGATCGCTCACGAGCCATCCGTCGGCTCCAGCCGGGCCCGGAGCAGGTCGCCGGCAGCGCCGGAGAAGGCCGCCCAACGGTCGAATATCATCCTTGATGTGGAGCCACGGATGATCGCCCGGGGTCTGGGACCGGAGCGCGTGCCGCCGGCACGGGTTCGGGCCGGCTCGTGGTAGGCCGCAGGGCCGACAAGCCCGGGTCCGTTCCGGGCTGGACCTTTCTGACCAACCACGGCCACGCCCTGGTGTGCATCGCCCGGAACGGAGACATCCGCCTGCGCGAACTGGCCCTGAGCATCGGGGTCACGGAGCGAACGGCCCAGATCATCGTCAACGACCTCGCGGAGGCCGACTACGTGACGCGGACGCGGGTGGGCAATCGGAGCCACTACACGGTGCAGGCGGATCGCCCGTTCCGCCACCCGGTCGAGATCGACCATTCGGTCGGCGCCCTGCTCGCTGTCGTGGCCTCGACGAAGGCCGAACCGGACCCCTGACCGTCACGGATTGCAGTTCGAGCAACGGCCCGGGTCGGCTCGGATCAGGCCATCCGGCCGGGGTCGTTCCTCCCGATGCGAGCACGTCACGCAGGTGAAGACCTCGGCGACGATGAAGTCCGTCGGACGGCTGCACCACTCGCAGGGCAGACCGACGATGACGTCCGTCCGACCCCAGCCGGGCGCGGCACATTCCGGACACGCGGTCGCCAGGCGCTGGCCGAGCCGGTCGGCCAGGGCGGCCAGGCTGCGCATCCTCGTCGGGTTGCGATGCGCCCGCATATCCGTCTCCACGCGAGCCCGACCATCGGGCGATCGCGCGGCTGCCTGCGAGATCGCGGCCTTGAGCGTTTCGCGTTCAGTGACGCCCTTCTCGGTGACGATCGCCGGGGCGCCCACGTTCGGGCGAATGATGAGGGCGTGACTGGGGAAACCGATGCGTTCCAGAAAGGCCTCGATGTCGTCACCGGGCATGACCACCCGGTGCCCGAAGTTCGTGGCCTCCTCCAGCAGGCTCTCGTGGATGACCACACCCGTCGCATCGTCGACCAGCACGAGCAACTCCATCCCGGCCGGGATGAACGGGAGGGAAGGGTGCGGTCCGAACGACCCCTCGCTCGCGAGACCCAGGGGACAGCCCGTCGCGGCCATCCCGAGCCTTGCCTTGCGGACAGCCACGTCCAGCATGGTGCCCACACGCGGGACCTCGCCGGTGAACGTACCCAGCCGGTCCGTGTCGAGTCCGGTGGCGGTCGTGACCTTCAGCCTCGCGGTCGCCTCAAGCGCCGGCGCGATCGCCGCCTCCTTGCCGTGCATCGTGGCCAGCACGGCGGTCCGGCCGGCGTACGCTCGGCCTGAGTCGGCCCTGGTAGCGCCCGGGTCGGTCTTCGCCCCGCTCACTCGTTGCCGTGGTCGCGCGGGCAGTCGTCCGGACAGGTGCACGCTCCCTCCCACGACGGGATCGGCTCGTCGCCCGCCGCGCCGATGATCGACGTCGAACCCGGAAGCTCCCAGTCGGCGGTCTGCGGCGAGATCCGCTGTGGGTCCGGCATGATGGGCTCGAGGCCAGGCCGGAGCGGCTGCACCGTCACGCCGCGTCCTCGCCCTGCGCCCGCGTGTAGCCGGCGACGCCGTCGAACGACTGGAGCTTTTCCAGGTGCATCCAGCGATGGCCCGGCCCGATCCTGGCGACCAGGGCCAGGATGTCCTGGTCGGTCGTCCCGTCGGGCCCGCGAGCCGTGAACCGGCAGCGGTAGTGGTCGACGACCGATGGCGCCGCCCCGCGGGATGGGTAGACCATCGTCCCGCGATTGGAGATCATCTTCAACCCCAGCGGAGCGTCGGCACTGAGCGCGACGAGGGCCTCGGCCAGCGCATCCGGTGTCCCGGTCCATTCGATGAACACGTCGACTCCGATCATCGCCCGATCGCGTGGGACGTACGAGGCCGGCTCCGCGGTCGGGATGACCAGGGGCCGTCGAGCGCGGACGGCCGTGTCGGCGCCATCCCGGTCAAGGCGCTCGATCACGGCGTCGGTGAAGGCGCTGGTCGAGACAGGGCCGTCGCCCGGGACGTCCCGGGTATGGATGCCATCGGCCAGGGTCGCCACGACCGCGCCCTCCACGCGATCGGCGCGTGCCGTCTCCCCGATATGGCGGAGGAGCATCGCGGCCGACAGGATGAGGGCGCTCGGATTGGCCACATTCGCGCCAGCATACTTTGGCGCGGACCCATGGACCGCCTCGAAGATCGCGACGTCCCGCCCCAGATTGGCTGAAGGCGCGAACCCCAGCCCCCCGGTCAGGCCGGAGGTCAGATCCGAGAGGATGTCGCCGTTCATGTTGGTCGTGACGATGACCTCGAACTGCTCCGGACGGCGGACGAGTTGATGGGCGCAGTTGTCCACGACCAGATGGCGCCCATCGATGTCGGGGTACTCGGGAGCGATCTCCTCGAAGACCCGCTTCAGCAGCCCTTCGGTCAGCTTCATGATGTTGGCCTTGGTCGCGCACACCACCGAAGAGCGGCCCTCGGATCGGGCGACCTCGAAGGCGAGACGAACGATCCGCTCACAACCCGGCCGGCTGATCAGCTTCAGACATTGGGCGACGTCGGGCGTCTGCTGGTGCTCGATCCCCGCGTACAGATCCTCGACGTTCTCGCGCACGACGACGAGATCGACCCCACGCCCCGTGAACGGGGTCGGCACACCCGGCAGTTCGCGGACCGGACGGACGTTGCCGTATGTCTCGAACAGCTTGCGCAGGGTGACGTTGGCGCTCTTCTCGCCGAAGCCGATCGGCGTCTCCAGTGGGCCCTTGAGCACGAGCCTGGTCCGCGAGATCGACTCGATGGTCCGCTCCGGGACGCCGGACGCCACCCGCTTGCGGAACACGGCCGCGCCCGCGTCGACCTCCTCCCACTCGATCGGGGCGCCTGCCGCCTGGAGCACTCGTCGGGCTGCCCCGACGACCTCTGGACCGATGCCATCACCGGCGATGAGCGAGACGGGGATGTGGGTTGCCATGCCCTCGAGTATATGAGATGCACTTCGTGAAATCAATCGCCGTCGGCACCACACACGCGGTTGTCGATGTGGCGCAAGTCGTTGGCTCATCGGTCGTCGAGGCCCTATGGTTCGCCCTCGGCCGCGCCCGGCGCGCGTGCGGACCGGTGGAGTAGGCTGCCTGAAGCGACCCCCGAGATCCGGGGGAGCCCGCACCTGAAACCCATCCGCAGACTCGAATGACGCGAACGGAGTGCAGGAGCGAGGCGCCGATGCCGGCTCATGGCTCTTCCCGACGAGGTTCCCCGAACGATGATCGCCACAGCCAGCCCGCCGATCCCGCCGGACCGGGCGCGCTCACTGCGCCGCTGGAACCGCTTCCTCGCCAGCGCGCACTTCCTCCAGTTCGTCCTGATGATCGCCGTGAGCTCGACCGCGGTCGTATTCAAGCCGATCATCCCGACGATCCGCCCGATCCTGGAGAACGGCACGTTCACGGGCGTCGAGGAGACCCAGGTCGTCCTGTTCGAGATGCCGCTCGCCTGGTTGATCGCGAGCTTCTTCCTCATGAGCTCGATCGCCCATGCGGCTGCCGGCTGGCCTCTCCGCGACCGCTATGAAGGCTTCCTCGCCCGCGGCATGAACCCGCTCCGCTGGGTGGAGTACGCGTTCAGCTCGACGGTGATGATCGTCGCGATCTCGTACCTGTCGTTCATCACCGACGTTCCGGCGCTCATCGCGATCGCCGGCTGCAACGTCGCGATGATCCTGTTCGGCTGGTCGATGGAGGCCGCGAACGAGGGCAAGGCAACGCCCGACTGGAAGCACTTCATCTTCGGCTGCATCGCCGGCATCATCCCGTGGATCGCGATCTTCTCGGTCCTGTGGGCGTACGGAGCCCAGGAAGGCCTGCCTGACGAGCTCAGGATCCCAGGCTTCGTGTACGTCATCATCGGCTCGCTGTTCGCCGCCTTCAACATCTTCGCGATCACGATGGTCCTCCAGTACCGCAAGATCGGCCGCTGGCGTGACTACCTCGCCGGAGAGAAGACGTACATGATCCTGAGCCTCGTCGCCAAGACGCTTCTCGCCTGGCAGGTCTGGTCCGGCACCCTCAGGCCCGGCTGAGCCGGCGGGCTCGGAGTGATTCGATCATGCGCATCCTGATCGTCGGCGCCAGCGGGTATGTCGGAGGCAGGCTCACGGCGCTCCTCACCGAGCGCGGGCATGACCTCGTCCTCCTGGCCCGTGATCCTGGGCCGTTGGCGGCACGCTTCCCGTCCGCCCGGATCGTGGGCGGGGACCTGCTCGACCCCGCGAGCCTGCCACCGGCCGTCGAGGGCGTCGACGTGGCCTATTACCTCGCCCACGCGATGGGTGGGGATGAGTCGACGTTCGCACAGCGGGAGCGCCGAGCGGCCGAGACGTTCGCCACGGCGGCTGCGAGCGCCGGCGTCAAGCGGATCGTCTACCTCGGCGGCCTGGGCGTCGACGGCGCCGGCCTGTCGCCGCATCTGACCAGCCGTCACGTGGTGGGTGCGGAGCTCGCCCGGCACGGGGTGCCGGTCACCGAGTTCCGCGCGGCGATCATCATCGGATCGGGCAGCGCATCGTTCGAGATCCTGCGCCATCTCACCGAGCGCCTGCCGGTCATGATCACGCCACGTTGGGTGGGCACCCGATGCCAGCCCATCGGGATCGGCGAGGTCCTTGACTACCTGCTGGTGGCGCTCGATCACCCCGAGGTGACCGGCGTCGTCGAGATCGGCGGGCGCGACGTTCTCTCCTATGGCGACATGATGCTCGGCTACGCTCGCCTCCGGGGTCTACGCCGCCTGATGATCCCTGTCCCGGTCCTGACGCCGCGCCTGAGCTCGTACTGGGTGAACCTCGTCTCCCCGGTGCCCGCGAGCATCGCACGGCCGCTGATCGAAGGCCTGCGCAACGAGGTCGTCGTCCGCGACCCGGAACCGGCTCGGCGCCTCGGGATCGACCCGCATCCGTATGCCGATGTCCTGCGACTGGCGATCGAGCGCACCGATCGACAGGCCGGCGAATCGACCTGGTTCGACGCGCTCGCAGCCCACGACGACGTCGGCCTCTCCTCCTTGACGTCGCGTGAAGGGATGATCATCGACCGGCAGGTCACGCACGTTCGTGCGTCGCCTGAGCGAGTCTTTGCGGAGGTCGAGCGAATCGGCGGAACGTCGGGTTGGCCATACGCGAATGTGTTGTGGCGGCTCCGCGGCCTTGCTGATCGGGTCGTCGGGGGCGTGGGGATGCGCCTCGGGCGTCGGGACCCCGAGCGCCTCCGCGCCGGGGATGCGCTCGACTTCTGGCGGGTGGAGGAGGTCCGGCGACCGGAGCTGCTGCGACTACGGGCCGAGATGAAGGTGCCGGGCCGCGCCTGGCTTCAGTACGAAGTGACGCCCGACGCCACCGGCAGCACGCTCATCCAGACGGCGTTCTTCGAGCCGAAGGGCATCCCGGGCCTGTCGTACTGGTACCTCCTGTATCCGGTCCACGCGCTCATCTTCCGCGGCATGGCCCGAGTGCTGGCCAAGCGCGCACTGGCAGCGGGCTGAGGCGACCGAGCAGGCTCGCATCGCCGCGGATCGGGCGGTGAGGCGACAGGCAAGTACATCCTGGGACGGCGCACACGCACTCCACGCCGCTGGTGCCACCTGCTTGCAAGTGATGGTCGATACTATTGACATTAGTGGCTTATATCGACCATAATATGTGCCATGAGTCGACCACAGCGATCCCTTTTCCCCGACACGCAGCGCCAGGCCGACGCGCTCGGCGCGCGCCTGAAGGCCGCCAGGTTCCGCCGGGGCATGAGCGAGACCGAGATGGCGGCGCGAGTCCTGGCGTCACGACCCACGGTCCGTCGCCTCGAGCGTGGCGACCTCTCCGTGAGCTCCGCGATCCTCGTTCGGGTGCTCGAGGTGCTATCGCTCGAGGGTGACCTGGACCGCCTGGCGGAGCACGACGACCTCGGGCAGCAGATCGCGGACGCGCGGCTGCCGAGGCCGAGGCGCGCGGCGTCCCGTGGTCTGGCCGACGAGATCTAGAGGATGGGTGCGAAGGAGGAGCTCGTCGTCGTCCTCGATGCAGCGGACCCAGGTCCCGCACGGCCGGTCGGGGTGCTGACGCGCTGGCCCGGGCACACGCTCGCCGTGGGCTTCGCGTATGCCGCGTCCTGGCTCCGGGCGAGCTCCGCTGCTGGCGCCTTCGCGATCGACCCGACGCTTCCCCTGGTCGAGGGCCTCTTGCCCGTCCCCGGCCGGCGCCTGCCCGGGATCCTCGCCGACACCGCTCCCGATGCCTGGGGCCAGGCGTTGCTGCGCCTCCGCGAAGGTCGCGATCTCGACGACTGGGGCCTCCTGATCGGCGTCGCCGACGAGACACGGATGGGCGCGCTCCGGCTCCGACGCGGCATCGACGGGCCGTTCGTGTCCGAGCGCGATCCGGCGGTGCCGCCCGTGACGGCACTCCGTACCCTCCAGGCCGCCGCCCGCCGCTTCGAGGAGAACCCCGACGCACCGGGGACCGACCACGCGATCGCCCGGCTCATCGCGCCCGGCTCGTCGCTCGGGGGAGCCAGGCCCAAGACGAACTTCCGGAGGCCGGACGGCAGCGTCTGGATCGCGAAGTTCCCCTCGCGGACCGATCGTCTCGACGTGAGCGCGTGGGAGCACGTCTACGCCCGACTCGCGCGGGCGGCCGGCATCGACGTCCCGGAGACCGAGCTGCTCGATGTCGCCGGGCCAGCCCGCACCTTCGCCACCCGCCGGTTCGACCGTACCCCCGACGGCAGGCGACTGTACGCGTCCGCCCTCACGCTGACGGGACGCACCACCACCGAGGGCGCGGACTACGCCGACATCGCCCGCGCGATCACGGCCAACGTTGCGGCGGCGTCAGTACGCGACGACCTCGCGCAGCTGTATCGGCGGATGTCGTTCAACGTGCTTGCCGGCAACCGGGACGACCATCTGCGCAACCACGGCTTCCTGCGGACGGCCGCGGGCTGGCGGCTCGCGCCCGCGTTCGACATGAACCCGGCGCGGGAGATGCGCGAGCACGCCACGGCTGTGAATGGGCGCGCGATCGCGCCGTCCGCGACGGACGTCCTCGCTGCCCGGATCCACATCGGCCTGTCCGAGGGGGCGGCGCGCGCCGTCATCGGCGAGGTGGCCGCGGCCATCGGGACGTGGCGCGACGTCGCAGGGCGGACCGGGATCTCGCGCAGCGAGCAGGAGCAGGTGGGTGTCGCGTTCGCAGCCCTGGCGACAGTGGCAGATCTCGCGGCCGGAAGCAGCGAGTAGCGGCCAGTGTCGGCTCCCGACGATCTCCGTCAGGCCGCCACCATCTCCACGAGGAGGCCGCCGGCCCGGGTTCGCTCCTCGACCACGGTGAGCCCGGCGTCCCGCACGGCGCGCCGCACATCGTGGTCGAGGCGACAGCCGCCGCTCAGGCGCGCCCAGGCAGGCGCCGCTCGTTGCTGGAGCAGGCCGACCGCGCGGTGCCGTGAGCGGGCGTGCTCAAGCAGTCGGATCGTGCCGCCGGGTCGCAGCACGCGGCGAGCCTCTCGGAGACTGCCGGCGACGTCGCCGACCGAGCACAGGACGAACGTCGCGACGACCGTGTCGAAGGACGAGTCGGCGAACGGCAGGGCCGCGGCGTCTCCCCGGAACAGGGCCACTTCGCGGTCACTTCGCTGCGCGCGCTCGGCCGCGACCGTGAGGGCAGAAGCGCTGATATCGACACCCTGGACGGCCGCGCCGGCGGGATAGACCCCGAGGTTCGATCCCGTCCCGATCCCGATCTCCAGCGTGTCACCGCGTGCTCCCCCGGCCACCCGCGAGCGGACATCGCGGAGCCCGACCCGGTCGGCCGCACGCATGGCGGCATCGAGCAGGCGCGCCGTGCGGACGTCGCCCACCTGGAGACCGGATCCCTGAGCGCGAGGGCCGAGGAATCGGTTGCCGGAGAGGGTGGCCAGCTCCATCAGGATGGACACGGCGAGGAGCTCTCGTCGGTGTCGAGCGCGGAGATGCGTCGGAGGCTGCGGGTCCTCCGGTCCAGCCACCGCGATCCCCTGTCCGAACGCGTAGGCCGCCGCCTCCTCGGCGGACAGGTCGTCGAGACGGAGCCCCACTCGCCTGGCCCACTGGCCATGGAAAGCTTCGCAGGCTTCGCACCGATTGATCGAGGTCACGCCCAGCATCGCGGCCTCACGGACGGGTGGCGGGACACGACCCGGCAGGAGATACGCGGACACGAGGGCCGGGACGGACCGGACGAGCGGGGGCACCCAGCGCCGGAGCGCGCGGCTGGTGAGCTTCGGGCGATCGAGTGGGGCGGTCTGCACGCTGGTGATCTCCGTGTGTCGACCCGATCATCATGCCGCGTCGTTCACCTCGTTGACGTGCCGCGCGGGCGAAGGGATACACACGGGCCATGTATCCATTTCCTGGCTCTATCTCGTCCATCGGGTAGAAGCGGGCGACGACCCGCCGCAAGGAGGATGCAGCCATGAAGCTGACCATCAATGAATCACCCCTCGACCGGACCATCAGGATCGTGGTGGGTCTCGGTCTCGCCGGCCTGGCGATCGCCGGCGTCGTGACGGCGCCGATCGCCTACGCCGTCTGGCTCGTCGCGGCCGTCCTGCTCGTGACGGGTATCGTTGGCTTCTGCCCGCTGTACGCACTGCTCCACGTGCGCACCAAGCGAGCCACCGACTGAATGCAAGGCCAGCTGCCCTGACCATGGACAAGGACCCGACCGCACCGGTTCCAGGGGACGTCTCCGCCTCAGACGCGTTCGCCGATCGGCTGGTCGCGGAGCTGCCCCGCCTCGTTCGGCTTGCCACCCGCCTGGTCCGCGACCCGGACCAGGCGGAGGATTGTGCCCAGGAGACGATCGTGGGCGCGTGGCGCCGCCGCGACCAGCTGCGCGATGCGGCGGCGCTCTCCGCCTGGCTCCGGCGGAGCCTGGTCAACCGGGTCATCGACCGGTCCCGGGTCCATCGCGAAGAGCTCGACATCGACGCCGTCGAGGCGAACTGGCGGGACGACCACTACTCCGTCGCGCCCGAGCGCGTCCTTGAGCGAGCGGAGCTCCGCGACGAGCTCGAGGACGCGCTGGCGCGCCTACCGGTCATCTACCGGGTGCCGGTCGTCCTCCACGATGTCGTCGGGTGGACCGCCGCAGAGATCGGCCGCGCGATGGACGCCGGGCTGCCGGCCACGAAGCAACGGTTGCGAAGGGGACGGATGATGCTGGTCAGTGCCCTCGCCGAAGGTGACGAACGACGTCTGGCGAGCCTGGCCCAGCCACTGCGCTGCTGGCGCGCCCGCCGGCACGTCTCGGCGTACCTCGACGGCGAGCTCGACGCGGACACGCGGTCGGCCGTCGAGGCCCATCTCGAATCCTGCCCGACGTGTCCTCCGCTGTACGCGGGACTCGTGGGCGTCAAGGCCAGCCTTGGCGGCCTGCGCGACCCGGACACCGTCGTCGAGGAGGCGATCGCCGGGCGCATCAGGCTGCAGCTGGACGAGCAGTCGGGCCGGGCACGCCCCTGAGCGGAGCTCTGGGATGCGCGGCGCGCAGGACCGGCGCGGCCGAGGCGCTCACGAGCCGTCCGTCGGCTCCAGCCTGGCGCGCAGCAGGTCGCCAGCCTCGTCCGAGATGCGCACCGACCAGCCGCCGCCGTCCGCATCTGGCCACGCCTCCGCGGTGACCCGGCCGTCGCGCTCGGCAGAGCGGGCGTACTCGAGCCGGGCGAAGCGCGGGATGGTCCGGATGGCCGGCTCCGCCCCGGCCCGGACGATCGCCTCGTCCAGCCAGTCGGCGTAGATGGCGTTATTGGCGTGGTCCATCGGGTCCAGCTCCTGGGGCCGGACGGTGAAGCTGGCACGGTAGGCATCGGCCGGCGGCGTCCCGAGGGCGACGCGCGCCAGGTTGAAGTCGGCCGGCGGGGCAGCGAACGCCGCGTCGAACTCGGGCGGGATGCGCGTCGGCGCCCCGCGCCCATCGAGCAGCACCCAGTCGATGTTGCACCAGACCACGAGCGCACCGGCAGCGTCACGGAACTCCGAGCGACGACGTGCCCAGACCCGCCGGAAGCCGACGGCCTTGGTCGCGCCCGCCAGCTCATCGCCGACGCGCAGCGGCCGGAGGACGGCGACCTCGGCGGCCCGGACCAGCCAGCCGATGCCGCGCGCCGCGTACCAGGCGCGATCGATGCCGACGAGGGCGGAGTGATAGCTGGCCAGGTCCTGGGCGTAGCGCAGCAGGACGCTCGTGCGCAGCAGGCCATCCGGGCCGCACTCGTCGTAACGGACCCGGAACGGGGAGCGGCCGATTCGGGTGGACTCGCCCGGCTCGATCATGGCGGTCATCCCGACGCCAGCCGATCGAGCGTCTCCAGGGCGATCAGCCCCGTCCCGGCGGTCGGAGCCGTCTGGCGCTCCATGCGCACCCGGCACGAGCGCTCGGCATCGAAGATGACCAGGGCTACCCGGAGCGTCTCGTCCTCTTCGGCCGCGTGGCCGCGCGCGTCGTCGAGCTGATGCAGCACGTCGGGATTGATGCCGCGCGCGCCCCATTTGCAGTCGTAGGCCTCGGCCGCGCCGTCGCGCTCCACCGTGACGTCGTAGGGATGGATCTCGGCACGGACGCCATCGAACAGGATGCGCCGCTCGCGACGGACGGCCGCCGTCCCGACGCGACGCTCGAGGAGCACGGCGGTCAGCGCCTCGACGATCGCGCCGCGGACCGAGCTTCGGACCTGCTCGCCGCGGTCGGCCACCTCCAGCGAGGTAGCCAGGATGGCCTCGCTCCGCGCCCGCTCAGGACCGGCCGCGACGTCCGCGCCGAAGAGCGTCGGGAACATCGCCATCCAGCCCGCCGGGTCGGTCGACTCGCCGTTCATCACGGCGCGGGCGAGGACGCGCTGGGCCGGGCCGGCGTCCGCGAGCAGGGAGGCCGCCCGAGCGACCACCGGCTCGGCCTGGATCCCGGCGTAGACCACCGCGCGGCCATCGCGAGCGGCGTCCTGGAACCTCATGACGCTTCCCGCAGGGCCACCAGCACGACCTGCGGGAACGTGGACAGCCAGTCGATGGCCCGGTGCGGGTCGGTGATCGCGTCGATCTCCGCCAGTGCCCGGTCGACGGCGACGATCTCGGCCGGCGAGGCAGCCGTGGCACTGCGCGCGGCGGCCACGGCGGTCAATCGGTCGGTCCAGGCCGCACTGAGGTCGTTGACGTAGGACCACTCGTCCTCGATGTCCTCGCCCAGGGCGGTCAGCGCCTCATAGCCGGTGAGGGCGCGCTCGATCAGGTCGGAGATGCTCTGTGGGTCGGTCACGGCGCAAGCGTACGACCGAGCGGCGCGCGACGCGCGCCCCGGGCTGGCTCAGACGTCCGGTGCGGCCGCGATACGGCGGTCGCGTCGGGAGCCGCGGAGCGCACGGCTGCCGCGCCCGAGCAGACGTTCGGCGGCGGTCGGCGCGGTCGCACGGCGAAGGAGGGCCTCCAGCTCGCGCCGCGCGCGCTCGTCCCAGGCACGCGAATAGGCGCGCGTCGCGTCGCGCCGGATCCGGACGGCATCGCTGCGCTGCCCTACGGCTTCCAGCGCGGCGACGCGATCAAGGATGGCGCGATACAACGATGGGAGTTCCTCGGCCGGGGTATGGGGATCCATCGCAACCAACCTTGCGCGTGCGGCGACCGACCGGGAATAGCCCAGCGGTCCCCCTCGTCGCGGCCGAACGGGCCAGGACCCGGTGGCCGCGCTCAGTCGCCCCGATGCGCGCCGCTGCGGATGGCGAACCCATCGAGGCCACCGCGCGCCGGCGCCCAGCGCTCCGTCACCCGCTCGACGAGGGCCGCTGGTGGGCCAACGCGAACGGCCTCCAGGAGCGCCTCCAGGTCGGCGCGCCCGCCCTCCGCCATGAGGTCCACGCCACCGGACGGCCCATTCGCGACCCAGCCATCCAGGCCCAGGGCCATCGCCCGGCGGACCACGAACACCCGGAATCCGACACCCTGGACCCGGCCGCCGACGGAGACTTCAAGCCGCTCGATGGTGGTCATCGGCGAGCGGCCGGCCAGGCGAGCACCAGGTCGTCGAGGACGAGCTCCGGGCTGACGTTGCCAGCCAGCAGGGTCGTCGCTCGGCCGAGGCGCTCGAGGAACCCGAGCAGGCGGTCCGGGTCCTGGCCCGCTGCCGCGCCGCGCGTCTCGTCGAGCAGGCCGATGTCTCGGGCCGCGCCGGGCATCCCACGGGCGATCACCACCAGGTCACGCGCAAGGTCGGTCCAGACCGCGACGACGGCCTCGGTCGCGCGGCGCCGCTCCGCAGCCGTCGCTCGCGCTGGCGCCACGGCCGCCTCCGGATCGCCATCGGAGGCGTCATCGACCGGGTCCGCGACCACCGCGACCCCGCCCCGGCGCCTCGAGACGGCCTTGTCCCGAGCCGTCGCCTTCGCCGTCGATCCGCCCGCGGTCGCGGCGGCCCCCGCGTCAGCGCGCCCATCGTCGATGGCCGCGACGGCGACCGCCAGGGGTATGGCGGCGCGCATCGAAGCCAGGCGCTCCGAGGGGCGCTGGTCGGTCATATCCAGGATGGAGCGGGCCAGCTGCTCCCTGGCCAGGACCGCCTCGGGCTGGCGGGCCCAGGCCATGGCGATGCCCGGGCGTCCTGTGGCGATGCGGGCCAGACGTGCCGCCAGCGGAGGATCGGCGGACCCGGTCTCGGCCAGCAACGCCTCCACGTCGCGCGTCGCCACGGGCCCCAGGCGCAGACGAGCGCTGCGCGACCGGATGGTCGGCAGGATCGGCTCCTCGACGTCGGCGCACAGGATGATGACCACGCCGCTGCCCGGCTCCTCGAGTGTCTTGAGCAGGGCGGCCTGGGCATCCTCGTTCATGCGCTGCGCGCTCGTGATGATGGCCACGCGGGCGCCGCCCTCGACAGGCGTCAGCGACAGCTCGACGATGAGGTCGCGGACGCCACGAGCCGGAGCACCCGGCCCGCCGATGACGACCTGCCGTCCGGCGCCGTCCGGCCCCAGGCGATGGACGTCCGGGTGACCGCCCGACGCGACCAGCCGGCACGCACGGCACTGCCCGCACGGACGCTCGGCCGGGTCCGCGGCCGTGCACAGCAGCCCGGCCGCGATGTCCGTCGCGAGCGTCGTCTTGCCGACCCCGCGCGGGCCGACCAGCAGGATGGCGTGCGGCACGTGACCGCGGATCATGGCAGCGACCGCGGCGACCGCGGCCGGATGGCCGCGGGTCCGGAACGCCGTCATGCCGCGGCCCGCGCTCGGGTCAGGCCGGGTCGGGCTCGCCGCTGGTGGCGACTGCGGCCTTGCGCGTCGTGCGCCGCTTGGGCGCGGGCATGGGCGCCTCGGCCTCGGCGGCCGGAGCCTCTGCGACGTCGGCCTCGGTCGCCGCGGTCCTGGCCTCGGTCGCCGCGGCCTTGCTGGCCGCGGGCTTGCGCGTCGACGTGCGCTTCTTGGGCGCAGCCTTGGCCTCAGCCTCGACCGGAGCTTCGACGTCGGCGACCGGAGCGGCCGGAGCGGCCGTCTCGGTCGCGGCCTTGCGCGTCGTGCGTCGCTTGGGCGCGGGTGCCTCGGCGGCGTGGGCCGGAGCCGCCTCGGCGACGACCTCGGCCGGAGCCTCGCTGGTCGTGTCCTTGGCGGTCGCGGCCTTGCGCGTCGTGCGTCGCTTGGGCGCGGCCGCCTCGGCCACATCAGCCACATCGGCCGTGCTCGTCACCTCGGTCTGGGCCGCACTCGTGCCGCTCGCTGGACGCGGGGCGGGGCTGCCGACCTGGGCCCGAAGCATCGCCTCGAGCTCAGGCGGGACCTCGCTCCACGGCTCGCTCGACGTCGAGCGCGGGGCCGCATCGCGCGGCCGGTCGTCACGCGGCCGGTCGTCGCGATCGCGTCGCGGCAACGGCCGATCCTCGCGGGCGACCGGGCCGCGGCCACCGCCGGACGAACCGCCGGACGAACCACCGGAACCCGTCGGCGCGGTCCGAGCGCTCACGTCGGGATAGCGGTTGATACCGCCAGCACCGCCACGGCCACCGCCGAAGCGCTCACGATCCATCGCCGACTGGTAAGCCGAGCGACCACCGCGGACCCCGCGGCCACCCTGGCCTCCAGCGCCACGTCCACTGCGCGCTGCGGCACCGCGACGCTGCTCGGCGATCAGGTACTCCGGGATCTCCGGCTCGTCGAAGTCCTCGTCATCGGCCGCGATCGGGCCGAGGTTCGTGGGCGTGGCCGACGTGCCCAGCTGCGAGTCCCACACGGACCCGAAGGGGTTCGCGCGCGGCGCCCGCGGGGCGGGGGGAGCGGCTGCCGCCGCGACGGCTCGCTCGTCGACCTCGTCGTCCTCCTCCTCGTCGTCGAGGTCCAGGTCCATGCCCTGCACGGCACCTGCGGCGATGGCGTCGGCGACGGCCTCGGCCTCCGCCAGGGCCGCCGCATCGAGCGGCTCGCCCGAGGCGTCCAGGCCCTGGCCATCCTCACGACCGCGACCACGACCACGGCCTCGACCACCGCGACGGCGGCGGCGGCGGGGCTGGCCGTCCTCGCCATCTTCCTCGGCACTGTCGAGGTCGAGCGGCGCGACGCCTTCGGGCGCCTGCGCGTCCAGGTCATCGAGGGTGAAGACCTCGGCGGCGGCAAGATCCGCCTCCGACAGCCCGCCCGCACGCGACAGGCGCTCGCCCGGCAGGGCCACCACGGCCCCCGCCTCGTCACGGGTGGTCGCCGTTCGGCTACGACCCCGGCCACGGTCCCGATCACGGGATCCGCCGCTCGCCGCTGCCGCCCCCTCGGTCCGGCCACGGCCGCGCCCACCACGCATGCCCCGGCCCCGGCCCACGCCGGTGCCCTCGGTCTCCTTGTCGGGCACCTCGGTCATCGACAGGTCGTCGCCCTCGGCGATGCGCCGCCCGGAGCGCGAGCCGCGCTCGACCCGGGCCAGCTGGATGATGTCCGTGAACTGGTCGGCGACGGCCAGCAAGTCCGAGCTGGTGTTGCCGCGGAAGCTGACGACCTCGACCCGGACGCCCTGCTCCTGCACGGCCCGGATGGCCGGCGCGAAGTCGCCGTCACCGGACACCACGATGGCGATATCCAGGTTGCGCGCGGTCTTCATCAGGTCGACCACGAGCTCGATGTCCAGGTTCGCCTTGATCTTGCCGTCACCGTACTTGCGGATGTCCTTGCTGACGACCTTGTAGTTGCTGCGCCGCAGGAAGTCATGGAAGTTGCGCTGGTTCTCGTTGTCGGGGTCGAGGCCGGTGTAGGCATACGCCCGGACCAGATCGCGGCCGGCCGTGGCCGACTTGAGGAGCGTGACGTAGTCGATGTCCACGCCGGCGGCCTTGGCCGCATAGAAGATGTTCGCGACGTCCACGAAGACGGCGACGTTCTTACCCACAGATGTACTCCTGATGGATCCGGTTGATGGTGGCCCACCGGCGCGCGCCCTCGCGCAGCTCGTGCAGGTCGATCGTCATATGCGTCGCGCGGTGCTTCCGGCAGCGGCGACGGATCGTTGGATACGCGGACCGGCGGGCACGAAGCCCATGGCGGTCCACCTGGCCAGCGCGCTCTCGGCGGCCGGCGGACCAGCCTCCACGAGCGTGCAGCCCTTGTTGCTGGCCGACCTGAGGACTTCTTCGAGCAGGGCGTCGGTCACCCGGTCCGCGTCATGGTCGGGATCGACGACCAGCAGGTCGATGGTCCCGACGAAGCCGCCGGCACGGACCGATGGCCGAAGGGCGAGGACCGCCCCACCGACCACCACTCGCTGCGCCTCGGCGATGAAGATGCTGGCCTGCGGCAGGTACACGAGCTGACGGAGCAGGTCGGCCGAGTCCATCGTGCCCGCGCCACGGCCAGCCCGAAGGTCAACGTCGCTCAGGGCGACGAGACGATCGATGTCCGTGACTCGGGCCGCTCGGACCAGGTACTCCACGCCGAAGGTCAAACCTCGCAGGAGGCGACGCCGTTGGCCCCTCGACCGGGGCCGGCCTGTGGCCGGACCATCCGCGGCGCCTCCCCTGCCGTCCCCCGCGTCGTGCACGGATGCACTCGCGAGACGCGTCACGTCGACGCTTGAGAGGGGTGCGCCCGACGGTATTGCATTCGGGTCGCCGATGCCTAATATACGGCATCGCTTCGGTGGCCACCTGCGCGCCGCCTGGAGCGGACCTGCGTCGCCGTCCGTCACGCACCGCAACTCGCCTCCGCCGACCCCCTGGGAGGGCAACGTCGAGCGGCTCATGCGAACCAGCGGGCACCGGAAGGACCGACGCCTGTCCGTGCCGGGCCGGGTCGCGATGGCTCCGACCGAGGGTCGCTCCGGGGCCGCCGGACGACCGGACATTTGGAGGAGATCGCATGAAGTTCAAGAAGGTCACCGCGCTCGGCGCGGTCGCCCTGTTCGCGTTCGCCGCGTGCAGCACGGCAGCTCCGAGCGGCGGCGTCGAGGACCCGCTCGGCGTCGTCAACATCCCGGCTGGTGAGCCGGTGCACCTCGCCTACTGGGGCGTCCTGTCGGGGGCCGATTCGTCCCTCGGTGAGGACTCCAAGCAGGGCGTCGAGATCGCGATCGACGATCTCGGTGGCAAGTTCAAGGGTCACGACATCCTGCTGACGACCGAAGACGGCCTGTGCACCCCCGAGGGCGGCGCCACCGCGGCGCAGAAGCTCGCTGCGGATAGCACGCTGGTCGGGCTCGTCGGTTCGTCCTGCTCCGACGAGACCGTCGGTGGCGTCAAGAGCATCACGGATGCCGGCCTGACGACGATCTCGCCGTCGAACACCCGACCCGGGCTGAGCGCGACAGACCGCGACGCGACCTACGCGGGCTATGCCCGAACGGCGCATAGCGACTCGTTCCAGGGCAAGGCCGCAGCCGAGTTCGTGTTCAACGAGCTGAAGCTGACCAAGGCCGCCACCATCCATGACGGCAGCGGCTACGCTGAGGCCCTCCAGCAGGTCTTCGTCGACGAGTTCACGGAGCTCGGCGGCACGATCACCTCGCAGGAGGCGATCTCGAAGGGCCAGACCGACATGAGCACCGTGCTCAAGACGATCGCGGCCACCGGGCCGGAGTTCATCTACTACCCGGTGTTCATCGCCGAGGCCGGCTTTCTCACCTCGCAGATCCCGAACGTCAGCGGCCTCGAGAATGTCAAGACGATGGGCGCCGACGGTCACTTCTCCGCCGACTTCCTCAAGGCGGCCGGTGAGTCCGCTGTCGGGCATTACCTCTCGAGCCCCGACTTCTCGGCGTTCGCCGAGGGCTACGCGAGCTTCCTCGAGAAGCGTGCCGCCAAGTTCGGCGGTGACCCCCTGAGCGTCTTCCATGCCCATGCCTACGACGCGACGAACATCCTGTTCGCGGCGCTCGAGAAGGTGGCCGTGGAGAACTCCGATGGGTCGCTGACGGTGCCGAAGGGTGCGCTCCGCGACGCGATCTTCGCGACGAAGGACTTCCAGGGTCTGACCGGGACGCTCTCGTGCAGCGCCACGGGCGACTGCGGTGCCCCCGTCATCGCCGTCTACGAGATCACCCAGGAGAACGTCACGGACGTCAAGCTCCCGACGGTTCCCATCTGGCCCACGCGCTGAACCAGGTTCCCTCTCGCTAGGGAGGGACACCAGGATCGCGGAGGCGAGCGAGCTACCGCTCGCTCGCCTCCGTTCCATACCGTCCCCTGACGGAGACGCCCCGTGCACGTCCGCAACCTCGACCGCCTGACCGACCTCGCGATCGATGCCTTCATGCTCGCCTTCCGGGGTGCGATCATCCTGGTCGTCGTGCTCGGTTCGCTGCTGACGCTGTTCAGCGGGGTCTATACGCTGAGCGACTGGTTCGAGCTCGTCGGGAACGGGCTGACCCTCGGCGCGATCTACGCGATGATCGCCCTGGGCTACACGATGGTGTACGGCATCCTGAAGATGATCAACTTCGCCCATGGCGAGATCTTCATGGGTGGCGCCTTCGGCGGCTACTTCGCGGCAGTCGCCTTCGCCCAGGCCGGGCTCCTGACCGACAACGTCATCGTCAGCCTCATCGCCATCGTCGGGATGATCCTCGTCGCGATGGCCGTCTCGGTCGCGCTCGCGCTCGGCGTGGAGCGGATCGCCTATCGACCACTCCGGAATGCGCCGACGCTGGTCCCGCTCATCAGCGCCATCGGCGCGTCGCTGTTCCTGCAGTACACCTTCCGCGGCTTCTTCGGATCGGGCATCTACGCCTATCCGAATATCGGCTTCCTCGATCAGAACGCGCCGATCCCGCTGTTGAACATGCGCTGGGTCGACGTCCTCGTCGTGGTCGCGGCCCTCGCGATGATGAGCGCGCTGTACATGTTCGTCATGCGCTCGAAGGTCGGCACGGCCATCCGCGCCGTATCCGAAGACAAGGGCACCGCCGCGCTCATGGGGATCGATGCGAACCGCGCGATCGTCCTGACGTTCGTGATCGGCGCGGCCATGGCCGGCGCCGCGGGCGTCCTGTACGGCCTGTCGTTCCGGCAGGTGACATTCGCGATGGGCGTCATCCCGGGCATCAAGGCTTTCACCGCCGCCGTCCTGGGCGGGATCGGCAGCATCCCTGGCGCGATGCTCGGGGGCATGTTCCTCGGCCTCATCGAAGCCGTCGGACCGACGCTCTTCCTCAGTGGCTTCGGCGTCCCGTCGGTGAACCAGTTGAAAGACGTCGTCGCCTTCACGATGCTGGTGCTCGTCCTGGTCTTCCGTCCGTCAGGCATCCTGGGGGTGCGCGTCACAAGAGGGCGCGCGTGAGCGCCGCGGTATCGGCCGCCCCCACGTCGGGTGCCCGGGTCCTTGCTGAGCCGGCCGGTCCCGGCGTTTGGCGGGCCGTTGTGCGGACCGGCGTCCTTGGCGGCGCGGTGGCCCTGTATCTGTGCCTCGTCGGCATCGTCCCGGTGTTCGCCACCCGGCCGTTGATCGTGGGCGTCATCGAACTCGGCCAGGCCGCCCTGCTCATGGCATTCGGTGCCGTCGGGTACCTGACGGCCCACGAGGTCGGCGTCGAGCGGCCGGTCCGGGCGATCGGGGCGGCGATCGGTGCCGGCGCGATCTCGGGCGCGGTGATCAGCGCCCTCGTGCTCATCGGTGCTGCGATCGATATCCGGGCTGTCTTCCTGAATGCATCACCGCTGCTGTACGACCTGCTGACATTCAGCGAAGGGACGTCGTGGGCGTGGTTCCCCACCCTCGTCGCGACCGGCACCGCTGGCCTCGCCGGTGTCCTGATCGTGCTGCCGCGGCGCTACCGGACTCCGATCATCATCGGCCTGGGTTCGCTCATCTTCTTCGGCCTGTTCGCCGGGCTGCTGCGAACCCCGATGCTCGTCACTTCGCTGGCCGACCTGGCGCGATTCCTGTTCAGCTCCGAGGGCCTGACCGTCCCCGGCGCGATCACCATCTTCTTCGGCTCGATCGCGGTGTCGGTCGTCGTTCGCACGACGACGCCCCGGGCTCGGGTCCGAGCGCTGCCGACCGCACAGCGGCGGCTGGTGGTGGGCCCACTGGCGATCCTGCTGGGCGTCGCGATCCTGCTATTCCCCCTGGCGATGGGCGGGTTCTTCGCCCAGGTCATCGCGATCGTCGCCCTGTTCGTCCTGCTGGGTCTCGGTCTCAACATCACGCTCGGCCTGGCCGGCCTCCTGGATCTCGGCTTCGTCGCGTTCTTCGCGGTCGGCGCATATACGGTGGCCCTGCTCACCTCGACCGCGGAATACGGGATCGCCGGCCTGTCGTTCTGGCAGGCGGTCCCATTCGCCGTCATCTTCGCGATGCTGTTCGGGGCGTTCCTCGGCCTGCCGATCCTGCGCATCCGTGGCGACTATCTGGCCATCGCGACCCTCGGCTTCGGCGAGATCATCCGCATCCTCGCCGGGTCGGACCTGCTCAAGGGCCTGCTCGGCGGTCCGCGCGGGATCATCAATATCCCGAAGCCGATCCCCCTGCCGCCCACCGACCCATTCTCTGGGCCGGTCCAGATCTATTACCTCGCCCTCGCCTGCGCCGCCATCGTCGCCTTCGTCGCGTGGCGCCTGCAGGGGTCTCGTCTCGGCCGCTCGTGGATGGCGATTCGCGAGGACGAGGACGTCGCCGAGGGGATGGGCGTCAACCTCGTCCAGACCAAGCTGCTCGCGTACATGCTCGGCGCCGGCTTCGCCGGCCTGGCGGGCGCGATCTCCGCGGCCCTCGTGGGCTCGATCTTCGCCTCGAGCATCCAGCTGCAACTGTCGATCAATGTCGTTGCCATCGTCATCGTCGGCGGCATGGGCAGCATCCCCGGGGTCCTCGTGGGCGCCCTGGTCCTCATCGGTCTACCGGAACTGTTCCGCGAGTTCTCCGACTACCGCCTGCTGTTCTACGGGGTCGCCCTCATGGGGATCATGGTCTATCGGCCCGAGGGCCTCCTGCCGACGACCGCCGCCAAACGAGAGCTCCACGCGGATCTCGGCCCGGACGTCATCGAGGGCGAGGACGACGGCGATGGGGGCGGCGCGGCTGCGAATATCGATGCCGACACCTCCGCCGTCGAGCGGGAGGCATCGGCATGATCCTGCTCAAGGCCGACAAGGTCACCAAGCGGTTCGGCGGGCTGACGGCCGTCCACGAGTTGGACTTCGAACTCGAGGAAGGGTCGATCGCGAGCGTCATCGGCCCGAACGGGGCCGGGAAGACGACGTTCTTCAACTGCCTGACCGGCTACTTCCACGTCGACGAGGGATCGATCACGTTCGAGGGCCATCCGATCCATCGACTCCGCCCCGACCAGGTGGCCCACTTCGGGATCTCGCGGACGTACCAGAACATCCGCCTGTTCGCCGGGATGACGGCGCTCGAGAACATCCTCGTCGGCCAGCACAACCACCTCGATTCGACATGGCTGGGAGCCATCTTCCGGACGCGCGGCCAGCGCCGCGAAGAGGAGGCGGCCCATCAGGAGGCGCTGCGCCTGCTCGACTTCGTCGGGCTCAAGGGTCGCGGCGACGACCCGGCAGTGAAGCTTCCGTATGGCGATCAGCGCCGGCTCGAGGTCGCTCGAGCCCTCGCCAACAAGCCACGCCTGCTGTTGCTCGACGAGCCCACCGCGGGGATGAATCCCATCGAGACCCAGGCCATGACCGACTTCTTCCGACGGCTGCGCGGCGAGCTCGGGGTCACGATCCTCCTGATCGAGCATGAGATGCGCGTCGTCATGGGGATCTCGGAGAAGATCACCGTGCTCGACTACGGCGAGAAGATCGCCGAGGGGACACCCCTCCAGATCCAGCAGGACCCGCGAGTCATCGAGGCGTACCTGGGGCGCGAGGGAACCGAGGCTGCGGCCGCCGGGACCGCGGCCGCCGGCCTGTCCGACTCGGCCGACGACGGTGACCAGCCGATGGCAGGAGGCTGACATGGCCGATCCGCTGCTGGCCGTCGAGGACGTCCACACCTACTACGGCAGCATCCATGCCCTGCGCGGCATCTCGCTCCACGTCGAGCTGGGGGAGATCGTGGCGCTCATCGGCGGCAATGGTGCCGGCAAGAGCACGACCCTCAACACGATCAGCGGGCTGGTCCGACCGCGTTCCGGTCGGGTGTCGCTCAACGGCGAGGACCTCGCCAGCGCCAAGGCCCACGAGATCGCCGCCAAGGGCGTCGTGCAGGTCCCCGAAGGTCGCCGGATCTTCGCCCAGCTGACCGTCTTCGAGAACCTCAAGATGGGCGCCTACGTCGTGAACGACAAGGCGCTCGTGGCCCAGCGCATCGACGGTGCGTTCGCGATGTTCCCGCGCCTCAAGCAGCGCCAGAGTCAGGTCGCGGGGACACTCAGCGGCGGCGAGCAGCAGATGCTCGCGATGAGCCGTGCCTTGATGTCGGGACCCAAGGTCCTGCTCCTGGACGAACCGTCGATGGGCCTCGCCCCCCTGCTCGTCGATCTCATCTTCGACACGATCGGACAGCTGCACGAGCAGGGCACGACGATCCTGCTCGTCGAGCAGAACGCACGCAAGGCGCTGCAGGTCGCGGATCGCGGCTACGTGATCGAGACCGGCCAGATCGTCCTCGCCGAGCGCGCCGAGAACCTGCGCGAGAACGAGATGGTCCAGAAGGCATACCTGGGCATCGACTGACCGATCAGGACGTCGGCGCGGCGGCGATAGGTCCGTCCCGATGGACCGTCAGCGGCCATCCTGAGCAACGAACGTCCCGGTCGGCCTCGCCGGTGTCGAGGGTAGGGCTCCCGGCCGACCGCGCGCGGATCAGCGGTAGGCCGGTTCGCGCGCCATCTGGTAGACGGCCCGCGACAGGACGGCCAGGCCCAGACCCGCGACCCACAGGCCGGGGCCATTGGTGAAGACCTGGGCCGGCTCGCTGAACTGGAATGCATCGTTGGCCAGCAGGTCGATGACCCGCCAGGCCAGGCCGATCCAGCCGACGATGACCAGGATCCCATAGACCAGCGTGCGATCGATCGCCGTCGGGCGGTCGCCGACGGCGTACGGCAGGGTCACCAGGGCGAGCGTCGCGAGGCCCGCCAGGAAGACCAGGATGCCGCTGGCCTCCAGGCCGTTGCCGGACAATTGGGTCAGCCCGTCGGCGCTGCCGACCCGCCACCACGGCAGGACGCAGCCGATGACGATGATGATCCCCCCGATCGCCGCCAGGGTCCGGCCGTTGCCCAGTGGGCGGCGCTGCATGGTCACGCTTCGGGCCCCTCGGTGAACGGCTCGCCGGCCGCCCCGTAGACCTCGGGTCGCAGGACGCCGACGTACTTGAGGTTCCGGTACAGCTCCCCGTAGTCCAGGCCGTAGCCGACCACGAACTGATCGGGAATGGTGAAACCGATGTAGTCGACCGGGATCTCCACGAGGCGGCGGGCGGGCTTGTCCAGCAGGGTGCAGATGCGCAGCGAGGCCGGGTTCTTGCCGCGCAGGTAGCGGAGCAGGTAGTTGAGCGTCAGCCCGGTATCGATGATGTCCTCGACGATGAGCACGTCCTCGCCCTCGATGCTCGCCGAGAGATCCTTGAGGATGCGCACGAGACCGGACGACTCGGTCGCGTTACCGCCATACGAGCTGACCTCCATGAGATCGATGCGCAGGGGTCGATCGATGGCGCGCATCAGGTCGGCCATGAACGGCAACGAGCCCTTGAGGACGCTCACGAGGGTGATCGGACGATCGGCGTAGTCGGCCGAGATGCGCGCACCGAGCTCCGCGACCTTGGTCGCGATGCGGTCCTCGGGCAGCAGGATCTCGCCGATGTCGCCGTGCAACTCGGTGATTCGGTCGGTCATCGGCTCGTCGCCGTCCTCTCTGTGGTGGTGGTCACCGCCCGATCAGGGATCCTGGCGGCGAGCGCCGGGCGCCGGCGCCGGATGGGCGCCGCCACGACCGGCGTCACCGGACCGTGCGCGTCGCTGCCGGCTGCGAGCGACGGAGCGTGCGGCGCGGCGACCTGGCCGAGCGTGCCCGACAAGCCATCGGCCAGGGCGACCTTGCCGTACTTGAGCATCAGGGCGCGGAAGTCGCGCGCATAGAACAGCTTGATGTTGACCGACGGGTACAGCTCGCGCAGGCGACGCAGCTTGCGGTTCTTCTTGCGCACGAGCTTCTGGCGCAGGGTCGTCATCTCCAGGTAGAGATCGAGCTCCGGCAGGAAGAAGTCCGGGGAGAAGCTCTCGACCACGGCACCGTCCAGGTTCCACAGGATCGGGAAGGTGTGTGGCTCGTAGTCCCAGCGGACCGCGTAGAAGTCCAGGATGCGTGCCATCTCCGCCTCGCTGGCGTGGGCGAAGGGGATCCGTCGGTCCATCGGCGCTGAGTGTAGCCGAGGCGGCCGCGGAACGGAACCATCGTCCCGCCTTGCCCGGCCATACCCCCAGGGGGTATCATGCGGGCCATGGTCACGCCGACATCGCCGCGCAAGGGATCCGCCCCGGTCGATCCCGCCCACTTCCGCCACAGCTACGCCAAGGATCGCGCCCAGCTCATGCGCCGCCTGTCGCGCATGGAGGGCCAGGTCCGGGGCATCGCCCGGATGATCGAGCGCGAGGAATACTGCGTCGACATCCTCCAGCAGACGGCCGCCCTGCGCGCCGCCGTCGACGCACTGTCGATCCTCGTCCTGGAGGATCACGTGCAGGGCTGCGTGCGCACGGCGGCGGAGCGCGGTGAGGCCGACAAGTACGTCGATGAAGTCATGGACGTCGTCCGGCGCACGCTCGGTCGCCCGGTGCGCGGCTCGTCCCGCCCCGGCTGAACGCGTCCGGGCGGGCAACACCCGCCCGGTACCATCGGCGCCCGTCGTCGCCCGGACGGAGGGATGGCCGCCGCCGCCCGCTGGGGCGAGGATGAGCGGGCCATGTCAGACCCTCGCTCGTCACGCCTGCCCCAGGCGGCCCTCAGCGTCGCCCCACCGCCCCCGTTCGTCGACCGCCGGCGCACGTTCCGCCGCGAAACGGACCGGATCGCCCACGAGGAGACCCGGCTGCTCGCCCGCGCCCTGGACATCCTCGCCCGGGACGCATCGGCCGAAGCGCGCCTGGCGGGCATCCTGGACCTGCTCGCCGAGACCGTCGGCGCGGAGCGCGCGGCCGTGGTCGCGGACGGCGCGCAGCGCCGCGTCGCGGTGGTGGCCGCCGGCTCCGGCGATGAGCCCGGGGCACGCGCCCTGGCCGCCTGGCTGGATGCCGCCGCTCCCCGGAGTCGCGCGCGGCGCGCGGCCGCGGGACCGGCGCCCATCAACATTGTCACCGGACGTGCCCGGCGCGGCAGCGTCAGCGACCCATCGTTCGACCTGCTGACCATCCCGTCGGCGGGGGAGGTGACCCTGGGGTTCGCCTTCGCCGCCCCCATCGATCCGGGCACCCTGGCCGATCGCCTGCCGCCCGCCCTGGCCCGTCACGCGGCGGTCGCCCTTGCCCTGGTCACCGATGCCATGGCCACGGCACGTGCCCTGGCCGAGCTGCGCGCCGGCGAGGCGGAGCGCGATCGGTTCGTATCGACCGTCGCGCACGAGCTGCGCACGCCGCTGACCGGCCTGTCGGGCTATCTCGACCTGATCCTCGAGGGGCGCGTCGACGACCGCGAGGTCGAGCGCGAGTTCCTCGAGCGAGGGCGCACGATCGTCGGCTCGATGGCGGACCTGGTCGGCGACCTGCTCGAGATGTCGCGGCTGGACGCGGGCTCGATCGGGCTGGATGCGGCGCCGTTCTCCGTCGCCGAGGCGATGTCGGGCGTGGCCAGCAGCCTGCTGCCGATCGCCATGCAGCGCGGCATCGACCTGCGCGTCGATGCGCCGCCGCGGATGCGCACCGCCTCGGGCGACCGCCGGCGCGTCGAGCAGATCCTGATCAACCTCGCCGGCAACGCCCTGAAGTTCGGGCGTGACGACGGCCACGGCGTCGTCGAGCTCGCGGCCACGTTCGACGGCCCTGTCGCGTGCATCACCGTCCGCGACGACGGAGAGGGCATCGAGGCCGATGACCGACCGCGCATCTTCGAGCGCTTCTACCGGATGGTCGGCCACGAGCGGGTCACCGGCACCGGTCTCGGCCTGCCCATCGCGCGCGAGCTGGCCCGGGCCATGGGCGGCGACCTGGATGTCGCCAGCCTGCCCGGCACCGGGTCGTCCTTCGTGCTCGCCCTGCCCACGCCGTCCAGCGTCGAGGACGATGGCGACGCTGTCCGCGTGGCCATCGCGCGGCGGCTCGACGCCGAGAACGATCGCCTGGCGACGCTCGCCGTACTGCACACGGCACAGCAGGTCCGTGCAGGCGCGGCTGCCGACGACAGCCGAGGGCCAGGGCGGCAGCCTGGCCTCGAGCTCGCTCGCAGCGCCCAGCGAGCGCGACTCGGCGGCCGGGCCATCGCGACGGCCAGCGCCGCCAGACCCTGACCGGACGCGCCCGGGCGGTGCCCGGTTATCCACGAATCTCGGCGCATCCCATGAGTTGGTGGATAAGCCCATTGACGGTCCGGTGACCGCCCGGCTACTGTCCGCCTCCCGCACCGGGGCGCACCCTGGGTAACGCGGTCCACGAGGGGTCTGGGGAAACCCGACCATGAACCGGACGGACCGCGGAAGACCGGACCGAGCCACCTGTGCGAGATGCAGTCGACGCCGGGAGCGGCACCGCGCTGGGGACGGCACGTGACCAGAGGAGACGTGTCGTCGACCATCCGCGCGAGCCGCTCCCGACGCTCGTCGACCAGACCCCCGAGCTGTCGTCGACGTACAGCCGTGGCCTCGACGACGCCCTGCGGGCCATGGGCGTGGCCCTCAAGCCCGCGGAGCGGGCGGCGATCGATGGCCACGTCCGCCTGCTCCTGGCCTGGACGAGCGCGATCAACCTGACGGCCATCCGCGAGCCCGCCGCGGTGGCGACAGCGCACGTCGCGGACAGCCTGACGGCCCTGTCCTGGCTGCGCGGTCGCGACGTGCCTGCGCTGATGGACCTCGGATCAGGCGGCGGCTTCCCGGGCCTGCCCCTGGCGGCCAGCCTGCCCCAGACCGATGTGCTGCTGCTCGAGGCGGTCGGCAAGAAGGCCCGCTTCCTGGAAACGGCGGTCAGCGCGACCGGCCTGCACGAGCACACCCGGGTCGTGGCCGCGCGGGCGGAGGCGCTGGCCCGCGCCCACGAGCACCGCGACGCCTGGTCCGTGGTCACCGCCCGAGCGGTGGCTTCCACCGCGGACCTCGTGGAGCTGGCCTTCCCGTTGCTCGCCCCCGGTGGTTCGCTCATCGCCTGGAAGCACGGCGACCTGGACGCCGAACTGGCCGCCGCCGAGCGAGCGGTCGCGGCCCTGGGTGGCGGCCGCCTGGAGGTCATCCCCGTCGGTGGTGCGGTCGCGGACCTGCAAGGTCATGCCCTTGTCATCGCCACGAGGCGCGTCACGGGCCGCGTCCCGGACGCCTACCCGCGCGATCCGGCGCTGCGCGCGCGACGGCCGTGGTGACGGAACGCCCGGCCCACGCCCCGGCCGACTGATACGCTCCGGCCCGATGCGCATCGCGGTCCTGTCGGACATCCACAGCAACCTGGTCGCCCTCGACGCGGTGCTCGAGGACGTCGGGGTCGTCGACGCCGTCTGGCACCTCGGCGACGTCGTCGGGTACGGACCGGATCCGGACGGCGTGGTGGAGCGCCTCGTCGAGATCGACGCCATCGGCGTGCGCGGCAATCACGATGCGGCCGCCCTCGGCGGCCCGGAGATCGAGTGGTTCAACCCGGAGGCCCGCCGCGCGGCCGAGTGGACCGCCGCCGTCATCAGACCCGCCACCACCGAGTGGCTGCGCGCCCTGCCCGAACGACGGGCCATCGGGGATATGACCCTCGTCCACGGCAGCCCGCGCGACCCCCTCCGCGAGTACGTGACCACGCTCGAGGTCGCGCGCGCCGCCTTCGATGGGATGGCCACCGAGCATGGGCTCCACGGCCACACGCACGTTCCGCTCGCGTACGTGCTCGAACCGACGCGCATCGGCATCAAGGACGCGCGCGACGGCTCGACGCTGGACCTCGCCGATCACCGCGCCTTCCTCAATCCGGGCAGCGTCGGGCAGCCGCGCGACGGCGATCCGCGGGCCTCGTACCTCGTCCTGGATCTGGACGTCGCGGGTGCCGCGGGCACGGCCACCTGGCAGCGGGTCGAGTACGACATCGATCGGGTCGCCGATGCCATCCGCGCCGCGGGTCTCCCGGCGCGCCTCGCCGACCGGCTGAGCGTCGGCCTGTGATCGACCGATGATCGGCGGCCGTCGTCCACTCCAGGGACGCAAGCCCGGCGATCGACGGGTCCGCGTCGAGCGCCCGCATGCGCCGTACTTCCGCTACACGGGACCCGGCCAGATGACGGCCAAGGAGGCGGCCAGCGTCCCGACCACCCCGGGCGCGCGGCTGATGGCCAGGATCCGCGCGTTCGTGCTGGGGCGACCGCTGCACCAGGACGAGGAGATCGGCGAGCGGCTGTCCAAGCGCAAGGCGCTGGCCATCTTCAGCTCGGATGCCATCAGCTCGTCCGCGTACGCGACGGAAGAGATCGTCCTCGCGTTCATGATCGCCGGCGCCGGCGCCCTGGCCGTGGGCCTCGCTCTGGAAGTGGCGGCCGCCATCGCCATCCTGCTCGCCATCGTCGCCTTCAGCTATCGCCAGGTGTGCATCGCCTACCCCAATGGCGGCGGCTCGTACTCCGTGTCGAAGGCCAACTTCGGCAAGCTCGCGTCGCTCGTCGCGGCATCCGCGCTGCTCATCGACTACAACCTGACGGCAGCGGTGTCCACGTCGTCCGCGGTCGAGCAGCTGGTCTCCGCGTTCAGCGGCCTGGACCCCATCCGCGTGGAGATCGGCGTCCTGGCCATCGGCCTCATCACGGTCGCCAACCTGCGCGGCCTGCGCGAGGCCGGCAACATCTTCGCCGTCCCGACCTACCTGTTCCTGTTCAGCGCCCTGCTCATGATCGTCATCGGGGCGTATCGGATCATCGTGCTGGGCCAGGGTGACCAGCCGCCACCGCCGGAGATCGTGGAGAGCACGACCGTGACCGCGCAGGCCGTCGGGGTCATCCTGCTCCTGCGGGCCTTCGCCGCGGGCGCGGTCGCGCTGACCGGCACGGAGGCGATCGCCACCGGGGTCCCGGCGTTCAAGCCACCAGAGGCCAAGAACGCCGCGACCACGCTGATGGTCATGGCCGGCATCCTCGCGGTCCTGTTCGTGGGCATCACCTTCCTGGCCACGAACTTCGCGGTCTTCCCGGTGGAAGAGCCCAAGCAGACGGTGATCGCCCAGGTCGCCCGGATCATCTACGGCGATTCGATCGCGTTCTTCCTGTTCCAGGGGTTCACCGCCCTGCTCCTGTTCCTGGCCGCCAACACGTCGTTCGCCGCCTTCCCGCGACTGGCCGCCGTGCTCGGCGAGGACGGCTTCTTCCCGCGCCAGTTCAGCCTGCGCGGAGACCGCCTGGCGTTCTCCATGGGCATCATCCTGCTCGGCCTCATCTCGGCCTCACTGGTCGTCGTGGCCGGCGGCAAGACCCACGCGCTCATCCCGCTGTACGCGGTCGGCGTGTTCATCGACTTCACCATCAGCCAGGCGGGCATGATCCGGCACTGGCTGCGCACGCGCGACCCTGGCTGGCAGCGGCGGATGACCATCAACGCCGTCGGCTGCGTGGCCACCGGCGTGGTCGCCATCGTCGTGACCAGCGTCAAGTTCCTGGATGGCGCATGGTTCGTCATCGTGCTTATCCCCGTGCTCGTGGCGATCATGCTGTTCATCCGCCGCGAGTACGACAACCAGGAGCGCGAGCTGCATGTCCGGGACGACTTCGTGATGGAGGCGGCCCACCGCGAACAGCGCGTGGTCATCCCGATCAACGGCGTCAATCGGGCGGTCATCCAGGCGGTCAAGTTCGGTCGGACGATGAGCGACGATGTCAGGGCAGTGTTCGTGACCACCGACCCGGAGGTGTCCGATGCCCTGCGCCTGCAGTGGGAGCGCCAGGTCCCGGGCGTGCCGCTGGTCGTCGTCGAGTCGCCCTATCGCGCGGTCATCTTCCCGTTCGTCGCCTACCTCGATGTCCTGGACCAGGCCTGGCCGCCGGACAAGCCGGCGCCCATCACCGTCGTCGTGCTGCCCGAGTACGTGGCCCGCCACTGGTGGGACCGGCTGCTCTACAACCAGACCGCCAAGCGCCTCAAGGCTGCCCTGGTCGGCCGCGAGCTGACGGTCATCGCGGACGTGCCCTACCGGCGCTGAGCCGCGGGCACGCTTGGCCAGGCAGCCGTGCGGTCGGCAAGCCCCGGCGGCGCGGTCGGCGACGCCCGGGCCCGGGGCGACCGCTGCGCGTCGCGGTGGTATCGTCACCGGCGATGTCCGACACCGAGATCCCGGTCTTCCGCCGGGCCGTCCTCGCCCTCAATGGCGGGCCGAGCGACACCCGCATCGTCCAGCTCGTGGCGGCCCAGGCCAGTCGGGCCAAGGGCACCGAGCTGATCGCCGTGCACGTCGTCGAGATCGACTGGACCCTGCCCCTCGATGCCGATATCGCCGGACGCTCCGAGGAGGTCCAGCGCGTGCTGGACGTCGCCGAGGCGACGGCCGAGACGTATCGCCAGACGCTCGAGCCGGTCCTGCTCCAGGCCCGCGACGTGGCCGCCGCGATCGTCGACGAAGCTATCGAACGGGCCGCCGACCTGCTGGTCGTCGGGCTCCCCTATCGCAAGCGGTTCGGCGGTGAGTTCGCCATCGGGCGGACCATCCCGTACATCCTGCAGAACGCGCCGTGCACGGTCTGGGTCGTGCGCGAGCCGATGAGCGAGGAACCATCGTGAAGATCGTCATCGTCGGGTGTGGCCGCGTCGGCGCATCTGCCGCAGAGCTCTGGGACGACGCCGGCCACGAGGTCATCGTGATCGACATCGCGACCCGCTCGTTCGAGCGCCTGCCATCCTCCTTCCGAGGTGTCGCCATCCGCGGCGACGGGACGGACGAGGACGTCCTGCGCCGAGCCGGCGCCGAGGGAGCGGACCTGTTCCTGGCCCTGACCGAGGGCGACAACCGCAACGTGATGGCCGCCCAGTTGGCGATGGAGGCGCTCGGCGTCGAGCGGGTCATCGCCAAGATCAACGACCCGGTGCGCTCCACGGCGTACGCGGAGCTGGGCATCTCGACGGTCTGTCGGACGGGCCTGATGATCGATGCCATGAACGCCTTCCTGGGCTTCCCGCCGTCGGGCCTGGCCGGCATGCTCGGAGCGGCCGGCCACCGTCACCCCACCCACGACGACGCGACCGGCCACTCCGTCCCGAGCGGCGCCGGAAGCGACGTGCCGTCGAACGTCCGCCCGCACAGCGAGGCCGCCTCGGGCGCGGCCGTGGAGGCCTGAGCCGTGTTCGTACTCGTCGTCGGCGGAGGCAAGGTCGGCTACTACCTGGCCAAGGAGCTCATCGACTCGGGCCATGAGGTCGCGCTCATGGAGAAGGACCCCACGCGTGCCCGCCAGATCGCGGACGAGATCGGCTCGATCGTCATCGGCAACGACGGCTGCGAGGGCAAGTACCTGGGGCAGGCGGGCTGCAATCGGGCCGACGTGGTCGCCGCCGTGACTGGCGACGACGAGGACAACCTGGTCATCTGCCAGATGGCCAAGCACCACTTCGACGTCCCGCGGACCATCGCCCGCGTCAACAATCCCAAGAACGAGGCGCTCTTCCGCCATCTGGGCGTGGACGAGCTGATCAGCCCCACGCGGATGATCCTGGGCTCCATCGAGCAGGACATCCCCGTCCACGAGCTGCTCCACCTGGCGGCCCTGGGCGAGGGCGAGCTGGAGCTCATCGAGGCGCATCTCCAGGCGGGCTCGCCGGCCATCGGGCGGGCCATGCGCGACCTGGACATCCCGGAGGGGTGTTCGCTGTTCGCCGTCATCCGCGAGGGCGTGGCCTCATCGCTGCGCCCGGACACGGTCCTGCGTGAAGGCGACAAGGTCATCGCCATCGGCAAGACCGAGTGTGAGGCGATGCTTCATCAGCAGCTCATCGGCGACCCGACGGCGGCGTCGGCCGGCTGAGACCACCGCTGTTCGGCACGGCGACCCACATGGCGGACCCGACGGAGTCGTGAGGCCGAGGCGCATGAGGGCCTCGTTGCGCGGCAGACCGCGCCAGCCTGCACGAGGATTACGGAACCTTTACCCCTCCGGACCGGGATACTCTCTTGACAATGGCGTTGTCAGGGTTCTAGCATCCATCTCCAGCCGCCGACAGCGTGTCCGCGGACCTGACATCGACGAAACCAGCGCTACACAGGAGGTGCGAACCATGCACATCGTACGCCGCACCTCGACCGCCGAGGCCTGATCCCGTGGCAGCCCCAAGACCGGAACGCGATCCCGAGCGACCCGTCTACGTCATCAGCGTGGCGGCCGGCATCGTCAGCGCGCATCCGCGCACGTTGCGGATCTACGAGGACGAGGGGCTGCTCTGTCCGGCCCGGACCCCGACCAACATCCGGCTGTACTCCGAGAACGACATCCGGCGCATCCTGTGGATCCGCCACCTGACCCGCGAGCGAGGTGTCAACCTCGCCGGTATCCGCATCCTCTTCGAGCTGGAGGAACGGCTCGGGGCACGCATCCTGGAAGTGCTCTACGCCGAAGGGACCGGTGACGCCGAGGCGACCCGCCCGAACGACACTGCAGAGAAGTCCATCACCCCCGGCCCGCCCGTCGCCTTGTCGGCGGCCGGACCCGCCGGGAGCACCGAGCTCCCACTCGATCGATCGACGGCCGACCGTTGACCGACCGCCCGCCGTCGATCCACCGCGCACGCTAGGAGACACTGAAGATCATGGCCAAGCGACCGTCCGCCCCGGCGGAGGAGCAGGACCCCACCCCAGACGCGGGTATCCGCGAATTGCCGCTCGTCGCCCTGCGCGAGACAGTCATCTTCCCGGAGATGATCGTGCCTCTCCAGGTCGGCCGCGAGAAGAGCGTCGCCGCGCTCAACGCCGCCGTCGCTGAGGGCGGGCCGATCGCGCTCGTCACCCAGCGATCCGCCGAGCAGGAGGAGATCGACGATCCCTCCGAGCTGTACGCCATCGGCACCCTGGCCAAGATCGCCCAGGTCGTGCAGCTCGGTGATGGCACCGTGCGAGCCATCGTCCAGGGCCAGTCGCGCCTGCGCGTGCACGGCTTCACCCAGACCGACGGGTACCTCCGGGCCAGCGTCGAGGAGCTCCCTGACGAGATCCCCGACGGCCTGGAGATCCAGGCCCTGATGCGCACCGTCCAGGCCCAGATCGAGCAGTACGTCGCCAACGGCGCGCCGGTCCCGCCGGAGGCGGCCGTCGCCGCTCGCAACATCACCGAGCCCGGGCTGCTCGCCGACATGGTCGCCTACAGCCCGGACATGAGCACCGAGCAGCGCCAGGAGCTGCTGGAGACGATCGATGTCTCCGAGCGCCTCAAGCTGGTCGCAGATTTCCTGGCCAAGCAGATCGAGATCCTCGAGCTGAAGGGCAGGATCCAGTCCGAGGTCAAGTCCGAGATGGACAAGACCCAGCGCGAATACATCCTGCGCGAGCAGCTCAAGGCCATCCAGCGCGAGCTCGGCGAGGACGACCCACAGCAGGCCGATATCAACGAGCTGCGCGACAAGGTCGAGGCGGCCGGCATGCCCGACGAGATCAAGGCCCGGGCGATCAAGGAGATCGACCGGATGAGTCGGATCCCCTCGGCCAGCCCCGAGGTCGGTGTCATCCGGACCTACGTCGATTGGCTGGTCGGCCTGCCCTGGGACACCTCGACGGACGACCAACTGGACATCAAGGAAGCCGCACGCATCCTCGACGAGGACCACTACGGCCTGGAGAAGATCAAGGAGCGCATCCTCGAGTACCTCGCGGTGCGCACCCTGGCCGACGAGATCCGCAGCCCGATCCTGGCCTTCGTGGGGCCTCCCGGCGTGGGCAAGACCAGCCTGGGCAAGAGCATCGCCAAGGCGATGGGCCGCAAGTTCGTGCGCATGAGCCTGGGCGGCATCCATGACGAGGCGGAGATCCGCGGCCATCGGCGCACCTACATCGGTGCGTTGCCGGGTCGGATCATCCAGAGCATCAAGACCGCCGGCTCCAACAACCCGGTGTTCATGCTCGACGAGGTCGACAAGATCGGCATGGACTTCCGGGGCGACCCGAGCAGCGCGCTGCTGGAGGTCCTGGACCCGGAGCAGAACAACACGTTCCAGGACAACTACCTCGAGGTGCCCTTCGACCTGTCCAAGGTGCTCTTCGTGGCCACCGCCAACCTGCTCGACCCGATCCCGGCCGCCCTGCGTGACCGGATGGAGGTCGTCTACCTGCCCGGCTACACCGAGACCGAGAAGATCGAGATCGGCAAGCGCTTCCTCATCCCCAAGCAGATGACGAACCACGGCCTCAAGCCCAAGCACATCCAGATCACCGACGAGGCGATGACCGAGCTCGTGCGCTCGTACACGCATGAGGCCGGCGTGCGCAACCTCGAGCGCGAGCTTGCCAACGTCATGCGCAAGACCGCCCGGCAGGTCGCCGAGGGTCGCAAGCGCAAGACCATCATCGACCCGAAGAAGCTGGCCGACCTGCTCGGGCCGCAGCGCTTCGAATACGGCGAGCTGGAGCCCGAGGACCAGATCGGCTCGGCCACGGGCCTGGTCGTGACCGAGGTCGGTGGCGACGTCGTGGCCATCGAGGTCACCAAGATGGAAGGCCGCGAGGACTTCATCCTGACCGGCCAGCTCGGCGAGGTCATGCGCGAGTCCGCTCGCGCAGGCCTGTCCTGGACGCGAGCCCATGCTCGCGAGCTGGGCATCGCGCGCGAGGTCTTCGAGACCAACACCGTGCACATCCACGTGCCGGCTGGGGCGATCCCCAAGGACGGTCCGTCGGCGGGCATCACCATGGCCCTGGCCATGGTCAGCGCCCTGACCGGCATCCCCGTTCGCAAGGACGTGGCCATGACCGGCGAGATCACCCTGCGCGGTCGGGTCCTGCCGATCGGCGGCCTCAAGAGCAAGATCCTGGCCGCCCACCTGTCGGGCGCCAAGATGGTCATCCTGCCGCGCAAGAACGAGAAGGACCTGCCGGACATCCCCGAGGAGATCCGCAAGTCCATCAAGCTCGTGCTCGTGGACTCCATGGAGCAGGTGCTCGAGGCGGCCCTCCGGCGCAAGCCGAAGCCCCTCGTCACCGAGCCCGCCAAGATCATCAAGGGCAGCGATCCACTGGACCCGAGCCCGGCGGCCCAGCCCCGCGTCAGACGGTCCGACTTCCCGCCCACCGACCAGCCACCGGTCGTGGTCGAAGGTCGCTGACCGAAATAGTCAGCCAGGCCAGTAGGGTGGCGGGCTCACGAGCCCGGAGAACCTGATGGAGTACCAGGATTACTACGCCGTCTTGGGTGTTCCCAGGACGGCGTCGCAAGCCGAGATCAAGAAGGCCTTCCGCAAGGCCGCCAGAAAGCATCACCCTGACACCAACGAGGGTGATGCGGCCGAGCGCGCCTTCAAGGCGGTCAACGAGGCGAACGCCGTCCTGTCCGACCCCGAGAAGCGCTCCCTGTACGACCGCCTGGGCAAGGACTGGGAGGCGTATGCCCGAGCCGGCGCCACGGCCGGCGCCGGCGCGCGCGGTGGATCCACCGGTGGCGGGCCCACTGGCTACGGTGGCGGCGGACCCGGTGGCGTCCGCTACGAGTTCCGGACGAGCGGCGCCGACGGCGACTTCAGCGACTTCTTCAACACCTTCTTCACGGGCGACGTGGCCGGCGACCCGACGGCCACCGGCGCCGGTCGCGGACGACGACCGAGCGGCGGACCGACGTTCGAGGACATCCTCGCCGGCATGGGCCTGAGCGGCGCCACCTCGGGGGCCGGCGGCGGCGCCACCCGAGCGCCGGCACGTCTGCCGTCGGCCGAGGCCATCGCCGAGATCGATCTCGATGAGGCGTACCACGGCACGAAGCGACTGATCGACGTCGAGGGCAAACGTCTGGAAGTGACCATCCCGGCAGGCGCCGACACTGGCACGCGGATCCGCCTGGCGGGCAAGGCGCCGGGCGGCGGCCACCTGTACGTCGTCGTGCGCCAGGCCAAGGACCCCGTGTTCACGCGCAAGGGCGCGGACCTTGAGCGAGAGCTGCCGGTCACCCTGCGCGAGGCCCTGCTTGGCGCCGAGGTGCCGGTCCGCACCCCGAAGGGCCGCGTCCTGCTGACCATCCCGGCCGGCACCCAGCCGGGCCGCACGTTCCGCCTGACGGGGCGCGGCCTGCCCCGGATGAAGGGCGGCGGCCATGGCGATGTCCACGTCCGCATCCGCCTCATCCTGCCGACCGCCATGTCCGCCGAGGCCAGGGCGGCAGCCACCACCGTGTTCGACCTCATCGACCAACCCGATCCGCGCACCACAGAGTCCTGACATGCAACTCGATCGCTTCACCCAGAAGGCCCAGGAGGCCATCGTCGCCGCCCAGGAGACCGCCCAGCGGCTCCACAGCCCATTGCTCGATGCCGAGCACCTGCTGAGCGCCCTCGTCGAGCCCGACGACGGGATCCCGGCCGAGACCCTGCGGCGTCTGGGCGTGGACCTGTCCGCGTTCCGTGGCGACGTCGCCGCGGCGCTCGCCCGACGCGCCCGCATCCAGGGCGGCTCGCTGAGCCTGGACCCGCGCGCCAAGGCGGTCGTCGAGCGCGCCGAAGCGGAAGCCCGCCGGCTCGGTGACGAGTACGTGAGCACGGAGCATCTGCTCCTGGGCGTGACCGAGGCCGGTGGCGAGGCGCAGGCCATCCTGGAACGCCACTCGGCCGGCAAGGAGGCCATCCTGCAGGCGCTGCAGAGCGTTCGAGGCGGCCAGCGCGTCACCTCGCAGCACCCGGAGAGCACCTATGCCGCACTGGAGAAGTACGGTCGCGACCTGACCACGGAGGCGCGCGCCGGGCGGCTTGATCCGGTCATCGGCCGGGATGAGGAGATCCGCCGGGTCATCCAGGTGCTCAGTCGCCGGACCAAGAACAACCCCGTGCTCATCGGCGAGCCCGGTGTGGGCAAGACGGCCATCGCCGAGGGCCTCGCCCAGCGCATCGTGCGTGGCGACGTGCCCGAGACGCTCAAGGACAAGCGGGTCGTGTCGCTGGACCTCGGAGCGCTCATCGCCGGGGCCAAGTTCCGCGGCGAGTTCGAGGAACGCCTCAAGGCCGTGCTCAAGGAGATCAAGGACAGCGACGGCCGGGTCGTCCTGTTCATCGACGAACTGCACACCGTGGTCGGTGCCGGCGCGGCCGAGGGCGCGATGGATGCCTCCAACCTGCTCAAGCCGATGCTCGCCCGCGGCGAGCTGCACACCATCGGCGCGACGACCCTCGACGAGTACCGCAAGCACATCGAGAAGGACGCCGCCCTGGAGCGCCGCTTCCAGCCCGTCCTCGTCGACGAGCCGACCGTCGAGGAGACGATCAGCATCCTGCGCGGCCTGCGCGAGCGTTACGAGGTCCATCACGGCGTGCGCATCACGGACTCGGCGCTGGTCGCCGCGGCCACCCTGTCGCAGCGCTACATCACCGAGCGCTTCCTGCCGGACAAGGCCATCGACCTCGTCGACGAAGCGGCCAGCCGGCTGCGCATGGAGATCGACTCGATGCCCGTCGAGCTCGATGAGCTCGAGCGCCGGCGGATCCAGCTGGAGATCGAGCGCGAGGCGCTGCGCAAGGAGACCGACGACGCCAGCAAAGCCCGCCTCGAGGCGCTCGAGCGCGAGCTGGCCGACATCGAAGAGGAGGCCGGCGGGATGCGCCAGCGCTGGGAGGCCGAGACGGCCGCCATCGGCGCCATCCGGGCCACCAAGTCGGAGCTCGAGGTGCTCGCGGTACGCATCGAACAGGCCGAGCGCGAGGCCGACTTCGCGACGGCCGCCGAGCTCAAGTACGGCACCCACAAGGAGCTGCTCGACCGGCTCGCCGAGCAGGAGGTCGCGATGACCGCTCTGCAGGGTCCGGGCACGCTGTTCAAGGAGGAGGTCGGCGCCGACGACATCGCCTCGATCGTCGGCGCCTGGACCGGCATCCCGGTGAACCGCCTGCTGGAGGGCGAGACGGCCAAGCTCATCGAGATGGAGGAGCGCCTCCACCAGCGCCTGGTCGGCCAGGACGAGGCCGTCCAGGCCGTCGCTGACGCGGTCCGGCGCGCCCGGGCGGGCCTCAAGGACCCCAGGCGGCCGATCGGCTCGTTCCTGTTCCTGGGCCCGACCGGCGTGGGCAAGACCGAGCTGGCGCGGGCACTCGCCGCATTCCTGTTCGACGACGAGCAGGCCATGGTCCGCATCGACATGAGCGAGTACATGGAGAAGTTCGCGGTGTCGCGCCTCATCGGCGCACCCCCGGGCTACGTCGGCTACGAGGAGGGTGGTCAGCTGACCGAGGCCGTCCGGCGCCGGCCGTACCAGGTCGTCCTGCTGGACGAGATCGAGAAGGCCCACCCGGACGTCTTCAATGTCCTCCTCCAGGTGCTCGACGACGGGCGCCTGACCGACTCCCAGGGGCGGACGGTGGACTTCAAGAACACCGTGATCATCATGACCAGCAACATCGGCTCGTCGGCCATCGCGGCCGCCTCCGGGCAGCGTGGCGATGCCGCCCACGAGGACATGCAGCGCGAGGTCATGGACCTGCTCCGCGACCAGTTCCGGCCCGAGTTCCTCAACCGGGTCGACGAGGTCATCGTCTTCCATGCCCTGACCGACGACGACCTGGCCGCCATCGTGGACCTGCTCCTGGCCGACCTCGGTCGGCGCCTGGCCCAGCAGGACCTCGCCCTGGACCTGACCCCGGCAGCGCGGGCCCTCATCGTCCGCGAGGGCACGGATCCGGCCTTCGGGGCGCGGCCGCTCAAGCGGACCATCCAGCGACTGGTGGAGAACCCGCTGGCCCGCGGCCTCGTCGGCGGGGAGTTCCGGCCGGGCGATGCCATCCGCGCCGACGCCGATCTCGTGACCGGCACGATCGTGTTCGCGACCGATGGCGCGACCGTCGTCGGCGATGGCGGTCGGCGCGACCCGCGGGCACGGGTCGACGACGAGGCCGTCGGCACCGGATCCGCGTCGTCGAGTCGCCGCTCTCCGCTCGACCTGCCG
>Ga0163153_10000599_pt1 | contig 62816 bp, 53 predicted proteins | sample OliLakLV19MP6IB1_FD_148629 | JGI IMG/M metagenome (GOLD analysis project Ga0163153, IMG submission 148629) | Freshwater microbial mat bacterial communities from Lake Vanda, McMurdo Dry Valleys, Antarctica - Oligotrophic Lake LV.19.MP6.IB-1 | ecosystem: Environmental > Aquatic > Freshwater >... | reverse complement strand
CCACCGCCCAATCGCCCAACCGCCCCGCCGCCTCTTGCCCGTCCCCCCTAGGTATCCCATACTACTACCATGACAGCGCTCGACCTGACAGCCTTTGGCTTCACCCCGACTGAGAGTCGTGTCTACGAAGTGCTCCTGACCGGCGGTCCGGGGACGGGCTACGCTATCGCGCGGAGCGCTGGCTTGGCGCGGGCCAACGCCTACAGCGCCCTCGAGGGGCTGGTGACGAAGGGGGCGGCGCGGATGGAGGAGGGACAGCCAAAGCGTTTCCGGGCCGAGCCACCTTCGGGGGTTCTGGCACGGATCGCAGACCGGCAAGGCAACGCGCTTGAGCAACTCAGCCGCGCGCTCGAAGTGTTTGGCGCGCCGGCCACACCGAGTGTGATCGAGCTGAGCAGTCCGCGCGGTGCGGTGCAACTGATCACCAGCGAGATCGGACGGGCGACGCGATCGGTCTTCCTGGCGGCGCCGTCAGAGGCCTACCCGCTGCTCTCTCCGGCGCTGCGTCGCGCGGTCGGTGCGGGCCTCACCGTCCTGCTCTGTTCCCAGGTCGCGGTCGCGCTCCCCTTCGCCACCGTCGAAGTCCTTCCCGGCGACGTCGCGTGGCCCGGCTTGCCACTGGTGGCGATTTTCGACGATCGAGCCGCAATTATCGGGACCCGTGAAGAAACCGCCATCCACGGGCATTGGAGCAGTGCGCCGACCTTCGTGGCGGCGGCACTCATCATCTTCGACCGGCTGCGAGGAGTGGCATGAGCGACGCCCTGAATGATGCCCTGGCGGAGTTGCGCCGGGAGTACCTGCTCGATGCACCGGGCCGGCTGGCTGAGCTGCGCAAGGACGTGGCGGCATTCAGCGCCGGCGAGACCGATGCGACTGCGTCGCTGATCGGCCGCTTCCACCGTCTCGCCGGCTCTGGTGGGTCCTATGGCTTCCCCGAGGTCAGCACGATCGCGCGGGAGGGCGAGCGGTGGCTGCGGGAGGATCCGACGCCTGCCCCGGGAAAGGAGAACGAGCAGCGGCTGGACCAGCTGATCGACCGACTGGCCCACGCCTATGATGCGGCCGCCCGGGAGCTCGGCCTTCCCGCCCGGGGTCCGACGGTCACCGAATTCGGCTGGCGGGCGCTGGTCATCGGCGACGACCAGCGACTCACCGATGAGGTCATCGCGGCGCTCGTCACAACCGGATTCGTCGCCCGGCAGGAAAGCGGAGCCGGCGAGCCGCGCGAGCACAAGCTCACCGAGCGACCGGATCTGGTGGTCATCATCGAGCAGGCCGCCGGACCAGATCCGTATGCCGCCGCCAACGCCTGGTCCGGCGCCGGCGCGGTGCGGCCGAGGTCGATCGTACTGGTCACCCGCAATGGCGCGACGGATCGGGTGCGGGCGCTGGCCGCCGGCATCGACACCATCATTCCGGCGGAACGGGTCGCCGTCGACCTGCCGGGCTACGCCAAGGCCCTCGCGCGGATCGGGAGCCCGCCGCCGCGGGTGCTGCTGGTCGAGACCGACCCGGCCCAGGCCGAGATGCTCACAATGTGGCTGGAGCAGGCCAATGCCCATGTGACCCATTGCACCAACGGGAACGATGCGCGCGAGGCGCTCTCGCGAGAGACGCCAGACCTCATCCTGATGGACTCCCGGCTACCTGGGCTCGATGGCCTGTCGCTCACCCGCCTCGTGCGGCAGGACCAGCGTTTCGGCATCACCCCCATCGTCTTTCTGACCCAGCACGACAGCGTCGCCGAACAGATTGAGGCGCTGCGTGCCGGCGCCGACCACTTCGTGACCGAGCCGGTGGACCGCGAGCTGCTCACCCACCTCGTGGTCAATCGCGCCGAACGCGGTCGCCGGCTGCGCGAAATGGTCCATCGTGACGGGCTCACCGGGCTGCTGAATCACGCGACGCTGATGGCCGAGCTGGAGCATGCCGTGGAATACGCCCGGCGCCAGGGTGAACCGTTCGCGTTCATGATGATCGATATCGACCACTTCAAGCGGGTGAACGACCGCTGCGGCCATCTCGCTGGCGACCAGGTCCTGCTGCATGTCGCCCGCGTCTTCCAGGCGACGGCCCGCGCGAGCGACCTGATCGGCCGGTACGGGGGTGAGGAGTTCGGGATGATCCTGCGACGCACCGACCGGCAGGGCGCCAGTGTTCTGGCGGGAAAGCTGCGCGGCGCACTGGCCGAGCAGCCGGCGGTCGTCGGCACGGGGGAGCAGATCCCGGTGCGCGTCTGCATCGGCGTCTCGGTGTACCCGGAGGACGCGAGTTCGGCGGCCGACCTCGCACGACTCTCGGACCAGGCGTTGTACCGGGCCAAAGCGGGCGGCCGCGACCGGGTGGAGTTCACCACGGAGTACCGCTCGCCGATGGCCTGACGTAAGCTTCAACCAACCGGTTGAAAGCGGCGTCCCATGACCCATCGTACTCCCTCAGCCGCCGATCGGCTGTTGCTCGCCGCGCGGCACGAGTTTGCCCGGCGGGGTGAGGCCGGCGCCCGCACCGACCAGATCGCCCGGCGCGCCGGTGTCAACAAGCAGCTCATCCACTACTACTTCCGGACCAAGGCCGGGCTGTACCGCGCGGTCCGGATCGCGACGGCGCAGTCGGTCGCTCGGGCATTGGCGGAACTGCCGTTGATCGGCCTGACGGCGGTCGAACGCCTGCGGCGCCTGGTGCGCGGCCAGTTCGACTTTCTGCTGCATCAGCCGGAGCACGCCGCCGTCCTGCTCAGCGCGACCGAGGGCGGCGACTGGGCCGACCTCGCCATCCGACCGGTCACCGACCTGCTGCGCGAGGGCCAGGCGACCGGATTCTTCCGCGACGACATCGATCCGGAAGGGCACGCACGACTCGGGCTCCTGCTGACGCTGGGATTTTTCGGGGCGCGCCCGGTCACGGAGCGCTGGGGTGAGCCGGAGATCTGGCGGGATCGCGTCGCGGACCTCATCGTACGGGGCGCGAGCTGGTAGTCCAACCTTCACCGGGAATGGAGGTACGAATGGCGAGTCGATGGGGTCGTCGGATCGGCATCTCAATCGGGGCAATCGCCGGGCTGCTGCTGCTGCTCGCCGGGACGGTCATCGTCGTCAGCGATGCGCGGCTGCACACCCGCTATCCGGTGACACCCACAGCGATCGCGGTGGCCACGGATTCCGCCACCATCGCGAGGGGGCAGCACTTTGCCACTGCGATCGGCAAGTGCGCCGACTGCCATGGCGACAACCTTTCGGGTCAAGTCATGGACCTGGGACCGGTCGGCCAGTTCGCCGCAAGAAACCTCACCGGGGGAAAGGGCGGCACGGCCGGATGGAGTGACGCCGACTGGGTCAGGGCTCTCAGGCATGGGGTACGGCCGGACTCGTCCCTGCTGGTGTTCATGCCGTCGATGCTCAGCGCGCAGCTCAGTGCCGCCGATCTCGGCGCCATCATCGCGTACGTTCGGTCAGTGCCGCCGGTGGACCACGAACTACCGCCCAATAGCATCGGCCCGATCGGTCGGGTGCTGGTCATGCTGAAGCCTGGACGGCTCATTCCGGCGCTCGGCATCGACCATTCTGCGCCCCCACCACCCGCCATTCCCGCGGGGCCGACGCCGGAGTATGGCCGCTACCTCACGGTGGTGGGCGGCTGCGTGTACTGTCACGGTGATGATCTCCGGGGAGGGATCAAGGAAGGGCCGCCGGACACGCCGCCATCTGCGGACCTCACGTCGAACGGCCCCACGGCCGCATGGTCCGAGGCGGACTTCACCACGGCGCTCCGCACCGGCCTGCGACCGGACGGAACGGCGATCAATCCGATGATGCCCTGGCGGATGACCCGGCTGATGACCGACGAGGAGATCTCGGCGGTGTGGGCGTACCTGAAGACGAAGTGAGCGGATGGAAGGCGGTAGGCGGTAGGCGGTAGGCGAAAACAGGAGCAGGGTGGCTGTGCCACTGCTGCTCCTGTTCCTTGCTGCACAACGCCTATCGCCTACCGCCCAACGCCTCAGTGATGGTACGCCTGCAACGGCGCCACGTCCCCCGGTACCTGGTCACCGAAGAGCAGCCGGCCATCCCTGAAGCTCGCGCCGCGGAGCGTGAGCGCGAGGACTTGGCCGAGGTTCTCGGCTGGATACACCTCGATCAGCTTGCGGATCTCCTCTGGCAGGTCCTCGAGGTCGGGCTCGTTCTTCTTGGGGATCACGATCCGGGTGATGCCGGCGCGCACCGCACCAAGCACTTTCTCCTTCAGCCCCCCGATCGGCAGGACCTCGCCGCGCAGGGTGATCTCGCCGGTCATCGCGATGTCATTGCGCACCGGTCGGCCGGAGAGGGCGGAAATGATCGCCGTCGCCATCGTGACGCCCGCGGATGGTCCATCCTTCGGGATGGCGCCGGCCGGGACGTGGACGTGGGCATCCCGCTCCGCAAAGGTCTCTTCCCGGATGTGAAGCCCCGCCGCGTGTGACCGGGCGTAGGTCCAAGCGGCGCGCGCCGATTCCTTCATCACGTCACCCAGCTGGCCGGTCAGGACCAGCTCACCCTTGCCCCGCATGGTGGACGCCTCGACGAACATGATGTCGCCGCCCACCGGCGTGTAGTACATGCCCGTGGCCACACCAATCTGGTCCTCGCGGGCCGCACGCTCGGGATGTACCTTGGGCCGGCCGAGCAGATCGTCCACCATTTCAGCGGTGACCTCCACCCGCCCGGTCTCCTTTGCGGCGATCTTGCGGGCCACCTTGCGCGACAGCTTGCCGATCTCACGCTCGAGCTGCCGGACGCCCGCCTCGCGGGTATACCGCGAGATGACCTCCGCCACGGCCTCGTCGGTGATGTTGATCTGGTCCGAGCTCAGGGCGTGCTCCACCTGCTGGCGGGGCACGAGATACTTCCGCGCGATCATCAGCTTCTCCCGCTCGGTGTAGCCGGCAAACTCCACGACTTCCATCCGGTCCAGCAGCGGACCCGGGATATTCTGGATGAAATTCGCGGTGCAGATGAACAGCACCTCGCTCAGGTCGAACGGCACACCGAGATAATGATCGACGAAGCTGTCGTTCTGGGCCGGGTCGAGCACTTCCAGCAGGGCGCTGGCCGGGTCGCCCTGGAACGAGACGCCGAGCTTGTCCACCTCATCGAGCAGGAAGACCGGGTTCTTGGTGCCGGCCTGTTTCATCGCGTGCAGGATGCGGCCGGGCATGGCGCCGACGTAGGTGCGCCGGTGGCCACGGATATCGGCCTCATCGCGCGCACCGCCGAGCGAGATGCGGACGTACTTCCGCCCCATGGCGCGGGCGATCGACTTGGCCACGGAGGTCTTGCCGACACCCGGCGGTCCGACGAAGAGGAGGATCGGACCCTTGCTGGCCTTTTCGTCGCTGTTGCCCTCACTGATGGCCGGCCGGTCAGACGGTCGGTCGGTCAGGGCGCCAGGCGTGTTCTCCGCGCTCGTCGATTCCACTGGCCCCTGCTCCAACTGACCATCTGACCGTCCGACCAGCTGACCGTCTTCCTGCTGCCTGGCCACCTGTTCCTTGAGCTGACGCACCGCGAGGAACTCGAGCACCCGGTCCTTCACGTCGCCCAGGGCATAGTGATCCTGATCGAGGATGGCGCTGGCCTTGACGAGATCCAGTGACTCCTCGCTGCGCAGGTTCCACGGCAGGTCCGTGATGGTGTCGAGGTAGGTGCGGATCACCTGCGACTCCATCGACTCGCGGCTGATGCGCTCCAGCCGGCCGAACTCGCGGTCGGATTCCTTGCGCGCCTCGGCCGGGAGATCGAGCGCATCGAGCTTCTCGCGCAGTTCCTCGAGATCTCCACGCTCGTCGTCCTCGCCCAGCTCCCGCCGGATCTGCTTCAGCTGCTCGCGCAGGAACATTTCGCGCTGGCGCTCGCCCAGCTCCTCCTGCACCTGTGACTTGATGTCTTCCTGCGCATCCAGCACCGAGATCTGGCGCTGCACGTGGACCAGGACGCGACGCAGCCGCTCCTCGACCGAGAGCGTCTCGAGCAGCGCCTGGCGCTGCGGCGGGAGGATGTCGAGGTAGCCGGCCACCAGATCCGCGAATCGACCGGGATCGGCGACGCCAGCGAGCACTTGTTGCACGACCTCCTCGGGCAGGCCCGACTTCTGGCCCAGCTCGCCGGCCCGGGCCCGCGCTTCCTTGTACAGGCCGACGAAGGCGGGATCCTCGCTATTCAGCGGGGCCAGTTCCTCGGCCTCGCGGATGATCGCCTCCATGTACCCGTTCTTTTCGCCGATGTGCATGGCGATGCCGCGCCGCTCGCCGTGGAGCAGCAGCTGCATGCCGGCCAGCCCGCGCTGCATCTGGCCGATGCGGGCGATGGTACCGATCGTGTAGAGGGTTTCGCCGGTGACCTGCTCGACATTCTCCCGCTGGGAAACGGCGAAGATCAGGCGGTCCGGTGTACTGAGCGCCGCTTCGATCGCACGCAGGGTCCCGGGACGACCGGCCCCGATCGGGGCGGTCACTCCGGGGAAGAGCACGACTTCCCGCAACGGCAGGACGGGGAGCACGAGACGTTCGCTGCGTTCAGACATGTATCAGGACTCCGAGGATCTGGCGTATTGGCAGAATATCACACGAACGGCTGCACAAGGTGCACTGGATGTGCCATGAGCCATCCGGCGAGTATCGGATGGGCGGGTTCCTGCCTCGCCTGCTCCTGCTGGCACGCTCGGGCGAGAGGCGATGGGCGGTAGGCGACACCGGCATTGGTGGAACGCCAGCAACGAGAGCCGATGACCTGGCTCGAGCGACCCCGGCGTCATTTGCGTCCCGATCCGGAACACAATGCTGCCAGTTCGGCGCCCAATTGAAGTAGCCTGCCAATCGGTGGTGGGGCAAGCCGTCCGGTCGTCGGGACGGGAAACCTTGTCCCCCCCGTCCTCCGCTGCTAAATCTCTGAGGCTTCTATGGATACTCGATGACCGACCCGACATCATCGCTGGCCCCACGACTGTCCGAAGCGCTCGGGACCGCCTTCACGCTTGAGGGCGAGATCGGACGCGGGGGGATGGGCGTGGTGTACCGCGCGCGCGATGAACGCCTCAAGCGGCGAGTCGCGATCAAGGTGCTGCCACCGGAACTCGCCTTCCAGTCCGAGATCCGTGCGCGGTTCACCCGCGAGGCGGAAACCGCCGCTCGCCTGTCGCATCCGAATATCGTGCCGATCTTCAACGTCGGCGAGGGCGGCGGACTGGTCTATTTCGTCATGGGCTACGTGGATGGCGAGTCGCTTGGGGGGCGGCTGAAGCGACGCGGCAAGCTGCCGGTGGATGAAGTGCGGCGCATCATGAAAGAGACCGCCGATGCGCTCTCGGCGGCCCACGCCATGTCGGTGATTCATCGCGACATCAAGCCGGACAATATTCTGCTCGACGGCACACGCGGGCGGGTGATGGTGACGGACTTCGGCATCGCCAAGGCGATGTCGGGTGGTTCCGGAGGCACGCTGACGAGCGCGGGTGTCGCGATTGGCACGCCGCAGTTCATGAGTCCGGAACAGGCCGCCGGCGAGAAGGAGATTGACGGGCGGAGCGACCTCTACAGTCTCGGCATCGTGACCTACCAGATGCTGACGGGTGAGCCGCCGTTCAACGCCCCGACCGTCGCCGGCATCCTGATGAAACAGATCACCGAGATGCCCCCCTCGGTCCTCGACCGGCGGCCGGACTGCCCGGAAGACCTCGCGCTGGCGGTGGCCCGCTGCCTGGAGAAGGATCCGGAGAATCGCTGGCCCTCGGCGGATGCGCTGCGCCGGGCGCTCGAATCGCGCACCGTCTCCGGCTACCGCCCGACGGGGCAGACCCGCAGCGGCGCCCCCGCACGATCCATCGGGAACGAACCGCCCCGACGCTACACCGGTATAGCCCCGTCGCCGCCCAAAGCGCCTGTCGCGCTCGGCCGGCGTACCACCCCTGCGAATGACGACTGGCGCAACCGTCTGGACCGGCACATGGACCGGGCCAATCGCCGGATGGACCGGACGCCCAACAACGACACGCCGCTCCCGGTACCGGACACCGGCGAGCCGATGATCGTCCAGAAGACCCGGGCGCAATTCGCCAAGTGGGCTGCGGTGTCGGGTGGTCTGTTCATGATCAATCTTGCCACCGGCATCACCGAGCCCTGGTTCCTGATCCCGATGATGGGTATGGGCTTCGGACTGGTCACGAGCTACTCCAAGCTCTGGCAGGCGGGGTATACCTGGCGCGACGTGCTCAATCGGCCGCCGGCGCCTGATGCCGTGCTGGTACCGGGTGGCAAGGGCGGCAAGCTCGCGCGGCAACTGCCCGCCCCGCGCGGCGATGAGTTCGGCAAGCACCTCGGCCTCGTCATGCAGGGGCACAACGACCGGATTGCGATCCTCAAGCTGCTGGAACGCATGAGCCCGGCTGAACGGAACATGCTGCCCGACGATGTGCAGGCGACGGTCGACGGCCTGTACCAGCGCGCCAACGAGCTGGGCAAGACAATGCACGCGATGGACAGCAATCTCGACCTGCAGAGCGAAGAGCGGCTGGAGCAGCGGATGGCGGCGATGCGGCGCGAGCCCGAGGACGAGGAGCGGGCCCGCCGGATTACGCTGCTCGAACGGCAGAAGAAGACCATCGGCGATCTGCGGGGACGGCGGGATCAGATCGCGAGCCAGCTCGAGAGCTGTATCCTCGCCATGCAGAACGTGCGGTTCGACCTGCTGCGGCTGCGGTCGGCCGACGCCGGTTCGGCCCTTGGCGACCTGACCGCCGCCACACAGCAGGCGCGGGCGCTCTCGCGCGATGTCGACAACGCGATCAGTGCGGCACGGGAGATCCGGGAAGCGCTGGGCACTCCCGACTAACGGCGGCAACCGAGAACGGCGGACACCGAGGAGCTTCGGCGACGCACCGCAATCCATGTGTCACGCGAGTCGCAGCGGCTTCGAGAGGTACCAGTGCAAACGGGCGACCCAGGCGGGTCGCCCGCTGTGCTTGGAGCCGGCGGCGTCGGTCTCAGATCCAGGGTGAGGCGTGAGCGACCCGGATCCGGCGCGCGCCCGGTCGAGGGTGGCGCACGGCGCGGTGGCCATGGCCCAACTCCCGGCGATCCCGCCTGAACTCCCGGCGATCGCCGCGCAGCTCCGCCCGGCCCCGACGCAGCCCGCACGGGCCGGCGCCTTCCCGCCGGTCCGGCCGCAGATCCCGCCGGTCCAGCCGCAGATCCCGACGGTCACGACGCAGGTCACGAAGATCGCGACCGAGCTCGCGCCCGGGATGGCGAACGGCGTGGGTAGCGGGGTGCGCACTGGTGTGGTTGAGGAGCGCTGTTTCGGGTGTCGGGTTCTGCGCGTACAGTGCGGTCGTCAGGGACAGGGCAGACAGTGCACCGACGAGCGTCAACAGAGTGCGTCGCATGAGGGAATCTCCATCGCAGTAGTTCACAGGTATCGGCGAAAGACACCCGGAAGACGGCGGGGAGGACGCGGTGTTAACCGGCTGCCATGCTCGATTCAGCCGGGCCAGAGTTCCTGCATCGCCCCGACGAACAACCGTGCGATCTCCGCTTCCCGCGGGTGACGATGCTCACACAACACCCACCGGCCGCCCACCATCACGTCACGGAAGGGACGGCCCGGAGTCGAGAAGACGAGACTATCGAGCAGGTGACTGCCAGGTATGCCGAGCAGACTGGCAGCTGTGGTGTCAATCACCAGCAGATCGGCGCGCGCACCGGCGACCAGTCCCCAGCGCTTGAAGCCCGCCGCGACACCGCCGCCGTGGAGTGCGCGTTCCAGCAGACGCGAGGCTGTCGCGGGCTCACCCTGATCCGGGCTGGCCGCCACATTCCGCTGCCTCAGGTGCAGGCGCTGGCCGTACTCGACGAGGCGGAGCTCGTCGCCCCACGAGCGGGTCACCTGACTGTCAGAGCCGATGGAGAGGGGCACGCCCGCCCCGAGCCAGCCGGGCAGGTCGGCCAGACCGTCGCCGAGATTCGCTTCGGTGGTGGGGCAGAGCACGACGCCGGCGCCGGAGCGCGCCACGGCCACGATCTCCTCCGGCGTGCTCTGGGTCGCGTGCACCAGCTGCCAGCGTGCATCGAGCGCCGTGTGCCGGGTCAGCCACTCGATCGGCCGCTCGCCGGTGGCCGTGAGGCAGTCGGCCACTTCGCCGGTCTGTTCCGCTACATGGATGTGAATCGGAACATCGCCCAGCGGCGCAACCAGGCGCGCGATCGCAGCGGGTGTGGCTGCCCGCAGGGAGTGGATCGCCACTCCGGCGGTCAGCAGGCTTCGGTGGCTGTCGCGCAGGCCGCGGTGCAATGCCAGCACCCCGTCAGCGCTGGTGGCAAACCGGCGCTGGTCGCTGCGCAGGGCCGGCTCAGCGAAGCCGGCACGCTCGTAGAGCACCGGCAATATCGTCAAACCGATCCCGGTGTCGGATGCGGCCTCGGCGAGAGCCCAGGACAATTCCAGCGGGTCGGCATAGGGCTGGCCATCAGGCGCGTGCTGCAGGTAGTGAAATTCAGAGATCTGGGTATACCCGCCGTGCAGCAGCTCGGCATACAGCTGTGCGGCCACCGCACGAAGCTGCGCGGGAGTGATGCGCAGCGCCACGTCGTACATCCGGTCGCGCCAGGACCAGAAATCGTCGTGGTCGCCGGTCCGCCGTTCCGCCACTCCGGCGAAGGCCCGTTGGAAGGCGTGGCTGTGGGCGTCCACCATTCCCGGCAGCACGGGCCCGGGCAGCAGACTCGCTTCGGCTGGCGCCACGACTCCAACGGCAACATCGGCCCAGTGACCGTCCGCCCCGACCCGCAGCAGCACGGCATCCCGCCACTGACCGCCAATCCAGGCCCGTGGCGCCCAGAGCAGTGACCCGTCCTCTCTCATGCCGGCCTCCATGCCAAGGCGGTCTCAACGAACTCCCGCAGCACGGGCCGTAGTGGCGCCGCCCGCGGCGCATCCCAGGCGTACGGCGGAGACTCCTGCATGTAACAGCTCCAGCACTTCTCGAGCTGCACCGCATGAATGCCCTCCCCGGGCTGGCCGTAGTGCCGGGTGATGTAGCCGCCCTTGAAGCGACCATCGACCACGTGGGTATGGCAGGTCTGGGCCGCGAGAACGGCCGCAAGAACGTCGCGTAGCGCAGGCGCGCAACTGGTGCCGTCGGCCGTGCCGAGGTTGAGATCCGGCAGCCGGCCGGGAAAGAGCCAGGGCAGTTCCGATTTGATGCTGTGTCCGTCCAGCAGGATCGCGTAGCCATGCTCGCGCTTCAGCCGTTCCAGCTCCCAGCGCAGCGCGTCGTGGTATGGTTGCCAATAGCGGGTGGTCCGCCGCGCCACCTCCGCGGCATCTGGGGCTAGCCCGTCGCGATAGAGCGCCGCACCGGTGAAGCTCCTGGTCGGGCACAACTCGGTGTTGTTCACGCCGGGATACATCGGCCGGTTGTCGCTCGGCCGATTGAGGTCAATGACATATCGGCTGTGGTGCGGCACGATCAGGCTGGCGCCAAGCCCGGGCACGAAATCGTAGACCTGGTCCAGATGCCAGTCGGTATCCTCCACGTGCAGCGCGTGCGGCAGAAAGGCGTCGGCCAGCTCCGGCGGAATGTGCTGACCGATGTGCGGCAGACTCACGAGCAGCGGCGTCTGGCCGGGCCGAAGCGTCACGACGGGGGAGCTCATGGCGCCCGCTCCCGTCCACCGATGATCGTCCGTGCGGCGGGTCGCTGCCCGAACCGATAGGCCAGCTCGCTGGGATGCTCCAGCTCCCAGATCACGAAATCGGCGCGCTGACCAGCCGCCAGCGTCCCGCGGTCGGCGAGGCCGAGCGCGCGCGCGCCATGCACGGTCACGGCGCGCAGCGCCTCTTCCGGTGTCAGGCGGAACAGCGTGCAGGCCATGTTGAGCATCAGCAACGGGGAGAGCGTCGGGGAGGAACCCGGATTGTGATCGGTCGCCAGCGCGATGGGCACGCCGGCATCCCGCAGCGCCCGCACCGGCGGCCGCTGGGTCTCGCGGAGGAAATAGAAAGCGCCGGGCAGGAGGACCGCGACGGTGCCAGCCTGCGCCATGGCCTTCACACCCGCCGGGCTGAGGTATTCCAGGTGATCGCAGGACAGGGCCTGGAATCCGGCGGCGAGCGCGGCGCCACCCTGATCGCTGAGCTGTTCCGCGTGCAGTTTGACCGGCAGCCCCAGCGCCTGCGCGGCGTCGAAGACCCGCCGGGTCTGTGCCGGGGAAAAAGCGATGCGCTCGCAGAAGGCGTCGACGGCATCCATAAGTCCTTCCGCGTGCAGCACGGGCAGCCAGCCGCAGACGGCGTCGATGTAGGCATCGGCGCGGTTGGCAAACTCGGGAGGCAGTGCATGCGCGGCCAGGCAGGTGGCGCGCACATGGACCGGGAGCTCCCGGCCCAGCCGGCGCGCGACGCGGAGCATGCGGGCTTCATCGTGCAGCGTCAGGCCATAGCCGGACTTGATCTCCAGCGTCGTCACGCCCTCGGCCATGAGGGCCAGCGCGCGGGCGCGGGCGGCGCGGAACAGGTCGTCATCGCTGGCGGCACGAGTGGCGGCCACGGTGGAGAGGATCCCGCCGCCGGCCCGCGCGATGTCTTCGTAGCTCGCCCCCTGCAGCCGCTGCTCGAATTCCCTGGCCCGGTCCCCGCCGTAGACCAGGTGGGTGTGGCAATCCACCAGCCCAGGGGTGACGAGCGCGCCGCCCAGATCGTGCTCTGCGGCGATCTCTCGGGCCAGTTCGGGTGGTAGCGACCGGTCATGGCCCACCCACGCGATCGCTTCGCCACGGGTCACCAGCGCGCCCGGCGCCAACCAGCCCCAGGGCCGATCGGGTACGAGAGTCGTCAGCGCCGCATTGCGCCAGAGCGTCGAGGGCGTCATGGGTCAGGACCGATCGTGAAGCTCAGCCACCAGGCGCGCTGATCGTCTCCCGCGGAATCCAGGCTCCAGTTCCCTGCCGCACCGTCCTCGGCCCAGACCAGGGTGAAGGGCGCGACGGGGAGCGGGTCGGCACCAGTGCAGCGCAGCGTCACCGGATCGGCGCTGAACAGGGCACGCAACGTGGCCCGGCAAATCCATGGCACCCCAGGCAGGGCCTGCTGCATCGACGCGCGGCCCGCACCGCGTACGCTCATCAGATTGAGATCCCTGGTGGGACCGTGCACCAGCTGACAATCGGGGGCCGATTCGCCGGGGAAGTGCAACGCCGTGCTGTCCCGGTCAAGCCGGCGCTCACCCTCCGGCAGCCGCAGCAGCACGCCGGCGCCTTGCACCACCGCCAACCAGCGATCCACGCCGGGAAACGATGAAAACGGTCCGTCGCTCTCGATATCCGCCACACTGATGCGGCATTGCCAGTCCGCGGACTGGGGCCAGGCCAGCAGCTCGCGGGTGCGGCCCCCGCCGTTGCGCCAGGCCTGGGGCGCGACATCGTCACAGCGCACCGCGTGCAGGGTCACGTTCGCCGCACTCATGGTTTGAATTCGCCGTGCAGGAGATAGCGGGTTCCCGGATGGACGAGGCGGGCGACGGTAATGGGCACGCTGCGGCTGACGGTCCTTCGGACCACGATCAGGCAGGGATCGCGTCGACCAATGCCCAGCAGTCGCGCCTCGCGCGCGGTCGGCACGCCAGCCTCGATGGAGTACTGTGCCTCCCAGAGTGGGGCCACGTCAAGCAGGTAATGGGTGGGTGTGATGCGGGTGAAGTCAACGTCGAGGTAACCGGGGGCGCAGGCGGGATTCACGAAGCGGTCTTCGCACTGCACCGGGACCGCATCGGCGAAGTGCACAATGAGGGTGTGAAAGACCGCCGCTTCCCGGGCCACGCCCAGCCGCTCGGCCACCGCCGCGGATGCGGATTCCCGCCGTGCCAGATGCACCACGGCATGGTGCGCATGACCGCGCGCGGTGATCTCGTCGTGCAGGTCGCGGATGGTGAGGGTGGAAGACACCCGGTGCAGCGGGGCGGCGAAGGTGCCGATCCCCTGGCGCCGTTCGACCAGCCCCTCGATCTGCAACTCGCGCAGGGCGCGGTTGACCGTCATGCGGCTCACGCCGAAGCGGGCCACGAGTTGCGCCTCGGATGGCATGAGCCGCCCGGGCGGCCACCGGCCCCGGCCCAGTTCCCGCTTCAGAAAGTGCTTGACCCTGGCAAAGGGCGCGATGGCGACCATGGGCAGGAATGCTACTTGCCGAATCTTGTCTAGACAAGTAGTCTCCCCCGCCACCCCGACGCCCGGAGCGCACCATGCCCGATCGACCCGCCGCACAGCCCCACCCGGTGCGCGCGCCGCGCGGCACCGAGCGCAGCTGCCGGAACTGGCTGATCGAAGCCGCCTACCGGATGCTGCAGAACAATCTCGACCCCGAAGTCGCCGAGAATCCTGCTGCCTTGGTGGTCTACGGCGGTATCGGCAAGGCGGCGCGCAACTGGGACTGTTTCGAGACCATGCTGACGACCCTGCGCGCGCTGCAGGAGGACGAGACGCTGCTGGTGCAGTCGGGGAAGCCGGTCGGCGTCTTCCGCACCCATGTCGATGCGCCGCGGGTGCTGATCGCGAATTCCAACCTGGTGCCGCGGTGGGCGACGTGGGAGCACTTCGATGCGCTGGATCGTCAGGGCCTGATGATGTACGGGCAGATGACGGCGGGTTCATGGATCTACATCGGCAGTCAGGGCATCGTGCAGGGCACCTACGAGACCTTTGTCGAAGCCGGTCGTCAGCACTATGGGGGCGACCTCGCCGGCCGCTGGATTCTCACCGCCGGGCTCGGCGGCATGGGTGGCGCCCAGCCGCTGGCGGCGAGCATCGCCGGTGCAGCATCACTGAGCATCGAATGTCAGCAGTCCCGTATCGACTTCCGCCTCAAGACCCGCTATCTCGATGAGCAGGCCAGCGACCTCGACGATGCCCTGGCTCGCCTGGCGCGATACACCCGCGAGAAGAAGGCGGTCTCCATCGGTCTGCTCGGCAATGCCGCCGAGGTGCTGCCCGAACTGGTGCGCCGAGCCCGACAGGGCGGCATCCGTCCCGACCTGGTGACCGATCAGACCTCGGCCCACGACCTGGTGCATGGCTATCTGCCATCGGGCTGGAGCGTGGAGCGGTGGCAGGCGGCGCAGGCGGATAGCACCCAGCACGCCGCCCTCCGCGCGGCGGCGGCCCGGAGCTGCGCGGTGCATGTCCAGGCGATGCTCGACTTCCAGCAGCTCGGCGTTCCCACGGTAGACTACGGCAACAACATCCGGCAGGTGGCCAGGGACGCGGGCGTGGCTCGGGCATTCGATATTCCCGGGTTCGTCCCCGCCTACATCCGACCGCTGTTCTGCCGCGGCACGGGACCGTTCCGGTGGGTGGCGCTGAGCGGGGATCCGGAGGACATCCGGAAGACCGATGCGAAGATCAAGGAGCTGTTCCCCGAGAACGCCCACCTGCACCGCTGGCTCGACCTGGCGGCGGAACGCATCGCGTTTCAGGGGCTGCCGGCGCGGATCTGCTGGATCGGACTGGGAGAACGGCACCGTGCCGGTCTGGCGTTCAACGCGATGGTCCGCAGCGGCGAGCTTTCCGCGCCGATCGTGATCGGCCGGGATCACCTGGACAGCGGTTCGGTCGCCTCACCGAATCGGGAGACCGAAGCGATGCTGGACGGTTCCGACGCCGTCTCCGACTGGCCGCTGCTCAACGCGCTGCTGAACACCGCTGGAGGCGCGACCTGGGTTGCGCTGCATCACGGGGGCGGTGTCGGCATGGGCTACTCGCAGCACGCCGGCGTCGTGATCGTGTGCGATGGCACCGAGGCCGCGGACCGGCGGCTCGAGCGGGTCCTGTGGAACGACCCGGCGACAGGCGTGATGCGCCACGCCGATGCGGGGTACCCGATGGCCCGCGCCTGCGCCCGTGAACAGGGACTCAACCTGCCGATGCTGGGAGCGACCGATGCTGATTAATCCTGGCCGGATCACGCTGGACCAGCTGCGTACCATCCACGCCGATGGCACCGGGCTCACCCTGCCGGCGTCGGCCACCCAGGAGATCCGGGCCAGCGCGCAGGTGGTGCAGCGTGCTGCGGCAGGCGATGCGCCGGTGTATGGCGTCAACACCGGCTTTGGCAAGCTGGCCAATCAGCGGATCAGCGCGGCGCAGCTCGACGCGCTGCAGCTCAACCTGATCCGGTCGCACAGCGTGGGTGTGGGAGCGCCGCTCGCCCCCGCGGTGGTGCGGCTCATGCTAGCGCTGAAGGCGGCGAGCCTCGCCCGAGGGTACTCCGGAGTGCGCGAGATCGTGATCGATACGCTGCTGGGCGCCTACCACGCCGGCCTGGTGCCGTACATCCCGTCGCAGGGCTCGGTCGGTGCCTCCGGAGATCTTGCCCCACTGGCACACATGACGCTGGCGCTGCTGGGGGAAGGGGAAGTGCTGGTGGACGGTCGGCGGGAGCCGGCGGGGCCAGTGTTGCAGCGGGCGGGCATTGCGCCCCTGCGGCTCACCGCCAAGGAGGGCCTCGCCCTGATCAACGGAACCCAGACCTCGACCGCGCTGGCGCTGCACGCGCTGCTGCAATTCGAGGCGGTCCTGGAAGCGGCGCTGGTGGTCGGCGGCCTGACGGTGGATGCCGCCCGCGGCAGTGACGGGCCGTTCGATCCGCGCATTCATGTCCTGCGCGGCCAGCCGGGGCAGATCGACGTCGCCCAGTACTACCGGGCCCTGCTCGCCAACAGCGCCATCCGTCGCTCGCACCTGGAGGGGGATGATCGGGTGCAGGATCCGTACTGTCTGCGCTGCCAGCCCCAGGTGGTGGGCGCCTGCCTGGATCAGCTGCGCCATGCGGCGCTGGTGCTCGTGCGCGAGGCCAACGCCGTCACCGACAATCCGCTGGTCTTCGCCGCCGACGACACGCTGGTGTCGGGCGGCAACTTCCATGCGGAACCGGTCGCGCTGGCCGCGGATGCCTGCGCGGTGGCCATCGCCGAGGTCGGCGCGATCAGCGAACGCCGCATCGCGATGCTCATCGACAGCAGTGTGTCCCGCCTGCCGCCATTCCTCGCCGCGGACCCGGGCCTGAACTCCGGCTTCATGATCGCCCACGTCACGGCGGCGGCGCTGGCCTCGGAGAACAAGTCGCTGGCCCATCCAGCCAGCGTGGACAGCCTGCCCACGAGCGCCAATCAGGAAGATCACGTCTCGATGGCCACCTTCGCCGCGCGCCGGCTGCAGCCGATGGTTGACAACGTGGCCCATATCATCGGCATCGAGCTGCTGGCCGCGGCGCAGGGGATCGAGTTCCTGCGCCCCCTGACCAGCTCGCCCCCGCTGGAAGAGGTGCATGCGCTGCTGCGCCGCAGCTGCCCGGCGATGCCGCAGGACCGCTACCTGGCGCCCGATATCGAGCAGGCCACTCGACTGGTCACCGACGGTTCGGTGGGAGGTATCCTGCGGCGGCTGCCGGGCCTCCCGCCGCTCTGGACTCCGGCTTGAGCCATCGGCCAGCGAAGGCGCCGGACCGCTGGGTGCGGTCCGGCGCTTGGTGCAGTTGCTCGCTGCCCTGGTCGTTCGAGCCGCGGCCTCAATACCCGCCGATTTCCTCCATCGCCTGCCGCAGATCCGCCACCTGCGGCAGGATGACATCCTCCAGCTCCGGCGCATAAGCCACGAACGTATCGGTCGCGGCGACGCGACGCACCGGCGCATCGAGCCACTCGAACGCCTCGTCCGCAATCCGTGCCGCGATCTCCGAGCCGTAGCCCCACGACAGGGAATCCTCGTAGGCCACGATCACCCGGCTCGTCTTCCGCACCGATGCGAAGACCGTCTCCCAGTCCACCGGAGCGAGCGAGCGGAGGTCGATCACCTCGACCGATAGGCCGTACTTCTCCTCCACGTCCTTGGCCGCCACCAAGGTGCGCTGCACGACCGCACCATAGGTGATCACCGTGAGGTCAGTCCCTTCGCGGACCACCCGGGCCTTGCCGAACGGGATCATGAAATTGGGTCCCGGATTCGGCGCCTTGTTGTAGGTCTGGCGATACAGATGCTTGTGCTCGAGGAAGAGCACCGGATCCTCGCACCGGATCGCGGTGCGAAGGAGGCCATTGGCGTCCAGCGCGGTCGCGGGACAGACCACGCGCAGGCCGGGAATACCGGTGAAGATCGCCGCACCGGTCTGGGAGTGATACACGGCGCCACCCTTCAGGTAGCCGCCGTAGGTCACCCGGATGACGACCGGCGAGGCAAAGGCGTTGTTCGAGCGCCAGCGCATCAACGCGAGTTCGTTGCGGATCTGCATGTACGCCGGCCAGATGTAGTCGAAGAACTGGATCTCCACGACCGGCTTGAGCCCCCGCGTCGCCAGGCCGATGGCCCGGCCGACGATGTTGGCCTCGGCGAGGGGCGAGTTGTACACCCGGTCGCCGCCGAAGGCCCGCTGCAGTCCCCAGGTCACCTTGAAGACGCCGCCCTTTCCCTTCACCGTCTCCAGCGACGCCTCCCGGCTCGCATCCGCGACATCCTGGCCGAAGACGATGATGCGCGGATCCCGCGCCATCTCGTCCTTGAGGCAGCTGTTGAGCAGGTCGACCATCGTGGTGGGATCGCCGCTGAAGTGCGGATCATCCTCGGTGTCGAACTGTTCCGACGTCGGATCGACCTCCGGCGAGTAGACGAAATCGTAGACCGTGCTGGTGGCCGGTTGCGGGGAGGCAAGCGCCGTCTCCGCAGCGAGACTCACCTCCTCATCGGCCTGATGACGAATTGCCTCGAGCTCGGGGCCGGTGGCGATGCCCTGCTCCAGCAGCCAGGCGGGGAAGCGGGTCAGCGGATCGCGCTTGGCATCCTCATCCCGCTCGCTGCCGGGCCGGTAGAGCACCTCATCGTCCGACAGCGAATGGCTGTACGGCCGGATGACCTTGGCGTGGACCAGGGCGGGACCCTTCCGCGCCCGGCAATACTCCACCGCGCGGCTCATCACCTCGAAGGACGCCACGGGATCGCAGCCGTCAACCTCTTCGATGTACAGATCCGGAAACGACGCGACCAGTCTGGAGATCGAACCGCCGGCGGTGTTGACCTCCACCGGGACGCTGATGGCGTAGCCGTTGTCCTCGATCAGGAAGACGACCGGCAGCTTCAGGTTCGAGGCCGAGTTCATCGCCTCCCAGAACTCCCCCTCGCTGGTGGTCCCGTCGCCCGAAGAACAGAATACCACTTCGTCGCCATGCGGACCGCTCACACCATCCGCCATCCCCTGTACCCGGGAGTAGCGCAGCCACGCCTCGGCACACCCGACCGCCTGGAGAAACTGCGTACCGGTGGGGCTCGAGGCGCTGACGATGTTCAGATCCTTGTGTCCGAAGTGCGACGGCATCTGGCGGCCGCCGGAATTCGGATCGTCGGCCGCCCCGACCGCGGAGAACAGCATCTCGGTCGCCGTCATGCCGAGTCCGAGGCAGAGCGCGCGGTCGCGATAGTAGGTGTAGAACCAGTCATAGCTGGGGCGGAAGACCTTGGCCGCCGCCGCCAGGACACCTTCGTGCCCGGCACCGGAGATCTGGAAGTAGATCCGGTTCTGCCGCTTGAGCTGGATCTCGCGGTCGTCGATGCGACGCGAGAGATAGATCAGCCGGTAGATGTCGAGGAGGTCGGGTTTGCCCAGCGTTCGGGCAGTCTTCGGGAGCGGGCGGGTGCGAGAGGCCATGAGAGAATAATCGCGACCGGAGGGACCGCGCGAAAGGGCGGGGACCGCCGCCGGGCGACCCGGACTATCGCGGGGGCGACAGCAGCACCGGCGCCCGGTCCCAGTACCCCTGCGCCGCGCGGATATCGGGGCTGTTGCGCAGGTAGAATGCGTCGGCCGCCTCCGGACCCCAGCGCACCTCCACGACGCGACGGGCGAGCACGCGGCTGACCAGCGCCTGCACGGCGGTGTCGGCGGAGGCGGTCACGTGCAACCGGGTCTGCACCCGGTTGAAGAATGGCTCGAAGAGCCTGCTGTGCCACTCGGCCCGGGCGTCGAGCCAGCGAGTCCGGGCCGCCGGCTCGCGCGGCAACAGCACGGCGACGCTGTCGGCGACCGCCTCATACCACCCGCTGTCGGCAGCGACACCCCACCAGCCCGGCAACTCGGTGCTCGCCGGCAGGACGATATCCGGTACGATCCCGCCGCCACCGCGGACCTCTCTGCCGGCATCGGTACGAAAGACGGTGAGGGTATCCTGGCCCAGTCCGCTCACCCCGGCAAAGCTGTAGTACTGCGCCGCCTTGAGGCCGCGGTACGAGCGCTGGATCACGCGGCCACTTGGCGTGACCACCCGGCCGGTCGTGAGCCAGACGAGATCGCCCTGCGGCGGAATGGGAAAGGCCTGCTGCATCAGCGCCTTGCCGAAACTGCGCCGGCCGATCAGGACTGCGCGATCGTGATCCTGAAGCGAACCGGCGAGTGCCTCGGAGGCGCTGGCGCTACCCTCGTCGATGAGCACCAGCAGCGGCAGATCGCGGAATGCCCCGGCTTTCCGGGTCCTGTAGGACTCATTGGCAGTGCGCCGCCGGCCCTCGGTCCGAAAGACCAGGGTTGTGTCAGGCAGGAAGAGCGAGGCGATCTGGACCGCCGCGACCACCGCGCCGCCGGGATTCCCCCGCAGATCGAACACCGTCCGTTTTGCCCCCCTGCCCTTCAGCTCCTTCAGCGCCTTCTCGACTTCCTCCGCCGAGCTGAGGTAGAAACCGGTGAGCCGGAGGTACCCGGTCGTCGCATCCAGCATCCCCGTCGCGCTGACCGACCGGGCCTCGAGGTTGTCGAACTTGAGCTGGACCCGGATCGAGTCGGTGTCGAAGCGCGGGCCACGCTCGAAGAGGACCCGCACCTTCTTGCCCTTCTCGCCGATCATGCGGCTGGACGCCTCCCCGATCGAGAGACCGGCAATCGAGGTGTCGTTGATGGCGAGCAGCCGATCGCCGGCGGCGACGCCGGCCCGCGCCCCGCTGCTGCGGGGCAGGACCGACAGCACGGTCACGGCGTCATCGACCGCGTCCAGCACGATGCCGGTACCCGCCAGCTGCCCCGTCTGGTACGCCATCTCGCGCTCCGCATCCACCCGCCGTTCGAACCGGCTGTGCGGATCCAGGGACGCGAGGACGCCGTCGATCGCGGCGTGCACCAGTTCGGCGTACGATACCGAGTCCACATAGCTCACCCGGATCTGGTTGAGCAGACTGGAGAAGGTCTGGAGCTGCTCGTACGATGCGCTCTGGCAGAGCAGCGCGCGCGGCACGGCGGTGAGGCAGAGACCGGCCAGCAGGAACGATCGGCGGAGCGTGCGGGACATGGGACTCCTACTGAAGCCGGGTGAGGCGTTCCCTGGCAACTGAGATCTGGTGCTCGTATCGGCTGGGGGCAAGTTCGAGAAACCGCGACAGCGTAGCCCTGGCCTCGGCGCTCTTGCCCAGATCCATCTGGGCGAGTCCGAGCCAGTAGAAGGCGCGGGGGTCGCGCGGATTGGCCTCGCTGGCGAGCTTGAGCCGCGCCTCCGCCTGCGGCAGCATGCCGGCCTTGCCCAGCGTCACGCCGAGGTCGAGCAGCAGGCTGGGATCCTCGGGGTTGGCGTCCACGGCGCTCATCCGCTCCTGCACCGCACGCGGAAAGTCTCGCGCGGCTTCGTACATCCGCGCCAGCTGCACATGAGCCATGTAGTTGCCGATGTCGGCGGTAATCACCTGCTGGTACAGCTCGGTGGCCTCCGCAGTTCGGCCCTGGCGCTGCCGGATCGCGGCCAGCATGTACCGGTACTCGTTGACACGGAGCGGGGCGCCGTCGGGGGCGGAATCCACCGCCACCTGCCGCTCGGTCCGCGCGACCAGCAACTGCAGGTCCGCCGCCGCGGAGTCGGGAAGTTCACTATGCGCCGCCGCGAGAGAGCGGAACCAGAGCAGCACCTGCGGAACGTCCTCGAGATTCCCGCCCTTCTGCTGATGCCGCACCTCATTGCTGAAGTGAGTGTAGGCGGTGGGATACTTGCCTTCGACGAGGTCCTTGAGCCCGCTCGCAAACTCACCCCAGGGCCGCAGCCAGACGATGCTGCCGAGGACGCGCACGTCCACCAGCGGATCGAGGAGAAAGGCTTTGGTGTATTGCCGGTCGAGTTCTCGGATGGCCGCCCGGACGCTGTCCGGGCCTGCCTTGCGCTTGGCGCGCCAGAAGTCTCCATCCTTCTCGTGAGCGATCGACAGGGCGAGGTAGGCATCGGCAAACTGGGGATCCAGTGCGATCGCCTGCCGCAGGGAAGCCTCCGCCGCACCAAAGCGGTCCTTGCTGAGGTACCCCATCGCGAGATTGTAGTGCGCCGCGGCGTCGTTTGAATCACGCTGGGCACGCACTTCGAGCTCCGGCACGGGCACGGTCAGCTTGATCTTCTGCGCCTGGAGCGGCCCGGCAACGATGCCGCCGAGCAACAGGCAGCGGTACCAGCAGTGCAGGTTCACGGGACGGCCTTCTACGCAGGCGACGAACACCGCTCTCGGCAGCGCCTGACCACTGCCGAGTGGGTACTCCTCAGGAGCCTAGTGCCTCGATCCGCTTGCGGGCTTCGACCTTCTGTTCCTTGAACCGGCTCGGCGCCAGCTCGATGAAGCGGGTGTACGCATCGCGGGCAGCGACGTTGTGTCCCATCTGCCTGGCGACGAAGCCCAGCACGTACAGGGCCCTGACATTGCGGGGATTGGCCGCCACCGCCTGCCCGAGCACCGTTTCCGCCTCCTCCGCTTCGCCGGCGCGGGCGAGTGCCTCCCCGAGGTCGAACAGCAGCGAAGGATCCTCGGGGTTCGCGGCGACGGCCCGGCGGCGCTCCTCCAGCGCGGCGCCGGTCCGATGCTGCTCGTCGTAGATGCCGGCGAGGCGGACATGGGCCATATACAGGCCGGCGTCGACCGTCAGCGCTTCCTGCAGCAGGGCGATCGCTTCGGCGGTGCGGCCGGAGGTCTCCTGGATGCAGGCCAGGGCATAGCGGTAGTGATTGGCCGACGAGAAGGCGAGGGTCGCGCCGCCGCTCTGCTCGGCGTCCGCCGCGGCGCGCTCCAGCAGGAACTGGATGTTGGTGGTCGCGCGGGGGAAGTCGCCGGTATGCGCGGCGGCAAGCGCCTCATACCAGAGAAACCAGCCGGCATACTTCTGCCGATCCGCGTCGGTGTCCTTGCCGGTGATGTCGTGGAAGAACTGATAGGCCCGCGGGTACTGTCCGTCCCAGAAGCTGCCGAACCCGTTCATGATGTAGGTGTACACCGCCGAGGAGCTCCTCCCGAGATGCAGGACTTCGGCGGGCGGAATCATCAGGGCGAGCGGCTTGAGATCCACCAGCGGATCCAGCAGGAAGGCGCGCCGGCGAAAGCCCCAGGCTTCCTCCACCGCCGCAGTCCACTCAGCCGGAATCTTCCCATTGTCTTCTTCGTCCCACAGCTTTGGGCGCCGGGCGTAGGGAAGATACGAGAGGGCGAGGTAGGCCTGGGCGGTCTTGGGTTCGATCAGAATTGCCCGCCGCAGCTGCTGCTCGGCGAGGTCGTACTTGTGCTTGACCCAGTACGCCAGCGCCAGCTCGTACTGTGCCGGCGCATCGTTGGAATCACGGGCCGCGCGGGCCACGAGGGAATCGATCGAGACCTGGAGCTGGGCCCGCTGCGCCTGCAGCGGAGGAATCTGGAGCAGGGTTAGCCCGAGGCCGACCACTGCCGTCACATGCCAGATACGCATCAGGCGTCTCCCTGTCTGTCCACGGGTTGCTACTGGGCTGGGTCGGCGAGCCAGGCACGCGCTTCGGCCCGTTGCGCCGCGAACCGGCTCGGCGCGATCGCCAGAAATCGGGAAAACGCCTCGCGCGCGGCGGCCGCCTGACGAAGCTCCACGGCCACCACACCCTGCAAGTACGGAATCCGGGCGTCGCGCGGGTTAGCCCGCGCTGCATCGGCGAGCGGCTCGACCGCGTCCGCGGTGCGCTGGGAGCGCACCAGCGTTGCGGCCAAGTCCAGCACCAGGTCGGAATTGTCCTGGTCGACGTCCAGCGCCAGCCGGCGCTCGGCGAGCGCCTCTTCGATCTGGCCCCGTTGTTCGTACATGCGGGCCAGCTGGACATGGGCCATGTAGAGACTGAGATCGAATTCGAGCGTGCGGCGGAACGTGGGTATCGCCTGCTCGTACCGGCCACCGAGATACAGGAAGGTGGCGAGAATGAAGCGGTAGTGGTTGCTCCCGAGCGGGATATCCTGCTCAACCCGTGCGGTGTCCTGCTCCTCGTCCATCGCGCGGCGAGTCAGCACCGCAAAGTTCTGGACTGCTTCGTCGAAATTTCCCAGGTGGGCCGCGGCCAATCCGTGATAGAAGAGCACTGGCGCCGCCGCAAAGTCCGCTGCGCCACCGGAGCGCGCATCGACTGCCAGCTTGTGAATCCGCGCAAAGGCCTCGTCGTACTTCGCCGCGCGAAAGTCGTTTACTGCCCGGGACAGCTCCTGCGACCACCAGGGGCGGAAATAGAATACAAACCCGCCCTGGGTGCGGACAAACGACATGCCCTCAGGGCCAGCGAACTTGCCGAGGATGCCAAGGTCGACCAGCGGATTGAGCAGGAAGGCGCGGCGGTAGCGTGCACCGCTCTCGTACAGCATCGTGACGATGGCGCTGTCGCCGGAGGCCTGCTTGACCTTCTTCCAGTAGCCCTCGCCGCGACGCCAGGGAAGCTGGGACAGCGCGAGCCAGGCGTCGGCGTAGTTCGGTGCGAGCTGAACGGCCTGACGCATGGCGCGGTCGGCGTCGTCCCACTTCTTCTTGTCCCAGTACGCCATGGCGAGGGCGTAGTGGATCGTGGCGTCGTTGGAGTCGGCCCGTGCCTGAGCCTCCAGCTCGGGAATGCCGGGCGGACGCGACCCCGTCTGCTGGGCCAGCACCGGCGAGGCAAGCAGGAGCAGCCCCATGACGCAGCGACACAATCGCATGGCTGGCCGACTTGAAGGTGATTGCTTCGCCGATAATGCCAGCAAACCACCCATTCCGCCAGCACCGCTCCCCGCGCGGCCCTACTGTCCGGCCTGGTACACCACTTTGCCCCCCGCCACCGTCGCCCGGATGCGCGCCGTCTCGATCGCTTCCGGTGGGATGCTGAAGAGATCCTGATCCAGCAGCACCAGGTCGGCGCGGTAGCCCGGCTTGAGGATGCCGCGGGTCGTTTCGGCGAAGACACCGTAGGCATTGGTGACGGTGTACGCCCGGAGGGCCTCATCGAGCGAGATCTTCTCGGCGGGCAGCCAGCCCCCGGGATTCTTGTCATCCAGGGTGCGGCGGGTAACGGCGGCGTAGAGGCCGAGGATGGGATCGAGTGGTGCCACGGTCCAGTCGGAGCCGAAGACGAGGCGCGCCTTCGCATCAAGCAGGGAGCGGAAGACGTAGCTGTCGCTCACCCGGCTGCCGAGCCGCTTGCCCGCCCAGCGTCCGTCGTCGATCACGTGGTATGGCTGCATCGACGCGATCACCCCCTGCGCCGCCATCCGCTGCACCTCCTGCGGCCTCAGGTGTTGTGCATGCTCGATCCGGAAACGGCGATCTCGCGGCCCGTGCACCCGGGCCACGCTGTCGAAGATGTCGAGCACCAGACTGTTGGCCTTTTCGCCGATGGCGTGGACCACGACCTGCAGCCCGGCGGAGTCGGCCCGGCCGATCTGGCTGCGGAGTGAATCCTCCGGGGTCGTGAGCAACCCCGACGTGGTCGGGTCGTCGGCATAGGGCTCGAAGAAGAGGGCGGTGGTGGAGCCGAGCGAGCCGTCGATGAACCCCTTCACTCCAGCGAGACGGATCCAGTCATCGCCAGGACCACGGGCCTTCATGGTGTCGGCGACACGGGCCCACTGCGCCAGCGCCGGATAGAGCGCTACGCGGATTGTCAGCGTCCCCGCCTGCCGGGCCCGGCGCAGCCCGGCAACCTGCGACCACTCCGCACTCACCGAGCCGATCGCGGTGACGCCCTTCGACGCGGCGAACTGCATGGCGCGGGCGAGCGCCGCATCGACCTGGGCTTCCGTCGGTTCGGGAACGACGCCGTAGACCGGGTTCATCGCCTCGTCCTTCAGCACGCCGGTCGGCTCCCTGGTGCGTGGGTCACGGACGATCGTGCCGCCGGCGATATCCGCCGTCGCCCGAGTGATCCCTGCCGCCCGGAGCGCGCGGGAGTTGGCCACCCCCATGTGGCCATCGAGCCGGCTGACGAAGACCGGATTGCGCGGCGTCACCGAATCGAGCCAGTCACGCCGGGGCAGCGGTGTTCCCGGCCAGCGCTCATGATCCCAGTCGCCGCCGAGAATCCATTCCCCCGGCTGCCGCTCGGCGGCGAACGCCTTCAGCCGGCCGATGAACTCTGCCGGCGAGTTGGCGTCCCGCAGATCCACGCTGGCGAGCTGGAAGCCCCCACTCAGGAAGTGGACGTGGGCGTCCATGAAGCCCGGCGTGATCAGCGCCGGCCCATTCTGCAGCACACGGGTGCTGTCCCCGATCAGTCGGGCCACCGTGGCGCTGTCGCCCACCGCGATGATCGTGTCACCGCGCGTCGCGACGGCCTGGGCGTAGGGACGGGTCGAGTCGCCGGTCCACACCTTTCCAAAGACAACGAGATCGGCCGGCATCGGGCGGCTGCAGCCCGAGGCGAACAGGAGGAGCGAGAGGCGAAGGGCCACGGGCAACGGAATTCGGCGTCGGGTCAACGGGATGCCTGGGGGAGGGTAACCCGGAGGGCCAGGAGGTCACGGACATCGAGCAGCACTTCGAGCATGAGCTGGTCCCGCTGGTAGGCGGCGTCCAGCTCTTCCATCCGGCGGGCCTGCTGGTCGCCCTTGGCGCGATCGAACTGCTCGCGATAGGTGACTTCGAGATTGCTGAGGATCTGGTCGCGAGGGCGCATGGAGTAGGGAGTAGGTGGCAGGTGGCAGGTGGCAGGTGGCAGGGTCTGAGCGACCGCCAGATGTGCAATGCTGTTTCAGCCTCTTGCTCTAGGCCAACGGCCAACGGCTGATGGCCGATGGCTGACGGCTGACGACTGACGGCTGACGGCCGACGGCTGATAACAGTAGCTTACTGCCTCACTCTTGCCACTGCCACCATGCGCCCGATTCTCGCCCTGTCGTTGCTGGCCCTGCTTGCGACCGCCGGCTCTGCCCAGCAGAAGCCGCGCGCGCGGGAGCTCGGCATCCCGTTCAATGGCACCCCCGGCCCGCTCAACGCCATCACCGATGTGGCCGGTGTCGAGGTGGGCCATGTGACGCTCATCCGCGGCGAGGGCAGACTGGTAGTGGGCAAGGGACCGGTCCGGACCGGCGTCACCGCAGTCCTCCCGCGGGGGAAGTCCAGCGATCCGGTGATGGCGGCGTGGTGGACCCTCAATGGCAACGGCGAGATGACCGGCACCACCTGGCTGGAGGAATCGGGCTTCCTCTGGGGCCCGGTGATGATCACCAATACTCTGAGTGTCGGGGTGGTGCGCGATGCCGTCATCGAATGGGCCATCAAGCGGAACTACGACGACTTTCTCTGGGCCCTCCCGGTCGTGGCGGAGACCTATGACGGCGGCCTGAACGACATCAAGGGGATGCACATCCGGAAAGAAGACGCCTTCCGGGCGCTGGATGACGCGAAGACCGGACCGGTCGCCGAGGGCAATGTGGGCGGGGGCACCGGCATGGTCTGCCACTCGTTCAAGGGCGGAATCGGCACCGCGTCGCGCCGGCTTGGGGTCGACGTCGGCGGCTACACGGTGGGCGTCCTGGTGCAGTGCAACTACGGCGGCCGGCGCCGGCTCAGCATCGCTGGGGTTCCAGTCGGACCGCAGATTCAGGGCGCCGAGCAGTGCGTCGGCGTGGCCAACCCGTCGGAACCGTGGGCCCGGCAGCTGCCGCGCTGTGACGCCGCGCCCTCCGGGGTGCTGCCTACCGCGGCTCGGGAGGAACTCGGCTCCATTATCGTAGTCGTGGCCACCGACGCGCCGCTCCTCCCGCACCAGCTCAAGCGACTGGCGAAGCGGGTGGGACTCGGGATCGGACGGATGGGCGGAATCGGCGGAGACAGCTCCGGCGATATCTATCTCGCCTTCTCGACGGCGAACGCGGGGGCCTCCGATCCCGATTCGGCGGTCACCGTCCGCATGTGGCCGAATGACCGGATCAATGGGCTGTTCGAGGCGACGATCGACGCCACCGAAGAGGCGATCACCAACGCCATGTTCGCCGCCGAGACGATGACCGGCGCCGATGGCTACCGGGTGTCGGCGCTGCCGACGGACCAGGTGGTCGCGCTGCTGCGGAAGGCGGGGAGGATTCCATGAGTCCGGCCAAAGGCCCCATGACCAGCACCCGACCCACCGCATTGATCACCGGCGCCTCCGGCGGCATCGGCCTCGAACTGGCCCGGCTCTGCGCCCGGGGTGGGCACGACGTGATTCTGGTCGCCCGCAACGCGCCCAAGCTGGAAGAACTGGCCAAGTACCTTGGCGGGATGTACAACGTGCGCACCGAGGTCATTGTCGCGGACCTGGAAGATCCGGAGGCGCCGCAGGCGATTCTCGAGGAGGTGGAGCGCCGCGGCCTCGGAGTCGATGTGCTGATCAATAACGCCGGCTTCGGTGACTGGGGGCTGTTCGGCCGGGCTGGCCTCGAGAAGCAGCTCGCCATGGTTCAGGTCAATATCGTCGCCCTGATGATCCTCACCCGGCTGGTCCTGCCCCGGATGGTCAGCCAGCGGAAGGGGCGGATTCTCAATGTCGCGTCGACCGCGGCCTTCCAGCCGGGACCGCTGATGGCGACGTACTATGCCAGCAAGGCGTTCGTGCTCTCCTTTTCCCAGGCCCTCAGCAATGAATTCAAGGGCACCGGGATCACGGTGACGGCGCTCTGCCCCGGGCCGACCCGCACGAAATTCTTCGAGGTGGCCAACCTGCCGCAGAACGTCCCGATGACGGGACCGTTCATGATGCCGGTCGAGCCGGTGGCGGAGGCGGGATATCACGGCATGATGCGGGGCAGCACGGTCGTGGTCCCGGGATTTCTCAACAAACTGCTGGTGTTCTCCGGCCGGCTGGTGCCGAGGTCGATCCCCACGGCCATCGCGCGACGGATTCAGGAAGGACGGGGCAACGGATGACCCTCTCGGGCAAGCGGGTCCTGATCTTCGCCGCCAAGTACTACGAGGAACTGGAGCTCTGGTATCCCAAGATCAGGCTGGAAGAAGAGGGGTGCGCCACCGTCGTGGCGGGAGTCGGCGAGAAGGTCTACTACGGCAAGAGTGGTTCCTACCCGGTGACGGTGGACGCGCACGTCGATGAGGTGAACGCCGCCGACTTCGACGGGCTGGTGATTCCCGGCGGCTACGCGCCCGATGTGCTGCGGCGCTACGCCAGGGTGCTCGCGCTCACGCGGGAGATCTTTGCCGCCGGCAAGCCCGTCGCCTTCATCTGCCACGCCGGCTGGGTCCCGATCTCCGCCGGCATCGTCAAGGGGAAGCGTGGCACCAGTGTGGGCGCCATCCGCGATGACCTGGTCAATGCAGGCATGACGTGGGTGGATGCACCCGTCGTGGTCGACGGCAACCTGATTTCCTCCCGTACTCCGGCCGACCTGGGCCACTTCATGCAGGCGCTGCTCGCCGCGCTGCGCGGTGGACCGGCCCGGAGCTGAGCGATGCGCATTCTCTTCACGTACCTCGACCAGCACCGGCAGCTCGTCCTGCTCGCGCTGGTGCTCGCGGCCATCAACCAGATCTTTTCGCTGCTGGACCCGCTGATCTTCCGCCATGTCATCGACAACTACGCCAGCCATCCGAAGGACTACACCCGGGCCGAGTTCTTCCGCGGCGTGGCCCTGCTGCTGGGCGCCGCGGTCGGCGTGGCGTTCGTCTCCCGGGTGGCAAAGAACTTCCAGGACTATTTCGTCAACGTCATCACCCAGAAGGTGGGCGCGCAGATCTATTCCGACGGGCTGCAGCACTCGCTGGAGCTGCCCTACCAGGTTTTCGAGGATCAGCGCAGCGGCCAGACCCTCGGCACGCTGCAGAAGGTCCGGTCCGATGTCGAGAAGCTGATCGCGGCGTTCATCGGCATCCTCTTCACCACGCTGGTCGGGATCATCTTCGTGACGATCTATGCGATCAGCGTCCACTGGATCATCGCGCCGATCTATTTCGCCACCATCCCCATCATCGGGTACATCAGCTCGGTGCTGAGCCGGAAGATCAAGACGGTCCAGAAGGTGATCGTGGCGGAAACCACCGCGCTCGCCGGCGCGACGACCGAGTCGCTCAGGAACATCGAGCTGGTGAAGAGCCTGGGGCTCTCGGGCCAGGAAATCGCCCGGCTCAGCGCGACGACCGGCAAGATCCTCAAGCTGGAACTGAAAAAGGTGAAGTACATCCGCAGCCTGAGCTTCATCCAGGGCACCGCGGTCAACTTCCTGCGCACGACGATCCTGTTCGTCATGCTGTACCTGATCTATGCCGGTGAGATCACCTTCGGCCAGTTCTTCTCGCTGTTCATCTATTCGTTCTTCATCTTCGGGCCGCTGCAGGAACTCGGCAACGTCATCAACATCTATCGGGAAACCGAGGTCTCGCTGCAGAACTTCGCCGCGATCCTCGAGATCCCGCGCGAGGGGAAGCCGCCCGCGCCGGTGCCGCTGGTTAGCATCGAGACACTCGAGTTCAAGTCGGTCGGGTTCCGCCATCAGTCGGCCACCACCGACGCGCTGACCGGCATCAGTTTTCACGTGCGCCGGGGTGAGACGATCGCCTTCGTGGGCCCGTCCGGTTCGGGAAAGACGACGCTGGTCAAGCTGCTCGTCGGGCTCTACCGGCCGCGCGCCGGCGAGGTGCTATACAATGGCACCCCGGGTGACAAGATCGACTTCGACCAGTTCCGCGCCCGGATCGGCCTGGTGACCCAGGACACCCAGCTCTTCGCCGGCACGATTCGGGAAAACCTGCTGTTCGTCAACCCGAGGGCGAGCGACGCCGAGTGCATTGACGTGCTGCAGAAGGCGGCGTGCCAGAGCCTGCTGTCGCGCGCTGACAAGGGGCTGGATACGGTGATCGGGGAAGGCGGCGTGAAAGTGTCCGGCGGCGAGAAGCAGCGGCTGTCGATCGCGCGAGCGCTGCTGCGGCACCCGGCCCTGCTGATCTTCGATGAGGCCACGTCGAGCCTGGACTCGCTGACCGAGGACGAAGTCAGCCAGACGATCCGCGACGTCTCGGCCAACGGCGGCCATATCGCCATTCTCATTGCGCACCGGCTGTCCACCGTGATGCACGCCGACCGGATCATCGTGCTGGAACGGGGCCGCGTCGTGGAACGAGGCCAGCATCAGGATCTGCTGGAACGGAAAGGGCTCTACTACGCCATGTGGCGGCAGCAGATCGGGGAGGGAGAGCCGGAGGCGGAGGAAGCCGACAGCCGTCAGCCATCAGCCGTCAGCTGATGGCCGTCAGTCGTTGGCTGGGAACGATTGTCGGTCGCAATCCTGTTCCTTCTTCCCCTACTCCCTGCTACCTGCTCCCTGCCACCTGCTCCCTGCCACCTGCCACCTGCCACCTGCTACCTACTCCCCACTCCCATGCCCCTCTCCGAGCACCAGGCCCGCGTTGACCGGTGGATCAGCCAGTTCGAGGAGGGCTACTTCCATCCGCTGACCAATCTCTGCCGCCTCACCGAAGAGGTCGGCGAACTGGCGCGAGAGGTGAATCACCGTTTCGGCCAGAAGACCAAGAAGAAGGAAGAAGCCGACGGGGATATGGGCATGGAGATGGCCGATATCCTCTTCGTCCTGATCTGCATGGCCAATCGGGAGGGGATCGACCTGCAGGCGGCGTTTGACAGGATGATGGACAAGGTCGAGCGGCGCGATGCGGAGCGGTGGACGAGGAAGGGGGAGTGAGCAGGGGGTAGGGAGTAGGCGGTTGGGCGGTTGGGCGGTTGAGTCGAACGCTAGTGCCAACGGCCATCAGCTCACTCCCAATCCTTCGGCGCGTCGCGAATCTCCGCCAGCAGAACGCGGTAACTCTCCAGCCGATCGGCCGCGACCAGCCCGGTCGACACACCGGCGATTACCGCGCAGTGCGGCTCCCGCACATGCTGACAGTCGGCGTACTTGCACTGGTCCACCAGTGGACGGAACTCCGGGAAGCAGTGGGCCAGCTCCCGCGCCTCCAGCCCCCACAGTCCTACCTCGCTGAATCCCGGCGTATCCACCAGATACCCGCCGCACTTGAGCGGCACCATCACCGCCGCCACGGTCGTGTGCGTGCCGCGCTGCGCCTTGGCACTCACCTCGCCCACGCGGAGCATCAGTCCGGGCTCGAGGGCGTTGAGCAGGCTCGACTTCCCCGCACCGGACGGGCCGGTGATCACACTGAGCCGGTCGCGCAGCGCGTCGCGCAGCACTTCCAGCCCGATATCTCCCTTGGCGCTGGTGCGATAGACCGGATACCCGGCGAGGGTGAACCGGCGCTCGAGCGCGAGGCCCGGATCAAGATCCACCTTGTTGAGGATGACACCGGCAGAAAGATTGTTGGCCTCGGCGACGACCAGCAGGCGGTCGATCAACTGCGGAATCGGCTCCGGGCTTTTCGTGGCGGTCACCACGAGCACCTGATCGACATTGGCGGCGACATCGCGGGTGCCGCGGCCTTCCGGGATCCGCCGCGCGAGCAGGCTGGTCCGCTCTTCCACGCCGGCGATCGCACGCACTCCACCCTCACCCTCTGCATCGAGGTGCACCCGGTCGCCGACCACGACCTTCGGCATGTCGCGCTTCATCTTGCCGCGGAGAATCGCGCGGACCTCTCCCTCCGGGGTGAGCACACGATAGGTGCTGCCCTCCCGCCCGAGCACGGTCCCGGACAACAGGCTCATCTCACCACGCTTCCGGCGCCGTTGCAATCGCCTCGTCGAGCGCCGCCTTCACGTCGTACAGCGACAGGGCGAGCAGGCGCGACTCGGCATCCTCCGGCGTACGGCCCCAGGCAAGCACACCGGTTTCGACATGGCCGAGGGGACGTTCACCCGACTGGGACCAGCGGACAAAGAGGAGCGAGGCGGCGTACCGGCCGGAGGGATCCGGCTCGTCTTCCACGAACAGCCCCACCGAGTAGGGCTGGCCATCGTTGCCGGCGAACGCGGCGGCCCGGTCGTGCTTGGCCATGTAGCCGCCGAGGGTGACCTCCTGCATGCCGCTAGTGAATCGCCTCTCGGACGACGTTTCCGAGAATGAAGAAGATGTTCGCCGGCCGCTCGGCCAGGCGGCGCATCAGGTACGGGTACCACTGGGTACCGAAGGGGACATAGACCCGCATGTTGAAGCCGGCGGTGCGGAGCTGATCCTGCAGATCGCGCCGGACACCGTAGAGCATCTGGAACTCGTATCGCGCGGGTTCGAGACCGCGATCGGCAACGAAGCGGCGGGCGTGACTGATCATCGCGGGATCGTGGGTCGCGATGCCGGGGTAGTTGCCCCGCTCCAGCAGGTGTTCCATGAGGGTGATAAAGCTCCGGTCCACATCGGCCTTGTCGGGAAAGGCCACCTCGGCGGGCTCGAGGTACGCACCCTTGCAGAGCCGGACCCGGGCCTTCATCTCGATCAGCTGGTCGATGTCCCGCTCGGAACGACGGAGGCAGGACTGGATTACCACGCCGACGTGGGCGCCATACTGCGGGAACAGCTTTTTGGAGAAGAAATCCAGCGTCTTCTGGGTGTAGGCCGAGCCTTCCATGTCGAGCCGGACGAAGGTGTCGAGCGCCTTGGCCTTCTCCAGAATCCGGGTCATATTGGCGAGGCAGAGTTCCTCGCTGATATCGAAGCCCATCTGGGTGAGCTTCAGCGACACGTTCGAATCCACCCCGCTCGCGGCGATCTGGTCCAGCATCTGGAGGTAGATGTCGCGGGCATTCGCGGCATCCGCCTCGCGGGAGATGCTCTCGCCCAGCAGGTCGAGCGTCGCGGTGATCTTGCGGCGGTTGAGATCCCGGACCGCCTCCACGGCGGTCGTGATCGTCTCACCGGCGACGAACCGCGCGGCGAACTTCCGCGCCAGCGGGTTGCTCCGGACAAAGCGGAAGATCCGTGGCTGTTCCGACAGCCACAGCAGACTGGTACGCATCATGTCGATGGTTCCTTACGCGGGGCGATTGACCGCTCGGAACGTAGCGTGCGGGCATGGGGGCTACAAGCGATGAATAAAGATTCCGTTCGCCTGGCGGTGTGGTCCGGCCCGCGCAACATCTCGACCGCGCTGATGCGGGCGTGGGAGAACCGGGACGATTGCTGGGTGGTGGACGAACCGCTGTATGCGCACTATCTCACGCAGGTGCAGGTCACCCATCCCGCGGTGGCCGAGGTGATCGCGAGTCAGGAGAACGACTGGCAGCAGGTGGTCGATGGTCTCACCGGGCCCATCCCTCACGGCCGGCAGATCTACTACCAGAAGCACATGGCTCATCACTGGCTGCCCCATCTGCGGGGCGACTGGGTCCTCGGGCTCACCAACGCCTTCCTGATCCGCCATCCGGCGGAGATGCTGCCCTCGCTGGCGGCGAAGATGGGTGTGCCGGTCCTGCGGGACACCGGGCTGCCGCAACAAGTCGAGATCTTCCGCTCCGTGCGGGAGCGGACCGGTGTCACCCCGGTGGTACTCGACAGCGAGGATGTGCTGACCGATCCGCGGGGCGCCCTCACTCGGCTCTGCAGCCAGATCGGTGTCGCATTCTCCGAGCGAATGCTGCACTGGCCCGCCGGCCGCCGCGAGACGGATGGTGTCTGGGCCAAGTACTGGTACGACGCCGTCGAGCGATCGACCGGCTTCGAAGCCTGGGCGCCACGATCTCGTGTCGTGTCGGCCGAGCTGCAGCCGCTGCTGGAGGAGTGCATGCCGTATTATGAGGAGCTGGCAGGGTATCGATGATTGCAGCCGTCAGCCGTCAGCGATCCGACTGTTGCCGCCAAGAGTCAACCGCTTTTTCTGAAGGCTGAAGGCTGATGGCTGATGGCTGATGGCTACCTTCACCCAACACCGGACTCGACCATGCTTCAAGTCTTCAATCCGAAAAATCGCGACCTCCAGGTCAACATCAACGGCACCTTGTGTCACCGGGACCAGGCCGGGATCAGTCCGTTCGATTCCGCCGTGCAGGGGGGTGACGCGGTGTGGGAGGGGTTGCGGCTCTACCAGGGGCGGATCTTCCGCCTGCGGGAGCATCTTGATCGCCTCCGGCACTCGGCGCTGGCGCTGGCCTTCAGCGAGATCCCCTCGCACAAGGTGATCACCGAGGAAATCCGGAAGACCCTCAAGGCCAACGGCATGACCGACGGGGTGCACATCCGCCTCACGCTTACTCGCGGGGTGAAGGTGACCTCCGGCATGGACCCGCGGCTCAACCAGTCCGGCGCGACGCTCATCGTGCTCGCCGAGCACAAGCCGCCGGTCTACGGCACGACGGGCCTCACGCTCATCACCAGTTCCATCCGGCGATTCCCGCCCGACTGCCTCGATCCCAAGATCCACCACTGCAACCTGCTACAGTCAATTCTCGCCAAGATCGAGGCCAACGTCGCAGGGGCAGACGACGCGCTGATGCTCGACACCCACGGCTTTGTGGCGGAAACCAACGCGACCCACCTCTTCTTCGTGGATGGCGGCGTGGTACGCACCAGCCGCACCACTGCCTGCCCCGAAGGCATCACCCGCTCAGCGGTGCTCGGCCTCTGCGCCAGCCACGGAATTCCGCACGAGGTGCGGGAGATCTCGCCGGCGGAGGTGTACCGGGCGGATGAAGTGTTCTGCACCGGGACGATGGGGGAGCTGGCCGCAGTGACGAAGATCGACGGCCGCACGATTGGTGAGGGGCGGGTCGGGCCGATGACCACGCGGTTGACGGTGCTGTTCCGGGCACTCACTGCGGTGGAGGGGGATGTGGTGGTGTAGGGTGGGGGCGGAGCTCTGCTCCGCCCTCCGCTTACCGGAGGAACCGCCCCCGCAATTCCGGCGGCAGGATCGGACAGGCCTCCTTCGGCGCGGCAACCAGCTGCTTCCGTACACTCGCGATTCTGTCGTAGCCCCAATCGAGCAGCCAGCGGGGCAGCAACCCCGTCGCCCGCGCGATCACACGCCAGGGCCCGCCGACCTGCTCGCCGATATGGAGCGCCGCAGCGGAACGCAGCAGGGTCCTGCCGTCGGCGGTCCGGATGATGACGCTGTCAGGCAGCGTCTTCTGCTGCTCCGGCGTGAATGCCGTCTGGAAGGTGTCGCCGCCAAGCGGTGCGTAGCGGAACCGGCTGCCGTCCAGATCGTGCCGGAGGGTGAAGAGCACGGTGCGGTGGCAGAGGCCGCAGCTGCCGTCGTAGAAGAGGAGATCGGTGGGAGCGGGCATGGGCGGTTCGGGGCTTGAGGAACGGGGAACGGATGTGATGCATGACCAGTGACAATCTACTCCCTACGCCCTACTCCCTACTCCCTACGCCCTACTCCCTGCCACCTGCCCGCCTGACGCCCAGATGACGCTTCCGGCGTAAATAGACTACCACTCCAACCCAAAAGGGACCAATGCAGCGTCCTCCGGTGCTATATTGACGAACCCCATGACATCTCCATCACTCGGCATTCTGGAACTCACCGACCGCGGTGCGGGCTTCGTACGCCGCCGCCAGTTCAGCTATCTCCCCGAGGATGGTGACTACTACGTCCCCCCGCGCCTGGTCAGCCAGTACGGACTGCGGAGCGGCGACGAACTGTTTGGCGAAACCGGTCGGCCGCCGGGGCGGGGCAAGTCCGCCCCGGTCGAAAAGGTCACCGAGGTCAACGGTCGTCCCGCCGAGGAAGCCCGCAGCCGCCCCGCCTTTTCCAGCCTCGGCGCCATCCACCCGGAGCAGGCCCTCACCCTCGACTGCGGGCTCAAGCGGTTCGGGAACGCGGACTACACCAATCGCATCATCGACCTGCTCTGCCCCTTTGGCAAAGGCCAGCGCGCACTGATCGTCGCCCCGGCCAAGGCCGGCAAGACGATGGTGCTGCAGTCGGTGGCCCAGGGGGTCGCGACCAACTACCCCAAATCGCTCCTCCTGATTCTGCTGGTGGATGAGCGGCCCGAGGAAGTGACCGACATGGAGAGCTGCGGGTTCGGGGAAGTGGTCGCCTCGAGCTTTGATTGTCCGGCGGAGCGGCATGTGGCGGTGGCGGAGCTGACGCTGGAACGGGCCCGGCGGCGGGTGGAGCAGGGCGAGGATGTCGTCCTCATCCTTGATTCCATCACCCGGCTGGCCCGGGCCTACAACACGGTGGAGCGCGGTACCGGCCGCACCATGACCGGCGGCCTCGATTCCAACGCCCTCGAAAAGCCCAAGCGCTTTCTCGGCAGCGCCCGCACCATCGATGAATCGAAAGGCGGCGGATCGCTCACGATCATCGGAACGGCGCTGATCGATACCGGCTCGAAGATGGACCAGGTGATCTACGAGGAGTTCAAGGGGACCGGCAACAGCGAACTCACGCTGAGCCGGGAGCTAGCCGACCGCCGGATCTTCCCCGCCATCGACCTCAAGGCGAGCGGGACCCGGCGGGAAGAGCTGCTGCTCTCCCCCACCCTGCTGCGCGTGAGTCAGGCACTGCGTGGCCGCTTTGCGCCCCTCAGCGCCATCGACGCCATGCAGCAGGTCCTGACCCTGATGAAGCGCTATCCCAGCAACGAGGAACTCGGCGCCGTGTCGTAGGATTCACTGGTGGCGTCCGGTTCCTCCACCGGCTCCTGCAGCTCCAGCAGTTCGGGATCAGGCTCCGCCGCGCGGGCGTACTGCGCCGCCAGATGACTCCCCGCAACCTCCGCCTTGATCCGCTGCATGACCGCCTGCGCCGTCGCCAGCGGCAGGTAGAATGCCCGCAGGTACTCCCCCACCGTCCGCTCCACCGACAGATGCCCGTTCAGCAGCTGCGCCAGGTCCTGAGCGTTGTAGACATGCGTCGCAGTGATCGCCTCCTCGGCGCGGGCCCCCACCATGCGTGCCAGCTCCAGCGTCTTTTCCGCGTACTGCCGGCGGTAGCGGATCAGCTTGAGCACCAGGTCGAGGCGAAGCAGGCGCCAGCCGCGCAGTGCCGGCATCGGCGTCTGGGGCGGCAGGCATTCGAGGTCGAGGGCCGTGAGCGTCCGGGTCCGCACCGGCTCCTGCATCGGTGCTGGCACCGACACCACAGTGAGGTAGAGCTCCAGCCCGTCGAGCGGGGAGATCCGGCTGGCGAATTCGCCGATGAAGAGCCGGGCCTGCTCTGTATGGGTGTTGATCAGCGCCTCCCAGGCAACCGCATACGCGACCCGGACTCGGGTCCGCAGGGCGGCGGGAAACTGGCGGATCGGCATGGCACTCGGCACACCACTGGTGGACATCACTCTGCCTGTCTGAATTATTGACATTGCGACTGCCGCAATCGAGTCAAAACTAGGGGCGAAAACCCCCTGCGCAATGACCCCAGACACCAAGAATGATGCCGTCACAAGCCGAAGCAAGTCAGCCCGCCATTATCTATCACCTAATAATATGACATACAACGACTTAGACTGTATCGAATGGTCTATCTATTGGATGATTTGCAGGACAGGGCTGTAGCGGTCATGTCTCCAGTTGTTGCGACCACATCACGGGCCACTTTGGTTGCCGTCTCGCTGGTGTATAACTTCCGCTGGCAAACCGAGACCGGACAGCTCGACTTCACCGTCCGTTTCAGTCGCTCAGCCCCATCTGTCGCATCAGTTCAGCGAATCGCGGGTCCTTGCGGACAGGATCGAACAGCAGGTCCACCTTGAGGTAGGCCAGCCAGCCCCGCCGGGCCGCCCGGGCACGCTCCAGCCACTCGAAGGCGTCATCGGTGCGGCCGAGCACCAGAGCCAGGCGGGCGAAGTCGGTGGGAGAGACATAGCGCTCGCGGGCCATCGTTTCGAACCATCCCCAAGTGGCTTCCGCCTCGGCCTTGTGACCCTGAAGCAGGTCGACGTGCGCCTTGGCGGCTAACGCGTGACTGTCCTCCGGCATGAGATCGAGTGCCGTCGTGATCGATCCCCGCGCCTCCTCCAGCCGGCCGGCGTGGGTCAGGAGGATGCCGAGCAGCAAGTGATTGTCGGGAGACTCGGGGTTCATCATCAGCGCCCGCTCCAGGTGCGGCACGCCGAGGTGGGGAGTTCCCGCGTAGTAGTACAGCCAGCCGAGGCTGCGCCGGATGGAGACCGAAGCCGGATCGAGTTCCACCGAGCGCTGCCCCTCCACCAGCGATTCGGACATCCGGCCCATCGCCGCGAGATACCAGGAGTACCACTGCCGAGCACTGGCGTAGCGCGGATCGAGCGCGATCGCTCGGCGGAACTCCCGGCCCGCCGCCTCCCAGTCCCAGTCATGGATGAACAGCACCCACGCAAGTGAGGTATGCGCCTCGGCCAGGGTGTCGTCGAGCGCGATCGCCTTCCTGGCTTCGTCCCGCGCGCGCCCCAGCCCTTCGGCGACGGGCATCGCACGGTAGTCGACGTACTGCGCGTAGGAGTCGGCCAGTCCGGTGTAGGCCAACGCGAAGGCGGGATCTTCCACGATGGCCTGCTCGAAAAACTGCACCGCCTGCAGCAGGTCGGCACCGGTGCGCTTGTTCCACCTCGCCCAGCGCCTCCGGGTCCAGGAACTGGGTGCGGAGCGTGGCCACGATGCTTCGGGCCAGGTCGTCCTGCAGCGCGAGGATGTCCCGGCCCTCGCGGTCGAAGCGCTCCGACCAGAGCAGCCGGCCGTCGCTCGCATCAGAGAGCTGGGCAGTGATCCGGAACCGGTCGCCAGCGCGTCTGACACTCCCTTCCAGCACCACCGATGCCCCCAGCAGCGCCCCGACGGCACGAACATCCTCGTGCCTGCCCTTGAGCGCAAAGACCGAACTCCGGGGCGAGACCTGCAACCCCTCGACGTGGGCGAGCGCGTGGATCACGCTCCTCGGTGATCCCGTCGCTGACGTACTCGTTGTCCGCATTCGGGGTGGCGTTGGTGAACGGCAGCACGGCGATGGTACGCCGGCCGCGGCCGCCGGGCTGGTCCGGCAGGCCGGAAAGCGGCGTCACCAGTGCGTCGCAGAATTCCGCCACCGAGGCGTATCGCCCCACCGGGTCCTTGGCGAGCGCCTGGAGCAGTGCCCGCTCCACCGCGGCGGGAATCTCCGGCCGGCCGAGCCGCGGCGAGCGGGGCGCTTCCATGGCGTGCCGCGCCATGGCCTTGCGTGGGCCGCTGCCGCCGAAGGGCGGCTCCCCGGTCAGCAGTTCATACAGGACACAGGCCAACGCGTGCTGATCGCTGCGGCCATCCACGGAGGGGTCAGCGGTGGCCTGCTCCGGGCTCATGTAGACCGGCGTTCCGACCGCGACGCCGGGCTCCGTCACTCCCGGCTCCGCCTCGCACGCCTCGCACAGCGCGCGCGCCACCCCGAAATCGGCGACGACCGGCTCGCCCTCCTGCAGCGGGATGTTCTCCGGCTTGACGTCCCGGTGCACGATGTTCCGTCGATGGGCGTAGTCGAGGGCGGCGCCAACCGCGCGAACCAGCCTGATCGACCGGGAGCCGCTGCTCCGCCTTGAGTCGATCGCGCAGCGAGCCCCCCGCGATCAGCGGCATGACATAGAACAGGAGTGGAGCGCCATCGGCGTGGGGCAGGTCGCCCGAGTCGTACAACGGCAGGATGTGCGGGTGGGGCAGCTGGGCGGCGAAGCGGATTTCGCGCAGGAATCGGTCGGCGTGTTCCCGGCTGCTCAGGAGCCCGCCATGCAAGACCTTGAGTACAACGGGCCGGTCATTGCGGCGGTCGTGGACCAGGTAGACCACCGACATGCCCCCGCGCCCCAGCTCCTCGCCGATCTCGTAGCGGTCGGAGAGCCCGGTGATGAGCCGCTCGAGGAGGGCGGGGGAGGCGGACGTCTGTGCCTACCCCGGCACGGCGCCGTAGAACGTGGCCCCGCTCTCGGCCATCCGCACCAGCGAGGCCGCGGGCTGGAAGCGAGGACCGACCTGCTGCTCGAGAGCGCGCAACGTGGCGACCACCGCGGCGGGGCCCAGATCATCGATGTAGCGCAACGGCCCGCCGCGGAATGGCGGATAGCCGATACCATAGATGGCCCCGATGTCGCCGTCGCGCGGGGAACGGACCACGCCCTCGCCCGCGGCCATGGCCGCCTCATTCAACATGCTGTAGACCAGACGCTGCTCGGTGAGCGTGAGATCCGCGGGCTTGCTCGGCTTGATGCCGAGGAGATCGTAGACCGTCTCATCCGGGCCCGCCTTCTGACCCTTGGCATAGAGATAGAAGCCGCGGCCATTCTTTCGGCCGAGGCGCTTGTCCGCCAGCAGCTGGCCGAGCATGGTTGACGGGGTCAGACGCTCCCCGAAGGCCTTGTGCATGACGCCCCCCGCCTTCGCCGCGACGTCGAGGCCCACCTCATCCAGCAGCGTGATCGGACCCACCGGAAAGCCGAACCGTGTCATGACTCGGTCCAGCACTTCCATCGGTACTCCTTCGCTGAAGAGGTACCCCGCCTCGTTCATGTACGGCGTCAGGATGCGGTTGACCCAGAATCCCGGGTGGTCCCGCACTACGATGACCGTCTTGCCCATCTTGCGGCCGAAATGCACCGCCGTTGCGATCGACTCGGCGCTGGTCTTCGCCGTCGGAATGACCTCCAGCAGCGGCATCCGGTCGACTGGCGAAAAGAAGTGCATCCCCAGCACCCGTTCCGGCCGGCGTGCATTGGCCGCGATGTCGCCGATCGGAATCGTGGAGGTGTTGGTGGCGAAGATCGCCCGGTCAGGCGTCGCCGCCTCCGTCTCCGCCAGCACGGAGCGCTTCACGTCGAGATCCTCGAACACCGCCTCGATGACAAGATCGGCGTTGTGAAAGCCGGTGAAGTCGGTGCCGCCCGTGAGCAGGGCCGTGAGGCGTTCGTACTCGAACCGCGAGAGCCGCCGTCGCTTGAGCCTCGTGGTGAGGACGTCCGTGGCGGATTTCAGCCCCTTCCCGACACGCGGCAGCTCGGTGTCCCGCAGCCGGACCCCGACTCCGGCCTGGCTCACCGCCGTGCCCGCGATACCCGCGCCCATGAAGCCCGACCCGATGACACCCAGGCGCTCGACTGTGCACGGCGTGGCGGCCACTCCGGCGGGAAGGCCGTCGTCCTTCTTGAGGGCGTTGGTCGCGAAGAAGATGCCGATCAGCTTGCGGGAGACATCGGTGGCGGCCAGCGCGCCGAACTGCCGATGCTCTGCGACAAAGCCGGCCGCCGCACCCTGCTCCAACCCGACCCGCACCACGTCCAGCGCCGCGAGCGGGGCGGGATAGTTGCCAAAGGTCTTCTTCACCGTGTCGCGCCGCGCCTTGCCGTATACGATCCGGCGACCGAGCCAGGTCCGGTCAAGAATCGCTGCAGCGAGTCCGCCCTTCTTCTTCCGGGTGGGGACGCCAGAACCAGCGAGCCGCTCCGCGGCCTTCAATGCCGTCTCCAGCAGAATGCTCTTCGGGACCAGCTCATCGACCAGCCCAAGCTTGAATGCCTTGGGTCCGATCTCGCTGCGGCCGGGCAGGATGATACCCAACGCGGCGGAGACACCGATCAGCCGCGGCAGCCGCACGCAGCCGCCCGCGCCAGGCAGCAGGCCGAGCATGACCTCCGGGAGCCCGAGTTGAGTCTTGGGGTGATCGGTGCAGATGCGATAATGACACGCGAGCGCCACCTCGAGCCCGCCGCCGAGGCAGGCGCCATGGATGGCCGCGATGACGGGCCGGGGAAAATCCTCGACCATCTGGAGCATGACCTGCCCCTCGCGCGAGAGCTGCTCGAAGGTCTCGCGCGTGCCGAGCCTGGTGAACTCCTCGATATCGGCGCCGGCGATGAAGGTGTCCGCCTTGCCCGAGATCAGCACCACCGCGGAGAGTGACGTATCCCCCCGGAGCCGCGCAAACGCCGTCTCCAGCTCGGCCTTGACCGCCGCGTTGAGCTTGTTGACCGGCTCGCCCGGAAGATCGAGGGTGAGCACGGCCACGGAGCCATGGCGGGATTCGGTGAGTGCGGGCATGTGGGGCCTCGTAGAGCCGTCAGCCGTCAGCGTTCAGCATTCAGCGTTCAGCGTTCAGCATTCAGCATTCAGCGTTCAGCGTTCAGCGACTACTTCGTACCACCTGCCCCCTGCCCCCTGCCCCCTGCCACCTGCCAGCTTCCCCTCACACCCGCTCCAGCACCATCGCAAAGCCCATCCCGCCCTGGGCGCAGATGGAGATCAGCCCGAACTGCACGTCGCGCTTGACCATCTCGTTGGCGAGCGTCGTTGCGACGCGGGCGCCGGTCGCGCCGAAGGGGTGGCCGATCGCGATCGACCCGCCGAACACATTGGTGCGGTTCCAGTCGACTTCGCCCACCGGCGCCGGACGGCCCAGTTTTTCAGCCCATGCCTTGGAGCCCCACGCCTCCGCATTCGACAGTACCTGGGAAGCGAATGCCTCGTGGATCTCGACCAGGCCGAGTTCCTTCCAGGTGATACCGGCGCGGTCGAGCGCCTTGGGCACCGCGTACGCCGGTCCCATCAGCAGCTGCCAGCCGGGGTCAACCGCCGCCACCGCGTAGCTGCGGATCACCGCGAGCGGCCGGTATCCCAGCGCTCGCGCCTTCTGTTCCTCCATCATCAGCACGACGGCGGCGCCGTCGGTGAGCGAGGAGGCGTTGCCGGCCGTCACCGAGCCGTAGCGCCGGTCGAAGACCGGCTTGAGCTTGGCCAGCGCTTCGAGGGAGGTGTCGCCCCGGATCAGGTTGTCGGTGGTGACGACCTCATCCATGTTCCTGCCGCCGAACCACGGCGCGATCTCCTGCGCCAGCCGGCCGCTCTGCGTCGCGGCGGCGGCGCGCTGGTGACTCAACAGGGCGAGACGATCCTGCGCCTCCCGGGTGATGCCGTTCTCCTTTGCCATCTTCTCCGCCGACTGCCCCATGCTCTCCCCGGTGCTCGGCTCGGCGATCGCCGGCGACACGGGGATGAGATCGCGCGGCCGGATCTTCCCGAAGGCGGCGAGGCGCTGGCCGAGGCTCTTCGCCTTGCTGGCCTCGACCAGGATCTGGCTCATCCGCTTGCTGTGCAGGATGGGGATGTCGGAGAGCGACTCGACTCCGCCCGCGAGAATCACGTCGGCATGCCCCAGCGTGATCTGGTCGGCGGCGTAGGTGATTGCCTGACCGGCCGAGGCGCAGGCGCGATTGACGGAGAATGCGGGGATGGTCCGCGGGAGCTGCGGCAGGAGGCTGACTTCGCGGGCGACATTCGGAGCCAGCGCCGACGCGACCACCTGGCCGAAGGCGACCTCATCAACCAGGCGGCCGTCAAGGGCGGTGCGGAGCAGCAGTTCCTGCGTCGCCCGGCGGGCGAGCTGGACGGCGGAGACATCGCGAAAGACGGTGCCGCTCCGCGCAAAGGGGGTGCGGAGACCGGCGATGATCGCGGGACGACGGGAGTTAGCCATTATCTTCCGGCGGGAGTGGACGGACGAACGAGCCTGCGCATGTTACGCATGCATCCGCTGCGCGACGATGCTGGCGACGGCGCGCACCTTGTTGTTCTCGACCGGCTCGAAGACCTCGCGGCCATGAATCGGCTCCAGCGGGGCGACCAGCTGGGCCAGCTCGCCCGGCTCCAGCAGGTGGTCATCGCTGGTCGGACCCCAGGCCTGGGTGCGCTGCCATTCGAGATAGGTCTCCATGATCAGCAGCCCGCCGGGGACTACGAGATTCCGCACCTCGGGCATGCGCGGCCGATCCAGGTAGTTAAACAGCAGCACCACATCGTATGTGCCGAGCTCCGGCCAGGTATCGATGAGATCCACGCAGCGAAAATCCACGGTGACGCCAAGCCGGCTGGCTGCTTCCCGGCCGATCTCCAGCTTGGATGCGTCCGCATCCAGTCCGACCACGTTGGCGCCCCACTGCGCTGCCTTGAGGGCATGCCGGCCTTCGCCGCAGGCGAGGTCGATCACCCGCTGGCCCGGGCGGAAGAGGTAGTCATGCCAGACCAGCCACGTACTCGGCCGCGGCAGGTACAGGACGGGCGGGGGAGCCCCACGCGTGAGATCTGGCATCGCTCCTCAGTGGACCAGCTCGCCCGGGAACCCGTCGACCTGCTGGTCATCGGCGGGGGAATAACCGGGGCGGGGATCGCCCGCGACGCCGCGATGCGCGGCCTCCGGACGGTCCTGGTGGATCAGCATGATATCGCGGGCGGCACCAGTTCCCGCTCGAGTCGCCTGGTGCACGGTGGTCTGCGCTACCTCGAACATGGGGAGTTCGGCCTGATCTTCGAGGCGCTGCGCGAGCGCGGCATCCTGCTCGCGATTGCGCCGCACCTCGTCCGGCCGCTCCCGTTCGTCTTTCCGGTGCATCACGGCGACCGGGTGCCGCTCTGGAAGCTGTGGGCCGGGGCCTGGGCCTACGACCTGCTTGCCGCCTTCCGGAATGTGCGGTGGCACCGGTTGCTGGGCAAGCGCGGGCTGCTCCAGCAGGAGCCGATGGTCCGCGAACGCGGCCTGGTCGGCGGGGTGCGCTACTTCGACGCCCAGTGCGACGACGCCCGGCTCACCCTCGCGACCGCCCGCTCCGCCATTCAGCATGGCGCCCGGATTGGAACGTACACCGCCGTCGAGGGATTGGTGCGGGATGACGGCCAGGTGCGCGGCGCCCACCTGCGTGACCGGCTCACCGGTGCTACCGCCACGGTACGGGCGACCATCGTGGTCAACGCGACCGGGCCGTGGGGAGACGCGCTCCGCCGCATGGAGGATCCGGCCGCCACCCCACTGCTGCGGCGCACCCGCGGCGCCCATGTGCTGGTCCGACGCGAGCGGCTGGGCCACGCCGCCGCCATCACGCTCACCAGTCCGCTGGATGGCCGGGTGATGTTCGTGCTGCCCTGGGGCGACTTCTCCTATATCGGCACCACCGACACCGACACCGACGAGTCGCCGGACGACGTCCGGGCCACCGCCGAGGATGTGGTCTACCTGCTGCGTTCGGCCAACGCCGCCTTCCCTAACGCACACCTGGGCGAGGCGGATGTGATCGCCACCTGGGCCGGGCTGCGCCCGCTGATCGCCCCGGATGCGACGATGGGTGAATCGCAGATCTCGCGCGAGCACGTCATTTCCACGGGGCCGGGGGGGATGCTCACGATCGCGGGTGGCAAGCTCACCACCTATCGCTCGATGGCCGCCCAGTGCGTGGACCGGGTGACCGCGGCGCTGCATGCGCTCGATGGCCGCCCCCGGGCTCCGCATGCCGCGACCGACACCGAGCCGCTGCCCGGGGGAGAAGTCCACGACCTCGAGCCGCTGGGTCAGCCTGGGCTCGAGGTCGGTCTGCCCATTCCCACCGTCGATCACCTGGTGCGGCTGTACGGCACCGAGTGCGCGGCGGTCTTCAACCTGGTGCGGGACCGACGCGAGCTGATGCGGCCGCTCTCGCCCGATCATCCCGCGATCGAGGCCGAGGTGGTGCATGTGGCTCGAAGGGAGCTAGCGGTGCAGGTGGACGACGTGCTGGTCCGCCGGCTGCACCTCTACTACGAGACAGGGGATCAGGGAGTGAGCGCCGCGCCGCGCGTCGCGGCGCTGCTGGCGGAGGAGCTGGGCCGGGACGAGGCGTGGGCCGGGGAGGCGGCAGAGCGTTATGTGACGTGGGTGACGTCGGAGCGGGCCAGGCTGGGACTGGGTGCCGCGACGGAATAGCGGCGGGCATCCACTCCTCGAGCAACGGAACGGGCGGTCTCGCTGGAGGCCGCCCGTTCATTTGCTGCCCGTTGCTGAAAGCTGGGCTTACGGCAGGACGTCGATCGTGCCGTGCATGCCGACTCCCGCAGTCCCATGCAGGGAGCAGAAGAAGGCGTAGCTCCCCGTCGCGGCAAAGGTGTACTGGTAGCTGTGCGGGTTGCTGAAGTAGTCGGTGCCCGAAATCCCGCCGGCGGTGGTGCTACCGTCGTTGGGGAAGGAGGGAGCGCCGCTGCTGATGATGTTGTGATCCTGGGAACCGCCGCCTGAGTTCGACCAGGCCCAGGTGATCGTCCCCCCGACCTTTACGGTATCCACCAGCGGCTGGAAGGCGCTGTTGACCACGATCACCGTACTGGTCAGCGGCGGAGCGGACGGCGCGTTGGCATCCGAACCGCCACAAGCCATGCCGCCTGCGATCATGAGTGTGCCGACTACCGCCGCCCGAGCGCGCCAGGTCATGGCTGATCCGGAAAATGAGGGGAAGTGCGCCGGGGCCCGCTCAGACGAGCGGGCCCCGGCGAGCAATCTACAGGATTCCGAGCGAACTTCTACTTCACCACCACCCGGCCGGTCATGCTGGGGTGAATTCCGCAAACATATGTATAGGTACCGGCGGTATTGAACGTGAAATTGGAGGAAGTCGTACCGCCGGTCGAAATATTTCCGCCGTTGGTGAAGGACGGACTCCCCGTGGATTCCACAAAGTGGATGGTTGCAGACGTGGCAGTCCACGTCACCGTTCCACCGACGCCAATCGTATCGATTGCCTGGTTGAACGTTGCGTTGGCACTGCTGGTGAATCTGAAGTCCGAGGCAGTGACCGCCCGGGTCAACGGCAACGCGACGACCGTCAAGGCAAAGTCCAGATTGCCGGCCACCGAGCCGTTGGTGGCCCGTACCACTGCCGGACCGGCGGTGGCACCCGCCGTCGCCCCGATTGTTGCGACGCCTGAGGCGTTGGTGACCGACGACGCGGCCGCCACTGTCGCCGAGCCGCTTTGCACCGCCCAGTTCACCGTGATCCCGCTGACGCCGTTCCCGAACGCGTCAGCCAGCTTGACCGCCAGCGCAGTGACAAAGGCGGCGCTGGGACTGGCGCTCTGCCCGTCACCCGCATTCTTGGTAAAGGCGGTGGCGGCCCCGGCGGTACCGGTCGCGGTGAAGCTGACCGGCGAACCACCGGCGCCGGCCAGCGTCGCCCGCGCCGTCTGCGCCCCGGCAAGCGTACCGAGCGTCCAGGAGGTCGTCGTCGCGATCCCTGACGCATTCGTCACAGCTGAGGTCGGGGCGACGGTGCCACTGCCCGCCACGGTGCTCCAGGTGACCGTGGCCCCCGCCTTCGCCGCACCATCTTCGGTGACCGTCACCGAGAGCTGGATGGGAAGCGCCGTCGCCACCGTCGCGGTCTGGGCGTCGCCGCTGCTACCGCTGGTCCTGGCGATCGTGGTCGCCGGATTGCTGTCGCTGCCGCCACCACAAGCCGCCAGAAGGGCGCCCAAAAGCATGACCGGGCCTGCGCGGCGTGACATCATCTGCATACCAACCTCCTTGGGGACTGGCCCGGACTCTACAGTTACCCGTCAGAGTGCCGAGAAATGATAGGCGGGAAGCACAGCCTGTATGGTACGGCCGGGGGACGTTCAAGCCTAGGACCTGGCTCACACTCCGGCCCCACGTCCCGACCCGATTCGCTGGTTATCTTGTCCGATGCTACGAATGGGCCGGGCGAGTGGATTGCTCCAGGAAAGGCAGTGTGGACCCGTGGAACCGAACATCTTCGAAACCGCCAACGCCGGCTTCGCCCAGATCCTCTATGAGGAGTACCTGCGCGACCCCGCCTCCGTCTCCGACGAATGGCGCCGCTACTTCGAGAGCGGCCGCGCCGGCCTCGGCAGTGAGGCCGAGTCCAACGGCCACCCCTCGACGGGCAATGGCTCACGGGGGTTGACGGAGGGAAAGGCCCTGAGCGAGGTCCGGCCCGAGCCGGCCCAGCGCCCCGCGCCCACCGCCACGCCGTCGCCCACGACGACCACCGCCGAACTTCCCAACCGCCGCGCCGCCGATCCGCCGAAGAACGCCATCGCGATCATCGGCCCCGCCGCGCGACTGGTCGCCAATATGAACGAGAGCCGGTCGGTGCCGACCGCTACCTCGTTCCGCGAGCTTTCGGTCACCACGCTCGAGTCCCGCCGCCGCGAGCTGAACACCGCGCTCCGCGCCGCGACCCGCACGGAAAAGGTGTCCTTTACCCATCTGATCGGCTACGCGATCGCCCGCGCCGCCGCGCGCCACAGCGCGATGACCAGCGCTTTCGCCGAAGTGAACGGCGCGCCCTACCGGATCACGGGCGAGAGCGTCAACCTCGGCATCGCGGTCGATGTCGAACGCAAGGACGGCAGCCGCGGCCTGGTCGTTCCCGTCATCCATGACGCCGCCAGCAAGAGCTTCGCCGAATTCCACACGGTGTACGAGTCGCTGGTCGAAAAGGCGCGCGGCAACAAGCTGATGCCCGATGCCTTTGCCGGCGCCAACATGACGCTGACCAATCCGGGCGGCCTCGGCACCGTCGCCAGCGTGCCCCGCCTGATGCCCGGCCAGGGCAGCATCATCGCCGTCGGCGCCATCGACTACCCCCCCACCTTCAGCGACCTCTCCGACGACCGGCTCCGCGAACTCGGCGTCGCGAAGGTCATGACCGTGACCAGTACCTACGATCACCGGGTCATCCAGGGGGCCGAGTCAGGCGAGTTCCTTCGCACCATGGATACACTGCTGCAGGGCGGCGAAAGCTTCTTCGAAGGGGTGTTCGAGAGCCTCGGAGTGACCTTTCCCGGCGTGCCGCTGCCCGACGGCGAGGCCGCGGCCCGCACGCCGCGCTCGAGCCGCAGCTACGCGCCGATCGTGGAAGGCCAGGCCGATCTCTACCACGTCGCCGCCGCGATGGCGCTGGTGAAGGCGCACCGCACGCATGGCCACCTCGCCGCCCGGCTCGACCCGCTCGGCAGTCAGCCGATCGGCGATCCCGCGCTGGATCCGCTACCCCTCGGCCTCACGCCGGAGGTGATGCAGAAGGTGCCGAACTCGGTGCTCCGCATCTCCGCCCCGGGCGCCACGCTGGCCGATGCGCTCCCGAAACTGCAGGAAGCCTACTGCGGGACGATGGCGTACGAGCTGGAGCACATCTCCAATCACGCCGAACGGGTCTGGCTGCGACAGATGATCGAGACCGGCCATCACCGCGCCCCGCTGAGTCAGGAGGACCAGGAGTGGCTGCTGCGCCGGATGATCGATGTCGAGGCGATGGAGAAGTTCCTGCACAAGGCCTACCTCGGCCAGAAGCGCTTCTCGATCGAGGGCGTCGACATGCTGGTGCCGATGCTTGATCTCCTGATCGAGCTCGCCTCCGAGCAGGGGGCACGCAAGGTCGTGCTCGGCATGGCCCACCGTGGCCGGCTGAACGTGCTGGCCCATACGGTGGGGCGGCCCTACGAGACGATCTTCGCGGAGTTCGAGGGCGGCCGGCACGTTGAACAGGGCCTGCTGACGCCAGAGGGCGGCACTGGCGACGTGAAGTACCATCACGGCGCGGACGGCGCCTACAAGACCCGCAGCGGCAAGGTCGTCACCGTCTCGCTGGCGCCGAATCCGAGCCATCTGGAGTTCGTCGGTGCCGTCGTGGACGGACGCGCCCGCGCCGACCAGACCACCCGCCGGGGCCGCGAGGCGCACCACGACCCGACGGCGGCGCTTCCCGTGATCATTCATGGCGATGCGGCCTTTGCCGGACAAGGTGTGGTCCCCGAAACGCTGAACCTCGGCGCGCTCGCGGGATATCGCACCGGTGGCACGGTGCACATCATCACCAACAACCAGATCGGTTTCACCACCGACATGGGCGACTCCCGCTCGACCCGCCATGCGAGCGATCTCGCCAAGGGCTTCGACATTCCGATCATCCATGTCAACGCCGATGACGCCGAGGGCTGCCTCGCCTCGGTCCGGCTGGCGATGCTCTATCGGGAGAAGTTCCACGAGGATGTGCTGATCGACCTGGTGGGCTACCGGCGGCACGGCCACAACGAAGGCGACGAGCCGGCCTATACCCAGCCGCAGATGTACGAACGGATCCGCACCCTGCCCACAGTGCGCCAGCAGTACGCGGAGTTGCTCGCCAAGCGCGGGGTGCTGCCCGCGGCGGAGTGCGAACAGCGCTACGACGCCGCCTACCAGCGCCTGGTGGATATCCAGACGGCGTTCAAGGCGACGACTGGCCGGGCCGCGGTCCAGGAACCGGGAAACGCGCCGGATCGCTCGAGCGGGGTCGATCCGGAGACGGCCATACCCGCCGAACTGGTGCGGGCGATCAACGACCAGCTGCTCACCTGGCCCGACACCTTTCATGTGCACCCCAAGCTGCTCAAGCAGCTCGAGCGCCGGCGCACGACCATCGGTCCGGACGGTGGCATCGACTGGGCGCACGCGGAGACCCTGGCACTGGCGTCACTGCTGGTGGAGGGGGTGCCGGTGCGGCTCACCGGCCAGGACAGCGAACGCGGCACCTTCAGCCAGCGCCACCTCGTGCTGCACGACGCGGAAGGCGGGCAGTCATGGACCCCGATCAAGCATCTGCCGGGCGCGCTCGCCTGCCTGGAGCTGCATAACAGCCCGCTCTCCGAGCTGGCGTCGGTGGGATTCGAGTACGGCTACAGCGTCGCCGCGCCGGAGACCCTGGTCCTGTGGGAGGCACAGTTCGGCGACTTCGTGAACGGGGCGCAGGTCATCATCGACCAGTTCATCGTCTCCGGCCTCTCCAAATGGGGCCAGACGACCCGGCTCACGCTGCTGCTGCCGCATGGCTACGAAGGCCAGGGCCCCGAGCATTCGAGTGCGCGGCTCGAGCGCTTCCTGCAGCTCGCGGCGGAGGGGAACATCCGCGTCGCCAACCCCACCACGCCGGCGCAGTACTTCCACCTGCTGCGGCGCCAGGCCAAGCGGACCCGGCAGCGGCCCCTCGTGGTCATGACCCCGAAGAGCCTGCTCCGGCTTCCCGCCGCGACCAGCCGGCTCGAGGACCTGGCGGGCGGCAGCTTCCTGCCAGTGCTGGACGACCCGCTGGCGCAGGCGCATCGCGACGAGATCCGGCGCATCGTGCTCTGTTCCGGCAAGATTTACTACGACCTGCTGGCCGGCGCCGCCGGGGTGGACCGCTCCCGCACCGCCATCATCCGGCTGGAGCAGCTCTACAGCTTCCCCGAGGAGGAGCTGACCGCGCTGCTGCAGAGCTATGGCGCGCTCGGTGAGGTCCTCTGGGCCCAGGAAGAGCCGCGCAACATGGGCGCGTGGAATTTCCTCGAGGCTCGGCTGCGCAATCTCCTCCCGCCGGGAGCGACGCTGCGCTACGTCGGACGGCCGGAACGTGCGAGTACGGCGGAAGGGTATCCGGCGGCGCATAGTGCCGAGCAGAAGCGCATTGTGGAGGAGGCGCTGGGGTAGCGGGCGGTTGGACGGTTGGGCGGTTGGGCGGTTGGGCGGTTGGGGGCTTCGGCGGCAAGGCGGCTCCAACCCATCCCGGTTTGCGCTACCCGCTTCCGAGCTGCACCTTGCTCAGATCATGGGCCTGCGCGATCAGCTGGCTGGCTTCCGGCCGGCAAAAACCGAATACCATTGGGATCCCTGCTGTTTCTGCGGACAGCCGATCCGGACCAGCGACACCGAGCCGAGTCTGGCTCGAATACGGTTCGGGGGTGCGGGAGCAGCTGATGGCGGAGTACTTCTGCCATACCGCCTGCTTCCAGTCGCGACTCGATCCCTCGCCGCGCCGCACCGCCAGCACTGAGATTTACCGGAGCCCTGACGGGACGATCACCAACGCCGCCGACCTCGTGGCCGACCAGGTCGCCGGCCAGCGGGTGCTATGCCCCGGCTGCCGGGAGATGATCTTTGCGAGCTGGCCGGAGGGGTGGGACGCTCACGCGACACACAAGTGCTCCGGCGTGTCCCCTGACGGCACCAGGGCCCGCAAGGCGGAGTTCAAGCGCCGGTTCGCCGGACTGTTCCGATCGTAACGAAGGAGATCCCGTGACCCGCCCCGCCCGTTCCATGCAGGTCTTCGGATTCTACCTGGGCCTGCTCGGCCTGGGGCTGACGATCATTCCAAACCTGTTGCTCACGCTGTTCGGCTTCAGCACCACGGCCGAGCCTTGGATCAGGGTCCTCGGCTTTGTAGTGGTCATCCTGGCGCACTACTATCTTGCGGCGGCGTACGCGGGTGATCGACTGTTCATGCGGTCCACGATCATCCCCCGGCTGCTGGCGCTGCCGGTCTTTGCCATTTTCGTCTGGGCTGCGTGGGCCCCGGCAAATCTCCTGCTCTTTGCCCTGCCCGATGTGATCGGCGCCCTGTGGACTCGGCAGGCACTCAGCGGCGAGGCGGACTGAGCGGAGGGCGCGCCCGTCGAATCCTGGATTGCCCAACTGCTCACGGTGGTCGCATTGAATCCGAGGACAATGTCCACAGCTCGCGCATCAAAGCTGCTTGCGCTACTCGCGCTCGCCGCCTGCGGGGGCGCGCCCTCCCCCGACAAGCCTCAGGCGCCCGCGACGATCACTCACGCCGTCAAGGAATCCGACCTGACCTCAATCGCGCTCACGCCGGAGGCGGAACAGCGGATCGGCATAGTGACGGTGGCGGTCGAGCGGCGCCGGGTCCCTCTTACCCGCAGCGTCGGCGGCGAAGTGATCGTCCGACCAGGAAACCTTGCCATGATCGTGGCTCCGCGCGCCGGTACGGTCCGCGGCGCCGGTCACAATGCGCTGCCGGCGGCCGGGTCGCGGGTGCGTGGCGGCTCCGCCGTTGCGGAACTGCTGCCGTTGCCCGCGGAAAGCGACCTCTTCGGTGCGCCCCAGGACGTGGCCATCGCGAGAGCACGGGCGGACAATGCCCGGCTCAGGGCCGACCGGGCTGAGGAGTTGCTCCGGCAGCGTGCCGGCACCATCGAAGCGGTGGAGGACGCCCGCGCGACGCACGCCGAGGCAGACGCTGCGCTTCGGGCGGCGGAGGCGCGAGTCTCGGTCAGCAGCGGCGGAGAGGCCGACGCCGTGGCGCCGATGACGCTGACCGCGCCGTTCGATGGCGTGGTGCAGGATCTCGCGGTGGCCGCGGGCCAGCGAGTGACCGCCGGAACCAGAGTGCTGGACATCGCGGCCACCGACCCGCTGTGGGTGCGGGTACCGCTGTTCGCGGGGGATGTGCACGAGACCGACCCGGCTCGCGGTGCCACGATCCGCGGAGTGAGCGAGAGCGGGTCCAGCGCTGGCCGACGCGCGCGCCCGATCCGCGGGCCGCAGTCCGCCGATGCAGTCGCGGCCTCGGTGGATCTGTACTTCGAGCTGGCCAATCCCGACAACGCGTTCCGGCCCGGCGAGCGAGTGGCGGTGCTGCTGTCGCTCCGAGGCGGCAGCGAGGGGCTGGTGGTGCCGTGGAGCGCGATCGTACGGGACCTGCACGGAGGCAGCTGGGTTTACGAACGCACCGCGGCGGGCCGCTACACCCGGCAGCGGGTGGAGGTGGCCTACGTAACCGGTGAGGACGCGGTGCTGGCCCGCGGCCCAGGGCCGGGCGCCATGATCGTGCGGACCGGCGCGGCGGAACTGTTCAGCACCGAGTTCGGGCCGGCCAAATGATGCGCTGGCTGATCGCCACCGCGCTGACTCATCGCGTGGTGGTTGTCGCGCTTGCTGTGCTGCTGGTGCTGCTCGCTCCTGGCGTGCTCCGGGACACCCCGTTCGACGTATTTCCCGAGTTCGCCCCGCCATTGGTGGAAATCCAGACCGAAGCACCTGGCCTCTCCACGGAGGAGGTCGAGCAGCTGGTCACGATCCCGATCGAAAACGGACTGCTCGGCACCAGCTGGGTGCGGACCATCCGCTCCAAGTCGGTCCTCGGACTCTCCTCGGTGGTCCTGCTGTTCCCACCGGGCACCGATCTGCTGCGCGCCCGACAGCTGGTGCAGGAGCGGGTCGCCGCCGTCGCACCCACCCTGCCGGCGGTGGCGCAGGCGCCGGTCATCCTCTCACCGCTCTCATCCACCAGCCGGGCGCTGAAGATCGGCGTCTCCTCTCCAACGCTCGATCAGACCGCGCTTACCACCCTCGCGAAATGGACCATCCGGCCCCGGCTCATGGGGGTTCCGGGCGTAGCCAACGTGGCCATCTGGGGTCAGCGCGACCGTCAGCTCCAGGTGCTGGTGGATCCTGACCGGCTGCGAGCCAGCGGGATCACACTGGACCAGGTGGAACGGGCCGCCCGGGACGGGGCCAGCCTCTCCGGCGGCGGCTTCGTGGATACCCCCAACCAGCGCTTCGCCGTAAGTCATCGCACGCCGCTGAGGAACGCAGCCGACCTGAGCCGGATGGTGGTCAGCTGGCGTCAGGGCGTCGCGGTCACCCTGGGCGACGTCGCGGAGGTCACCGAGGGTCACCCGCCGCCGATCGGCGACGCGATCATCAACGACGGTCCCGGTCTGCTCCTCATCGTGGAGAAGCAGCCGTGGGGCAACACCCTCGAGGTGACGCGCGGAGTGGATGCCGCCCTCGCCGAGCTGGCCCCGGCACTCGCAGGAGTGGAAATCGACGCGACGATCTTCCGCCCCGCGACATTCATCGAAATGTCGCTGCACAACCTCGGACGCGCGCTGCTGATCGGCTGCGTGCTGGTGGTGCTGGTGCTCACGCTGTTCCTGCAGGACTGGCGCACCGGCTTCATCAGCCTGACGGCGATTCCGCTCTCACTGCTTGGCGCGGCGCTGATCCTCCGCTGGCGTGGCGGAACCGTCGACACGATGGTGCTTGCCGGGCTGGTGATCGCGTTGGGGGAAGTGGTGGACGACGCGATCATCGACGTGGAGAATATCGCCCGCCGGCTGCGGCAGAACCGGCTGCTGCAGGCCCCACGCAAGGCCTTCGCGGTGGTGCTCGACGCCTCGCTCGAGGTGCGGAGCGCCGTCGTCTTCGGCAGCCTGCTGGTGGTGCTCGTCTTCCTGCCCGTGTTCCTCCTCCCCGGGCTGGCCGGCTCGTTCTTCCGGCCGCTCGCGCTGGCGTATATCCTGGCCATCGCAGCATCGCTGCTGGTGGCGCTGATCATCACGCCCGCCCTGGCCTTGCTGCTGCTTCCCGACACGCCACTCCATGAGCGCGAGCCGCCGTTCGCCCGGTGGCTCCACGCCCGGTACCGGGCCGTCCTGCCCCGGCTGGTTGACCGGCCCACCATGGCACTCCGGATCGGCGCCGGGGCCACGATCGTCGCCCTGATGGTCTGGCCGTTCCTCGGCGAGGAATTCCTGCCCCGCTTCAAGGAATACGACTTCCTGATGCACTGGGTGGAGAAGCCGGGCACGTCGATCGAGGCGATGAGCCGGATCACCCTGCAGGCCAGCCGGGAACTCAGGACAATTCCTGGAGTGCGCAACTTCGGATCCCACATCGGCCGGGCGGAGGTGGCGGACGAGGTCGTGGGACCCAACTTCACCGAACTGTGGATCAGCATCGAACCGGACGTTGACTACGATGCCACCGTCGCCAGGGTGCAGGAAGTGGTCGACGGGTATCCCGGCCTGTATCGCGATCTGCTGACCTACCTTCGCGAGCGGATCAAGGAGGTACTCACCGGCACCAGCGCCACAGTGGTGGTGCGGGTCTCGGGGCCGAATCTCGACAGCCTCCGGACCATCGCCGCCGTGGTGCGGGACAGCCTGGCCACGATCAACGGCGTGGTGGATCTCAAGCTGCAGCCGCAGGTGCTGGTCCCGCAGATCGAGATCCGGTTCCGACCCGAAGCCGCCGCCCGGTTCGGCGTGACTCCCGCCCTGGTGCAGCACACCGTGAGCACACTGGTCAAGGGGGCCCGTGTCGGGGAGTTCTATGAAGACCAGAAGGCGTTCGGCGTGGCGGTGTGGGGCGTGCCCGCCATCCGCCAGAACCCCGATGCCCTGGGCAGGTTGATGATCGACACCCCCTCCGGCGGCAGCGTGCCGCTGGCGACGGTAGCCGATGTGGTCATCGCTCCCACGCTCAACGAGATCACCCGGGAGGGCGCCACCCGGAAGCTCGATGTCACCTGCAATGTTCGGGGCCGGGATCTCGGCGCCGTGGCGCGGGATGTTCAGGCCAGGCTGGCGCTCATCAACTTCCCCAGCGAGCATCACGCGGCGGTGCTGGGCGAGTACGCCGAGCGCACCGCGGCCAGCCGGCGCCTCCTGGCGATGGCCGGGCTGGTACTGATCGGCGTCCTGCTGCTCCTGTATACCGACTTCCAGTCACCCCGGCTCACGCTGCTGGTATTCGCATCCCTGCCGTTCGCGCTCATCGGCGGGGTGGTCGCGGTACTCCTCACCGGCGGAGTGCTCTCGCTGGGCTCGCTGGTCGGGTTTGTGACGGTGCTTGGCATCGCGGGGCGGAACGGCATCATGCTGCTCAGTCACTACCGGCACCTCGAGCAGGGTGAAGGGGTCGGGTTCGGACGGGAGCTGGTGCTGCGCGGCGCGGAGGAGCGGCTCACCCCGATTGTGATGACCGCCATGGTCACCGCCCTGGCACTCGTGCCGATCGTGCTGGGCGGCAATCGCCCGGGGCACGAGATCGAGCATCCGATGGCGGTGGTGATCCTGGGGGGGCTGGTCACCTCGACGGCGCTGAACCTGTTCCTGATGCCGGCACTGTATCTGAGGTGGGGGCGGGGAGTGGGAGTCCAGGCGGTTGGGCGGTCGGACGGTCCCGAATCATGTCGAAGGGCTGGACGGTAGGGGTCGCATGCATGCGACCCCTACCGTCCGGCGGTGGGCCGATTCGCCCTAATGGGTTCCGTGTCCGTTGCCGTTCCCATTGCCGAAGTGCGGCACGAAGCGGGGACGATTGGGCGGAAGCAGCTCCCGCTCCGAGGTCTGGCGGATCATGTCCTTGACCCAATCGGAGAGGTGCTCGCCGTAATGCAGCAGAAAGACCCCGCGCGAACGCCGCTGGGCGATGAACGCGATGAACGGCGTATCCGCCTTGGCGGAATTGCACGGCTGGCAAGCGATGACCAGGTTGTCGGGCCGGTCGTAAGCGGTCTGTCCCTTCCGGGGATAGACATGATCCAGCGTGGTGCGGTCTTCCGGGATGTCCGTTCCGCAGTAAGCGCAGACGGGGCCATACTGGTTGATGAGCCACTCTCGGTGAGCGTCCATCGAACGGCGGCCGAGATTGCGTGAGCGGGTCGGCGGGGGGGAAGACGGGGGACGACGATTGGCACGTGACACGTACGATTCCTTCAGTGAGACAGTCGAGCGACAGGGTACAGGGGATCCCTCCGCAGTGAGTATTGCGCCTGCAATCTAGGCAGAACTACCATTGCCTGACTAGTGCCCTAAGGAAGTATCGTGCCACAGCCCCGAATAGGGCCCGTGGCACCCCGATTCCGCGATCGGCCCACCAGCGACCCACCACCGGAGCACCGAGCATGCCCCAATTCCAGAAGCTCACTCCTGTCCTGCTGGTCGACTCCATCCCGCCTTGCCTGCCATTCTGGACAGAACGGCTCGGATTCGCCCAGGTGGCAGAGGTTCCCGGCCGGGATGGCCTGCCCCAGTTCGTGATCCTGCTGGGCGACGGAATCGAAGTAATGTACCAGACCTGGGCGGCGGTGGCGGAGGAATCGCCGGCCGCAGCGGCCACGCCGCAGGGACACTCGATCGCACTGTTCCTGGAGGTCGCCGACCTCGATCGAATCGATCAGGCACTCGCGGGGGTGCCGCGCGTCGCCGAGCGGCACACGACGTTCTACGGGATGGAGGAGTTGACCGTGCGGGAGCCGTGCGGGGCGCTGGTGACGTTTGCGATGAAGGTGGGAGCTGGCAGCTAGCAGGTGGCAGGTGGCAGGTGGCAGGTTTCGAAGGTCGGGATACTGGCTAGATACTCAATGCTGCACACTAACGGCCAACGGCTAATGGCCGACGGCCGTTGGCTGGCGGCCGACAGCTACCTCCTCCCCACCACCCCCGCCGCACTCCACCCTAGCAGCCCGGCAAACAGGGGCGGCAGGCAGGCGAGCACCACTGGCGGCAGGCTGAAAATGCCGCCGAGTCGGTCAAGCAGGGTAGCAAATGCCGGGGTGGATGCCTGGACAGCCAGGAGCCCGGCCCATGCGCATCCGGTGAGCAGCCCGATCCGCCACGGCCTGAGCCCCGGCACCAGCCAGGCCCAGACCACAGCCACGACCGGTACCATCCACCATCCTCCCAGCCAGGTCCCCACCGCCATGCTCGCGACTACGCCGAGCGCGGCGGCACCAAGCGGCACTACTGGCCCGAATCGGCGGCGGCCGGGGCCTGGCTCCGGCCCCCGGCCTTCTTCACGGCGAACTTCACCTTCGCCATGATGTTGATCGATGTTCCCTGCTTGACCTTGAACACGACGCCCTCGGCGGAGTTCTCGCTCTCCGCTGTAATCTGGATGAACTCCTGCTTGCGTGAGCCGGCCAGCGAGCCAAACAACAGCTTCTTTCCCACGCTGCCATCGCGAATCTGCACGTCCTGAGTCACCTCGGTCACATTCGACAGCGGGATCGCGAAGATCACTTGCCCGTTCTTGTCGACGAACTTCAGCTCCTCCGTGCCGAGCACCAGCGTCCCCTTCTTCTTTTCGGGGAAATTGTCCTTGCCGGAGACGTACTCGACGTCGGGGAACATGTCCTGCGCCTGTACGGCGCCCAGCGGCACAAAAGCGAAGGCGACGAGCGCGAGGCGGACGAGAGTGGCGGACATGAGCAATCTCCTTGGAAGAAACGATACGCTAAGCAGCTGAAGTCGACGAGGCAAGCGCGCTCGCACCCGGCGCACGAACCAGCGCCACGCGAATGATCACGGCCCGAGTTCCAGCGTCGCGCTTACACCGGCAAGATCCTCGGGCCGGCCCGGCGCGAGCAGCGTATCGAGCTCGCCGTCCCGCCAGCGGGGCAGGCGATCAAGGTACCGGCTGCTCGCCGGATTGCCAGACTGACCCCCGGGGTAGATCCCCCAGGCCCGCACCTGCGGGCCGAGCTCCACCACCATCCGCCAGCTCGCGCCGAACCCACCCCGCCCGCTGGAGGGATTGAGCGTCGTCGCCCCGCCCTGCATCGGGATCTGAAGCGCGGAGAGCGCCGGAATACGGAGGAGGTGATAGATGTTGGCGAAGCGTATCCGGTCCCAGCGCCAGCCGGCGGCGTCAGGCGCGCCGTACGTCAGCATGGTCTGCCGATACGCGGCGACCAGCATATCGGCGAGGAGCTGATCCCGATCCTCCACCACGGTTGCCGTGCGCTGATCATCCCACCAGGTGTTGGTCGGATCTTTCAGCAGCGCCCAGGCGATCACCAGCCCCGGTGTGCCCGCCGACCCGTCGCCCAGTTCATCCCACAGCTGCGCCTGCAACTGACGGATCGCCTCCTCGTACAGCACTGCGACGGTGTTCTCCCGCGTGAACCGGAGATCCCAGCTGGCCAGCAGCGCCGCGGCACGAGTGAGCGAATCCCTCGCCGGGTAGCGCGCCGCAGCGGCAAGGAACGCCGGGACAAATCGTTCGGCGGCGGCGCTGACCGGGTCGGTCTGGAAGCGACGCATGTCATCCGGCGTGATCAGGCTGTCGGCCCGCAGCAGCTCGTTGATCCGCAGCGCCCGCCAGGGCGAATACCAGTTGGCGCCGAGGTAGCGGCGGTCCACGGCTGGGTCGATCGGCTGCTGGTTGGCGGAGGCCAGGAAGCCCTGACTGGGGTTCACCGACTGCGGGAGCTGACTGAGGGTCCAGTCGCCCGACCAGTCACTGGCGGAGGTATCGCCGCGCTGGAGCAGGTCGCCGCGATCGTCCGGGCGAATGGGGAAACGGCCGGTCGAGCGAATCGCGATCGTCCCGTGCCGGTCGGCCACAACCATGTTCTGCGCCGGCGCGCGCCAGCCGGTCATCCGGTCGAGCCACTCGGCCACGGTGCGGGCCCGGGCGGCCGACGAGATCGCAGCGAACTCGTCGCCCAATTCCAGCACGGTCCAGCGGACCGACTGCCAGCGGCTGTCGAACGCGCGTCGGAGTGGACCGCGATGGGTAAAGCGCAGCGTGTCCACCCCGATGAGTTTGCCATTCGGATCGAGGTAGCGCTCCAGCCGCAGGCGCAGCGGTCGCCACGCACCATCGACCCGATACTGCGCCGGTACCAGCGGGTCGTCCACCACTTCGCTGTACCGGTCCAGCACGTCCGCTTCGGCGTTGGTGAACGACCAGGCGACATCACGATTGAACCCGAGGATGATGCCCGGCGCACCGGGAATCGTGACACCATAGACATCGAGGCTGTCCGGCACGATGAGGTGCGCCTCGTACCAGATGGACGGCAGCGAAAGTTCGAGGTGGGGATCGCCGGCCAGAAGGGCATAGCCGTCCCGGGTCCGACGCGGTGCCACCGCCCAGTTGTTCGAGCCGATGGCGTCGTCACCGCCGGCAGGCGCACCGCCCCCGGCACCGGCGTCTGTTCCCGCGGCGCGGTGCATACCATCGGGCGCCGCGAGATGCCCATGCATGGCGCGGGGCGCACGTAAACCGTTAGGCTGGATGGGTACCTGCAGCGGGCTGTTGCGCGGGAAGAGCTCGTCCGCTGCCGCCGCACCAACGGCAGCCCGGGCGAACTCCTGCAGCTCCTCGAGATCGCTGTAGGCCAGGGTCCAGCCCATCCGGCCGAAGAAGTACATCGCATCGACCGCCCGCCAGCGTGCCGGGCGAACGTGAAGCAGCTGGTACTCGAGCGGTCGGGAGGGAGAGGCGTCGAGCCAGGCGTTGATACCCTCGGCGTACGCCTCGAGCAGGTGGCGGGTCCAGCCGGAGTCGGCGAGTGCTGCAAATCGCCGATCGGCGGCATCGGGGAGACCGAGCCGTCGAGTCTCCTGGTCGAGCGGCAGGGCGGCGGCACCGACAAGCTCGGTAAGCGTCCCTGCGCCGGCACGCGCCTGCAACTCGAGCTGGAACTGGCGGTCGCGCGCGACCACGAAACCGAGCGCGCGGATGGCATCGAGCTGATTCGTGGCCACGATGTGCGGCACACTCCGGGTGTCGTATCGCACCGAGACCGGCGCGGAGAGTCCGGGAATGCGCTCGTGCGCGCTCGTGGGCAGCTCCGCCGCGCGTGCGACGGCCCAGACTCCGTGGACCGGATCGAGAAAGGCCCCAATCGGAGGGAGTGGGGCCGGCGGGAAGAGGCTGAGCCAGCAGAGGGCGAGCAGGACGAGGCCGGCGAGCAGTGGACCGGCAAGTCGCCTCATGGGCGATACCGTCCCTTGAGCAGTCGGCCCCACCACCAGTTCACCGGGTCAACCTTGATCGCCGGACCCTGCTCGTCCGCGATCGGCATCCCTTCGTTGACCCAGCGGAACAGCCCGCCGTCGAGGCTGGAGACCCGGGAGAAACCCGCCGTCACCAGCGCCTGCGCCATGGCGCTGCTCACCACTCCCGGCCCGTCATAAACGACGAGCGGGATATCGCGGGCGACGTTGACCAGCGGCGCCAGATCCGGGGCGGTGGGGTCGATCTCCACCGCTCCAGCGATGTGGCTGCGCTGGAATTGCGCCGGTGGACGCGCATCGATGAGGAGTGGCGGCGGGCGGGAGGGATCCCGCATCCACGCCACCAGTTCCACCGGTGTCACCTGCCGGACATCCTTGAAGCGGAGCTGCACCGCTTTCCGCACCGCCAGGCTGCCGAGCGGACTGCCATCCCAGACGAGCCCCCCGATCATGCCCACCAGCAACACGAGAGTGATGATGGTCTTGTTGGTGAGGCGCTTGGATTTGGTCATGGGCGAGTGGAGAGGTGGGCGTTCAGCGTTCAGCGTTCAGCGAGAAACTTAGCATTCGTCGCTCATCTTACATCAACTGCCCCCTGCCCCCTGCCCCC
>Ga0163153_10000598_pt1 | contig 62843 bp, 41 predicted proteins | sample OliLakLV19MP6IB1_FD_148629 | JGI IMG/M metagenome (GOLD analysis project Ga0163153, IMG submission 148629) | Freshwater microbial mat bacterial communities from Lake Vanda, McMurdo Dry Valleys, Antarctica - Oligotrophic Lake LV.19.MP6.IB-1 | ecosystem: Environmental > Aquatic > Freshwater >... | reverse complement strand
ATGCAAACCCCTAGACATGTCCACCCCTCGATCCTGTCTCAAAATCGATGCTCGGCGTGTCTAGGTAGACGTCGCCTGGACATCGCAGCCAAGGGGCAGTCGTGTTGAAATATAAGGATTGACTCATAGCAGGAGTCTTGGAAAACGTTGGAGAAACACACCCTCCCATTATTGACATCAATGGCCGAACAGTTACTTAACAATTGGAAGAAAAGGAGCAGCGGCCCGCGATGGGAATTCAGACTTTTTCCTATCGCACGTCTTTTCGGCAATGGGTAGTCTTGGGAAATGGGCAAGCAGACGCTCCATGAGTTGATCGAAGAGCGGCAGCGGCTCACCGCGGAAGCGGAGCGCATCAATCAGAAGCTGGCGTCGCTCCGCGCCGAGATCGCTGCCCATCTCAATCCGCCCTCGCAGCAGCAGCAGCAACCGCAGGCAGACGCAAAGCCGCCCTCGCAGCCGGATCAGTAAAGGTCGCGGTTGCCCCGGCCAAGGCCGGGGCATCATCTGTGGCATAAAAAAAGCCGGACCCTTTCGGGTCCGGCTTTGTCGTTGATGGTCATGGAACTCGACTGCCTTACGCCACGCGGCGGCGGCGCAGGGCGAGGAGGCCGAAGCTGCCGAGGGCGAGCAGGGCGCTGGCGGGCTCGGGGATCACGTTGACGAACGTGGACACCGTGAGCAGCGAGAACTGCGGGCCAAAGCTGGTATGCGTCCCTTCCGCGACGAACAGCTCGGCTTCCGCGCCGCCGCCACGCTCGAAGAAGATGTAATCAAGGGTGTGGATGCCGGCGGTGAGGTTGACGGTGCCGAAGAAGTCGTGCGGCCCGGCGAGCACGTCGTTGATGAAGACCGGGTTGCCGTCGATCAGCAGCCGGCCGCCATCGTCGGTGTTGTGGCCGAAGGTGTAGACGCCGGCGGTGCCGACGACGAGATTGGCGGTGGCCCGGATGGCGAAGTCCTGGTCGCCTTGGCCGGCTTCCTGCAGCGCGTTGTTGTTGTTGGGGAACACGGAGTCGCTGCCGAAGTTGCCGGTGCCGCCGCCGCCCTCGGGGTCGTGATAGTTGATGCGGGGAACGTTGAGGGCGATGGTCTGCGAGAGGAGGTTGGTGCCGGCGAGCAGGGCGTCGGCGTCGGCGAGCGAGTCGATGGAACCCAGGACGGACGAAGCGGCGTCGCGGACGGTGAAGCCGCCTTGGACGCCGATCTTGTCGGTGAAGAGGACAGGCGCGGGCAGGCTCAGGGGGTTGCCGCCGGCGGCGAGGAACGCGACCTGGTTGGGGCTCAGGGCGTGGTTGTAGATCGCGACGTTGTCGAGCAGGCCTTCGAAGCTGGTGTTGCCGACGGTGGGGCCGGGGTTTTGCCGACCGCCGAACACCACGGAATCCGGGCTATTGGTGATCGAGCTGGCGGAGACGACTTCGGTGTTGTTGAGCACGCCATCGATGTAGATCTGCTTCAAGGTCCCGTTGAAGGTGCCCACGATGTGGTGCCAGTTGCCCGAGTCGTTGTTGATGACCTGACCGGCGGCATCGTTGGTGGAGGCGAAGTCGCCGTTATTGGCGCCGGCGCCGCGGGTCGTCCAGTCGATGGTCGCATCGCCGCCGTGACGGCGGAGCTGCCAACCATTGGGCTCGCCGTTCTTGGAGATGAACGGGTCCCAGGTGCCGGGCAGGCCGCCCTTGACCCAGGTGGAGACGGAGATGTTGGCGCCGAGGTCGAAGTTCCCCTCGTTGGCGATGACGACGTGGGCGGCGCCGCTGAAGCTGAGCGAACGGGTGGAACCGCCCAGGGCGCCCGGGACGTCGGCGACGAAGGTCGGGCTGTTGAAGCCGGTGCCGTGGTTGGCGTTGCCGGAGACGTCATTCAGAGTGTTCTCAAAATCCCAGAGGCCGACGAGGGCGGCTTGCGCCGGCGCGGCCGCCAGCGTCAGCGCGCCCAGCGCAGCGATAGCGAGGAGGCGTGGTGTGAACGTACTCATGTGATCAATCTCCTAAAAGGAACGATGGTGGACGCAGCCCGATCGCGGGAACAGTTCTCGCGAAGAGAAAAGGCTGCACAATGGAGAGAAGGCACACGCCTATCTCAAGCTCGGCAAATGTACCGCAAAAAAATTCAATTCACAATGGTCGAGAGGTCTAATTGATTTATTAATCGCGGATATGAATGCTCGTGATCGGGCATGGCGGTGGTCAGACGCCACGCCTCATTGATCTCAGACATGCCCCCCGATGAACCTTAATCCCGATCGTTCGCTTCCGCCTTCGCCGCGTTTGCTTCGCTCATGCCGTCGCGCCCGCGCACCAGCAATTTAATCGGCACCTCGCTGAACGGCAGCACCTCGCGGAAGCGATTGAGCAGGTACCGCTGATATCCCACATCGAAATGGTCCGGGTGGTTCACGAACAACCCGATCGTCGGCGGGTTTACATCGAGCTGTGTGACGTAATAAACCTTCGGGTGCTTGCCGGACTTCGAGCCCGGCGGCTTGTTCTTCACGATGTTCTCGACGCAGCGGTTGAGCTCACCGGTGGGCACCCGGTGCGCCGCCTGCTCGCTCAAGTTCAGCGCCATCGCCACCACGTCGCGCACGCCTTCTTCGTTCTTCGCGCTGATGAACGCGATCGGCGCGTAGCCGAAACCTTTGAGGTGTTTTTCGAGGTATTTGATGTACTCGTCCTGCGTGTGGTCCTTCTCGACGAGGTCCCACTTGTTCACGACGATCACGCAGGGCTTGAAATGGTTCTCGATCTCGTGAGCGAGCTGTTCATCCACCTGGCTGACGGGCACCGTCGCGTCGATCAGGAGCAGCACGACATCCGCCCGGCGGATCGAGCGCAGCGAGCGGTGGTAACTGTAAAACTCGATGTCATCGGCGAGGCTCTTGCGCTTGCGGACGCCGGCCGTGTCGATGGCGGTGAAGACCTTGTTGTCGAACTGGAAGCGCACGTCGATGGAGTCGCGGGTGGTGCCTTCGAGCTCGCTGACGATCACCCGCTCGCTCCCGGCCAGCGCGTTCACCAGCGTGCTCTTGCCCGCGTTGCGCTTGCCGACGATGGCCATGAGCATGCCGGTCTCGGGCTTGTCTTCCATGCACACGTCGCCCTGGCCCGCGTCCTGGGCCTCCTGCATGAAGGTCATCAGGGCGGTGCGCATGGCGCGGATGAGTTCGCTCTGATTGTGCTTGGTGTACGCCGACATCGGGATCGGCCTGCCGAAGCCGAGGCGGTTGGCCTCTTCGGCATTGGCTTCGAGGCGCGGGCCGTCGACCTTGTTGGCGATGAGAAGCACGCGCTTGCCCACGTTCTGCTTCTTTTTAGCCGCGGCGTCCTCGCCGCGCGTCTTCACTGAGTCTTTCTTATCCACCGGCACCGCGCCCGCCTCGCGCAGCAGTTTGGCCACTTCCTTGTCGAGCGGCAGAATGCCGGTCTGGGCATCAACGACGAAGAGCACGAGGTTGGCTTCGCCGAGGCCGACGGCGATCTGCCGCTCGACGTCGGCGGTGAGGTTCTGCGAGTCGATGATGCCGTGGCCGCCGGTGTCGATGATCTCGATCGCCATCGACTCACCGCCGTCGGGGTCGAGGAGGTCGGCATAGGTCGCGACGCGGTCCCGGGTGACGCCCGGGGTGGGATCGACGATGGAGACGAGCCTGCCCGCGAGCAGGTTGAGCAGACTGGATTTGCCGACGTTGGGCCGGCCGACGATGACAACCTTGGGGATCATGGGAGTGGCTGCGGGCCGGTCGCAAGCGGCGACGGGCCTGGCTTAAAGGGTGATTCGGAGGGACGAGGATGATAGGCGAAATGACCGTCGGTCGCGCCCTCGCTTGAACATATCACGCTTTCGCGCCGACGCCGTCCGCCGGTCCGTGCCGCTTGTCCCACAGCTCCACCGCCTCCGGCGGCCGCACGTAAAGTGGCGTCAACCGCACGACATCGACATACCGCCCCGCGCTTGCGTCTTCGCGCCCCAGCTCAAACAAAACCTCCGCCCGCGCCCGCGCCATCTCCACCGGCAGCACCGCCACGCCCTGCGCTGCCGCGGGGATCGCCGGCAGTGGATCGCCCACGATCACCACCGGCCGGGGGGCGATTGCCAGCAACTCTTCCATCGTCCGCAGCTTCGGCTGGACGATGCCCCGCCACCGCCCCTCGCGCCAGCCGAACACCCCGCAGTACACCGTCTCCTTCTTCAGGTTCAGGCACGCCGCCACGTGATGGTCGCCCGGCGGCGCGTTCTGCGCCAGCACGTCGAGCGTGGGCACCGCCACCACCTTGGCGGCCAGCGTCTTCGCCAGCATCTTCGCGATGGTCACCCCGATGCGCAGGCCGGTGAAGGAGCCGGGCCCGATCGACAGATAGACCGCCCCGATCTGCGCCGGCCGCACGCCGCGCCGCCCGCACAGGGCCTCGAGCTGCGCCATCAGCTCCGATGATCCACCGCTGCCCGCGCCGCCCGTCTGCGGCGGCAGCACCACCGTCTCGATCACCCCGCCGCCGTCGCCAAACGCAAACGACCCCACCCGTCCGGAGGTTTCAATCGCCAGGCTGTAGAGCTTCGCATTCACGGCGGGGATTGTAGGGACACAAAGGGATCAGCGCGAGCGAGATGATCCCATCGCCATGGCCGTGAGGTAGCGCCCTCGCCGCCGCATGCACGTCACGCACCCCATTGCCCGTGTCGCACCCCGTGTGTACGATCGTCCGTGTCGAATCCGTGGTCTGCGCGGGCGTAACTCAACGGTAGAGTGTCAGCCTTCCAACCTCCCACTTCATCTCTAATACCGGTAGAAAACTAGGCATTTCCACGCTACAATTGTTCTTCTCGTTTGCCGTATTTGGTACACATTTGGTACGGCAGGAACGGGCTTTGCCTTTGGCCATCGACGTGTGCAACCGATTGCACCGAAGCCCCAACGAAAGGACGACCATGCCCCGACGATACGAACTGACATGGCACAGTGCTAGAACGTGCTGGAAGAAATACCACAATGGTCGACACTACTACCTCGCAAAAGGCAAGTGTCGCGGCAAATCCGATCAAGCCGGGTATGGGCTTGCTCTTGAAGAATGGCACTGGCTAAAGGAACGAATCGAGCACCGGCCAAACGGCTCGCAACTGCGAGCGGTATCGATGCCCGCCGGCGACTACGCACTTCCAATGGCAACAGCTTGGGATCGTCTGGCTGGTCTCCCTACCACCGCAAAGCTCGTTGAACTGCGGGAGCGAAAGGTCGAGGATTTAATTGGCGTGTTGCTCGGCCACGATTACGTCCGTGCCCAAGCTGGCCAAATCAGCATGAAGGACTTTGCGAATCGTAAATCAGCGTTGCAAGACTTTAGGCTCTTTGCGGCCAAGCACAGTCATGTCGAGATGTCGGGGAACGATGGAATGCTGCTCTCCGATTACCGAATTCAACTCATTTACATGACGAATCCGACGAAGCCCGAACACAAGGCCGACCAGATAAGCGGCCACACGGTTCGCCGGCGGTTGCGGGAGGTCAAACGTCTTTACACGTGGGCTTGGGAACAGACGGTCATCGATAGCCTTCCTCGGACCCTCAATCGTCAATTCACCAATGTCGATACCAAGCGGCCAGACCCCCGGTATTTCTCGCCGGATCAGGTTCGCACTCTCTTTGACGCAGCATCGCAACGCACGAAACTCTACATCGCCTTGGCGTTGAACTGTGGCTATCGGCAGACTGACATTTCAACTCTTGCAAATGAGGACGTGGATTGGACGGCCGGCGTAATCGATCGACCACGACACAAAACAGGAATGAAGCAGCGTCACAAGCTATGGTCCGTCACATTGGATTTGCTCAAGGCTGAGCGAGCCGGGACGAAAGGGCCGGTGCTCTTGTCGGAAACTGGCCACGGACTGTACCGCGAGAGCTTGGCCGGCGAAGGAGCGAAAGCAAGGTTAGTACATATCGATGTAATTGGCTTGGCCTTCAATCGAGTGCTCGACAAACTCGACATGAATGGATCGTTCAGAATGCTCCGCAATTCAGGTGCGAACGAAATTGCAAAGAAATATCAAGAATCACCAGAGCTTACCGATGCGTATCTCGCCCACACAGAGAAGAGAATGCGGAAGCATTATGCCGACCGGCACTATGACTTGCTGTTCTCCGCACTTGATCACTTAAACACGATTTTTCGCCTGAAATGACGTACAAAAACTGGGTTTGGCGTGCCCATTTGGCGACAGACTACACCTACACTCAGGCGGCTTGTATTTTTTTCTCGCTTGAAACATGTCAACACGAGATAGGTCATTTGTAAAGCATTGACAAGCAAGCAGTTATATGATAAAATCGACATCAAATGTCAGGATTATGTCATGCATGAATCGACACCAACAACTGAAGGGATTTCGGGAGTTGCGTCGCCGGCAATCGACGTGACGAAGCTGGCGATTCACGATGCTCGGCATCGAGAGGCTTATCGTCTCCATCGGGCCGGCCAAACGATGAGCCAGATAGCCCATGCGTTCGGGGTAAGTGAGCGAACCATCTATCGATGGATTGAATCCTACGAAGACCAGTACCGCGGATCGATTGAAGGCAAGCCAGTCCTAAATCTCATCGCGGAAGAGCTTGCTAAATTGGATGACTTGGAACGCGAAGGAATGCGAGAGGCGGCAGCGACAAAGTTTCCGACCCAGCGACGTGGATACTTACTCATCGCATTAAAGGCAATGACTGCCAGACATGCACTACTTCTCGAAGTGGGCATCCTCCCCCGTGAGCCAACGAAGATTTATGGTGCATTGCAGGAGTTAAAGCCTCTAGTCGCGGAATCAGGAGCGGACCACACGCGAACAGAAGAGCAAATCCGCGATGACATCCTGGCCTTATTACAGAGCAGTCGCACCGTCAAGTAAATGCCAAGCGACGGCTAGGAGAGGGGTCGGCGTGTGTTCGATTTTCAGTTTTGAAATTCTTCCATCTTGCCGTGCCCGGTCGGTCGGATGGCGATCATAGTTTTCGGGGTGACGTTGAGGCGTAAGGGCTGGCTCTCCCCTTCGGGTACGAGCAAGCCGGGCGAAAGAGGCGTAGTCAGATGCCTTGGGGATCGGCTGGTTGGCGTGCCGACAAACTGGCCAGCGATTCGGGCTGATTTTAATTCAGCCCCTTTCCCCCGCAGTGTCAGGGTGAAACCGCACAGAACTGCGTAACGAAAACCACCGTGCGGACGGCTCATTCGGACTATGAGCGTGAACCTGTGACCCGGCCTAAAAGCTGGGCTTCACAGGGGTCGGTCTATTCGGACTTTATTGGTGAATGCTGCAACCGATTGCACATAATCCGAAAGAGTGCGAGCGAAGCGAGCAGCCGCAAAGCGGCCAATGAGATAGTGCGTCTCCGCCTAATTCATGTGCAACCGATTGCACTCCGCCGGCGTTAAGCAGCCGACAGAATCCGACTGACTTGCATCTTGTTCCACGGCAACCCCCGAACCGTCGCGTGGCCTTGCTCGTTTAAGCGATCCGCGATGGCTTGTAAGCTCATGCCTTCCCCACGAAGCTCGGTAGCCATCGGCTTGACGGCAGCGTAGACCGGCTCGGCAAGCTCCGCCCTGACACGTTGTGCGACCTGGCTCGCTTTGCGAGCAGCGGCCCGCCTAATCGCTTCCTTGCCAGACCAGTGACCGGGCCGAGCAGACCCGAGCTTTGTGCCCCTAGCCCGTGCAGCGGCCAATGCTGCCTTGGTACGTTGGCTAATCATCTCCGCTTCATGCTCGGCAATCGCGGCCAAAATGTGAAGCGTGAGCTTGTTCGCATGGGGATTGTCACAGGCGACGAAATCGACCTTGCTCTCCATAAGGGCGGAAACGAAGGCGACGTTGCGGGCGAGCCTGTCGAGCTTTGCAATCACCAGCCGGCCCTTAATCCGCTTGGCAAACGCCATAGCCTTGGCAAGCTCAGGCCGATCCGACCGCTTGCCCGATTCGACTTCAACGAACTTCTGCACCATGTCCCCGCCGGCGGATTTGGCGTAGGCGGCAATCGCTGTTTGCTGGCCTTCCAGCCCCAGACCGGATTGCCCCTGCTTCTGTGTCGAAACTCGAATGTACGCGATGAGCTTGGTATTCATACCCTCATTGTAACATACCGTTGATGTCCGTCAAGGGCATGTGACAAATTTTTCCGTAGGGCAATCGATTGCACATATGCCGTCAGTGACGGCTGTTTGTAGCGGCCTGTCTCCGTTACCATGACGCGGACAACTTGTTGATTCGCACGGCGAATCGTTCTGAGCGATTGAACTTCCACACCGGCTCGTAAGGGTTGGGTTCCATGCACCAGAGCGGTCTTGTCGGGTGTCTCTCTGCTCACAGCAGGAGACGGCACCCGGCAGAGACCGGGTGTAAGAGGCTGTGGAAGGCCCAATCGCTCTGGTTCTCTGCCGGATGGCGGTTCCTGCTTTTTCTTTTCAAGTTGTCCGGGAATCACCAGACGGCCCAACCACGGGAGTCTGAGCGATGAGTCTGACCCGCAAACTTGAACCGCGTGAGGCCGGGATTATGTCAATCACATTCAGCACCGTCGCGTTGCTCGGCATTGCAGCCTTCGCAATCGCCGGAATCAAGCTAGCACTTGCTCTTTCGCTCGCCGGCGTCCTGGGGTTGCTTTATGGGGGAATGTGCGTGCAGCAGAACGGCGACGCAACCGATCGAAACTTAGGGATGGCCGGCATTGGCTTGTCGTTGGCGGCTCTCACCTTCGCGGCCATCGCCTTTGTGAGCCATTCAGAGAACGAATCTGAGGAAAGGAACACAAGCCCATCGCGTAGCAAAACGGGTAACGGAGAAAAGGGAGCCGCAGGATATTGGGCGAAGCTCCACGTCAAGGAACGATTGAAAGCACCGAGTACGGCGGAGTTTCCCAGCTTGCTTGACGGTTGGAGCGATCACATTTCAATCCTTGGAGAAGGGCGGTATCAGATTCGATCATGGGTCGATTCTCAGAACACCTTGGGTGCGAAGCTCCGCACAGATTTCACTGTCGTAATGAAACAGGTTTCGGAAGGCCGATGGGAATTGGAGTCGATCAGCCTCAAGCCAAGGTGATGCGGACAATTGAACTCGCCGCGAGAGGCGATAAGATGTCGATGGAGATAGGATGCTAGTTGAGCGGTGAAAGGCCAAGTCGCACCTAAATAGGTACACAATTTGGTACTTGTCGGCTGTTTTCATCATAATGCAAGTCAGATTTTATGGCTTAACATTGTGTTATTAAGGAACTTATGTGCGGGCGTAACTCAACGGTAGAGTGTCAGCCTTCCAAGCTGAATGTTGCGAGTTCGAATCTCGTCGCCCGCTTTGAATCAAGCCTTTGACCAAACGCCACTTGCGCGTACCTGCCTGTGTCGGGCAGCGTGGTCGTGGATCCCTGAAAAGTGGTAATTTTACCACTTTTCTCTGGGCATCCGGAGCCACGCCATGCCCCGACGAAAGACCGTCCCCAAATATTCCCTCCACAAACCTTCAGGCCGTGCGAGAGTCGTTATCGCCGGCAAGCAGGTCTACTTGGGCGTCTACGGCTCGCCGGAAAGCCGAGAGAGATACCTCCAATTCATCGCTTCGTCGACGAGGACTGGCAACGAACCCGTGGTCGCCGGTGTCGACGCGCATCGCGCTGTCGGCGTCACGGCCTACGGAGGAGTGGCGGCCGCCGACCCCAATTTGACGATCAACGAACTGATCCTGCGGTTCCTCATTTTCGCGAATAAGTACTACGCCAGGAACGGCAAGCCCACCGGCGAGTACGCGAACATGCGGGACTCGATGCGTCCGGTCCGTGCCCTCTTTTCTCATGGGCGGGCGTGGGATTTCGGGCCCAAGGCCCTTAAGGCCATCCAGCAGCATATGATTGACAGCGAAGGCCTCTCCCGGAGGGTGATCAACTCGCGGATCAACCGGATCCGACGCATGTTCAAGTGGGCGGTGAGCGAGGAACTCGTCCCGGCACCGGTGTTCCAGGCGCTGTGCACGGTGGCGGGGTTGAAGTATGGGCGTACGACGGCACGAGAAACCTCGCCCGTGACACCGGTCGATGACCGCTGGGTGGACGCGACGTTACCGTTCCTCGCGCCGCAGATCGCCGACATGGTCCGCGTCCAGCGGCTGACCGGCGCGCGGCCCGCCGACGTCACAATGATGCGATGGCAGGACATCGATCGGACCGGCGATGTGTGGATCTACAGGCCCATGGACCATAAGACGCGATATCTGGGCCACGATAGGGCGGTTGCCATCGGCCCTCAGGCACAGACCATCCTGCAGAAGTACCTGGATCGGCTGCCGACCGTACACATCTTTTCGCCGGCCGAGGCCGAAGCTTGGCGACGCAACGAGCGCGCCAAGCTTCCCTCCAAACGGCGGACGAAGGTGTACCCTAGCGAGTTGAAGAAGCGCGATCGAATCAAGGCGCTACGCGCCAAGAGGAGGCGTTGCCGCCCACCGGCGGCTCGTTACGTGACTCCGTCCTATTATATGGCGGTGCAATACGGCATCCGCAAAGCCGCAAAATCGGGCGTCATCATCCCCGCTTGGTTTCCGAACCAGCTCCGCCACAGCCGAGCAACCGAGGTTCGTCGCGACCATGGCATCGAGGCGGCTCAGGTCGTTCTCGGCCACGCGAAGGCCGACGTGACGCAAGTTTACGCGGAGCGAAATCTGGAGCTGGCAAAGTCGGTGGCGCGGAAGACAGGATGACGCCTTTGAGCAGGATAATCCGGCCATCTGCGTCGAGCAAACATCAACGGTTTTGATGGTGCGAGCCATGGCAGAATCTACGTGGAAAAAACTAACCGAGTTTGAAGAGCAACGTGCCGCTGCCGATCACCGCGCCGTTGCGAGCAACCTCTCGTTAACTATCCCACAGTTGCTCTTCCATGACGTACAAGATGCCTGGCGCGCGGCCGTCAGGCTTATATGCGCCCTATTGAAAGAACCGGACCTGACCGTCGCGCAGGGTGCGTATGCTGAATTGGATGTTCGCATAAATCGATTGAAGAACTTAGGTGAGGAACCTTGGAGCACCTGGCCCGCGCAGCCGGTTGCTCGTCGAATACAAACCGTCACGGCAGCGTCGTCACTCCGTGCCGCGTATCAATTCGCGGTTGAAGTACATCGTTGTGCCGGCGGGATTGAAATCAAACCCCTCGTCAAGGCTGCAACTGACAAGGCTATAAATCGGCGGGCTTCCTTTCAGGATGATCAGTGGGAAAAGTGGGCCATAGTTACTCAGGGGCTATTTCAGTATCATGTGCTTATTTCGCCATATGAATCTGTTGGCGATATGCAGAAGCTCGCACTGCAGGTTGACCGAGAGATTGCCGAAGAGGTTATTACGGCAATCGCCAAATGCTCGCCCGAAGGCAACAAACAAGCCGGCGATCAATGGCCGCCACCTGATGATTGGGCAGTCCGCCCCGGCCAGGTGGCAGTCCTCGGATCTGTTTATGAAATCACCGGTGAACCTTACGGCATCATTGAGATGTTTGTAAACGCCAACGGTCGATCGTTCACACGAGACTCCTTGATGGAAAGACTCGTTCCTGATGAAGGTCGCGAGAATCCAGACGACACGGACAAGAAGGCCAACACTTTGCGGCAGATCATGAGCCGAACCAACCGTAGATTTAAGAAACTGGCAAGTGTTCAGACAGATATTCTTGTGGCAAAGGGGCGGGGAAGGGGACGCGTTTGGCGTCTTGCGACGCCCAACGAACTAGCAGGACGCTGAAAAACCCTTGACGATGCCACCACGGCGCGCTCTACTGGTGCCGCACCTGACACGGAGGTGTCTGTACGTGGCTCGTTCAACCCTCAGTCCATTCCTTTTCGTCGCCGCGATCGACCTCGAGGATCGCGTGCGTCCCGATCATCCTCTGCGTGCGATCAAGCGCATGGTCGACAACGACCTCCGCGCGATGAGCAAGCGGTTCGACGCCGCCTATTCGCAGGAAGGCCGCCCCAGCGTGCCGCCCGAGCGGCTCATCAAGGCAATGCTGCTGCAGGCGATTTACTCCATCCGCTCCGAGGCCCAACTTGTCGAGCGGATCGACCACGACCTGCTGTTCCGCTGGTTCCTCGACCTGCGCATCGACGAGCCGATGTTCGACGCGACCGTCTTCAGCCACAACCGCCACCGGCTGGAGAAGCACGGCCTGATCGCGGCGTTCTTCGACGGCACCGTGCGTATGGCGGTGGCCAAGGGGCTCGTCAGCGCCGAGCATTTCTCCGTCGACGGCTCGCTGATCGAAGCCTACGCCTCGATCAAGAGCTTCAAACCCAAGGATGAAGCGCCGGCGGACCGCCAGGACGGTGGCGACAACAACGGCTTCAAGTGTTCCGGGGGCCGTAACGCCGAGGTCGATTTCCACGGCCAGAAACGCTCGAACGCGACGCACGCCTCGACGACCGATCCCGAGGCGAAGCTGTTCCGCAAGAGCGACGGCCAGCCGGCGCGGCTCTGCCACGCCCTGCACGCGCTGGTGGAGAACCGGCACGGACTGGTGCTGGCCGTGGAGGTGACCGCGCCCACCGGCAATAGCGAGCCGGCGGCGGCGCTGTCGCTCATCGGCCGCGTGAAGCGGCGCTTCCGGATCAGGCCCAAGACGCTCGCCGCCGACAAGGGCTACGGCCAGGGGCCGTTCCTCACCGAACTGGAGGAGCGCGACATCACGCCGCACGTAGCGCTGAAGGACGGCGTCATCGGCGGCCTCGGCAAGGCCCACCGCGCGCGACACCGCGAGAGCATCGAGGCGAGGCAACGCATGCGGCGGCGGAGCCGGGGCGTCGGCTACCGCATCAGCCAGCGCTGCCGCAAGAAGATCGAGGAGCTCTTCGGCTGGGCGAAGTCAATCGCCGGCCTGTGCCGGACCCGACTCATAGGCCACCGCAAAACGAACCAGCAGGCCCACATCGCAGGCGCGGCGTTCAACCTGATCCGGATGCGCAACCTGACCGCCGCGTGACGCCGGCCGCCGCGGGCGGGGATGAGCCGGCCTCTTCGGTCGGAGATTCGCAACAAAGAAAGTTACCGGGACATGCGCGCTGGATATTCAGCGGTCGAAATGCGTAAGGTGTTTCAGCGTCCTGCTAGCCCTGAATTGTGACTCGCGAACGAAAAAATATAGAAAAAGTGACAGACAGCCTAAAACTGTCACGCAGTTGTCGCGCTTGGAGCACTTCTTGTCGCGCTGACGGTGCATCATCCCTCGCATTCGTGATCAATAGTGGTCAGAAGTAGCGAGGAGTCGCATGAATCTCCTGGGACAGCCTTGGCTGACGTTTTCGAAAGCTGCTCAGCAGCTTCGTGTCCACATTTCGACGATCCATCGATACAGGCTGCGAGGTATCCGTGGCGTGCGGTTGAAAACCTACCTGCTGGGCGGCAAACGGATTGTCTTGCTCGCGGACCTGAATACTTTCCTGGCGGAGTTGAATGGCACGCAGGTCCTCCCGCAGGCATTGGCGGACCGTGCTGCCGCAGCCGGCAAAGTGCTCGACGCTATGGGCGTCCGCATGGAGAGAGTCGAAAGGAAAAGCAACGAACCCGGTATCGACTAGGTCCCGCAGGAACGTTCCATGCTCTTGTTCGCGGCAACATCGTCACTTCCACCTCGGAGCAGATAGAAAGGAGGCTTACCGACATCGGCATCGACTAGTGCCGCTGTCCCACTCGTCGTAACTAGCCATGTATTTCACCCTTTGACGGAGCTTTTATGCTCCGAAGAACAGGAAGAGTCAACACCCGTCGACGTTCGCCACCGTCGTCCCATCGCCCAAGCCAAGTCGTCGCCGGACTTTATCCCGCGATGAAACATGGACACTCAGTGCACCAAAAATGGCTCACTATCTCCTTCTACATTTTAGCGAGAAACTTTCATGTTGATTAAAACCCAAGAAATTTCCCGTTGTCGGAACGTGGTCTTTGAAGAAATGCCCGAGGACCTCCGCAAGGTCGCCCTCGTCTTCGATGAGCACGAGCGCAAGCGCTCCCGCGGCAACCTGATGATCGCCTACGTCGAGGGCACCAAGATCCGCGAGGTCATCGAGAAGGAGTCCGTCTACGGCAGCCAGGCGGTGGAGATGCTGGCCAAGTACCTCAACCGCAACGCGTCGCAGCTGTACACGCTCAAGACCTACGCCTCCGAGTACTCCAAGGAGGACATCGAGAAGCTGAGCACGACCCAGATGGAGAACGGCGAGTACCTCTCCTACGCCCACCTCACCGCCCTGATGATGATCAAGGCCGAGAAGGACCGCGCGGCGACCCTGACCCGCGTCCTCAACGAGTCGCTCTCGGCGACGGACCTCGCGCTGGAGATCGCCGCGAAGTCGACGCCCAAAGAGTCGAAGAAGGGAGCGAAAGTCAAGAAGCCGGCTTCGGCGAATGCGGCGCTGGCCCAGGTGCAGAAGCAGACGTCGCGGATGAAAAAGCGCTTCCCCGGCTGGATGGAAGCCATCAACGCGTTGAGCGACATCGAGCCCGGAAAAATCAACTCCTCTGTAGGGGAGAATTTCAAGTCAGCGATGGACGGCTTGATCAGCGCGGCCGATGGATGCATGGAAATGGCGAATCTCATGAAGCCGATCGCTGAACGCATCCGGCGGGTCATCGCGCTGGCCGCCGAGAAGGCGGCCAAGCCGGGGGTGTCCAAGCTTCGGCGGGGGGAGGCTCTCGCCATGCCCCTGAAGGGCGAGCAGATGGCGGAGGGGTTCGCGGCGATCGACGCCACCGATACCCGAAGCGATCAGGGCGATGGTCTCGATACCGGTGCCGGCACCGACCTCGGCGAGCCGTCTGACGAGCCCCTGAAGGAGGCCGGCGAATTCGAGGAGGAGCCGCAGCCCGCGGCTGCCGAGCTCGCAGACGAGAACGAAAGTGCCGGCGGCGGCGACGATGACGGAACGGTTGACAAGCCGGCGCCCGTCGACCAAGGAAACGATATCACAACAACGATGATCAAGCCCGAGCGCTACAGGGCGGTCGCCATCCCCCGAGCCGCGCGGCCGCGGAAATAACCCCTCGACGGCAAAGGGAGAAATTCTTTTGCCGCCATTTACCCAAGAACGAGTTGATGGAGATATGGAACTTAATTACCTCGGCGCTGTGGCAGAAGGCGCCGAAGGGTCATGACAATGACAAATAAATAAAAAGGGCGGCAACCTGGCGAGGATGAGCCGCCCCAAAGGACACTAACGTGCACGATGATACGCGCCCTGTGCCACCGCGACAAGCCGGTGGAAGGGGTGCAACTTTAAAATCCACCCGTTCCCGGCTAGCGCGGATTCCTCCGTCCGGCGACGGCACCGGCGTACAGAAAAGTCCGCAAGTCTCGCGCAGCCACGCAGGCGCTGTGGTGGTGGCCAAGTCACCTGAGTTGCTTTCAGCCGCGCTGTGCTACGCAGCCCGTAAATGGCCGGTATTGCCGGTTCACGGGATCATCGGCGGTGCCTGCACCTGCGGCGATCGAGAATGTCGCTCCCCCGGCAAACACCCTCGGCTACTAAACGGCTTGAAGGGTGCCACGACCAACACTGGTTTGATCACGGGGTGGTTCACAAAGTGGAACAATCTGAATATTGCGATTCGCACGGGTGCGGGTCCCGACGGCGCCGGTCTTTTTGCTATCGACATTGACCCGCATCACGGTGGGGACCAGAGCCTTGCGCAGCTGGTCGAGGAGCATGGCAAGCTGCCGATTACGGTGGCGGCAAGGACCGGAAGCGGCGGAAGCCATCTGCTCTTCATATACCCGGACCAGTCCTCGATCAAAAACAGGGCGGGCGTGCGCCCCGGGATCGACGTACGCGGCGACGGCGGCTATCTCATCGTGTCGCCCAGCCAACACGCGTGCGGCGACACCTACGGCTGGCGTCGCGGCAAAGGACCTGCGGATGTCCCCCTTGCTCCTGCGCCGGCATGGCTGCTTGATTTGATCAAGCGTCCATCTCGCAAGATACCGCCCTCTGCGACTACGGGTGATAAACACCACAACGTGGCCAGCGCGGTAACGGCGATGTTGCGGATCAAAGTGGAGGACCACAATGATGGATCAAAAAGGTTGCTCGCGTATGCCTGCAGGTGTGTCGAGTGCGATTTAGGCGACGATGCAGCTTTGCTCGCAATCCGAACTGTGGCACAGGTGTATCCATTCCCGAAGGACTGGACAGACGATCAAATGGTGCAGCGTATCCGAGACGCCGAAGAGCGCGCGTCACGCGGAACGCGGGCGCCGGACGCGGTAACAACGGATCCAGGACTCCCGTTAGTGACTCTGCCGGGGGGATCAATGAGGGTGTGCGATGCCGCCGCCGCGATTGGCGAGCTTCTGGACGCCACGGGCTTGTATTACAACCGGGGCGGCGCTCTCGTCACCCTCGTCGACGGGAAGGCCGAGACCATCAAGATCGCGTCGATGCCTTCGGTTTTCGAGAGCGTCGCCGCGCTGCAGAGGCTTGACCGTAGTGGCGAACCCGTACCAACGGTGTGCAAAGAGTCGGAAGCGCGGGTGATCGCTGCCGCCGCCCAGTTTGTCGATCGAATCCGCCCGTTACAGGTCATCTCGCCGACCCCGGTGCTTATCGCGAATGAAGATGGCCTTCGAACGATCATGGGGTACGATCGCGCGTCGGGCATATTTGCTGGCGGCGATCTCCTCGGCCGAGGTAACCTCGACTTCGCCCGAGCCGGTCTGGATGTTCTTCTTCACGATTTTGACTTTGCCACAGCCGGTGACAAGGCTCGGGCCGCGGCATTTCTGATCACTCCGGCGCTGGTTTTGGGGGGGCTCCTCGGCGGCCGAGCCCCCATGCTCGTCGCGGAGGCGGATCAGAGCCAGGCAGGTAAGGGGTACTTGTTCAAGGTGTTGTCAGCAATTTACGGGACGCGCGCCCACGTGATCGCGCAGCGCAAGGGAGGCGTCGGCGGGTTGGAAGAGTCCATCGGCAGCGCCCTGCTGCGGGGTTCTCCCTTTGTCATGCTCGACAATTGGCGCGGCCGATTGGATTGTCCGGCCCTGGAGTCGGCGCTGACGGAAATGACGTTCGAGTGCCGTGCTCCCTACCAGCCGAGCGCTTCGGTAGACCCCAGCCGAACCGTTTTCCTGTTGACCTCGAACGGCGCCGAACTTACCCGCGATATGGCTAACCGATCGCTGATGGTAAGCATCCGTAAGCAGCCCGAGGGTTACGAGTTCGTTGCTCACGATGAGGGCGACCTGATCGATCATGTTTCGGCCGAACGCACCATGTATCTGACCGCCATCTTTGCGGCAGTTCGGCACTGGTGGGACGCGGGCCGGCCGGTGCTTCCTGTAATTGGCCATGACTTCAGGCGCTACGCCGGCATCATGTCCTGGATTATCGCGGAGCTTGGCTATGGCCCGCTGCTCGCTGGGCACAGCGAGGCTGCCGTTCGCGCCATGACACCCGCTTTGACCTGGCTGCGGAGCCTCGCCCTGTCGATCGAACGGTCCAAATGCCTGAACAAGCCACTCCGCGCCAATCGATTGATCGATCTAATTATGCGGGAAGCTGAGATTGTCACTCCCGAGCTCGATTCTATCGACCTCAACAGTGAAACCGGACGTGAGAACGGCATGCGGCGACTCGGCCGGCTGCTCGGCCGCGTGTTCTATTCAAAACCCACGATCGACCTGGGTGGTGGGCTCATCGTGACCAGGGAGACGACAAAGGGCTCTGAGGCTGACAGTTACCACGACATTAAAACCTATACGTTCCAGCGTAAGGAGCCTGCTCGGGGTGAATAAGGCTCCGATCTGATGAACGGCCAGACTTGCTTGTTCTCATTTACATCATCCGACCCATCCGACCCATCCGACCCAACCGATCTAACATTCCTATGGCCGTGAAGATGATCATCCTCATCATCATCATCATTTTCCAATCCGTCCTCGATGGTTTACGAACTGATGGGTCGGATGGGTCGGATGGGTCGGTTAGCGAGCTTCGAAACGAAGCTCGTCGATACATCCGTTGATTGCAGGTGTCGAGTATTATTTAAGGTAAAAATGGAAACGATGGACATGGAGGCCTTCCATGACCTGAATGCGCTCCTCAACATTCTTTTGTCGTTAGGAAAATTGAGCTCGCTCCCCACGAAACCAAGCCCTCGCCGCCAACGTATACCTATGATTCACACCCGTTGAGCAAGGAGGCTCGCATGTTCAAACCCATCAGCCGGCTCGCACACCTTTTCGATGACTCCCTTTGGGGGCGTCCCTCACCCCGCAATGCGGCTGGAGCCGTGGAGAGGCGCGTTGTCGCCGCCCAAGGGGAACACGAGAAGGCAGTTCACGACATGAGCGCGAGGCGGCGCGACGAAGTAGCTCTGCTGGCGCGGGCGATTGCACGGATGAAGACGGGCATGCCCGCTGCTGTAAATGATGGCGAAGCCCAGCGTTTGGCGATCATGGTGGGTGCCGCCGTGAAGCAAGTGATCGAGGACTTGGACGGAGAGGCTAGTGGTGAACTGGTCCCCCTGGTCGGGCAAGAGAAGCATGAGTTCGATCAATTGGCGGCCCTGGTTGTACCGGCACAGAAGCAACTCGGCAACCAGCAAAACGTGGCCGCCATCCTCCTGAGCAACCATACGTCGGAGCTAATGTTGAAACTGCAGTCTGTCCTCCCGATGATCCAGCGCCAGCGGGAGGATTGCATCTTAATCGAGGAAGAGACGAAGATCAGATCAGGCCGGGCCTCGGGATCAACGGATGAAGTAGCCGTCAAGGGTCGGCGCGGGGGCGCGGCGAAGCGTAGCCCAAAGTGAGCTGGGAAAGCCGTCAAAATGAGCGACGGTACTTTTACCGGGTGGTGCGTGTCGACGGCCAGGTAAAGCGGCACTACTACGGCTTCGGCCGCCGCGCCGAAGCAGAGGCGGCCAGGCTCGAAGCTGCCAAGGCCGCCCGTGTGGCCGACAACGAGCGGGTTGCAGCGCTTGGATTTGAACTTGAGCCGCTGGCGACTGCCGACACCCAACTGGCGGCTGGCGTGGAAGGCCTGGTCGAGGCTTCGCTGCTGTGCGAGGGGTTGCACAAGCGGCGCGGCCAGTGGAGAAAATGCATGGACGCAGAGACCGAAAAGCACGAGGCGAACCTGCCGAAACCGGCGGTAAGCAGTCTCGAGGCAACACTCGAGCTGGCTCGCCGCGGCAACCGGCAGATCCTGCCGCAGTTGCGGACGATGCTCGACAAAAACCTCGAGCTCTACAAGCGATATGGCGATCTGGCCGCCATTAGCGCGGAGGCCTGGCTGTCCCGGATCGCCGGCAGCAACCTCCTGGTACTGGAAGCTGCGCGGCGGGAGGCCCAAGACATGAAAGCCAAGCTTGAGGGCGATCATCCAACAGTCTTGGAGCGGCTGGTGGTTGACCGGGTCGTGGCCGCTTGGCTGGCGAGCATGTGCGCCGATATCGCGGCGGCCTCGGAGACCAGTATCGGGAAAGTCGCGACCTTCTTGATGAAGCGCGCCGAGGCCGCCCATCGACAGTTCTTCAATGCGTCGCGGTCCCTGGCGTTGATCCGTCGTCTCTTAACGCCGGCGGCACGGCCAGTGACCATCGTGCAACAGGAGGCGGCAATAGCGCCTGGGGCTGGCTGCCGGTTGCGGCCGGCCGTCTCCGACACGATGGCCCGTGCGGCGAATCACTCCGGCGGGCGATCCGAGGCCTTCTGCGCTACCAACTAGAGTGATCGCCTAACCTGAACAGCGCGGGCCTCGGCGATGGCGGCTTCTCCGTCCTCGGCGGCGCGGCACAGGCGGGCAGCGTTCCCTGGTCGAACGTCAATCAGGTGAAGGTGCGGTTCAGCGAAGACGTGCAGGTGGCGGCCGGCGACCTGGGGCTCCGCGGCATCAACGCACCGGGCGGGATCGCAGTCAGCGATTTCAGCTACGACGCGGATTCCTTCACGGCGACGTGGACGCTTGCCAACCCGCTCGCGGTCGATAAGTGGGTGTTCGATGTGTCCGACGCGATTGAGGACCTCGCCGGCAACCGACTCGACGGCGACTGGCTCCACAGTGGCGACCTATTTCCCTCCGGCGACGGCACGCCCGGCCACGACTTCAAATTCCAGGTCAACATCGTGCGCGGCGATGCCAACCGCTCCGGCGTGGTGCTCGGCGACGATGTGATCCTGGTGCGCAACGCCCAGTTCCGCGACACCACGCACCCTCAGTACAGCCCGTTCCTCGACCTCAACGGCTCGGGGACCATCCTTGGCGACGATGTCATCCTGGCCCGCAACGCCCAGTTCACGACCGTGCCCGCCGGCAACCACGACCTGACCGGCCCGAGCTTCGCGGCGGCGCTCGCGACCGACACCGGCCAGAGCGCCAGCGACCGCATCACCTCCAACGCCGCGGTCAGCGGAACGGTGAACGACGCTTCCGGGGTCACGCTCTTCACCGCCTCGCTCAACGGCGGCGCGTTCGTAGACATCGCGGGCTTCCGCAACGTCGATGGCACGTTCAGCCTCGACGCCGCGGCTTTTGCCCTCGTCAACGGCGGCCAGCCGCTGCCTGACGGCACGCACATGCTGCGCATCGAGGCCGAGGACGGATTCGGCAACGCCACCACCTTCAACCTCGCCTTCACGCTCGACACCGTAGCGCCCCTGGTCCCGCTCGCGGACCTGACCGACGCCACCGACAGCGGCCAACTGGGGGATCAGCGCACCACGAGCGTGATGGTCGTCCTCACCGGCCACACGACCCCCGATGCGCAGTTGACTTTGAGCATCGGAGGTATCGCCACGACCGCTGACGGCACCGGCGCATTCACCTTCACCGGTGTCCCGCTGCTGCCCGGCGCCAACCCGCTGACGATCGAGGCCGTCGACCTGGCGGGTAATGTCAGCCAGTACCAGGCCACACTCTCACGATTGAACGAGACCGCCAGCGACCCCATCCTGGCGTGGAACGCCGTGCTGTCCGATGCGCTGATCGCCGACACCGTGCGTGTCGGGCCGACCTGGGCGTCCCGCGCCTCGGCGATGGTGAACGCCGCCATGTACGACGCGGCGATGGGCATCCTGCGCACCCACGCGCTTTACTACGTCGACCTGCCTGCGCCGGTGGGCGCATCGGCGGAGGCTGCGGCGGCCGCGGCCGCCCACCATGTGCTGACCGACCTGTACCCCCTGCAGAGCCCGACATTCGATGCCGCCCTGGCCGCATCGCTCACCGAGATCCCCGATGGACCGGCCAAGACCGACGGCCTCGCCTACGGCGTGGAGGTGGCTCGCCGCATCGTCGCCTTGCGTGCGGACGATGGCTCGCAAGACCTTGTGACCTATACCCCAGGCACCGCGCCCGGTGATTGGCGACCGACGTTCCCGAACTTCGCGGCTGCCGTCACACCCCACTGGGGCCAGGTCACCCCGTTCACGCTGGCGTCGGCCGATCAGTTCCAGGCCCCCGCGCCGCCAGCACTTGGCAGCCCCGAGTACGCGGCGTCATTTCAGGAGGTCTACGAGCTCGGCGGCGTTGACAGCACCATGCGCACGGCCGATCAGACCGAGATCGGTCTCTTCTGGGCCTACGACCGGTTCGGCATGGGGTCCCCGGTGAGCCTGTATCAGGACGCGGCCGTGACCATCGCCCAGACCCGCGGCAACACGTTCGAAGAGAACGCCCGGCTGTTCGGCCTCGTCGGCCTGGCCATGGCGGACGCGGGCGTCGCCAGCTGGGAGACGAAGTACGTCTATAACTTCTGGCGTCCCATCACCGCCGTGCGTGAAGCGGACACCGACGGCAACGCCGACACGGCCGCCGATTTGTCGTGGCTGCCCCTGGGCGCTCCGGGCCAGACGCCGTTCACGCCGCCGTTCCCCGCCTACGTCTCGGGGCACTCGACCTTCAGCGGCGCGCTGTTCGAGGCGATGCGGGATTTCTACGGGAAGGACGAAGTCGGCTTCGAGCTGACGTCCGCCGAACTGCCCGGCGTCACCCGCCAGTTCGACAGCTTCAGTCAGGCGGCGGAGGAGAACGGCCGCAGCCGCATCTACCTGGGCGTGCACTGGAACTTCGACGACATTTACGGCCAGCTGATGGGCCGGCAGGTTGCGGACCACATCGCGGATAACTTCTTCGCTGCCCGCCTAGCCCCCGTGGTCTCGGCCATGCTGTCCGATGACACGGGCGGCAGTGACCTTGACGGCGTCACGTCCGATCCGTCCATCACCGGACGGGTCTACGCGGACACGCCGGTGACGGCGCTACGCATCGGTCTCGACCTGAACAACCCGGGCGCGTTCATCGATGTGACGGGACACCTGCAGCCCGATGGCACGTTCGCCCTCAACCGCGCGGCGATCGAGAATGCGCTCTGCGTGCTGACCGAAGGAGCCCACACCCTGTTCCTGCAGGCCATCGAGGGTGACGGGCTGGCATCGGCCGTCTTCGCCCTGCCCTTTACCCTCGACACGGTGATGCCGCCGTCCATAGCGCTGGACCTGGACCCGGCGTTCGATACCCCGCCAGCCGGGGACAACCAGACCACCGCCATGGCCGTGCGGCTGATCGGGCAGACCGAAGTAGGCGCGGCTGTCGAACTGGTCCAGATCGGCGCGCACGTCACCGCGGACATGAGCGGCATGTTCGCGTTCGACAACGTGCCCCTGGCACTGGGCGGCAATCCTTTCACCGTGCGGCTGACCGATCTGGCGGGGAATGTCGCCCAGTTGGACATCACGCTGACACGACTGGCAATCGATAGCGGGCCACCGCAGATCACGGGCGCACTGGCCAACGACACCGGGATCAGCGGTTCCGACGGCGTGACCTTCGACCCCACGATCACCGGGTCCGTGACCGACACCGACGCGGTCACGGGCTTCATGGCCTCGCTCAACGCCCCGGAGGGCGGGCCTTACGTGGACATCCTCGATCTCCGCCAGGAGGACGGTTCCTTCACCCTGCGTGCAGAGGACCTCGACCGGATCCTGGGCACGTCGATCACCGACGGGGCCTACACGCTGCGCCTGGTGGCGACGGACCAATCGGGCAACACGACTGACGAGCTCGTGCTGAACTTCACGCTCGATACCGAAGCGCCAACCCAGGCATCGTTCAGTCTGAGCATCGCGTCGCGGCTCGATCCGACCAATCCTGCCCTTACGGCGCTGAGCGAGGTCGTGATCACCGGCCAGGCCGACCCCGACCAGGTCGTCACGCTCAGCCCCACGGGCAGTGCCACGACCACCGCCGGCGATGGCACCTTCAGCTTCGCCGGCCTGTCCGTCACCCTAGGCCTCAATCCCTTCACCACCACGGTCGAGGACACCGCCGGCAATCAGGCGACCTTCAGTCTTACCGTCACAAGGCTCGACCCGGCGCTCGACCCCGTGAGCGGCGACGTCGTTCTTCTCGCCGAGAGCAACCAATGGCTCGCCGAGCAGGCGTTCCTGATCGACCTGGGCCAGGCCGAAGGCAATCGCCGGCTGAGCTTCGACGTGAGCGCCGCCTTCGACACCGCCGATATCGATGTACTCGTCGGCGATCTGCTTCAGGTCTATCTCGTCGATCCCGCCAACCCGGGCGTCACCCTGCTGGACCGCGGCCGCGAAGGGGAAGCGCTCTTCTCTTTGAGCGAGACCGGGGCCGACTTCCTACCCGGACTGGTCACCTTTAACGGCACCACCGTCACCGTGGACCTGACGTCGCTGGGGCTGCTGACGCAAGGCCTGCTGATCATCCAGCTCATCAATGGTGACGGCGATGAAGGCACGGCCGTCACCCTCAGCCGGTTCACGAACGTCACCGATGAAGAAGGTGTTGCTTCACCGGTCTTCCTCAGCAGCACCAACCTGGCGCAGCCCGGGCCCGCCGTGGACCTGGTCGGGGGCGGCTACAACGCCATCACCGACGGCTCGATGCAGGTGAACGTCACCAACATCCGCGTCGACGGCGAGGCGGGTAGCTACCTGGCCGACCTGAGCCTGCGCAACCTGGGCACACTGGTCTCGCGCGGCCTTGTCGTGCGGTTCCACAACCTGCCTGCAGGGGTCTTGCTCCTCAATGCCTCGGGCTTCGATGGCGATGGCGATCCTTACCTGAACCTCGCGCCAGCCGTGAACTCCGGTGGCTTGGACATTGGCGCCTTCTCCGCGCCGATCGAACTGGTCATCAGCAACCCCGACGGTGTTCGCTTTGAGCTGGAGGTGGAGGTGCTCTCGGCCGGTGCCAATCGCGCGCCTGTCTTTGCGCCGCTCGCTCCCATCACCCTCATGCCCGGTGCTCACCTGGAAGTGCCACTGACGGCGACCGACCCCGACGGCGATGATGTCTATTTCACTATCAAGCCCAACGGCCCGCTGCCGACGATGGCGCTCGATGCCAACGGGCAACTGACCCTCAAACCCGCGCCCAACCAGATCGGCTCCTACAGCGTGACTGTCATCGCCAACGATGGCATCTTGCAGACCAGCCAGACATTGCAGGTCGATGTCATCGCCGACCCGGTCACTACCACCCGGCTCTCCGGCATCGTGCAGAACACCGACCTTGAGCCCTTGCAGGGGATTGCCGTCTCCGTCGGCGGCGTAGCGGCCATTACAGGGGCTGACGGGCGCTTTCAGTTCGAATTCAGCGGCGCCCTGACCAGCGACAAGATGAAGATCGCCGGCTTCTTCGTCGATGCGACCCACATCTACCCCTCGCTCACCGAAGAGCTGAGCCTGCTGATCGATCACGCGATTTATCCCGGGTTCAACAACCAGATCGCCCGTCCAATCTTCCTGCCGCTCCTGGACCTCGCTGCCGGCACGCAGATCATGCCCGGCCAGGACACTACCGTCACCAGTGCCGCCCTGCCCGGCCTGGCGATTGAAATTCCCGCCGGCGCGCTGACCACCCCCGAAGGCGATCCCTTCACCGGCATCATCTCCATCGGCCTCGTCCCGCCGGACCTGACCCCCGCAGGCCTGCCCGAAGGACTCTTCCCCGGCACCGTCATCACCATCCAGCCCGGCGGCATGGTCTTCACCGCGCCCGCCGCCATCACCTTCCCCAACACCGATGGCTACGAACCGGGCGAGATCCTCGACCTCTGGTCGGCCAACCCCAACACCGGGCAGTTTGAACTCGTCGGAAAGATGCAGGTCTCTCTCGATGGTTTGTTCCTTAACACCATCGAGGGCGGCATCACGAGCACGAGCTGGCATTACCCGGCGCCGCCACTCCCGCCGCCGGAAGAGTTGCCGGATCCCGAGGACTTGAAAGAGAATCCGGACAAAAAGTGCCTTACTTGCCAGGCAACGACGAAGGCCACCAGCGAGGTGGAGTTGCACTCGGGTGCGGTCCTCGAAACCCACAATCTGGTCACCTACCAGTCCCTCGGCGCTACCCGCGGCTTCACCCTGCACTACAACTCCGAGCGTGCCGATCCACGGCCAATCATCCACTTCGGCGCGAAGAACGCAGTCGGAAGTGAGGGTGGCGACCGATACCTAGTTGCCCGCCTCTCATTCACCAATGGCGATTTGATCTTCGAGGTCCCGGGGGTTGCGAGGCCACGACTCGGGGAACCCGTCTCAGGAATAGAAGGCGGAGAACACTTCTGGTTGTTGCCCGTCGGAACAAGTGCGGTTCAGGCAGCGCTCCAAGGCGATTTGAGCGATCTGACCTCAGGCGTTTACAACTACACACTCACCCGCGGACTGGGTCGCCTCACTCCTATCTTTAGGATAGCGGGCCTTCCTGAAATTGGCGCGTGGATGGGAAGCATGACCGATTCCACCGGCCAGGTTGTCCACGTCAACGCCATCGACTCCCCCTTCGGTGCCGGCTGGCAACTCGGCGGCGTCCAGCAGTTCGTGGAAAACCCCGACGGCTCGGTCCTCTTCATTGACGGCGACGGCACCAACATTGTCTTCGAGCCACTTGCGGAGCCTGGACAATACGATTCCCCCGTCGGCGATTTCTCCACGCTAGTGAAGAACGGGGACGGCACCTTCACCCGCACGATGACGGATCAGGCGGTTTATCAATTCGACAACGCCGGCCGCCTCATCTCCATGACCGACCGAAACAGCAACACCACCGAGCATGTATACGACCCCGGAACCGGCAGGCTCACACGCATCATCGACCCCGTCGGCCTCGAAACACTCTTCGCCTACAACGCCCAAGGCAAGGTCGCCAGCATCACCGATCCGGCTAACCGAATCACAGTGATGGTATACGATGCCGCCGGCAATCTCACCCGCATCACCGATCCGGATGGCTCCTCGCGCCAGTTCGGCTACGACGCCGACCATCATCTCATTAGCGAGATTGACCAGAACGGAGCCGCCGAGCAGACGCTCTACGGTTTCCACGGCAGGGCCACGGGCTCCATCCGTAAGGACGGGTCGACACTGAGCTTCGATCCAGTTCAGGCCCGCGTGCTGCTGCCAGCGGCAGCGACGACGAACCCCTTCTCAGCGCCTGTCGCCGCGACTAGTCCCAGCACAACCTTCGCCCGAACTGCCGACGCTAACGGCAACGTTTCCACTACGATTGTCGACAAGGCGGGCCAGGCAATCACCATTTTTGATGGCGCGGGCAACTGGCCGACCTCGCATCGCAATGCCGACAATCTGATCACCGAGTTCACGGATGGGCGCGGCAATTCCACAGAGTTTTCCTACGATGGAAGTGGCAACCTCCTCACTATGAACGACGACATCGTGGCAAATGCGAACACGGAGGGTTCCGTATTCCCATTGACACGGTTTTCAACAGGAGACGCTCCTTCTTCTATCGCAATGGCCGATCTAAACGGGGATACGTTCCCCGATCTTGTGGTAACAAACGCTCTCTCCGACGATGTCGCCGTCCTCCTCGGGACAGGAACGGGACGTTTTCTAAGCGAGCTGCGCTATACTGTCGGCGACAATCCTGGATCAGTAGCAGTCGCCGATTTTAATGCTGATGATGTCCCTGACCTCGTCGTCGTGAATACAAGCTCCAACACCGTCTCATTACTTCTTGGCAACGGTAACGGCACTTTCCAAACACACCAGCAGTTCCCTGTCGGCAACAGCCCACGCGCTGTAACCTCTGCGGATTTCAATGGCGACGGCTTGCTGGATCTTGCGGTTGCCAATGGCACCAGTTCCAATGACGTGTCTGTTCTCCTAGGCAATGGCAATGGTACCTTTCAGATTCATCAACGCTTCTTAGCGGGCAACCTCCCAGTTTCCATCACCACGGCTGACTTTAATCTGGACGGGCGCATTGATATCGCAGTCACGAACTTCTTCAACAATCCCACTGGCAACAGCGTGTCCGTTCTCCTTGGCAACGGTAACGGCACGTTTCAGCCGCAACGCACATTCACGACCGGCACGCGCCCGTTTTCCTTGGCACCCGGCGACTTTAATGCCGACGGTATTCCCGATTTAGCCATCGCCAACAGCAACGGCTTATCCGTTCGACTCGGTATCGGGAACGGCACATTTCAAAACCCCGTTCATTACCCGGCCGGCAATGAACCCATTTACGTAACTACAGGTGATTTTGATGGTGATGGCATTATGGACATTGTCGTGGTGAACAACTTCTCTGATGATTTGTCAGTGTTCAGAGGCATCGGCAACGGTTCTTTTCAGCAGCAGCAGCGATTTGCAACTGGGGATGGTCCCCGTGCCGTGGCTATAGGGGACTTTGACAAAGACGGCGCCCTCGACCTTGCCGTCTCTAATCTCAATACGGACGATGCGATGTTGCTTCGAGGTACAGGCGACGGACGCTTCGAGAGCTTCTGGCGCGGTGCCGCCGGAGACGGGCCAGAATCTGTTGTACAAACTGATTTCAACGGAGATGGCGTCAATGATCTCGCCGTGACAAATATGAATACCGATGATGTATCAGTGTTTCGTGGCCTGGGCGACGGTACCTTCAGCGCTCAGCAGCGCTTCTCTGCAGGGGATGGACCTCGCGCCGTGGCACTGGGCGACTTCAATGGCGATGGCAAGGCCGACCTTGCTCTGGTGAACAGCTTCTCCAACGATGTATCGATACTGCTCGGCACAGGGTCAGGGTCGTTCCTGCCACAGGTGCGCTTTTCAGCGGGTAGCAGTCCCCTTTCTGTCACCACCGGCGATTTCAACGGTGACGGGCGAACAGATTTGGCAGTGGCAAATTCCTACGGGACCTCATCTACTGTACTCCTAGGCAATGGAAATGGGACGTTTCAGCCGCCGACCAGTATCAATCTATACAACGTCGCAAGTTTCGTTGCTGCGGGTGATTTCAATGGCGATGGTGCCGGAGACCTTGCCTTTACGAGGCCAGGCAATCTCGCAGTCGTGCTCGGGAATGGGAATGGTACTTTTGCATTTCCCGTCTTCCTCGCTGCCGGCTTGGACCCTCGATCGCTCGCAATCGGCGATTACGATGGCGACGGGGCGCTAGACTTGGCCGTGTCCAACGGAAGCAGTCATGACGTGTCTGTTCTCTTGGGTAACGGAAACGGGTCCTTTGAGAATCAGTTGCGGTTTCCTGTCGGCAACATGCCGTTCTCCCTCACGACTGGCGACTTCGACGGCGACGGACTGGCCGACCTTGCTACTGCCAATCTCGGCTCCGATGATGTTTCGGTCCTCTTGGGGAACGGTGATGGCTCGTTTCAAGAACAACAGCGGTTCAAGTCCGACGATGGCGCGCGATCGCTAGTTTCCGGAGACTTCAACGGTGATGGAGTTCTCGACCTTGCTGTCGCCGCGTTTGTGGCAGACACGGTGACAGTGTTGTTGGGCACTGGCCAAAGCAGCACCCACGCACAGCCCCGAGCCTTCACCTACGACCCGGTCTTCAACCAGCTCACCTCCATCACCGATGAGCTGGGCCGGTTGACCCTCTTCGAGATCGACCCGATCAACGGCAACCGGCTGTCCACCACCCGCGTCGTCGGCAAACTCGACAGCATCGGCAACGGTGAGACCGATGACCTGGTCACCACCTTCACTTACCTCTCTACCGGTCTTGTAGACTTGGTGACCGATCCGCTGGGCCGGGTGACCGACTTCGATTACGACGTCTTCGGCAGGCTAACGCAGGTCACCTTTGCCGTGGGCACCGTCGACGAGGCGAGCCGGGGCTACGAGTACGACCTGGCGGGTAACCAGACCGCCGTCACCGATGAGAACGGCAACCGCTCGGAGTTCATCTACGACGCGCTCAATCGCCTGACGCAGATCACCGAGGCTGATCCCGATGGCGCGGGCCCGTTACTGTCGCCCGTGACCTTCTTTACTTACGACGGCCGCGGCAACCTGATCGAAGCCACCGACGCCGCCGGCAGCACCACCGAGAGCTTCTATGATTCCTTGGACCGCATGACCCTGACCCGCGATGCGGGTGGCAACGAAACCACGTTCTCTTACGATCCTGAGGGCAACCTCATCGCCGTGACCGACCCCAACGGCAACACCACGGCCTTCATCTACGATGCCCGTGACCGCCGGACGACAAGCACCGATCCTGATGGCGGCGTCACCGTCTTCCGCTACGACAGCGATGACAACCTGCTGTTCCTGACCGATCCGAACGGCAACCGCACCCGCTTCCTCTACGATGCCCGCAATCGGCTGATCCGCGAGGAAGACCCGCTCGGGGCTGTGACGCTTCACAACTACGACGCCGTCAACAACCTCACAAGTAAGACCGACCGCAACGACCGGGTGACGCAACTCGAGTACGACGATCTGAACCGGCTCATCAGCGAGACTTGGAAAGAGGCAGGCGGCGCTATTGCCAACACGATCGATTACGCCTACGACAAGGCGAGCAATCTGCTGTCCGTGTTCGATCCGGTTAGCTCGCTCACCTTCACATACGACAGCCGTGATCGAGTGAAAAGCGTGGACAACACCGGCACTCTGGCGGGTAGCGGCCTGCCGGGGGTGGTGCTCGATTACACCTATGACGGTGTTGGCAACGTGCTGAGGGTGACTGAAACAATTGTTGGCCTCGCCGGCGCGGCGACGGCCTATCAATACGACGCCCTCAACCGCATGACCGGCATCACGCAACAGGGGGCCGCCGGGAGCAACCCCGGCAGCGTGGCCGACAAGCGCGTGGACCTGGGGTACAACGCCCTCGGCCAGTTCAGCAGCATCAATCGCTACAGCGATCTGACGGGCACGCAGCTCGTGATCGGCACGGATTACCAGTACGACGCCTTGAACCGCCTTATCAATATGAGTCACGCCCCCGGAAGCGCGCCCGGTTCGCCGGTTGCCTTCTACAGCTTCGAGTACGACGCCGCCAGCCGGATCACGGCCCTGACCGATGTGGATGGCCGGACTGATTTCAACTACGACGACCGCGACCAGCTCACGGGAGCCAGCCGCGATGTGGCCGACGCTCGCGGCGATGAGGACTACACCCACGACGCCAACGGCAACCGGGTGGAAAGCCACCTGCACGACGACGGCTACGTCACCGGCACCAACAACCGGCTGCTGTCAGATGGCACGTACACCTACGACTACGACGCCGAAGGCAACATGATCCGCAAGATGGAGATTGTCAGCGGCGAGGTGCGCGAGTTTGAATGGGATCATCGCAATCGACTGATCCGCGTGACGGATCGATCTTCTGTTGGCGGCATCATCACCAACGAGGCCCAGTACATCTACGACGCGCTGAACCGCCGCATCGCCAAGACGGTGGACACCGACGGCGCGGGGGCGGCCGTCGCCACGACCGAGCATTACGTCTACGACCGCATGCACGTGGCCCTGGAGTTCACCGATGCCGACGGCCCCGGCGCAGCCGAGCAGCCCGTGCTCACCCTGCGCAATCTCTTCGGCCCGAGCATCGACATGATCCTCGCCCAGGAAGTGATCCTGCCCGACGGTATGCCCACGGGCGATGAAATTCGCTGGCTGCTGGCGGATCACCTAGGCACCATCCGCGACATCGTGGACAATGCCGGGGCGGTGCTGAATCACCTCGTCTACGACAGCTTCGGCAACATCCTCAGCCAGACCGACCCGCTGATCGCCACCCGCTACGCCTTCACCGGCCGCGAGTTCGACGTGGAGACAGGGCTGCACTACTACCGGGCGAGGTATTACGACGCGGGGATTGGGCGGTTTGTGAGTGAGGATCCGATTGGCTTTGACGGTCAGGACACGAATCTCTATCGCTATGTGCGAAACGGTCCTCACGGAAGGATTGATCCATTTGGTCTGACTGAGGCAGGTCGATGCGAGGTGGGAATACTCAATCCTCCGGTTTGGAAAATTGTGGACATGAAAACGAAAACAGTCTATAAGCAGGGCGATCCATTGCCAGACGACTTGCTTGACCGCCACATTATAATAATATACGAGGGCGGTTCCATGTTTTCAGCAAATCGGCCAGGCCGTGAGACCGAAGAAGAAGGACTTTATCAGAATTTCTAATCCCAAAGGTTCATGTAGGTCACAACGCTTGAATGAGCCCCCCCTGGAATGATGGCCAGTTCGCCCCCATTTCCCATGACCGCCTCCCGCGGTTTCGTGGATTGGCTCATCAGCCAGAGCGTCTCACTGGCGTTCACCACCTACCAGACCGGCAAGCTCTTCCTCATCGGCCACAACGACCAAAGCCAGTTCTCTGTCTTCGAGCGCACCTTCGAGCGTGCCATGGGCCTCGCTGGTGACGGCCAAACCATCCACATGGCCTCGCTCTACCAGCTCTGGCGCATCGAGAACGTCCTCCAGCCCGGCGAAACCGTCGAGGGCTACGACCGCTACTACGTCCCGCAGGTCGGCCACACCACCGGCGACCTGAACGTCCACGATGTCGCCCTTGACGCGGACGGTAAGGTCCACTTCATCAGCGCCCGCTTCAGTTGCCTCGCCACGCTGTCCGAGCGCTACCACTTCAACCCCATCTGGATGCCCAAGTTCATCACCCGGCTCGCCGGCGAAGACCGTTGCCACCTCAACGGCCTGGCGATGGTGGACGGCAAGCCCCGCTACGTCACCGCCTGCTCGCAGACCGACATCGTCGACGGCTGGCGTGAGCACCGCCACAACGGCGGCGTCCTGATCGACATCACCAGCGATGAAGTCATCCTGCGCGGCATGTCCATGCCCCACTCGCCGCGCTGGTATCGCGGCAAACTGTGGCTGCTGGATTCAGGCAACGGCGCCTTCGGCTATGCCGACCTGAACACCGGCAAGTTCGAGCATGTAGCCTTCTGCCCCGGCTTCGCCCGCGGCCTGACCTTCGTCGGCGATTACGCGGTCGTCGGTCTCTCGCTTCCCCGGCACGACCCCACCTTCGCCGGCCTGCCGCTGCAGGACCACCTCCAGAAAGCCAACGTCTCCGCCCGATGCGGCCTGCTCATTATCAACCTCACCACCGGCGACATCGTCGAATGGCTGCGGATGGAGGAACCGGTGCGCGAGCTGTACGACGTGCTGGCCCTGCCCGGCGTGGGCCGGCCAAGGCTCGTGGGCTTCAAGACCGACGAGATTCGCACGAGAGTCTGGGCGGATCCGAACGGGCTTCAAAGGATCAATGATCGCTGAGCGGGACGAGAACTGGGGATACGGGCGGAAGCATTTCACGGAAGCCTTAACAAAGTCATGATTCTCTCCGGCGGGTAGCCCGATCAGCCTGCTCGAACACATCGAACAACCCGGGCCACGTCCGCGCGCACCAAGCCGCGAGATCGCGCCAGTTCACGCCCGGCTCAGCCAGTCGTTGAAGAAGCTGAGCCGCGGCCGTATCAATCATTGCGGGGTCGGTGCCATTGCGCGGCAGGACGACGCAGCGGGCGCCGGCCCAGTGCAGGGCGAATGCGAGTCCGAGCCGTGCGGCGGCGGTTGTGCCGATGCCTGGCAGGCGGGGTGGGGTCGAAAAGATCACGCATTCGGTCTGCGTCAGGTCCATTCCGCTGATGGCCTGCGCCGTGACGGCGCCACCGCGAAGGCTTGCTGATTTGCCGCCACTCTCCACGTATACCGCTGCGCGAATCATCGGACACTCAGGTCCGTCGGCGTCGCAATCGGGCTGGCGAGGACGACGGCGCAGCGAGCTCTTGGCATCCGCTCGTTCGAGATCGGGGCATTCATCGGGCAGCAATGCCCACGGAGCGGCGATGACCAGCCAGCGCGGGCTTCGAACCGCCAGGACGGATTCGGCGCCAGGAGCCACGGTCTGCCAGTGGGCAGTCCTGCAGGCTTGAAGGGTAACCGTCGGTGTTGGAGACTTGACGGCCGCGAGGCGATCCTGTTGGAAGCCGTGGGGCGCTTCGATGAGACGGGGCAGGCGGGGATCGAGTTGTACCTGCGGGCGCATCGGCCTGGGGGTGCCCAGGAAGCCCATTCGCTCGGCGAGACGCCGCCACCACTTCGGTCGCGGCGGCGGAAGCAGACGGTCGGCGCTCACGTCGGGCCCCTCATCCGCATCAAGGTTCGGCGCCTCCACCACCATCGGAACATCGGCTGCCAGACGGGTGGCAGCTGGCAGAAGGCCCAGTGCACCCCAGGAACTGGAGAGCATCCGGATCGAAGTGACGCCGGCCATGCTCGCGACATGACGAGCCAGACCAGGAAAGTCCACCTCTGCCAGACGCCCATCCGGCGCGATGAACAGTTGGTGGCAACCTTCGATTTGCAGCGGAGCAAGCACCTTGTCCGCGAACGCTTGCAGCGCGGCAGCATCGCCATCGGCGGCTCGATCCATCAAACGCTCGATCTCGCCAGCGTCGCCGAGGTCAATGAGGCGGGCTCCCCCGCCCGGGCGGCCTCCCGCATGTGCTGCCGGACGCACTAAGGCGCAGACGTACCGCGGCGGCAGCCAGTAGGGATTTTTCCCGGTCCCTGCCGGATTCGCCGGCGAGAACCGCTCAAAGACTGCAAGCGATGATCCTTCTGGAAGAGATTGGAGATAAGCTTCCGGTCCGATCTGGTGCGCCTGCTCCATCGCCAGATACTCAGGTGCTGCCGCTGAAAGTTGATCGATCAGGCCGGTATGTTCCTTGTATAGATTCTCCCATTGAAGTCGAAGATGCGCCGGATCATTCGTCCTGGTCGTCTCTGCGATGGCGGACAACTGGGCGTCGATTCCAACCAGCCGGCGCACCTGCTCCGTCAGTTCCGGCTGCCAGCGGGGCAACGTCCGCAGCCGCCGCTGGCCGTCGTGCATCGTCGCAAGCGGGTGAAGAGTCAGGCATTCCGTTAATCCCAGCCACTCGTGCTTCACATCCGCCAGCGCCAAGGTCAAAGCCATCCGGCCGATGTAGCCGTCGCGGTAGTCTTCGGCATTATCCTCCGTCAATAACAGGGCGGACTTCCGCGTCGACACAATGGCACGCTCCAAGACGAGCGCCGCATCGCCGAATCGTCCGAGGCGGTTCAGGACGAACGTCGGCGCCAGTTGAGCGTGGGTGACGAGTGGATGATCGTCGCCGATCAGTTTCGAGAGCCGATTGGCTGCCGTTTCGAAAACCTCCACTGCTTCCTTTTCACGGCCAAGTTCATCGATCGCATCGGCCCAGCCGAGCACGGCGACCCAGCGCCCTAGCGAGTTCTCGCCGTCGCTGGCACATGCAAGTTTCTCCAGTTCCAGGCCTGTCTTCTCGACACTGCGGAAATCTCGGGCGCCGTGGCAAATCCTCATCGACACCGCCAGCGACGTTCGCAGCACTTCCTCCCGGCTGCACTCGAGTTGGCGGCTGATTTGGATGGCCTCCGTCATATTGATTTGGCCGCCGGCATGATCGCCCATCTCCGCGCGAGTAGCTGCGGCTTGAATCAGGTACTGAACGAGCCCGTTCTCACCTGGCCGGCCTTCCGATCGCAGCGCCGCCGTCGCCTGATCAAGCAGTTGAAGCGCGGCGCTTCGGTCTTGGCGGGACAAGAGTACTTGCGCCCACTCCCCGCGTTGCAGGCACACACCAAGTCGATTGGCCGGAGCGGCCAACTCCATGATGCGAACCGCCGTGTTGGACAATCGCTGGGCGTCCGCCCAGTACTCAGTTTTGGCGCGCAGCGGAATGAGTTTGCTGAGCACAGTGACAAAGTCATTGGAGAACTCGCCGGCCACGGCACGCGTCAAATCGGCAACGACAGTACAGATGGCGTCAGCCTCGTCCAATTGCCCCAAGGCCTCCAGGACGCTGGCAAGGGTCAATTGTGCGTTGAGCACGTCAGGGTTGCCGTCACCCAGCGTCTGGCGTCGAAGACGAATGGCTTCGCGGACCGCCTCCTCGGCTCGGACCGCATCATTCATCGCCAGGTGCGCCTCCGCTTCGGTCAGCAGGAGGGAGGCTACGAATCCGTCGTGCTCGGCGCCGCCCTTGTCCTGCATATGTTCCGCCGTTGCCAGCGCGTCTCGTACCGTCGCCACGGCCTCGGAAGGGCGGTTCGACAGCAGGTGAACCCGCGAAAGTTGCGAGAGAGGGATTGCCGCCAGACCTGGATGCTCGGTGGCGCGCGTCTGGCAGATCTCCAGCGACTCGCGGATCAGGGACTCGGCAATGGCATGGCGATCCAGTGCCAGATTCATGCCCGCCAGCCGCGACAGCGGTGACACCAGCGACAGGTCGCGGCCCCCGACCAGGAATCGCCGCACCGCCAGCGAATCGCGCATCAACTCCTCGGCACGAATCGTTTCGCCGGCCGCCTCGTGCAGGTTCGTCGCCAGAACCAGTACGTCCGCAACCAGCGGGTGCCGCTCGCCGACCCGAGACCGGGCATAGTCCACCAGTTGCGTAGCCGCCTTGATCGCCTGTGCACGCTTGCCGCTGGCGAGCATCTTGACAGCCCTGCTGTAGCGCCGATCCAAGTCCGCCAACATCTGCTGGTCCATGGGCGAATTCTCCGGATACGGGAACGGGTGGCACTGATCAAGTTGGGAATTTCACTTCCACGGCTATTTCCATGACGATTCCGCAGTTCCTGCTCGCGAATGACCGCGGCCCTCATGCGCCATTGAGCCGCATCGTTGTCGTGTACCCCGTTGAAATCCATATCAGAAATTCTGCTTCCTAGCCATCACCACCAACGACCTCGGGTCGCAGAGGTGGCCAGTTTGTTCTGCGAGCACAGTTCCAACTGCCGTTCTGAGGGCTGCGCGAATGGTTCCGGTGCTTGTGTTCGGGTCAACCGAGTATCAAACCGCGGTTGCACCCCTGTTGCTTATTCCCTACCGAAGCGGACCGGTTCCGGCGTTATGGCCTCCATCAATTCCAGAGCGTCTTCGCCGAGGACGGTTCAATCATCCACATCACCACCATTGAGCTTTCCTGCGCCATCCGCCTCCGCGACACCGGCAACCCGCCGTTCCCAAACCAGCACCGGCCACCCTGACCGCAATCCCGCTTGTCACAATGCTCCCTCATCGACGAACGAGTCGAGTCTGCTATAACCCAGCCAGCGAATGGGCGGGTCGATCACGCCGCCCTGAAGGCGATATTGATGGCGGACGACTTCCAACCACGCGAAAGCACTTTGCGCCCCGCCTGGGCTGCTGAGATCCTGGACCTGGCATGTTCCCAGTTGCCAGCGGTGCCGATCCCAGTTCAGGCGGTTGCCGCTATCGCACGTGATCCGAAGCGTTGGCGGGAGGCACGTGCCGCGTTTGACGCCGTCCGCAGCCTGACGTTGGCCGAGGAGAGGCTCCACGCTGGCGGTCGTGTTTACGCATGCCTGCTCTACGTCGCTGAGAACGCAGCCAAGGTGGTGTACAACGCCACCGGCCCGCTGGCGCAGTTCGACGTCGACTGCGGGAACTGGCTCGTTGTCTGCATGCGGCAGTTTGCGGATGCAATCGGTTCGCCGGAGTTTGCAGACCGAGTCAGAGCGCTGCTGGAGAAGCGAGGCACCGCTGCCCCCGGGGGCATGTAGCTTGCAGCAGGATTCAACTCTGACCGCCCCATCTGTGGTTGTTTCTTAAGCGCCAAGCGCTCAATGAAAGTGTTACGGCACTTCCGCCGGAACCATCGCGGTGTAAGGCAGTGCCGAATAGCCAGCGTGTACCAGGGTCGCCCAGACGGCATCTTGCTCGTCGATCTTGTCCTTCACAACCAGTAGATTCGAGCCCTCGACAATGAAGTACATGATCAGGCCGCCGAGGGCCAACCGTGGCCTGAGATCCAATCCGATGGCTGCAAACAAGGGCAGTTGCATCTCTTTGCTGACCTGGGCAATGGCCCCCAACATGTCGAAAGCCATGGTCGCAGCACCGGCACCAAGAACTTCATCAAATCCCATTGCCTGATGTTGTGGCGTGGAGACTTGATTCCTGCGCGGATCAGGCGCCATGAATAACGCGATGCCTGTTTCCACCATCCCCGGCGACTTCTCTTTGAAGTAGGCGCACGGTATCAGGACGCCGGCGTGGCGCTTCTGAAGGTAATGGGGCAGAGCCGCCGCAATCAAGAGGCGGTTGACGTAATGCAGAGCCAAGGCATCCTCGGTGGGCGTGTCCGCGGGCTGCATCTTGATTCCGTGCATCTCTCGATCGCCACGCTGGAAGACGATTCCAAACTGCGGAGGCGTGGCCGACGATTGCACAAGGCCCATGGGCCAGCATCGGGCAACTCCTCGCAACAATTCGGTCGTTGAGAGGGTCAAGCAGAAGTCGCCGTGACGGGTACGGATGATTCGCGGCATCATGTCTATCCGTTTCGGTTATTCGAAGAAGTCGAGCGCGACACGGAAGCCGAGGTCGTAGAACCGGCGGTCGGCCGTACCCGCGTCGCGGCTGGCAGCAAGCAACTCATCGGAATGTACCGCGTCTGGTGTTCTTTGCTGCGGTCGCTGCTACTGCCGCCAACCACCTCACAGCCGTCATCCGCCTCGTCTAGCTAGCAGCCCGTTGAATAACCCTGTGGATAACCCTTCAAAACTTGCACCATCCTCGGCTGGCGCTCCATCGCGCTTTTGGTCAAGAGTAGCCGACCTCATGGGACGTCAGCGTCCCCGGTTCGGCCTGGGAGATCGGCCAGAGGACGGCGGCCCGGCAGACCGTCCCCCAGTCGCCGGTGAGGTCCTTGCTGGCGACGGTGTAGCGGACGTCGGCCATCATCGGAATGACTCCTTAACAACTCTGTGATTCCTACGGAATAATATACCCACCAAAGGAAAAACATAAGAAGGCGTTGGCGGGTGTCTTTATGTGTTGCCGGCACAAGATGCCCGAAGCGGGCACTTTGCGTGCCAACAACACCCACTGAAGCAGGTTTATGTCTTTCTCCCCGAGCGGGAAGTTGTAATGCCGGTTCCCCGAGCACAGAAGTGTACTGCCCGTTCCCTGATCGCAGGGTTGCACCGCCGAGCCCAGGAGTACTGAGCGGGCCCGGCGGTGCGAGGGGAGTACTACCGACGACCGGAGCAACGCTTGGTCCTGCTGGCCTCGGCCGTCTTCACCGCGGCCGCCTTCACCGGCTTCTCTTTTTGAAGGCCTTCTCGGCCGCCGTCTTGTCCGGGCCGGGCTTGTTCGCGTCGAATTCTATTGGCGACAATAGAATTGGCCCACATCTGGATTCAGGTGGTACGTTGATATGTTCATCAAGTCGAAGGCGTGGCAAGACGCCTGCGGTGCCGGTGATGCGGGGATGTCGTGAGTGCCGGAGGTGCCGGAGGTGCCGGAGGTCATCGCAGCGCCTCCGCGACTTCGCAGCGTCCCCGTATCGAAACCCGCGCCGACTCGCACGATGGCGCCGCCCGGCAGGAGCAACTCAATGGGCTCATTCGGTGACCAGCTCCCGCTCACCCGCGGCCTCGGTCCCGGCGGCTCAACCACAGGCGTCAGTTCCACGAACGTCGGCGCAGAACGGTCCTGGAGCTTCCGCCGCCAGACGAAGAAGGTCGATACCGCCAATGCCTGCTTGCCGCAAAACGACTCGACGCTCAGCCCGCTGCGCCGCTGTTGCCCAACCAAGTCGCGCCACCGATCCGCCGTCAATAATTGTCTGCTCATAGCCCGACAGCGTGCCCGCCGACTTCCTTCAGTGGAACATGTCGATTATGGAACGGTCACGACCGTAACTCCTGCCGTAGACGACGCGTCTCCGAGACCTGCGGGGCTTGGAGCCGGGCGTAGATTGCTTCGGCCTTCACGAGTTGATCACGCGCCCCGGGGAATTCGCCGGTAACGATGGCGCAGCGCGCCAACACGACACGGGCCGCGGCCTCGCCCCATGCGTAGCCGCAGCGGGGGTGCAGCGCCCCCATGGCGAGAAGATGGTCCGCCGGGAGATCGGCGGTGGACGCCGGGGTCTCGTCACCGGCGAGCAGGCCGAGGAGGGCGCCGGTTGCCAGCAGCCGCGCTTCGCGAGCGTGTCGGCGGACATCGCGATCCAGCAGTGCCGCGGCGCGGTGGGTCATGAGGTCGATGTGATAGATGCCGTACCCGCAGCGCCGCGCCAGGTGCAGGGCCTCGGTGTAGAAGCCGTCGGCGGCTTCCTTGAGCCCCTGCGACTCGGCAAGGAGCATGCGCGCGCTCAGCAGCAGGATCAGATGCTCGACGGAGCCGGAGCGATGGATCCACGGTTCGGCGGCGTCGAGATGTTCGGCGGCGTCGCGAAACAATCCGTCGCGGCGATCCACCTCCGCCAGCACCAGCCGGCAGCGCGCCGCCTCGGCGGAATATCCGGTCACCTGCTGCGCCAGCCGGCCAGCTTCGCGCCGCTTGTCGAAAAGCAGCGCCACATCGCCATCCACAAGGCCCTCGCCCCAGCCGACCCAGATCGGGTGATAGCCGCCCTCGCGCCTGCCCATCAGGAGCTGCGCCGATTGACGCGTCTGCACCCAGAACCGTTCATTCCACGCGGCCTCGGGCAGCAGGCCGCGCAGCACGAGCACCGTGCCCGCCCACATCGGACGCGCCCGCATGAAGAGGCGATGGGCGTGATCCAGGTCGCCGAGGCCCCGCAGATACCAGGCTCGATCGAGCATCAGCGACTGGTTCGGCGTGTACCCTAAGGGCGTCGTGCGCTTTCGAGGAGAATCGGATTCGATCGCGGGCTCTTGTTCCGCGGTTGCGAGGAGCGCGGCAACGATCCGCTCGCCGCGTGCGAACTCGCCGAGGACCTTACCGAGGTGATCGCGTCCGCCCAGACGCTGTTCGTATAGGTGGCGGGCGGCGGCGCGGTGGCCGGCGTTCACCGCGTGGTGAATCAATTCCTCGATGAGGTCGAGCGTCGACTTGTCGTCCGGGTGCCGCTGCCCCGGCTTGCCGGCCAGCGAAATCAGCCGGCGGGGCACGCGGGGCGCCTCCGGACGATCGCCGGCGGCGACCGCGTTGATGAACCTCGCCAGCACCGAGTAGGCATCCTCGCCCAACACCGTCCGATGTTGCTCGATCAACTGCCTGAATTCTTCGACGAACACGGCGCCGCGCCCCGTATCGGCACGGTCATGAGGGTCCGCGCTCACGAAGCCATACGACTTGAGGCTCCCTTCAATCTCAAACCATGCGACATCGGCCGCCGGATTGCCCAACCCGCGCGACACGGCCGCATGAAAGCCTTGCGGCGCGGTGAACAGCGAGTAGTAGAAGTCGCGGATGGCCGGGTGCGTGTTGTAGGTGCCGTCTCCCTCGGGGGACAACAGGTGCTGATCCACCAGCGAGTGGAGGGCTTGGTCAAACTCGGTGCGCTTGATGCGGTACAGGGCGCCCGCCAATTCAGGCGATTCATGGACCGCGAAGGTATGGAACAGCGTGTCGGCGTTGGCGCCGAATCGATAGAGACACAACCGCTGAAGCATCGCCAGCTCGACGGCCGGCAACTCGCAGGCAAAGGCGGAGAGCACGCGGATCAGGTTGGCCTCGACCACTTCCACAACCGGAACATCGGGCTGCTGGATGCGATTCCGCCGGTTCACTGACCCGATCGAATTGCCATCGACAAGATATGGCCGTGTCGAATCGTCGGCGGTGGCCGCGCTATGAACTTTCGGTGGCGGACGATTGGGATCGCCACCCCGGAACCGCGCGATGAAGCCGCCCAGATGATCCAGCGTCAAGGCGTGCGTGCCGAACTCATCGAGGAGAAGGTCCATGGCTTGATTGTGATTCGCGTCGCCGGTGCCAACCCCGCGCCGACGAAGCAGGTCGCGGGCCGACTCACGATCGAGATGGGCGATATCGACCGGCAGATGGGTGCCGCGGTCCCAGGGCGCCAGGTCAGCGGGCGGGAACCGCGTGGTGATGAGGACGCGGGCGTTGCCGACGCCGGCCGTCAGGCGCGTCAGCGTGCTGCGCAGCAGCACATCCTCGAGGGCGCCAAACTGGCGGCGCATGTCGGCCCGCGAAATCTGGACGCGCTCGAGGCCGTCGAGCACGAAGAGCACGGGCTGGTCGATCCTCGCCAGCAGCGCCGTCAATCGATACAACGCCCCGGCTCTGCTGCCGGTCCAGTTGTCCGCCCGTTGACCTTCGCTGTCGGATTCAACGCCGCATAAAAAGTCGTAGGCCTCGGCGAGGAATGCACCGGGGTCCTGGTCGACGTAGAACGACCAGACGAAGAGATACGCCGGGCGGTCGGACCTGCCCGGCAGCCGGCGGAGGAACTCGGCCGCCAAGGCCGTCTTGCCGGCACCGCCGATGCCGATGATCGATGCCGTGCGGACCGTCGACGAAGCATCCAGCAGAGCGGACTGCAACTGCTCGATCTCACGGCCGCGCCCGACGAAGGTGGCCGCCGTTGGCAGGGTGTGGACGATGCAGGAACGCATGACAAAAGCCTCGCCTACGGTATCTGGCAACGACCGCGGCGGCGCTTATCAACACGGCGACGCGGGGACAGGCAGGTGACGATCGTGCGCGGTGGCTCAGTTTAGCGAACCTGTGTTCACAAATATCCCGATCCGCCGACATAACAAGCAGGGCGCCGACTTACTCCATTCGAGTAAGAGCAAAACCCATTGGCTGGAACGACCTCCCATGAAATCACTTCTTCTCGCTCTGGCCGTGCTGGCTGCGGCTCTCGTTGCATCCCGGGTCGTGACTAGTGGGGCCGAGGAGGAAGGGAGTCCAGGCGTTAGCCGACATGTCCCGAGCACTGCCCCGTCGACTGATCTCGCGACTCCCGCCCCCGGCGTCACGACACTGAAGATTCAGACGCTGCTCGAACAGGCCGCCAACGAGCGTCTCGAACCCGTGCAAACCCTTCAGCATCCGTCGGGTCATGTCATTGCCTGGGGAAACGTCGGTGGTCCGTATGCTCCGGGCTTCCTGGCACGCATCACCCCGGATCTGCAAATCCAATCCGTCCGCGAGTGCCGTCCCATCAGCAACGTCACGATCCACCGGTTGCCGCTGCGGTCTCGAGATCGCTTCGTCATCGTGCTCGAGAGCGGTGGTGGGACCGGAACCGGTGAATCCACCTATCAGGTGCATGTCATCGACGCGGATGATCTGAAAGGCGACCTGTGGCACGCGACCGTTCGATCCGCTCAGGTGGTCGACCTTCATCCCCGAACCATCGTGGAGTCCAATCTCGTGCTGGACTTTTCAAATGACACCCCTCGGATCCTGTGGACGAGGCTCACCGCGAGGGGAGAGCCAGTAGATAATGAAAATCGCCAGAGGGCAGGTGATGCCTGGCACTTGCCGAATCTCGAGTTCCTGGAATCGAAGTGGGATGAAGCGTCAGGACGATTCGGGAATTCGCGAGCATCGAGCACGGCCATTATGGTCATTGATCGAACGCATTGATCGACGTCTCGATCTTCCACCTCATCGCGTACCAATCGAGCTTCTTAATCGCCGGTCAAGGCAGCGAAAAGACCCGCGCCGATGAGTAGGGTGACCGCGACCGTCAGGTGCTGGCCAGTTTGATCCGCCTGGAGCTTTTGGACCAAGCGAGCAAGCCCATCGACGTCCACGTCGCGGACTACAAAAAATACCTGGAAGTGAAGGGCACGAAGGCGAAGTCGACGGCAGCCTCAGTGGCGAAGAGGAGCCGGCGGACTTCATCGGAAAAATCCCGCTGCGTCGCTGACTACCTTGTCCATGGAACCACCCATGCACGAAATCCCCCCTGACTCCGAAACGAGTCGCACCATCGTCGTGCGGCTCTCCGTGGCGACGCACCTGACCTTGCGCGTGCGCTTGGCCAAGGAGGACACCTCGATCCAGAAATGGGTCGAGGCGCTGATCCAACGTGAGCTAGGGCTTGCTGAAATCGGCCGCGCGTTCCAAACCCAGGAGGGGAAACGAGCGTTGATCGAGGTGCCTTTCAAATCCGAATGGCTGATCGAGCACCCGGCGGACGGCAGCCTGCTGCTATTGGTTCCCGGCGGCCGGTTCTTGGCGGGCGGGCCAGGCTATGACGAAGGCGGCGATAAGCCGTTCCCTGTGGACCTGCCGGGCTTCTACCTTGGGATTCACCCTGTGACGAACGCGCAGTACCTGAAGTTTGTGGAAGCGACGGGTCACCGACCCCCGGCGAAGGGGCACTGGGGCACGCCGGTCTGGAAGGGTCGTCGTTTTCCGAAGGAGCAATCTGACCATCCTGTGGTTTTCGTGAGCTGGGACGATGCCCAGGCTTACTGCCAGTGGTCTGGTTTGCGGTTGCCTACGGAACTGGAGTGGGAGAAAGCTTCTGGTGGGACGGACGGTCGTGAGTACCCCTGGGGCAATAGTTGGGATGAAGGCAGGTGCCGCAACGACTGGAACAAGGGCAACGAAACCACCTGCGGGGTGTGGGGTTATGCTCAGGGTTGCAGTCCGTTCGGTCACTACCAGATGTCTGGGAACGTTTGGGAGTGGTGCGCGGACCGGTACGACAGGGGAGCCTACGACCGTTACCGGCGTGGCGATCTGTCGGCGCCCGAAGCTGGCTCGTCGCGTGTGCTGCGAGGCGGCTCGTGGGGCTGCGGCGTCGACCGCGGCGACTTCCGGTGCGTGGACCGTGGCTACGGCGCGCCGGACTCACGCTACGACGACAGCGGCTTTCGCGTCGCCAGGACTCTCACGCCTTGACCCTTTTCTTCTTTCCCCATTGCCCCCCTCCTTCTTCATACTGGACGCGTGACGGGTTGATCGGTGATTTCGCAGGGCGCGCAGAAGCTTTCCGTGTTCAAGCTGCCTTAAACCGACTGCAGAGGCGGATATTCAAGCCCAAGGCGCGCAGTGACACCGCGTAGCTCACGGCTTTCATCCCGCGCACGCGGAGATGCTTCAGTCGCATTTGGAATTTAAGACGCGACATGGTCGCTTCCATTCCTGCCCGCCACCTGCCGAAGCACTTTCGCCACACGACGATCGGCTCTGGCTTGTATCGCTTCGTCGGTTTTGACTTGGTCAAGAGTAGCCGACCTCATGGGACGTCAGCGTCCCCGGTTTGGCCAGAGAAAGCGGCCAGAGGACGGCGGCCCGGCATACCGTCCCCCAGTCGCCGGTGAGGTTCCTGTTTTCGACGGTGTAGCGGACGTCGGGCATGGCTACTAACACTCCTTAACAACTCTCTTATTCCTACGGAATATTATAACCACCGAAGGAGAAACTGGAGAGGGTGTCTTTATGTGTTGCCGGCACAAGATGCCCGAAGCGGGCACTTTGCGTGCCAACAACACCCACTGAAGCAGGTTTATGTCTTCCTCCCCGAGCGGGAAGTTGTAATGCCGGTTCCCCGAGCACAGAAATGCACTGCCGCTTCCCCGAGCGCAGGGTTGCACCGCCGGGCCCCGGAGCACAAACGGCCCGGCGGTGCGAGGGGAGTACTACCGACGACCGGAGCAACGCTTGGTCCTCCTGGCCTCGGCCGTCTTCACCGCGGCCGCCTTCTCCGGCTTCCCCTTTTTGAAGGCCTTTTCGGCCGCCGACTTGGCCTCCGGGCTGGGCTTGTTCGCGTCGAATTCTATTGGCGACAATAGAATTGGCCCACAGCCCTCAGTGCACGTCGGGGCGCAGCAACCCATCAGGATCAGGGGCTATAGTGGACGCTCTCTGAATCGACGCAGGAGGCGACAATCAACGACAAGCGAGACCGCTGAAAGGAACTGATATGGACCGGCCATCCGTGCTTTCACGACGCTCGTTCCTCCGCACCGCAGTTGCCGCCGCCACGATCACCACGATCACCGCCGCGTCGAGAGCGCTTGCCGCGGACAACGCAGAGGTCACGTGGCGTGACGTTAAGGAAGCCGGTGTTGAAGGCAAAGGCTGGACCGATACGAAGCGGTTCTTTGACCGACTGCCTGCCAAGGCTGAGGGCAGCGTGCCCAAGGCGGTGTGGGACCTGAGCAGGCACTCCGCCGGCATGAGCGTTGACTTTGAGACCAACGCGACCGCTATCAGCGCCCGGTGGTCGCTGCTGTCGGCGAACCTTTCGATGCCGCACATGCCGGCCACCGGCGTCAGCGGGCTCGATCTTTACGCCCAGGATGAAAGGAAGGTCTGGCGATGGGTCGCGGTGGGCATCCCGCGTGCCCAGTCGAATGATTCCAGTCTCATCGCCGGCCTCAAGCCCGGCCGCCGGCGGTACCGCATCTACCTGCCCCTCTACAACGGCACGGAGTCGCTGGAGATCGGCGTGGACAAGGCTGCTGAATTCAAGATGCTCTCGCCGGCCAAGGAGAAGCCGCTCGTGTTTTACGGCACATCGATCACGCACGGCGCATGCGCCTCGCGTCCGGGCATGCCGCACCCGGCGATCCTGGGCCGCTGGCTTCACAAGCCGATCATCAATCTCGGCTGCTCGGGCAACGGGAGAATGGAAAAGGAAGTGGCGGAGCTTCTCGCCGAGCTCGACCCATGTGCCTACGTCATCGACTGCCTGCCCAACATGGACGCGAAGCTGGTGACCGAACGCACCGAGCCGCTGGTGCAGATCCTTCGCAAGGCCCGGCCGGCGACGCCCATCGTGCTCGTGGAAGATCGAACCAACACCAACGCGATCTGGCTGCCGGCGCGTCAGCGGCACCACGAGGCGTCACGGGCGGCCTTCCGCAAGGCATTCGACAAGCTCACCGCCGACGGCGTGAAACACCTTCACCACATCGAAGGCGCGGAACTCCTCGGCGACGACGGTGAGGCGGCCACCGATGGTTCGCACCCCTCGGACCTGGGCTTCATGCGGCAGGCTCAACTGATGCACAAGACGCTTGAGCCGCTGCTCAAGGGATGACGCCAGCGATTGGCACAAGGCCGTGCGCTCGGCCGCAAGTGAAGTACACCCCCGCCGCGGTCCGCGCCGGCGGAGTCATCGCTCAGCAGCTCCGCCACCGTGCGACGTCTCACGCGCCACTTCACGATGGATCATCGGCCACGCATCTGGAGGGTGCGGTCCTCGATCGTCCACCGTGGAGGGCCAGAAATCGGATACAAGGCTGAGACTGGTCCGCTCACTTCGGCCGCGCCGCGATGTGACGGGTTACTTGGCTTTCTCGTACGCCCTCTGCACCATGGCCTTGATGTGGAGCACGCCCGGCGTCCAGTAGTAATCGCCGCGCCGCTTTTCGGCCTTCTCGAGGGTCATATACGCGACTTCGCGCATCTTCTGTGCCTTAGCGATCTCCCCCGCGCGCTCCAGCAGGTTGGCTTGCCGCTCCATCCACCAGCCGGCCAGGTGCAGGGCGTGGGGCGTTTCTTTGATCTGGAGGGCGGCCTGGATGTTCACGCCGGCGGCGGCGTGTTCGCCGCGCAGCATATCGAACCGGGCGATCGTCAAGCGGACTTCCAAGTCGCGGGGGGCTGCTTTGATCGCCATGTCGTGCAGTTCCTGGGCCTTGGTCTTCTGGCCGTCCTGGAACGCGAGGATGGCGAGGTTGGCGTAGCAGACGCCGCGGTGGCCGGGCCACATCTTCATCGCCTTGGTGAGTGCCGTCCGGGCGGTCATTGCTTCGGCGTCGAGGGGCCCGCGCTCCGCGGGCAGGCGGTCGACGTTGCGCAGCCACTGTTGCACGATCCCTCGCCCCAAAGCCACGTTCATCTCCGGGTCGTTCTCGAACTCGTCCTTGAACGCCGGCAAGGAGACCGCGCGGGGGTCGCCGATCGTGCGCGCCATGGCGGCCCACCCGTCCTTGTCGTTTGGACTGTCCTGCATGAGCTTCTGGGCCCAGCTGACGGCCTCGATATTTTGGAGGTTTTCCATGTGGATGTCGACGGCCAGCAGCATCGCCCGCCGCTTGCCCGCGGGGTCCTGGAGCGCCGCCACCATCGATTCCTGGGCCCGCCCCGCATCGTCATGAGCCTGGTACATGCAGTATTGGTAGGCGCTCGCCAGGCCGTCCTCCGGCTCCTCGGCCAGCGCCCGCTTGCACTCGATCATCGCGGCGCCGTAGCGCTTCTGCAGGTAGTAATAGGCGATGAGCGCCCGCCGATCGCCCGGCGACAATTTGGCGTCGGCCTGGTTCGTGGCGATCTGCGGGAACTCCCAGAGCACGCGGTGGATCGGGACCGCGACATAAATCTCCTTGGTGCCATCGGCCAAGGGGACAGGGAGCGTGCCTTTTTGCACGTTGGCCCCGATGACCGTGCCGAGTCGAGGGCTATACAAAGGGCCGCCGCTGTTGCCGTGATCGATGGGGGAGCTGTGATAGACGCTTAGAGGGCGTCCATGGCCATCGGGCGCGACCATGTAGACCAAGCCGTGCGTTACGCTCACCCGGCGGTCGCCTCGCTGGTCGGGGAGTGGCCAGCCTCCCGAGGTGACCGCATCGTTGTCCCGCACATCGGTGATGTCCGCCATCGGCGTCACGGGCCACTTCTTCTTTGCGTCGCCGCGAATCTTCAACAGCGCCAGATCGAACTGCGAGGAAATGGCCACCACGTCCGCATCGACCGGGGCCTGCTTCACCCGTTCATCCCAGGTGAGCCGCACCGCGTCGTACGCCACCCGCGCCCCGTCCGGCTTGATTGTGGTCTCGACCACGTGCCGGTTCGTCACCACGTAGCCGTCGCTGTGGATGATGAAGCCGCTGCCGCTGCTGTTTTCGATCGATAATGTGGCGTCGTCTTTGAAATCCTTCCGCCACTTTACCCACACCAGCGGCGTCGTCGGCAGCAATAGCGACTCCGCCTCCGCCGGCGTCTTTGGCTTCGCCGGCTCCGGCGGGGCGTCGATCGAAATCAGCTTCACCGGCGCCACGAATGTCTTCAGTGCCGCCTCGCAGGCCTTGCTGATCTCCTCCCATTCCTTCGGCGGGCCGCCATAATGCACGACCAGGTAGCTGTCCTCCTGCACCGCCACCAGCACCCGTCCCTGCCACGCCCCGCCCTTGTCCCGCCTCCCCTGCGACGGCATCGATACCGCCTTGAGCGCGCCCAGCGTGCCGGCCGCCTTCGCCTTCTGATTCACCGTCAGGCCAGGTTCCTTGAGGGTGAGCAGGTGCCGGATCAGTACGGTCAGGTCGGCCGCCTCCAACTGCTCGTCGGTGGGGATCGGGAAGGCGTAGACCCAGATGCCGCGTTTGAAGTCGTCGGCCTCTTCACCTTTGTCCGGCGAAAAGACGTGCAGCGGGATGCCGCGGCCATGGACAAAGGCGTGCCGCTGATACCCGGCCGGCGGCTCAAACTTGTAGGCCCCGCCGGGATGCACAAAGGTCTCGGCGGCTTGCACGCTCAAACACTGCGACAGCGCCAGGGCGATCACCAGCGACGCCGAGGCGGGAAGACGAAGTACCGATTTCATGGCGTGATCCTCCATCGAACGTGACCTGACCCAAGCCGCACGCCAAGGCACGGACACACCTGCTACGGACGGATTCCCGGCGTCTGACATGAATCGAAATCTGCGCGAAAAAAAGTCGGAACAAACAATATAGCGGCTCCCAGGCAGCAAAGAACTGCATACACGGGCCAGTCATGGCAATGATGGCCCGGGTGTCTTCTCTATCGCGAACCGGAGTCTTCCCATGCCGATCCGCTTGCTGCTGGCCGTCAGCGTACTGCTCTCCTCGACCGCCTTGGCCGAGGAGAAGGAGGAATCGGTTGTCACGGACAAGGTTTACTTCGTTTCGCTTGTGCCGGGGGAGACTGCCGCGATCCGATTGTGCTGGCAAGGGCTTTGGCTTAGAGCCGTGAACGCACCTCCATGAGAATCCGTCCGAGCCAGTTAAGACCGTCCTTCGTTTTGCCGCTGCCCCAGTAGGCGTCGTTGGCAGAGTCTTCGACCAACTGCGCGGTCCCGGTGTCCCGCAGCCGTTGCGCCAGTTCGGGATTTTGCAGAAATTTGGCCGCGACAGCGGTCCGCATGACTTCCAGCTTTACTTCCTGCCAGTCCGGTCGCATTGCGGCCGCATTGCGTCGGAACCACGACTGCGCCGACCGCTTCTTCGGGAGCGATGGATCGGCGCCAAGACGTTTGGCATGGCCCGGCGAGGCGGCCGCGCGGATCTGGTCACGATACTCGGGGTGGTCCGACTTTTGTGCCAGGTAATAATGCTCGACCGTTGGCCATGTCTCGCCATCGATGAGCACAGGCGCCGGATAAAAGTTGGAAAGAAACCGGTAACACTCGCGATCCCGCCTGAAAAACAGGATCTGATTGTCGGCTGGGATGTTTGGCTGTTGAACTTCCATCGAACTCTCTCTCGCTTGTGTTTGGGACGATCGCGGTCAATTCGCGGTCTACTCTCTGAGCGTCAAAACCGGGTGGCGAGGGGCAGTCGGCTTTTCTCCTTTTTAGCGTCGCGGTCTTCTTGGGAAATCTGTCGGGGATTTCTCAATAGGGTGCCCCTCCGCGAGGAGCCGTGCCGCTTATAGAGGTAGTTCACCCAGAGGGTCCCCACAAAGAGAGGAATTTCAATGAAACCGAACTGCCCAGCCCGCGAGTTTTTTATCATGGTGGCGTTGTTCTTCGCCATTAAGTTCGCACTGCCGCCGATGGAGAAGTGGCTCAACGCACTTGCCGGGCGCGACGCTGTTGTCGTGCCTGATGCGGAGCAGGACTCTGGCCTCGAGTTCCTCGATCCAGACGGCAATGACGGGTTGCGGCCGTTCCACGAAAAGTATCGAATCCCTTCGATTGACCGCCCGTGAACATTGGGCGTCACGATCGCTTCTCAATTCCCGTGGTAATGCGGCGAGTTGGAATGTAACATAACTGGTGTTGCCGCGGCGAGGACACCATCGAACATCCGTCTCCCACCATTGTGCTGCAAGGCCTGCTTGAGCGGTTTGCCGCAGGCGATCCCGCGGCAAAGGAAACGCTCATCGTGCAGGCGCTGGATCGGCTATCGATGATCGCCCGAAAGCTGCTGCGCGGCTTTGGCGGAGAGGCCCGCGTGGAGATGTGGACGGTGGATGTGTTCAACGAGGCCTACCCCCGCATCTCGAAGGCGATTGATGAGATCAGACCCGTATCTGTCCCTCAATTCCTCGGGCTCGCCCGTCTGCAGATGCAACGGACTCTGCTCGACAGAGTTCGTGCGATCAACGGACGAGACGGTAAGCGGCCCCGCACCGTGCCGTTCTCGGTAAAGCAACCCAACGAGGGCGCGTTTGAACGTAAAGCGAGCGCCGGCGATGATCACGCCACGCTCGTGATCGACCTGGTTGAGGCTGTGGGCAAATTGGCGGAGACTGAGGCCAATACGGTTTGGCTCAAACTATCGGGTTACACTCATAAAGAGATCGCGGAGCAACTCGACGTTCATAAAGACACCATTGATCGCTATTGGAATAAGGCCTGTGTCAAGCTGGCACGACAGCTGGCGCCGTTCATCGATCGGCTTTCCGACGCCCCACCTGCACCCACACCGACAGCGGGCTGATGCTCAACAGATCACATCTTCGCGGATTCATTCCCGGCTATCCTCTTCAAATCTCTACGATTTCTTTGATCGCCATTCATCTGGCGTCTTCCGGCACCTGCCTCCAGTTGTTTTTTGAGGCTATATGCCCCTCTTCGCCCCTTTGTGCCGCTCCATAAGCAGGCGGCGGTGCGGCGTAGTCCCGCACGGAAACATCGAGAGCCGCCGATCGCTTGCTTTCCCCCTTATGGAGGTTTAGTCATGAGTTCTCTCATTCGTGCCACGGTGTTCGTTGCCCTGTTCGGCGTTGCCTGGACCTCGTCGCATGCGGCCGATGCCAAGATTGAATGGATCCGTAACGTTTATGGCGGCGTCGAGAAAAGTATGAAGGAAGAGAAGCCCCTCGTCGTGCTGTTCATGGCGGCTGGGACCGAGTTTTGTCGCAAGCTGGATCGCGACGTGCTCGATCAGCCCGAGATGCACGCGCTGGCCGGGCGGGCGATTTTCGTCTGGGCCGAGAATACCGATGAAGACCAGCATGGGAATTATGCCCAGCTCAAAAAGGACCTGAAGATCGAGCGATTTCCTGTCCTCGTGGTGCTGAAGACAGCGCCTGATGAAATGGAGGAGATTGGCCGCGTGGTCGGTTACTTCCCCGCGGAGCAGTATGTCGCGCACGTCAAGACCATGCTGGGGCTCTGGGAGCAGAAGCATCCGGGGCTCCTGGTCGCGGTGCCTGCCCAGGAGGCGGCTCTTCCCGAAGGCTGGATGACGTACCTCTCGCGAGCGGCTGACTTCCAGGTGGCGATGCCTCAGAAACCCAAGACCCTCGAAGCTGACGATCACGTGAAACAGTTTGCTTTTGCCTCGCAGACGAGCGACGGCGCAGTTCATGCCAGCGTGCATGCCGGCGACTTCCTGAAATCGCTGCTGGAGCAACACAGTGCGGATCAACTCCTTCGCATGCAGGCCCAGTGGTTCGCCACGGCCAGAGATGGCGTTGTCCAGGGCGCCGAGGCCGCTCCGTGGGGCGGCTACCCGGGCCTTCGCTTCCGCATCCAGCCCAATGGAAAGGATGATCCCCACGTGGTGCAATGCGTGCTCGTCGGGCGGCGAATGTACACGCTCGCGGTGCGTGGGCCGAAGGTCAGCTTCACCCAGGATGAGGTCACCCTATTCCTCAAGTCGTTCGAGGTTCCGTCACTGACGAAGGCTACGCAGCCTGTGGCATCGAAAAAATGATCAGTCGTTGTTCGGGAGATAGCGGCATCTCGCGGCGTTCGTGAGACGACGCGAGATGTCGCGACTCCTGGACAACCTCGGACATCACCTTTGGGCCGGTTTCGCCACCACAATTGCCGCATGGACTCTTGAAGGATCGTCTGAGTCGCACTTGGAGTAATACGATGGAACGGGACGAACAAATCGCTGACCTTTATGGACGGTGGAAGGATGCATCCGCGAAAGGCGCGCCGCCTTCGCCGCAGGAGCTATGCAAGGATCATCCGGAGCTGCTTGGAGAGTTCATTGAGACGTTGCCTCGTTTGGTCGCCTTCGACGCCCTGTTCCGCAACGACCTGAGCCCGCCCGCGACACCAGCCAAACCGGATACCCCTGGCATGCAAAGCGATATCTACCGGTCGCTCACCTATCACAAGGAAGGCGGCCTCGGCGTCGTCTTCGTCGGTGAGGATCCGGAGCTCCGGCGAAAGGTGGCCGTCAAGTGCATGAAGGCCAAGCTCCAATTCGACCGGGCCGCGGTTGATCGCTTTCTCGACGAGGCCGAGATCACCGCCCGGCTCGACCACCCCGGCGTGGTGCCCATCTACCGGCTGGCCCGTGACGGCGAGGGCCGACCCTATTACGCCATGCGCTTCGTGCAGGGAGAAACCTACGGGGAGCGCATTCGGCGCTTTCACCAGAGCGCTTCTCACTCGTCGGAACACCACCTGGAATTTCGCCGGCTTCTCAGCAGTCTGATCACCGTCTGCGAAACCGTGGCCTACGCCCATTCCCGCGGCGTCGTTCACCGGGACCTGAAGCCGGAGAACATTATCCTGGGTCCATTCGGCGAAACGCTTGTCCTCGATTGGGGGCTGGCTAAGTCGGTACACGCCCACGAACCCACCACAGTGGGTGGGGAAGCTCCGGCGACCCAGGTTAACCCAGCAGCGAATCGATCGATCGAGGGGCAGACGAAGGGTTCGCCGGCTTTCATGAGTCCGGAACAGGCTCGCGGCGAATGGGGCCGTGTCGGGCCCGCCAGCGACATCTTCAGCCTCGGCGCGACGCTCTACATGCTCCTAACCGGCCGGCCTCCGTTTCAAGGCGGATCGGTGATGGCGACCGTCGAGCTGGCGAAGCTGGGAACCTTCGTGGCGCCGCGGCAGATCAACGCGCAAGTACCTAAACCGCTCGAAGCCATCTGCAACAAGGCCCTGTCATTGGAACCCGCTGATCGGTATAACGACGCCCGTGACATGGCGAACGACGTGAACCGCTGGCTGGCGGACGAGCCGGTCAGCGCCTACCGCGAACCGCTCTCGGTACGGACGAAGCGCTGGCTCAAGCGGCACCGCTCCGTGGTGGCCGCGGGGGTGACGGCGCTGGTGCTCATCGCGGCCGGAGCCACCGCGCTGGCGGTTCAAGCGAATCACCAGAATGCCCAGTTGCGCGTCGCTTACGAGAAAGAGGCCGCCGCCCGCGCAGATGCCGAACGCTTCCTGATGCTCGCGACGCGCCAGGTCGCACAGGTGATGGATGCATCCAACTCTCTGGAGTTGCAGATTTATCATAGCCACCCGGTGTATCGTGCCGTTGCCACCCAGTTGTTGGGGCAAATGGAGGAGCTCATCCGTGAGGCGCCATCGACCGACATCGCCGCAATGCTACAGGCTCAACTGGAGATTGCCCGGCTCTACTTCCTGTCGATCAGCGAGCCGAACGGGTTTTCAGAAGGGCTTCGACAACAGTTATTTGCGGCGCGGAAACTTCTTGAACAAGCCGCCCCGTCGGACGAATGGGCAGGTGTGAACCTGGCTAAGACATACGCCGCCGAGGCGATACGGCTCGACATGATTGGCCAGCCTTTAGAGGCGGCTGCGGCGGCCTATACGGCATTCGATCTGTTTGAACGGTACGCAAACGTCAAAACGGAGTTCGGCCGACACAGTATCGACTGCGCGGCCGGCGCCGCGGCGATGATAGGTGCCAACGCCCCCGACAATACCTTAGCCATCAATAAAGCCCAGCGCTGCGTGGAGGCGGCTATTCAACTGCTGCGCGATAGTTTTCCGCACGATCCCCTCGGCAAAGTTGGTCGGCTTTCCTACTGGTACCACCAATCGAACTTACTAACACTCATCGCCAGGCTGGAGTCGCGCATCGGATCGCGCGAGGCCGGTATCGCCGCCGCGCAGGAAGCGATTGCTTCGGTTGAAGCATGGCCCCCGCAGTGGCGATCACATCCACTGTTCCTGAAGGTCCGCTCGCAAGGCACCAGCACGCTGATCCAGTCGCAGCTACCACAAAAAATGTCGCTCGCCCTTTGGGATTTGATCAGGAGCGTGGGCGACGATGCGGTCGCATACCTGCAGGCAATCGCTTTTCCCCCGCCGGAACTCGACCGGAGGTACGTCATTATGATGGAGCTAGGTCTCGCCCTAGCCGCCGCAGATCTCCTCGTTGCCGAAAAGAACCTTCTTGACCTTGCGGTTAGGCAACGGATTGCCGCGAGAGCTCTACAGGCAATTGCCACCGTTGAAGCATTGGAGGAGCTTGTGCCAGAGGAGCATCGCGAGCCTCAAATTCGAAAACGCATTACGCCCATACGTGAAGTGCTCAACAACACGCCTGGCAGCAAATAATCTGGGCGAGTGAACTGGTTCGGAGCTGCAGCATCCATTCAGCGGACGTCTTGCAGGCAACGAGGCTGAACGTGAGGGCGCGGCGTGGGCGCTGGCCGCGTTTGGTGCGGAGGCAGCGGAGGCTGTGCCCGCATTGGCGCAGGAGGTCAGTATCCGGCGCTCATCGGCGGCGATAATCGCGCCGGGCAATATGGGTCCGGCGGCGGCGGCGGTCCCGCGCTGGCGTCGACTTAAGGTGACGCAGCTGCACACCACGTGGCAATTTTCCTGCCCCCGTCCCGTCGCTTGATCCGCTTCTAAGGTTAGGACACCTAATTCCGAAACGATTGCTCGTGGAGATCAAGCATGACTATCTGGTTCTATTCAAAAAGCCCCGATCACGCTTGGCTCTCGAACTTTTCCGATCACGGGTTCACGATTGAAGGTGTCCGCTGGCCCAGCGTCGAGCATTTCTACCAGGCTTCGAAGTACGCTGGGACGGACGTCGCCGAGCGGGTCCGCAAGGCGGAGTCGGCGCTGAAGGCCCGCAAGATAGGGCAGGATCGTTCGCTTGAACCCCGGGCGGACTGGAGCGAAGTGAAGGCAGATCTGATGCGACTGGCAATCCGCGCGAAGTTTGAGCAGAACAGACGGCTGCGCGAATCGCTGCTGGCGACGGGCGATGAGGAACTAATCCACGAATCCGGCAGCGATCCGTTTTGGGGCCGTAGCCGTGACGGGATTGGAGAAAACCGTCTCGGTGAAATCCTGATGAGCGTCCGGGAGGAACTTCGGAGTTCGGCTTAATTGATTGACATCGGTCTTTGGTATCGATTTCGAACGGCCATTCTGCAAGCCGCGTGCCAGGAAGGCCCGCCAGCGTTTAGGTGTGGTTCCCGCCGGTCCTGTCGGATCTTAATGAGGTCGAGCCCTACAAAGCATAGGGAACACAAGCTAGCGATCTGTCCGATCATTCCGCAAGCAAACGCTGTCCGGTCGCGGCATATAACAGGCATGGAATTAGAGAGAGCCGTACCCGACCCAGAGAAAAAACCATGCCCGACGACCTCAAGAAAACCGGCAAGCAAGATGACATCCGCATCACCCTCAGCCAAGAGCACGAAGTCAACTACTGGTCAAAAGAGCTTCAGGTCACCCCCGAACGACTCCGCGAGCTCGTCGGAGAAGTCGGCTCCATGGTGAACGATGTAAAGGGGAAGGTGAGTCGCTCGGCTTGCTGACGAACCCCACGGCTCCCACTTGGAAATACATTGCCTCGGGAGCGACGGTGTACACGATGACGCGGCATGACGGGCGAAGTGCCGAAACCGACGTGATGAACTGAAGCCCACTTCCTCGCGAGGGTGGCTACGGCGTAACCGTTCGGCAATCGACATCTGTTACGGAGTCGGTGATGTCGTCATGCTGTTGAGATGAAAATCAATCGACATCGCAGGACGGATCGTCAGTGGCGGCGGCTCTTTGAGGTGCATCGCCAGAGCGGGCTGAGTGTGGCGGCGTTCTGCGGGCAACACGGGCTGGCGGCGTCGACGTTTTTTGCCAGGCGTGCGAGTCTGCTCCGCAGGCACGGTGTGCGTGAGGGAGAATCGGCGGCCGCCTCATGCGGGGCGAAGGCTCCGCCGCGGTTCGTTGAGGTGAAGGTGGATGGTGGCGCGGTGGCGGCGGATTTGTCTGCGCAGGTCGGTGGCGGCGACGAGGGTGCGTCGCCTTCACTTTCAGCCTCTTTCTCACCTTCACCTTCATTCTCACCTTCACCTTCATTCTCACCTTCACCTTCTTTCTCATCCTCGTCTTCGTCCACTGCTGCGCCAGTCAGCGCGACGGCCCCCGCTGATGCTGATGTCGATGCGATCGAACTGCTCTTGGGCGGTGACGTGGTGGTCCAGGTACGTGCGGGTTTCAACGCCTCACTGCTGCGGCAGGTGGTGGCATCGCTCAGGGGGCTGCGATGAACACGAACAATCCCACGAACACGACTGCTCGCGCCAGCGCCGTGAGCAACGCCACGAGCGCCGCCGATCACAGCATGACACCCATGACACCCAGGACACCTGCGCCACCCATGACGGCCAGTGTTCTGGGCCTGCCGAGCCTGCGCACGCTCGACGCCTGGCATGATGTGCGCATCTGGCTGTGCACCGGGGCCACCGACATGCGGCGCGGCTTCGACCGGCTGGCGGCGATGGCGCAGGAGATGACCGGGGAGGACCCGCTGAGCGGCCACCTGTTCCTCTTCCGCAACCGCAGCGGCGACCGGCTCAAGATCCTTCACTGGGATCGCGACGGCTACCTGCTGATCTACAAGCGGCTGGAACAGGGCGGGTTCAAGCTGCCTGCGGCGCCAGCGGGAGAATCCTCGCTGCAGATTCGGCCCAGCGAACTGGCGATGCTGCTCGACGGGATCGACCTGTCGAGCATCAAACGCGGCAGGCGGTATCAGCGGCCGGTGAAGTAGCCGCGGGTTTTACCACGAAGGCACGAAGTCACGAAGAAGACAAAGAAGAACTTTACGCTGTACTCCAGTCATGCTTCACCCCTTCGTGTCTTCGTGCCTTCGTGGTCAAAACGAAATCAACAGGTGACACATGATCTGGAAGTTTGCAAGGCTGCACCTTCCAAAACCACGGAATCCCTGTGGATAACCGCTGAATATTTGACAAGGCCTGTGCGGGCGCTAAGTTGGCCCTCGCATGGATGCGAAGCAGCTCAACAACCTGCCTGACGATGTGGCGACGCTCAAGCTCATGCTCGCGCAACGTGACGAAGTGCTCGCAGATCGCGACGCAGCGCTCGCTCGGCATCAATCGTTGATCGCAACTCGCGACGCAGCCCTCGCGCATAGTGACGCCATCATCTGATCATGCGAGTGCGTCCACAGGATTTGACGATATCCCTGATCCGGGGCGTGAAGTTCGTTGACGGAAACAAGATCAAGGCCGCCTGATCATGCGAGTCCGTCCATAGGATTTGACGATATCCCCGTCGCAAGCCCGGCCGGGGCCTCCTGCATCACAGCGATCGTGGCGTGCGGTATGCCAGCGATCACTATCAGCAGTTGCTGGCGTCGCAAGGCATGACCATCAGCATGAGCGGCAAGGGCGACTGCTAGGACAACGCGTGTGTTGAGGCCTTCTGGGCCACGCTCAAGAACGAGCTGGTGCATCACGAGCATTACGCCACGCATGAAGAGGCGAGAGCATCGATCTTTGAGTACATCGAGGTGTTCTACAATCGCAAACGTCTGCACAGTTCGATAGGCTACTTGAGCCCCGAAGCGTTCGAGGCCAGCCTCAACTAATCCACTTCGCCGCGCCCACCGGGAGTGGGGAAGTCCAGAGGCCTAATACACCGATTAAACCGTTACGAACAATTCCAGATCCGTGTTGCTGTAGTCGGTATCGAAACGAAGACCGCCGCCCAGGTCGAAGCCGAGCACATTGTCAAATACGCCCATCCGGCTGGCGAAAGTCATGATCTGGAATCGCTGGGTGAGGGCGGGGATGAAGCCGTTGAACAGCGATACGGCAATGATTCCGGCAAGCGTCGCGCTGCCGCTGACGGCGAGGCGGTCGAACTCGGTGCCGGCGACAAGCCCGCCAATCTGAATTTCGACGCTGCCGGTGGCGGTCTGCAGGTAATTGCCCGTAATCGATAGCACGCCGACGCCGATGCCGCCTGGCCGGATGATGCCCGCGTTGGTGAATGTCATTCCCGGCACGCTGAGCGTACCTGTGCCGGCGATCACGCCGCCGGGTTCGTTGGTGAGGGTGACGCCGCTGAAGAATGCCGTGGCGTTTGCAACGAACACGCCGCTGTTGACGTGAACAGCGCCCGTGCGGCCGATGCCGGTCCCTTTGTTCACGGTAATGGTGCCGGCGTTATTCACCTCGGCGGTGATGGTTCGCCCGCCGACGCCGGCGTTGCTGTTAATCACGCCAGTCGCGGCATTCGTGAGAGTGCCGCTTGTCACCGCCAGAGTGGTGTTGGCCTCGCCGGCGTTGCTGCTATCCAGCACAATCGTGCCGGCATTGGTGAACCCGCTGGCCGCCGTCAGCGTGGCGATGCGGTCGGATGTGCCGCCACCGGGGTTGAAACTCTGGATGACAACCGTCTGGCCCGCCGCAATGTCCCCACTAAGCGAACTTGTCTCGCGGACGGTGAAACTCCCCGCACCGGTTGATCCCAGCCCGAAGTTCAGTGCCGAGTTCGTCAGCAGGACCGGGGTCCCGCTGGCGGCGCCGCCGTTGAAATCGAATGTCCCGCTCGACACGTTGACGCTGCCCGGGTTGTTCAGCGTCCCCCCGTTGAGGCCCACGGTCGCGCTCATGACATTGATCGCGCCGTTGTTGGTCAAAGTGCCGGCGTTCTGGTGGAAGGTTTGGTTCAAGCCAGTGATCGTGAGGGCCTGGCCCGGGGCGATGGTGAAGATGCTGTCGTTGGAGTACACGCCATCCATCCGCGCAAACGTCGTGCTCCGGTTGATGTTGACGGTGCCGAGGTTGGTCAGGCTGCCGGCAAGGACCCGCCCGCCGACGCCGGCGTTGCTGTTAATCACGCCAGTCGCGGCATTCGTGAGAGTGCCGCTTGTCACCGCCAGGGTGGTGTTGGCCTCGCCGGCGTTGCTGCTATCCAGCACAATCGTGCCGGCATTGGTGAACCCGCTGGCCGCCGTCAGCGTGGCGACGCGGTCGGATGTGCCGCCACCGGGGTTGAAACTCTGGATGACTGCAACGCCATTCTGAACAAACGGGCTGAGAATGGCGGAGTTGCCGCGGAAGAGCATGTCCGCGTCATTGGTCAGTATACCTTCGCCGGCCCAGGTGGAATTCTCCATAAATAGCCTGCCGGCGGCGAGCGTCGACGAACCGCTCGCTGTAACCGTCCGGCCGACGGCGGAAAGAGTCGCGTTCGGAGAATCCAGTGTAAGACTGCCCAGCGTTGGGTTGATGTCCAGCGTGACGGTGTAGTTGGCCCCGACCGCGCCGATCAAAACGTCATCCGTGGGCAGTGGGACGACGCCGCCGCTCCAGTTGTTCGGATTGCTCCAGACGCCGCTGGCCGGATTGATCCACCGCGTCGTGGTCGCGATGATCGTAAACTCACTGATTACATCGCTCGAACCCAGTGGATTGCCTGCCCGATCCGTTACGTTTTCAGCCGCGATCACTAGTCGATAGGTTCCCACCGGCAGCTCGTCGAACGTCAACTGGACCATTCGATCATTGAGGCGCAGGCCAAGATCGGAGAGGACGACCGGATTGCCCGCGCCGTCGGCCAGGTGAAAATTCGTCTCGTTGACGTTGATCGGTTCCAGAGCCTCGGAGAAGTAAACCCGTATCGACCGGGGGCTGGTGCCGCGCAATGCTCCGTCGGCCGGGTCCATGTGATTAATGATGGGCGCGGTGGTGTCGGGGATCACATCCAGTGTGAGAATATTGGAGAGCGTGACATTGCCGCCTGTGTCGGTGGCGCGGACCTGCAATGTCGTCGTTGCGGTACCTGCGCCCACGCGCGGAGCGATGCCAGTGAAGTCGAACGGGAACGACACATCGTTGGCAACGGCTTCGCCGTCCTGCAGCAACTCCACATTGCGAACCTGCACGTCGTCGCCAACTGCTGCGACAATTGAAATGAGGCTGCCTGCCTGGACCTGGAGCCCATCCGTCGCTGGATCGGCGTCAGCCGCCGAGGTGCCCAACGTCACCGTAGGCGCCTGGCCTGCATTGTCGAATGGTAGGTAGTTGACGACCTGGATGCCGCTAGCGCCGTCAGCCACATAAGCGACACCCGAGGCCAGCGTGACCGAACGCGGCGCGGCCGGCAGGCCGATGCGCACAATGAAGTCATTGGTGTTGGCGGGATCTGACACGTCCATCACATCGAACACATTGGGGCTGCCGACCAGCAGGCCCAAGCCAGATCCGTTGGCGACAATGGCCGTCGCGGGAGCAACCAGTGGACTGGCGACATCGGAAGCGCTGATGAGCGTCAGGTTATCAGAGTCGGCAACGTTGGCAGTGGCAAAACCGCCCCGGTCATTATTCGAGGCAGCCACGTAGGCGATATTGTTGCCCACGAACAGTTGCCCGGCTCCGTGCGGCATCGTCAGTCCGCCGCGGGCAACCATTTGCACACCGGAAATATCCACAGCTTGCAGGCGGTTGGACGTGTCTATGGTGTAAAGCATCAAGCCTTCCCGAGCCAGCCCGGTGATCGCGCCGCCGGAGGAATTAATCAGTTGCAACCGCTTCCCGGTTAACATGTCGATGGCCGAAATCGCGTTGCCGGTCGCCAGGTAGGCGATGCCGCCCACGACTTCAACCTGGTTTGCAGGCAGGACGTTGGAGTCGGTATAAGTGAGAAGCACTCTGGGCAGCATGGGGTCGGACACATCTACAAGGTGCAGGCCGCCCGTGGCTGCGGCGACGGCGGCGATTTGCAGGTCGGCATCGACCGCCACATCCACGGCTGTGCCGTCCAGGTCGAGCTGCCCCAGCACGATCGGATTGTCGAACTTCGTCACATCGACAATCGCCAGGCCGTGCGAGCCGGTGGCGATGTAAGCGGTCTGCCTGCCTGCTTCGACGATCGAACCATCGATGGTGACGATGTTGGCCTCGCCCGGCAGCGCCAGGCTGCTAATGATGCCCGTGGGGAACGCCAGGCCGTCGAGCGGGTTGAGGCCTTGGAGCACTTCCGCCTGATCGCTGACGCCGTCGCCGTCGCTGTCTGGGTTGTTGGGAAGCGTTCCGATGACCAACTCGCCGGCGTCGAACAAGCCGTCGCCGTCGCTGTCGGGGGCCTCGTCCAGATCGAGGAACGAAAACTCGCTGATAGGATCAAATTTAAAGAACGGCGGGCCGCCTTCGAGCCGGTCTGTGCCCAGGCTCTTGGGGGAGCCGACATAGGACTCGGTCCTTGTCGGGTCTGATGCGCCGCCGGGGAGCACCCCCCGTGCGGAGCGGCCTGAAATCGTGGCCATCGCGTGGGTCCGGGGATCGTACAGCTTTAGAACGTAAATCTCGTCCGGCGGCACATCCCACTCCACCGAGCCGCCGAAGCCGACTTGCCCGCGGGCTTCGATGGCTCCTGACAATTGGTAATAGGCGCCGGCCCAGTTGCCGGCTGCGGTGAGGAATATGGGTAGGTCCTGTGTGATGAGATCGTGGCTTGCGCGAAGCGGAGGCAGAGCAGCGTTCATCTCATCCAGGCTCTGCCCGAGATCAGCCATGAATGAATCCTCTTCGGTTACCAGATCATTCAGAAGGGCCAATAGTTCCGGATCGATGGGTTCCTCGTCGGCTGCGCTGAGAGATTGAGGTTGGGCGGATTGGCTGGAACGTCCAGGCGCCACGTCAAAGAACTTGATTGCGGCTGCCAGTACGAAGCATGGACCTTCGATAAGGGATTTCGACAGCAGATCGGCGCCCTTCTCAAGCTTTTTGGCGAACTCGTTGATGATCGCCAGTTGCGGAACGATCGCCTCGCAAATCGACCGAACGAGGAAGCTCTTGGAGCATGCATTAATCGCGCAGGCGACCTCGCCAATCTTGGTACTCACGTCGATGACGCATACCGTCAATGCAATCGCTAGATCAAATGGCTTGAATTTCCCCACGCCTTGTAAGCATCGGCCAGCGGGTCCTTGATGAGCTTGATAGTCTCCAAACCAGCTTTCACGCCTTCCTTCGTGATTCGGCCGGCGTTGTAGTCGTCGCGTAGGGTCGTCATTTTCTGCTGAATCTGCGCCAGGGAGTTAAAGACATTCGTATACAGCGCGATGATCGCGCTCATCTTGTCGAACTTCTTAATACAGTCGCCCGCGGCCTTTGCGAGCTTCAGGACGTCCTTATAGTCCAACTCCCGGCACGGCGGAGAAACTTTCAACTTCACCTGCTGCCGCGTAGCGATATGCCACCCCGGCGCCAGGATACCCACGCCCGGATCGGATTCGATCATCAGTCCATCGGCGCTGACCGTGCCAAGGCCGATGTTGTCCCACCGGCCGGCGTCGTGGTTGAAGGAGAAGAACGATGCCTTTTCGCCGGGCGCCAGACCCTCGAGATTCGGGAAAACGACCCGGGCCGGCACATCGAAGTTCGTTGCTCCCATTGCCTGCACCGAGATCACAAGGCGGGCGTCGAGCGTCGGCGGCAGCGGCGCGGGGATGCGCGTCGGCGGCACGGGCATCACGATCGCCTGTGTCGCCACGTTGCCCTGATCGTCCACCGCCGAGCCGGCCGGGTATGTCACCTCCACCCGTTCCCACACGGCCGGGTCGGCGGTGG
>Ga0163153_10000596_pt1 | contig 62983 bp, 51 predicted proteins | sample OliLakLV19MP6IB1_FD_148629 | JGI IMG/M metagenome (GOLD analysis project Ga0163153, IMG submission 148629) | Freshwater microbial mat bacterial communities from Lake Vanda, McMurdo Dry Valleys, Antarctica - Oligotrophic Lake LV.19.MP6.IB-1 | ecosystem: Environmental > Aquatic > Freshwater >... | reverse complement strand
GGGACGGGATGGCCCATTCCAACGTGGCGCCGTGCCAGGGATCGGCGGGGGCTGGTGCGCTGTTCCGCGACTTGATCATGTTGTACAGGAACACCAGCATCGACAGCGCGATCACGAACGAGCCCACCGTCTCCACCATGTTCCACATCTCAAAGCCCAGACCCTCCGGATAGGTGTAGGTCCGGCGGGGCATCCCATTGAGTCCAAGGATATGCATCGGGGCGAAGGTCAGGTTGAAGCCGATGAACATGAGCCAGAAGTGGACCTTGCCGAGACTCTCATTGAGCATCCGCCCGAACATCTTGGGCCACCAGTAGTACGCGCCGGCCGTCAGGGCAAAGATGCTGCCGCCAAAGAGCACGTAATGGAAGTGCGCCACGATGAAGTAGGTGTCGGTCTGCTGCAGGTCCGCGGGCGGCGAGGCATGCATGACGCCGGAGAGGCCGCCGATGATGAACATCGCGATGAAGCCCAAGGCAAAGTACATCGGGGTGCGCATCTGGATCGACCCGCCCCAGATGGTCCCGATCCAGTTGAAGATCTTGACCCCGGTCGGGATGGCAATCAACATCGTGGTCAGCGAGAAGAAGGCGTCGCTGTACGGGCCCATGCCGGTCGAGAACATGTGGTGGCTCCACACGCCGAAGCCCAGGAAGGCAATGAACGCCCCCGAGAAGACCATGGCGGTGTACCCGAACAGCGGCTTCCGTGCAAAGACCGGCAGGACCTCCGACACCACGCCAAACGCCGGCAGGATCAGGATGTACACCTCGGGATGCCCGAAGATCCAGAAGAGGTGCTGCCAGAGCACCGGGTCACCGCCGCCACCGGGGATGAAGAAATTCGTCCCGAAGTGCCGGTCGAACATCAGGTAGACGAGCGCCACCGTAATGACCGGGAAGGCCAGCAGCAGCAGGATCTGGGTAATGAAGCTCATCCAGACGAACATCGGCATCCGGAGCAGGGTCATCCCCGGCGCGCGCATGTTGACAATGGTGACGAAGAAATTGACCGCCGCCGCGATTGAGGCCACGCCGAGGATCTGCAGGCCCAGGAACCAGAAGTCGGTGTTGGGGCCCGGGCTGTACTGCGGCGAGGTCAGGTTGGCGTAGCCGAACCAGCCGGCGTTGGGCGCCGCGTTGAACAGGAAGCTGGCGTTGATGAACAAGCCACCCAGGAGGAACACCCAGTAGCTGAAGGCGTTCAATCGGGGGAACGCGACGTCCCGGGCGCCGATCTGGAGCGGAATGAAATAGTTGAAGAACATCGCCGACATCGGCATCACGGCCAGGAAGATCATGCTGGTGCCGTGCATCGTGAACAGCTGGTTGTAGAAGTCGGGGCTGACCAGCGTGTTCTCAGGTCTGGACAGCTGGAGTCGGATGACCAGCGCCTCGAGCCCGCCGAGCAGGAAGAAGAAGAACGCCGAGGCGCCGTAGAGGATCCCGATCCGCTTGTGGTCCACGGTCGTGAGCCAGCTCCACAGGCCGGTCTTGGCGGCGGGTGGAGCGTGGGAGTGATCGAGTACCGAAGAGGCCATGTGTCTCGTATCCCGGTTACTGGTGGGCCCGCAGGTATGCCACCAGCGTGGTGATTTCGTCCTCGGTCAGCGGTCGCGGCAGGACCATCTTGGACCCCTCCTTCATTGCCTGGGGATCCCGCAGCCAGTTGGCCAGGTTTTCAGGGGTGTTCAGGTACATGTTGGCGCCGAAGCTCCGCCGGCTGCCGAAGTGCGACAGGTTGGGACCCATCAGGGCGGTGGTGCCAGCCAGCGGCGTCCCGACCATGGCATGGCAGGCAATGCAGCCGGCCGCCTGGAAGGTCTGGGCCCCGACCGCCATCAGGCTGTCCGGGGCCACCGGGGCGCCGGTGCTGTCGGTGGCCGGGGCCACCACCCCGCCATTTACCAGCGGCGAGCCGATTCGCTGCTGGGCTACCCAGGCGTCAAACTCCGCCTCGGTCTGGACGATGACCCGGAGCCCCATGCGGGCATGCTGGATGCCGCAGAACTCGGCGCACTGACCGGAGAAGTCGCCCGTGGTGTCGGCCCGGAACCAGAGCGGGTTGACCTTCTGGAACCGCGGCCCCTGCGGAAAGACATCGCGCTTGGCGGCGAGCTGCGGGCTCCAGAAGCTGTGGATGACGTCGGCACTCCACATCTTGAGGGAGATCGTCTTGCCGACCGGGACGTGCATCTCGTTGGCGGCCACGACACCCAGCGCCGGGTAGCGATACTCCCACCACCACTGGTGCCCGATCACCTCGATCTCCACCTCGGGCGCCGTCGGGCTGGCCGAGGTCTGGAAGATCGTCTTCACCGTGGGGATGGCGATCGCCACCAGGATCAGGGTGGGGATCGCGGTCCAGACCAGCTCGAGCATCACGTTGCCATGGACCTGCTTCGGCTCGGCATCGCCCGGCTTGCCCCGGAACTTCCAGATGGCAAAGAGCAGCCCGCCCTCGACCAGGACGAAGACCAGCACCGCCCAGAAGAAGGTGGTCTGCAGGAGGTCGTCCACCAGGCGGGTAAAATCGCTCTTGGGGGCGAGGGTGGTCTGGGGATAGGTGGCCTCGTTGGTGGTACATCCGACGAGGACCAGCAGGGCGAGCGTCAGCGCGCCGACCAGGTAGGGCCGACCGCGCCGGAGCAAACCGGTGCTCAGGGCCATGAGGCAGACATCCCGTGCGCAGGAAACCAACGGTGGGCAGGAAAGCCCATAATTACCGGGCGGATTGTACTACCGCACCGTCAGACAGTCAAGGAAAATCCGACTCTGAAGCCGGTATTGCGGTGCCGGTCGCCTCTTCCGCAGGCCCGGTGGTGGCTCCATATTGTACGGAGAACCCTACCGGCCCGGCGAGCTCCCTCGCCGGGCGGACCTTTTTTTGTGGACGGCGTCATGATCCAGGAAATGCGCGAAAAGCTTGGCAAGGAGATTGAAGCCCTGAGCCACGAGTTGACGGTCACCCTCCCCCAGGCGATTGCCACCGCCGTGGAAATGGGCGACCTGCGCGAAAACAGCGAGTACAAGGCCGCCCTGGAGCGCCAGCAACTGGTGCAGGCCCGCCTGGGGCAGCTCCATCAGCGGCTCAGCCAGTTGAGCCAGCTGGCAGGGACCGAGGCCCCCAAGGACCGGGTCGGGCTGGGCTCCCGGGTGACCGTGTCCGATCTCAGCACCGGCCTGGAGGACACCTACATGGTGGTGCTGCCAGAGATGATGGACATCGACGAGGGCCATATCAGCCTGGCCTCACCACTGGGACGGGCACTCCGCAACGGCAAGGTGGGTGACGAGGTCGAGCTGCAGCTTCCCACCGGCCGGCGCGGCCTCCGGATTCTGGGACTGATTACCGTCCACCAGGCTTCCTGACCCCATGGACGATTTTCCCCACAAACGACTCCACGTCGTTGGCGACCGGGTCCTGATCACCCCCGAAGACGGCGAGGAACGCACCAAAGTCGGTCTTTACCTCCCGGCCTCCGCCATCGACACCCAGGCGGTGCAGAGCGGCCTGATCGTGGCCACCGGGCCTGGCGATCCGATCGCCGATCCCGGCATCAACGAGGAAGAACCCTGGAAGATGGAGTACCGCTCCGCCGGCACCCGGTTCCGCCCGCTGCAGGCCCGGGTCGGCGACCGGGCGCTATTCTTCCGGAAGGCCGCCGTCGAGGTCAAGTATGAGGACAAGCCGTACCTCGTGGTGCCGCTCGCGGCGATCCTGCTCCTGATCCGGGATGATCTGCCGATCTGAGGTATCAGGTATCAGGTATCAGGTATCAGGTATTAGGTACCAGGAACAGGGAACAGGCAGGAGGGAAGAAGGGCAAATGGCGGGGTGCAGGGTCAGTGATGAGAGCTGCGGACTGAGAAGCAGGAGGCCGGTATGACCGATGCCCAGCGGAGCCGTTCACCGATGCGGGCGGCGATGTGGCTGCTGGTCGGGCTGGCCACCTACTGGCTGTATACCGCGATCCGGGCCGCCCAACAGGGGGAGAGCGGAATGCTCGGGCTGAGCCTGGCGTTGAGCGGGATCTCCCTGACGGTGGCCGGTCTGATCGGAGTGCGTGCCGCCCGCCAGCGCTTGAAAAACCAGGCGGTCTCGGCCGCCCAAGCCGCCCAGATGATGCTGATCGCCCAGCTCGGCCAGCAGGATGACGCCACACTCGAGCGCCTGACCCGATCGGGCGGAGCCTCGGCGGAGTCCGCCCGGATGATCCTCCAGGGTCGCCACCTGGGAAACCCGGCGGGACGCACCCGCCCTCATACTTCGGAGTTGGAATGAACTTGCTGTCCCGGATTGGTGCAGGTCTCGGCGCCGTGATTGTGCTCCTTCCCGTCGCGGCCAGTGCCCAGGCCCCGGCGCCGTCCTACGTCCCCCACCGCGTCATCCTGACCAAGAAGCAGCGGGTCGAGGATTTCGAGACGATGGCCGCCGAGCTGGCGCGGGCCGACGTGGTGTTCTTTGGCGAGCAGCACGATGATCCCGCCACCCACCGGATGCAGCTGGCCCTGCTCGAGGCGATCGGACGGCGGCGGGACAACATCGTCCTCTCGCTGGAGATGTTCGAGCGCGATGTCCAACCGCTGCTGAGCCAGTACCTGGCCGGCCAGATCGGGGAAGATGTGTTCCTGGCTGGTAGTCGGCCCTGGCCGCGCTACGCCACCGACTATCGCGGGCTGGTGGAGCTCGCCAAGGCCCGCGGCTGGCGGGTGATCGCCGCCAATGTGCCCCGGCCGATGGCGTCGGCCGTTTCCCGCGCGGGGCTGGGATATCTGGACACCCTGCCCGCCGACCGCCGGCCCCACGCGGCCGCCCAATTGAGCTGCCCCGAGAACGACGACTACGCCGAGCGCTTCCTGGCCACCATGGAGGGGATGCCGACCAACCACGGTGGCGGCCCTGAGGACCCGGCCGCCGCCCGGCAGACCCTGCTGCGGATCTATCAGGCGCAGTGTGTCAAGGACGAGACGATGGCGGAGTCGATCGCGGCCGCCTGGACGCCTGGCACGCTGGTGGTCCACATGAATGGCGCCTTCCACAGCGACTACCGCCTGGGCACGGCCAGTCGGGTCAAGTCCCGCCTGCCCAAGGGCAGCACGGTGGAGGTAGTGGTCGGAATGCCGGTGGACGACCTGGACTTCGTGGATCGGAAGGCCGAGAAGAAGCGCGGGGATTGGCTGGTGTACGTGCTCAAGCCGGTGGCGGCGCCCAAGTGAGGTTCGTCATCCTGGCCTTTGCCCTGACGGGCTGTGCCATGGAGGCGCGCGCGCCACAGGCACGGGAGTCCGACCCGGCAGTGACCGCGCCGGACCTCTCCCGCGGGACCCACGTGGTCCTGCTCGGCACGGGGAACCCGAATCCCGACACCGCCCGATTTGGTCCGGCGGTTGCCATCGTGGTGAATGGGGAGCCCTATCTGGTCGACGCCGGAGTCGGCATCGTCCGGCGCGCCGCGGCGGCTGGCATTCCGGTTCCCAAGCTCCGCCGGGTCTTCCTGACCCACCTCCATAGCGATCACACCATCGGGATGGCCGATCTGCTGCTGACACCCTGGGTGCTGGAGCGGACCGAGCCGCTCGAGGTGTACGGCCCGACCGGCGCGGACGCGATGATGTCGCACCTGACCATGGCCTACGATGCCGACATCCGGAACCGGATTGACGGGCTTCAGCCGCAGAATCCCAGCGGATGGCGCAGTGAGGTCCACCGGGTCCAGCCTGGTGAGGTGTACCGTGATTCGCTGGTGACCGTGACGGCGATCCCGGTGCCGCACGCCGACTGGGCGGAAGCCTGGGGCTATCGCTTCGAGACCGCCGACCGGGTCATCGTGGTTTCCGGCGACACCCGCTACAGCGAGGCGCTGATCGCCGCCTGCAACGGTTGCGATGTCCTGGTGCACGAGGTCTACTCGGATGCCGGGTTCGCACGGCGTACCCCGGAGTGGCAGGCCTATCACGGCCAGGCGCATACCGGCGCTGCCGATCTGGGCCGGCTGGCCACCGCAGCCCGACCCGGCCTGCTGCTCCTCTACCACCAGATGCTCATGGGAGCGACCGAGGCCGACCTGCTGGCGGAGATCCGCGCCACGTTCGCCGGGCGGGTGGTGTCGGGACGGGATCTGGGGGTGTACTAGAAGTAATAGGGAATAGGGAATAGGGAACAGGGAATGGCGGATGGGGGATGGGGTATGGGGATAAGGAAAGGTGGGAGGAACGGGAATGAAGGCAAGGAAGGGGACTCCACTTGGAGCCCCTTCTACTTACCTCTCACGTCTTACCTTCCGGCCAGGCTCGCCTCCCGCCGCGCCCGGAACTCATTTCCCGGCGCCCACTGCGGATAGGTGGCCGCCTGCGCCACGCGGTATCCGACCGTGAAGAACAGCCCCAGATCCTGCAATGCCCCCTCGGTGGTCCACTCGGCCTGCATCTGGTCGCTCGGCTTGTGGTAGCGCTGGGTGGTGTACTCGGAACGCTTCCGCTCGGCGTAATCCGCGGGCTGGCCGTCGAATGTCACACCTACATCGGTGTACAGCGCCGGCACCCCGACCTTGGCAAAGTTGAAGTGGTCGGAGCGATAGTAGTATCCCTTGGCCGATTCGGGATCGGGCAGCAGGGTGCGTGACTGCCCTGCCGCCGCGTCTCGCAGATAGTTGTCCAGGTCCGAGGCGCCGAGGCCGATCACCACAATGTCGGAGGAGCGGCCATTCATGTTCAGGCCGTCCATGTTGATATTGGCCAGCGTCTTGTTGAGCGGGTAGAGCGGGGTGCGGGCATAGTACTCGGAGCCGAGCAGGCCCTGCTCCTCGGCCGTCACCGCCAGGAAGAGCACGCTGCGCTTCGGCTTGGTCTCGAGTGCCTGGAATGACCGGGCCAGTTCCATCAGGCCGGCGGTCCCAGTCGCGTTGTCCAGCGCCCCGTTGTAGATCGAGTCGCCATCGACCGGGATTCCCACCCCGAAGTGATCCCAGTGTGCGGTGTAGACGATGTATTCGTCCTTGAGCACCGGATCACTGCCCTCCACCTTCGCCACCACATTTCGCGAGTCGAGGGTGCGCAGGGTATTGCGAATCCCGATCGATGCGGTCAGGCCGAGCGGAACCGGGGCAAACTCACGGGTCTGCGCCCGAGCCTTGAGGGAGTCAAAATCCTGGCCGGCGCTGGTAAAGAGCTGCCGTGCCACGTCCAAGTGGATCCAACCCTCCACCGAGGCACGGCCCAGGTTCCGGTCCGGCGTCACCAGGTCAAACTTCTCGCCGCCCATTCCCTGCACCACCGCCCACGGATACCCGGCCGGTCCCTCCTCGTGGACGATCAGCATCCCGGCCGCGCCAAGCTCGGCGGCCTGCTCGAATTTGTAGGTCCACCGCCCATAGTAGGTCATGGCCCGGCCGCCGAACTGGGTGGTGTCGGCCAGCGGGGGGTCGTTGACCAGAACTACGAGGGTCTTGCCCTTGAGATCGGCACCCTTGATGTCATCCCAGTTGTACTCGGGCGCCTGCGCCCCATAGCCGATGAACACCAACTCGGAATTGGCCAGCCGAACCGAGTCCGCCACGTGACGGGTCCAGGCCACGAATCCCTCCCGATAGACCAGCGGCAGCGGGCTGCCACCGCCGGCCACGGTCAGGACCATGCTCGGGTCAGCGGTAATGCCGACCAGGGGCACGTTCTGGATGTAGCTGCCGTCGGGATTCCCGGGCTGGAGGCCGATCGCTCGGAACTCGCGTTCGAGGAACTCGACGGTGCGCTCCTCCCCCAGGCTGCCGGGCGCCCGGCCGAGGAACGAGTCGGAGGCGAGCATTCCGACATCTTTGAGCAACCGGTCACCGTCCAGGGCGGGGATGGGAGTGCCGCCGGTCGGGGCACAGGCGGCGGCGATGAGCAGAAGGGCGGCCAAGGACGGGAGGCGCATGGGTTAGTTCTCCGGGGGTACAGGCGGTTGCCAAGGACCACAATATATACCTCACACGCTTGCGCCTTGGGTCCGCGTTGCGACCCCGAACGCCCCTCGCTCATCCAAAGCAGAGACGACCAGCGCATGGCAACGGACCCCGAGCCTCGGCTCGGCGGGACGGAGGCAGGATGCCACAATTCTCCGGGACACTGGGCGTGTCAGCCCCTGTCCATCGGGCGTCACCATGGGTATGTGGCCCAGAAGCCGTAAGGAACCGATGTTCCAGCAAACCCGCTCGTTCAGGAATCACCTGCTGCTCCTGGGCATGCTGGTGGCAGCCTGCAGCGATGGCTCCGGTCCGATCTCGTCTCCCCTCGACGGCCTGACCCAGTATGCCGGCACCGACAGCATCGGTACCCCGCCTCCCCCACCGCCAACCGGCACTGCGGCGCCGGGGTATTTCCGGGGCATTGTCGTGGGGCCCTCGCCGCCGGGCGCCGGCAATGACAGCCTGGCAACCGCACCGCGAATCGCCGGCGTCACCGTATCCGCCTACGCCGAGCTCGAAAAAGCCCCCGTGGCCACGGTGATCACCGGCGCCGATGGCCGGTTCGTGCTGCCCACACTGCCCGCCGGACACTATGCAGTGACCGTTACCCCTCCCGTCAACTCGCCCTATGGCGGGGTCTGGGCCACTGCCCCGGCGCACGCCGAGAGCCATACGCACCCCTGGTGGGTCGTGCTGTGGAAGAAATGAACGAATGATCATTGGCGCGGCGGCAAGATGGCCGACCGCGCAACAGGAAGGCATCGATGGACGTAAATTGGGAGAACCTTCCTCCCAACCGGACCGTCACCATGCCGCAGCCTCGCCTGCTCGCCATCTGCGCCGTCCTGATTCTTGGCGCCAGCTCTGCTGCCCAATCCCAGGCCAATCGAGCACCCGCCATGGGACCGGTGGACACGGCGCTCTTTGCCAGCCTCCGGTACCGGATGATCGGCCCGGCTCGTGGTGGTCGGGTCACGGCGGTGACGGGCGTGATCCAGGAGCCGCACACCTTCTACTTCGGCTCCACCGGCGGGGGCGTCTGGAAGACGACCGACGCGGGCGGGCATTGGAGCAACATCACCGACGGATTCCTCGATGTCAGCTCGATCGGCTCCATCGACGTATCCGATTCAGACCCTCGTGTTGTCTGGGTGGGCACCGGCTCCGAGGGGCTCCGGAGCAACGTCTCGATCGGTCGGGGCATCTGGAAATCCACCAACGCCGGGGCCTCCTGGCAGTCCATGGGGCTGCGCCAGACCGGCCAGCTCGGCGCGGTGATCATCCACCCGACCAATCCGGAGATTGTCCTGGCCGCTGCGGTGGGGAACCCGTTTGCCCCGAATCGGGACCGGGGAGTGTATCGGACCCAGGACGGCGGACGGACCTGGTCCAAGACCCTGTTCATCTCCGACAGCACCGGCGTGGTGGATCTGGAGTTCCATCCGGGCGACCCGAACACCGTGTATGCGGCGGCGTGGCGGGCCGAGCGGAAGCCGTGGACGATCATCAGCGGGGCAAACGAGGGCGGGCTCTACCGGAGTCGAGATGGTGGACAGACCTGGGCCAAGATGACCACGGGCCTGCCTGCTGGCTTGATCGGCAAGCCGGACCTGGCCGTCTCGGCCGCCGCACCGAACCGGGTGTACGCGCTGATCGAGGCGCTGCCGAATCCAGGCCTGTACCGATCGGACGACCGCGGTGACAGCTGGAAGTTCGTCAGCAACCAATCGGGGCTGCTCAACCGGCCGTTCTACTACACCAACCTCGATGCCGACCCCAGCAACGCCGACCGCCTCTTTGCCGGGGCAGAGGGGTTCTATCAGTCCACCGACGCCGGACTCACCTTCCGCTCCTTCCGGACGCCCCACGGCGACAACCACGACCTGTGGATCCACCCGCGGGACCCGGCCATCTGGATCCAGGCCAACGACGGCGGGGCCAATATCACGCTGAACTACGGGGAGACCTGGTCGACCCAGTACAACCAGCCCACCGCCGAGATCTACCAGGTGGCGGTGGACAACCAGTACCCCTATCGGGTCTACGGTGCCCAGCAGGACAACAGCACCCTGATCCTGCCGAGCCTGCCACCGGCGTCCGGCAGCCCCGATGACCCGATCCAGCTCTGGCGCCAGGGCCCCGGTTGCGAAACCGGCCCGATCATTCCACACGCCACCAACCCCGACACCGTCTACGGCAGCTGCAAAGGCCAGTACAGCCGGATGAGCTTGCGCACCGGGCAGGAAAAGCAGTACTGGGTCGGCGCGCAGTCGCTCTACGGCAACCCCGGCACGGCCATGATCTATCGTTTCCAACGGGTCTCCCCGATGGAGTTGTCTCCCCACGATCCGGGCACCGTCTACTACGGGTCCCAGCACGTGCACCGGACCCGGGATGAGGGAGTCACCTGGGAGGTGATCAGCCCGGACCTGACCGAGTTCGATCCAACCAAGCAGGCCCCGTCCGGCACCCCGATCACCCTCGACGTGACCGGCGAGGAGTACTACAGCACCCTCTACCAGATCCGGGAATCGACCCTGGAACCCGGGGTGATCTGGACCGGGGCCAACGATGGACCGATCCATGTGACGCGGGATGGCGGCAAGACGTGGAAGAAGGTCACCCCGCCGACCCTCCCCGCCGGTGGCCGGGTCCAGACGATCGAGCCCTCTCCGCACCGAAAGGGCTCGGCCTACGTGGCGGTGCTGAGGTACCTGTTGGGAGATTTCCGTCCCTGGATCCTCCGGACCGACGACTACGGCGCCAGCTGGACCCTGCTGACAACCGGCACCAATGGCATCCCGGCCGATGAGCCAACCCGCGTGGTGCGCGAGGATCCCGATCGCGAGGGGCTGCTCTACGCCGGCACCGAGTTCGGGATGTTTGTCTCCTTCGACAACGGGGGACGCTGGCAGCCGTTCCAGCTCAACCTGCCGCGCACCCCGGTGACCGACCTGCGCGTCCATCGCAAGGACCTGGTGGTCTCGACTCAGGGACGGTCGTTCTGGATCCTGGACAATCTCTCCGTGCTGCAGCAGGCCACTCCGGCTGCCACCGCCGCACCGGTGCACCTCTTTGCGCCGCGCGAGGATATCCGGTACCGGTACAGCGGCGGCTTCGGCGGCGCCGAGGGCGCCCGCCCGCCTGCCGCCGACCAGCCCGAGTTCCCCCCGATGGGCGCCGGCATCGAATACTGGCTGGGGGCGTCCGCCGGTGGTCCCCTGACCCTGGAGATTCGGGACAGCCGCGGCACGCTGGTGCGGCGCTTTTCCAGCGAGGGACCGGGCGAAGTGGCCCGCGACCCGGCCGAGCCAGGCATGCGCCGCCCAGTGCAGGAGATCGAGGGTACCCCCCGGCTCCCGGCTCGGCCGGGGGTGAACCGGTTTGTGTGGGATTACCGCTGGCCCGGGGCCTGGGCGGCCAACCCTCAGGCGAGTGGGCGCAATGGCCCGATGTCCGTTCCCGGTCGCTATACCGTGCGCCTGGCGATGGGCAGCTGGAACGCCGAAGTGCCACTGGTCATCCGGGCCGATCCTCGGGTGACGCAGGATGGGGTGACCCAGACGGTGCTCGAGGACCAATTGGCCCACAACCTCCTGGCCCGCGACCTGGTGAGCGATGCCAACCATCTGGTGGATCGGTTGCGGACGGCCCGGCAGCGGGCCGCGGCAGCCCCGACTCCCGACCGGGCCCTGCTCGACGGCCTGGCGGCGGTGGACGAGAAGCTGCTCACACCCCCGGTGCGGTACAGTCAGCCGGGCCTGCAGGCCCATATCGGCTACCTTTATGGCATGGACACCCGGGCCGACCAGCAGGTTGGCAAGGACTCCAAGGATAGGCTGCGGGTGCTTCGGGTTGAATTGAATGCCCTGGTGTCCACGCTGAACAGACTGACCGGATCACGATGAACCGGCAGGCGGGGGGAGACGGCTAATGGCCGGCCCGCCTGGATTTCCCCAACCGGGTGAGCCAGAGTGGTTTCGACTGGTGGCGGCGCAGGTTGAGGGGGAAAACGTTCCCGCGACCCTGCCCCCCATCCAGCCCGGCCCCGAGGTGGGCTTTCGATCGATCTCGTCGATGACCCCCGATGCGGTGATGGTGATGGATGCCGCGCTCCGGATCACCAGCGCCAACGACGCCTTCGTGGAGCTCTTCGGGCTCCCCGATCGCTCGACCGTGATCGGCCAAAGCGGCCTTCGCTATCTGGCCGAGTCCGACCGGGTCCGGGCCACCCAGCTGGTGGCCAGGTTCATCGAGATCGGGGTCTGGGACATTGCCGAGCTCGAGGCACAACATACCGATGGTACGGCCTTCAAGGTCGAGGCCCATTGCGAACTCCTCCGCCATGACGACGGCCGGTTCGAGGGGATGCTGGTCCTGGTCCGGGACATTCGCTACCGCCATCATGGCGAGGATCCACTTCGGCTGATCGTCGAGGCGACGTCCCGGGCCACCGGAAGCGCCTACTTCGGCTCGCTGGTGGAGCATCTTGCCGGGATCTTCCGGGTCCGCTTTGCCATGGTCTCCGAACTGACCGGAGCCACCCCCGCCACTGCCAGGACTCTTGCCCTCTGGGTGGGGAACGGGCTGGTGGAGAAAGTCGAGTACCCGCTGAAGGGAACCCCCTGCGCCGGAGTGGCCCAAGGCGCTGCATGCTACTACCCCGAAGGCACCCAGGAGCTGTTTCCTGATGATGAGTGGCTTCCCGAGATGGGGGTCGACGGGTTTCTCGGCGCGCCGCTGACCGACTCCTCTGGGAAGGTGATCGGGCTGCTCGCGGTGATGGACACCGCGCCGATCTATCGCAGCCGGGACGTCGGGGCCATCCTGGCCGTCTTCGCCGCGCGCGCTGCCGCCGAACTGGAGCGCCTGCAGATCGAGGCCGCGCTGGCCAAGAGCGAGGACCGACTTGAAGCCGCGATCAGCGGTTCCCGCGATGGCCTGTTCGATGCCGACATTGCCACCCTCTCGGTCTACTGCTCCCCCCGGTTGTATGAGATTGCCGGATATCGCGGGCATGAGGACGAACTGGACCTCTCGATGGCGGGGCTCCTCTCGCACCTCCATCACGGCGATGCGGAAGACACCCGCGCGATCCTGCTGCAGTGCATTGCCGCAGGCCGGCCCTATCACCACAGCTTCCGGTGGCGGACCCGCACGGGCGAGTATCGCTGGTGCGAGGCTCGGCTCGACGCCCGCTGCGATACCGCGGGCACGCCGATTCGGCTTTCGGGGTTTGTCAGCGACGTGACGGAACTCCGCCGGGAAGCGCGACTGGCTCGCGAGACTGGCAACCTGGCCCTGATCGGGGGGTGGGAGTTGGACCTGGTGTCGGGCCAGCTGCACTGGACCGCGGGCACCTACCAGCTGCACGGCGTTTCCCCCGCGGACTACACGCCCACCGTAGAAACAGCCATCTCCTTTTACACCCCGGAGAGTCGGCCGATCATCACACGCCTGGTGGAACGGGCCATCGCCACCGGCGAGCCATTTGACCAGATCCTCCAGATTGACACGGCTGGCGGCGACCGTCTCTGGGTCCGGGCACTTGGCCGGGCCGAGTGGGATGGCAGCCGACCGGTGCGGGTCTTCGGAGCGATCCAGGATGTTTCAGCCCAGCAGCGACTCGAGCAGGAACTGCTGCACAGCCAGAAACTCGAGGGCATCGGCCGGCTGGCCGGGGGAATCGCCCACGATTTCAACAACTTGCTGACCGCGATCCTGGGCTACGCCGACCTCGGATTGAGTGCCTTGCCCGCCGACAGTCGAGTGCGGGAGGACCTGGAACAGATCCGGCGAGCAGGAGTCCGCGCCGCCGAGTTGACCAGCCAGCTGCTGGCCTTTGCCCGCCGACAACGGATCTCGCCCCGGGTGGTCGATCTGCCCACGCTGCTTCAGGAGGCGCTGCCACTGCTGCGCCGCCTCGCGGGTCAGCCGGTGACGATCGTGATCGACACGGCGGCCGGCACCTGGCCGGTCATGGTCGATCCCGGGCCGCTCGAACAGGTCCTTGTCAATCTCGTCATCAACGGACGGGACGCCATGCCCGACGGTGGGATCATCACGATCGGCACATCCAATCGGGTCGGCCACTCCCCACCGCGGCAGGACGGAGGGCAACACGCTCCTGCCGACTGGGTCGAGCTGAGTGTGACCGACACCGGCGGCGGCATTTCTGCCGAAGTCCTGCCGCTGATCTTCGAACCGTTCTTCACCACCAAGGCGCGCGGCAAGGGGACTGGATTGGGCCTGGCCACCTGCCACGGCTTGATCCACCAGGCCGGCGGGCATATCTGGGCCACCAGCAACGGTCCAGGCTGCGGCGCCGAACTGCATTGCCTGCTGCCGCGATCCCGCAAGACCCCCGTGCTGGAACCGGGTCCTGCGGAGGCCCCGGGACAACGGGGTCACGAGACCATCCTGGTCCTGGAGGATGAAGCGCCGGTGCGAGCCTTGGCAGTGCGGGTCCTCCGCTCGGTCGGCTACCACGTTCTCGAGGCCGCCAATGGCGACGAGGCGCGGTTGATCGCGGCCTCCTGGGGCCAGAAACTGGACCTGATCGTGAGCGACGTGGTCCTGCCAGATGTCGCCGGCCCCGAGGTGGTCCGTGACCTCCGGGATCGCCATCCCGGACTCAAGAGCCTGATGGTCTCAGGCTATGCCGACTGGGCCCTGCTGGCGCTCGAAACCCTCCCCCCCAACACCGCCTTCCTGCCCAAACCGTTCAATCTGGGCGACTTGACCGCGAAGGTCCGCGAAATCCTCGATGCCCCCTGAGCTGAACTCCCCCGGCCGGGGTTGCTTTGGTCGGGGGACGGCAGAGACCTTTCAGCATGAACCATCGCCTGTCCCTGCCCACGGTCGTGGCACTCGCCACCTCGGCCCTGCTGCCGCCCCCCGTCATGGGCCAGCTGGCCATCTCGGGTGTGCGCCGAGTCGCTGCCGGGGAGGCGGTTCGCGATCGGCCCAGTGTCGCGGTCGGCCCAGTGGGATACCGGGTCGTCTGGGAAGAAGCCCCGACGATGGTACCGTCCACCGACTTGGGCCGGAATTTCCGCATCCTCCAGCAGGAGGTCGCCTTCGACGGCACCCTGTTCGGCACTCCCACCCTGGCCATGGCCGACTGGTCCCACCAATGGGGTGCGTCCCCCGCGATGAGTGGGGAGCGTTCGTGGCTGGCGTATTACTTTGCCGATCGCTCGATGCGCACCGGTGACCGCGACCTCGGCCTGACGTGGTATTCGGGCTTCTTCGACCGTCCCGAGATCACCTTCCGGTTGAGCCAGGACCCCAGCCGTGGGCCACCGATCAACCACTCGTCCCCTGCCCTCCTCTATGACCCCGAGGCCGCCAGCCTGATCGTGGCCAGCAGCATCGGCGCCTACCTCGGTGAACCTCGGCCAGGGCGCCCTTCCTACGATAGCGTCAACATCGAGGTCCGGGTCATGGACCTGGCCGGGACCGAACAAACGCGATGGCAGGTCAAGGGTCCCGATGAGGTAGGGGAGGCGGCCACACCGGCGCTGGCCATCCTGCCGCCCGAGTGGCGGGAGCGGTACATCCTGGGCTATGTGTCCAACGCCGGGCAGCGCGACAATGGTGTCAACGGTTACAGCGTGTGGCTGGAACTGTACGATCGCGACTGGCGGGTCGTGGGCGGGCGCCACCTGCTCCATCCGCTCGGCGGCGCCGCCAGACCCGCACTGGCCACCGTGGATGGCAAGCTGTTCATCGCCTGGGTGGACAACGCGACCAACGACATCGTGATCTCCGAGCTGGACCAGAATCTCCACCCCAGTTGGCCGGTCCGGCTGCGTGATGCCCTCGGGGCGGCCGGATTTGCGGAGCAATTCGGGGCCGGCGCACCGGGGCTCAGCTCACCAGCGCTGTTCGACAATGGCGGCCGACTCGGCGTGGCGTTCGTGGCCACGTGGGAGTGGGACGTCGCTTCGGGAAGGGCGCGGCAGGAGATCTTCCTGGGGACGGTCGCCTACCGCCACTGATCCCCGAGGTTGCGCTCCCCGGAAACCGCCGCACGGCACCAGATCAGCCGTGCGCGTACCGGGAGCGCGGGTCGACCCGTTCCAGCTTCCACCCCTCTCGACCACTGTAGATGTTCTCGCGCAGCCACGCCAACTCCGCCTCACTCTCTTCGCCCTCCGGCAGCTCACAGTACCACGCCTTGGCGCGGCCGTCCTGGCCGCCGTTCCACCGGTAGCGCCGGGCCTTCAACATGTCCTTCTGCTCGATCGGGGAACCGATTGCCCAGATCCTGACCGTCCGCCGTCGGGCTCCCTCCAGCAGCAGGCCCATCGGGGTCGCGGTGTCCTCGAAGGGCACCGCCAGGGCATGGAGCAGCGCCTGACAATCGGCCTCGGCGGAGTGGGCCTCAAAGAACATCTGGTGACGCCGGTAGAGCAGGAACTCCAGGCTGCGCGACTTGAAGCCATACCGCTGCCAGGGTATCCCCTCCACCGAGCAGGCCCAATGTTTGTCGCGGAACGGGCCCGGGAGGCGACTGTCGATGAAGGGGCGATCGAATCCCGCGTTGTGGGCAATCACCAGCACCGCTGGTCCGAGCAGCTCCCCGATCGCCGCTTCATCGAGGCGTTGACCCGCCACATCGGCATCGGTAATCCCGGTCAACGCGGTGATGAGCGCCGGAATCGGCCGTCCTGGGTCGTCGAACCCGGTCAGCGGCTGGCCGACCTCATAGATCGTCCCGGTATCCGTGGCATAGGTGAACGGAATGCCGCAGAACTGGATGATCGCATCGCGATCGGGATCCAGCCCGGTGGTCTCCACATCCACCACCACGGCGGTCTTGAGTTCGGTGGCATCGGGTTCATGCCACTGACGCCTGGGCTCCAAGCGGCGCAGCACCTGATAGCGGCCGGTGGTCTCGAGTTGGCTGGCGAGCGCTTCGTAGTCGGCAGTGGGCATGCGTGAAGATAGCGAATGGGGACTGGGGTATCGGGTATCAGGTATCGGGTGTTGGGTATCAGGTATCAGGTGTCAGCAGGGGCCTGCCCGGCTCGAACGGGGTTGACACCACCGCCGACTTCGGGATATCTTCGGTATAGCGATACCGATCAAACACCGAAAAGATGGGCGCCATGACCGACCTCCGGACCTCCAGCGACTCCAGCACTTCGCCGCCAAACCCTCTGACTGCGCCACTGATTCGGGTCTGCCCGGAGTGTGCGGGGCCAATATCGCGGAATTCCGGGTGCCTGAACTGCCTCTGTTGTGGCTGGGGACGCTGCGCATGAGCCGGGAGGACCAATTCCGGCTGACACTCGAGGAGGGCCCCCTGCCTTGGCCGTTACTGGATGCGCGGGAGAGGGGCACTACCTTCATCGGGCTTCCCGTCCGCCGGGTGCTCAATCCGCCAACCACCACGGGAATGCAGTTCTGGTCGCTTAACCCCTTTATTGGCTGCGAGTTCGGCTGCAGCTACTGCTATGCCCGGGATGCCCACCGCTGGGCGCTGGAGCGGCACGAAGGATCGGACGGGGTTACTATGGGTGCAAGCTTGGGTGTGCGAGATGGTCGGGCGGCGTCACGGTGGTGGTCGCCAACCTCTCCTGCGTCGAACGGTCATCGCGCCACCCTTGCTCCCCGCCCCCCCTTTGAATCCCGCATCCTGGTCAAGCAAGACGCGCCGCGGGTCCTGGCCCGCACCCTGGACCCCTCCCGCCTGGGGGGGCTGCCCTTGGTTATCGGGACAGCCACCGACCCCTATCAGCCCGCCGAACGCCAATTCCGGATTACCCGCGGCATCCTGGAAACCCTGACCGGGTATCACGGCCTGCATATCGGGATCATTACCAAGTCGCCGCTGATCAGCCGCGACCGCGACCTGCTGGTACAACTGGCTCGGCAGCACCAGCTCTCGGTGCACATTTCACTCTCGGCGCTCGACCCGGATCTGCTCCGCCGACTTGAGGCGCGCTCCCCGACACCCCGAGCCAGGCTCCGGGCGCTGCGGCTGCTGGCCGATGCCGGGATCCCGGTGGGCCTGATGCTGGCCCCGGTGCTGCCGGGCATTACCGATGGGAAGGAACAACTGGCCGCGCTGGTCCGGGCGGCACGGGATGCCGGTGCCCGCTGGATTCGCGAGTCGGCGCTCCGGCTCAACCCGGCGGCCCGCGCCCGGTTCCTTCCTCTCCTGGCCCAGGAGTTTCCCGAACTGACCGATCGCTACGCCCGTGGCTACGGGAGGGGACAGCACCTGGGGCGGGCGTACACCGCAGCATTGCGGAAACGGGTGGGGGCGGTGGATGGCGAGGATGCCGCGCCCAGCCGGTAGGCCACGCCCCTTCTCACTTCTCACGGCCCCGCATGCGCTCCATTCTCTACATCGACCCCCCCGCCTTCTGCACCACCGTCGAGGCGCTGGTGGCACCCGCTCTCCGCAGCCGCCCGGTGGCGGTGGCGGCACCGGGAGCCGACCGGGCCACCATCCTGGCGCTCTCCCCGGAGGCGCGCGCCGCCGGGCTTGAGCGGGGCATGGCGGTGCGGCTGGCCCGCAAGCGGTGCCCGGACCTGCTCCTGCTGCCACCCAACCCACAGCTGTACGCCCGCGCCTCCCGGGCCCTGCACGAAGTGCTGCGCATCTATGCCCCGGTGATCGAGCCGCACGGCTATGGCCACGCCTTCCTGGACCTGACCGGCACCACCCGGCTCTTTGGCCCGGCGGTCGACGTGGCCGCCCGGATTACCCGGGAAGCACGGGCGCGCATTCGCCTGCCGCTGACGGTCGGGGTGGCGGTGAACAAGCTGGTGAGCGAGGCGGCCACCCGGGTGGGGCGGCTGGCGACCGCACTGCCATTGATCGAGGTGCCGGGCGGCGATGAGGCAGGATTCCTGGCGCCGCAACTCCTGGCGGTGCTGCCCGATCTTCCCGATGACATCCGGGAGCGACTCGACGAGTATCACCTCTGCCGGATCGGTGCGGTCGCGGCCATCCGCGAGACCGATCTCTGCGCCGTCTTTGGCCGGCGCGGTGCCATCCTGCGTCAGCAGGCGCGGGGCGTGGACCCCCGTCCGGTGCTCCCCCCCGAGATTCGCGCCGAGTTCCGTGCCAGTCATACCCTGGCCACCGACACCAACGACCGGGCGGTGCTGCACCCGTTGCTGCGACGCCTGACGGAGCAGCTCGGCAGCCGCCTCCGGCAGCGCGGCCTGGCTGCGCAGCGGCTGCGCCTGGCGGTGGACTATACCGACCATGCCGCAGTCGCTCACACCCAGTCGCTGCGCGAATCCACCCTCGATCTCGAGCTGTGGAGCGTGGCCCGCCAACTGCTGGACCGGGCCCTGGCACGGCGGGTGGCCGTGCGCACCGTTACCGCCACGGTGGATCAGCTTGTCGAGGCCAACCGGCAGCTGGACCTGTGGGAGCTGCCGACACCCCGGGCGTTCATTGTCCAGCAGGCGATGGACGCCGTGCGAAGGGAGAAGCGAGACGGGAGACGCCGAGCTGTTCGAGCGCCCGATGCTGGAGATCAACCAGGCGGGATTGTCATGGCTGACGCTTCTCAAGAAGCGGGAAGCGTTCCGCCTGGCCTACGGCCAGTTCGATCCTGAGGTGGTGGCACGCTACGGCGCCCGGGACCGGCAGCACCGTGACACGGACGCTTGTCAGCGTCCGCCAGGTCGCGCATCCACGCGGTTTTTCATGATGACTTCACGTGACGGGGTATATTTTCGTCACGCTCCTGATTCTACCAAGACCCCACGGAAGGGAACAGTCATGCTGCGTCGCATCGTGCTCCTCTCTTCAGCACTCCTCCTCTTAACATCCGAGGCCAGCGATGCACAGCCCAGTGACGCCTCCCGGATAACACTGTCGGGGTCCCTGCGCTCCAGGGCCGAAACCATGGACTGGTTCGGTGCTGCCCCCGGCGGGCGATACAGCTTTCTCGGCAGTACCCTCCGTGTCGGACTTGAGCAAAGGCGTTCCATGCTCGATTGGCGCATCGAGATCGCCGCTCCCATCCTGCTTGGTCTGCCCGAAGACGCGATCGCCCCGGCCCCACAGGGGCTCCTCGGACACGGCGCCAACTATACCAGGGCCAATGACGGCTCTGCCAACACCGCTGGTGTGTTCCTCAAGCAGGGATTCCTCCGCTGGCACACGGAGGATCGCCGGTGGCAGGGCCGGCTTGGTCGGTTCGAATTCAGCGACGGTGCCGAAACGGTGCCCGCCAGCCCGGTGCTGGCGGCCGTCAAGCGCGGTCGTGTTGCACAGCGCTTGATCGGGCCATTCGGCTTTACCCACGCGGGGCGGAGCTTCGACGGGGTAGACCTGGCGTATCAGCGCCCAGGGCTCCAGGTCACCCTCATGGCCGGACGACCCACCAAGGGCGTCTTTGCAGTGGATGGGTGGGAGGGTGTCGAACACACGGGATTCGGATATGCCTCAGTGACCCTGCCAGGCCTCAGCGGCACAGCGCAGAGCGAGTTCCGTGCATTCGGCGCCTATTATCGTGACAACCGCATGCTGGTGAAGGCCGACAACCGGCCGCTGGCAGTCCGCCAAGCGGATACCGACCCCATTATGATCGGAACGATCGGCGGGCATTACCTGCAACTGCTGACCACTGGCGCCGGACCGGTGGACCTCATGGCGTGGGGAGCATGGCAATTCGGTTCCTGGGGCAACAGTGACCACTCGGCCCAGGCGGTGGCGGTCGAAGCTGGCTGGCAGCCAAAGATGCTCCCGGGATTGCGGCCTTGGCTTCGGGCGGGCTATTTCCATGGCAGCGGCGATGACGATGCCACCGATGCCACCCACAGTACGTTCTTCCCATTACTGCCAACCCCCAGGCTCCATGCTCGCTTCCCGTTCTACAACTCCATGAACCTGGAAGAAGCTTCGGTCAGCCTGACCCTGCGACCGGGCACGCGGACAACGGTTCGTGGCGACCTGCGCGAACTGCGGCTGGCCAATGACAGCGATGGCTGGTATCTCGGCGGCGGCGCTTTCGCCGACAATGATTTTGGGTATGCCATGCGACCGTCCCACGGCAGCCGTTCGCTGGCAACCCTCATGGATCTCAGTGTCGACGTTCGCCTCCACCCGCGCTGGATGCTCGGGGCATACGCCGGCCGTGCGGATGCGGAAAGGGTAATCACCGGCACGTATGCCACCTCTCCCAATGGCTGGTACGGTTTCCTGGAGCTGGAGTATCGGTGGTAAGCACCGGTCGGGCGCTTTTCCTGGCTGCTGCCATCCTTGCTGGCAGCGCCGCAGGCCTGGGCCTGTTCACGTTCGGGTACGCCAAGGGCGGCTCCTACCTGACCGATGACCCGGCGGCATGCGCGAACTGCCACGTGATGCAGGATCAGTATGATGCCTGGATCAAATCGAGTCATCGTGCCGTGGCAACCTGCAATGATTGCCACACCCCCCACACCACGCTGGGCAAGTATGCCACCAAGGCACGCAACGGATTCCTTCACAGCGTCTGGTTCACGCTGGGCGGCTTTCCCGAACCGATTCGGATCACCGCAGCCAGTCGAGCGGTGACCGAGCGCACCTGCCGCGCCTGCCACGCCGAGGTCGTGGACGCGATGGACTCGGGCGATCCGGCCGCGCACGAGCAGGGTTCCTGTATCCGTTGTCATGCCGCAGTGGGTCACTGGACCCGCTGATTCAGCCCCTGTTGGAGACCCGAATGCCCGCTTCCCCCTATCGCTTCCGGTTGCTCCTGCTTGTCCTCGGCTCGGCCGTGGCCGTGCTGGCGCTCGCAGCACTGCTCACCAACATCTTCGAGCGACGCCAGGAAGCACGCAATCCGTTCTATCGCGTCGTGGCCCTCAGTGACACCACCGATGACGCCGCACTCTGGGGCCGGAACTTCCCTCACCAGTACGACGACTACCTCAAGACCACCGACCAGGTCCGCACCCGGTATGGCGGGAGCGAGGCGTTGCCGAGGACCCCGACAGACGTCGATCCCCGCTCGGTGGTGGCCCAGTCGCGACTGGAGGAGGACCCTCGGCTCCGGCAGATCTGGGCCGGTTATGCCTTCGCTGCCGACTTTCGTGAGGAGCGCGGCCATGCCCATATGCTGGTGGACCAGCAGTTCACCGGACGGCAGCGTGTGGTCCAGCAGCCGGGGGCCTGTCTCAACTGCCACGCATCCACCTATGTGCCATTCCTGCGGGCTGGGGATGGCGACCTGGTCCGCGGCTTCGAGCGATTGAACCGCATGCCGTATGACTCGGCGGCGTCCTGGGTAAGCCACCCCATCACCTGTGTGGACTGCCATGACGCCACCACCATGGCCCTCCGCATCACCCGACCCGCTTTCATCGAAGGTATTCGTGCCCTCAGGGCTTCCCAGGGCATCGCCAACTATGACGTGCAGTCGATGGCGACACGGCAGGAAATGCGGAGTTTCGTGTGCGCGCAGTGTCACGTCGAGTACTACTTCAAGGGTGACGAGAAGCGGTTGACCTTCCCGTGGCACCGGGGGCTCGCTGCGGACAGTATTCTCGCCTATTACGAGGATGTTGGCCACAAGGACTGGACTCACAAGACTACCGGCGCCCCCGCGCTCAAGGTGCAGCACCCTGAGTTCGAGCTCTGGTCCCAGGGGATCCATGCCCGAAGCGGGGTGACCTGTGCCGACTGCCACATGCCCTATAAACGGGTCGGTGCCATGAAGGTGAGTGACCACCATGTCCGCAGTCCGATGCTCAACGTCAACCGGGCCTGCCAGACCTGCCACAAGGGTGCGGAGTCCGAGCTGCGGGCCCGGGTGGAGGAATCCCAGACCCGAACCTACCAGCTCCGTAATATCGCGCTCGATGCGGTGGTGGCGCTGATTGGAGACATCGAGACCGCCCTCCAGATCGACAGCGCAGCCTCCGCCATTGCCGAGGCGAGACGCTACCAGCGACAGGCGCAGTTCTACGTCGATTTCGTCGAGGCCGAAAACTCCATGGGCTTCCATGCCCCGGGTGAGGCGGGTCGCATCTTGGGCTTGAGCATCGATGCCTCACGGAAGGGGCAGGTCGCCCTGCGTGGAGTGGTCAGGCGATAGGCCAGCGGGAATGCCCTCAACTCCACGTCGTCGACACCTACTGATCGCGGCTGGGGGATGGAGCCAACCCAGCCTTGCCGTGGCCACTCGCTACCCCGAGTCGGGATACCGCGTGGCCATATAGCGCCACGACTCGCTCACCAGGGACTCGAGCACCTTGAGATCCACGTCGGCCAGGCGCTTGATGTAGAGGCAGGACTTGCCGGCCTTGTGGTTGCCGAGCTTGGCCATCAGTGCCGCGTAGCGTGGAAAGCCACTCGGGAGGTATAGCGTCAGTGCCTCCTTGCGGGGCGAAAAGCCAATCCGGGGCATGTCGCCCTCGCGGCCACTGTCATAGCGGTAGTGACAGGAGCCGAACCCCACGATACTGCTGCCCCACATGCGGGGCTCGATCTTGGAGATCTTCCGCATCAGGCCAAGGACCACCTGACTGTCCTCCGCGCGTTGCGGATCCTTCAGGCCGGCCAGGAACTTGGTGACACTGGCCGCCGTCTCCACGGTCTTGTTGCCTGCCGACTTGGACTTCCCAGCCACGGCGCGCGGCTTTGTGGGGCCGGCGGTTGCCTTGCTGGTACGCTTTTTCACTGCCATGCTGCCTCCCTGAAAGTTGAGAAAGCGTGAGGAGACCACAGTGTCCGACCAGCTCACGCGCCTGGGCCGTCGGGCAGCGCGGATCATTGGGTGGGCGGGGACTCCGGGTGGTCCGGGGCGGGGCGGACCGCCACCTCAACCCGGTCACGGCCGCCGACCTTGGCGGCATACATCGCCCCGTCGGCCCGGGCCAGGAGTTCCGGGATGGCCCGGTCGCCCGCGGCGGCCACCGTCAGCCCGACGCTGCAGGTGATCTGCAGATCGGCGCCGGGAACGGTCACCACGAGCTCGCGACAAGAGCGGACGATCCGATCGGCCATGTCGTGGGCGGCAACCAGGTCAGTCTCGGGCAGCAGCACCCCGAACTCCTCCCCGCCAATGCGCCCGACCAGGTCAAAGGGCCGGGACTGTCGTCGCAGCAAGTCGGCAAAATGGCGGAGCACCAGGTCGCCGGCCAGGTGCCCGTAGGCATCGTTGACCCGCTTGAAGTCGTCCAGATCCGTGATCAAGATGGCGAATGGCCGTTCGTGGCGGAGGAAGCGGCTGAGCTCCGCTTCGGCCAGCTCCAGCCAGCGGCCTCGGCGCAGCACCCCCGTCAGTCCATCGGTATTGGCGCGCTGTTCCAGCTCCTCCTGACGGTTCCGGGATTCGCTCCTGGCCAGGAAATGCCGGCGGCGCATGGCCAGAAAGCCCGCCGCCGAGAACACACCGGCCAGATTCACGAACAGGTAGGCCAGCACCGAACCGACCAGGATCCGCGGCGCCATGCCGAGGACCAGCCACTGGAGAAGGAGGTCCCCCCCGGTCAGCAGCATCGTTGGCAGGAATCGGAAGAGGAGGCGGCTCGGCAGCACCGCGTAGGCCCCGAACGCCAGGAAGACGATCGTGGCGCCCTCGATTGCCGGGAGCCGAGCGGCGCGGTGCACCAGGAAGGTGGCGACCCCGGCAAATTGCCAGCCCAGCAGCAGCCAGTCCATCCGACGAGGTGCTGCTGATCGATCCAGGGCCCGATAGACCAGGACCGACAGCAGCAGGAATCCGCCCGACACCAGCTCCCGGGCGGTGGTCTCCAAGAGCGAGCCCGCCAGCCACAGGTCGGCCAGACTGATGAGGCAGAATCCCACCGCCACACCGGCCACGGCAATCTTTGCCCGGGCAAGATCCGAGGCGAGGGCATCCTGCCGGAAGGCCGGTTCGCGGCCGCCAAGCCCGAATCCAAGCCAGGATCGGATCGAACCCGGTTCAGCTTGCAAGCTGGGCCCGGGACTCAGAGACGCTCACCCGATCTGGCGCTGGGCCAGCGTGAAGTTCATCCCGTCGGGGTCCTCGTACAGCGCCACGCGGTTGTCGTAGCTGGTTTCGGGCTCGGTCCGGCACCGGACACCGGCCTCGACCAGACGGCGGTGAGTGGCGTCGAGATCATCCACCGCAAAGCCCAGTCGGCAGGACCCGGCCAGCATCGGTGGATGATGGTGTTGGGGATCGTCGACGTGGGCCGCATGCAGCGCAAAGGTGGTATCGCCGACGTCAAACTCGGCGGCGGTCCGGGACTCCTCGCGGAGCGGCAGCCCCACCAGATCGCGGTAGAAGCGGATGGACACGTCCAGATCGGTCACGAACACGATGGCGTAGCGGAAACGCATGGATCCTCCTGGGTGGGAGGGATAGTGCGGGGCGGGGCAGAAATGCTCCTGTAAAATACCCCGCCCACCGGGGCAGCGGGAGGCGTCGGGCCGATCCGACGCTGGCGCAGCCCGTGATCGCTCGAGATCTCCGGGAAGGATCCACTCGAGCTCGGGACGCTTGGGATGGACGCCATCTCCTGACGAGCGCCCCTGCAGGTGCCGCACCACCCAGGGCAGGAAATGGTCCCGGATCCAGCGACCCTCGGCCCGGAGGGCGCTGGTCACGCCACTCGGCGGAGAGCCCGGCAGTGGTGCTGCCCAATCCGGGTCGGCACCCGGCAGGCCAAGGGCCAGGGCCAGTGCTGCCGCAATCCTGGTATGGCCAGCACTGTTGGCGTGGAAGCGGTCCGCGCTCCACAGCCTGGGGTCCGTCGTGGTCGGGATCCTCGCGAAGTCGAGCAGGATGACGCCGGCCTCGGCTGCGACCTGCCGCACGACGTCATTCAGGGTGGCGATCCTGCCGCCCAGCAACCGGGCCAGCGGCATGATCGGGGAGAGATCTGGCAGCGTGAATGTCAGCACGGTGGCGCCGGAGTCGACCAGGGGATGGTGCATCGCGGCAAGATCGCGACGGATTGCCTCGGGGTCGAACCGGCGCGAGACCACGTCGTTGGTGCCGGTAAAGATGGTGACAAGGTCGGGGGCAAGGGCCAACGCCGGGTTGAGCTGGTCCTCGAGGACCTGGCGAGTCCGGCGCCCACGGACCGCGAGATTGGCATAGTGGAGCCCCCCCTGGGCCACCGCCACCTGCTCGGCGAGGCGATCGGCCCAGCCACGGAAATGTCCGCGGCCATCGGGATCATCGAGCCCCTCGGTAGAGCTGTCGCCGATCGCCACGTAGCGATGGAACCGGATCGGGCTGGGGCCGGTCATCGAGAATCCAGGAGCGCCAGGCAGGCGACCTGAAGGCAAGGCAGTGGAGAAAGAGGCATCCCGGACGTTACCGGAGTCGGCGGAGCAGGCCAACCCCGGCGGGTTCAGGCGGGCCAGAGCATCCCGAACGCCCCACCGGTCACGAGGGCGTAGATCAAGCCATCGAACATGGCGCGGAAGGTTGCCCCCCAGTTGCGATGGTACCAGATCGAGTGCTGCATCTGGCCCAGCGCGTACCCCACAAACGCCACCGTGGCGGCGATCCGGAAGACCGCCAGGCACTCGGCTCCCGGGGCGAGGGTCCGGCTGGCCAGGTAGCCAGCGAACAGGCTGATCAGCAGGGAGTAGCCAAACCATTGGGCCAGGCTCTTCCCCATCGCAAATGGTCGGTTGGGAAGCACCGTGAACATGAGCACCGGACCCCGATGGAGCTTTTCGCCATACTCCGGTGACTTCATGGCCGTGGCTGACCCGGCGTAGGGCACCACGTAGTCACCGGGAGGGATGGCCAGCGGCCGCAGGGCATCTCGCGCGGCATCCTCCGCGGGTAGTTTCCGGAAGTCGTTCTTGTGATACGTGAACAGCATATGGACCAGGGAGCTGACCACGAAGACCAGCACAGCCGATAGCGCGATCGGCATCCACAGCGACAGCAACGAGACGGGAACCATCGATTCCTCCTGGCGCCATGCGCCGTGACCACACCCAACGGTGGGCAGGTGTCGCGCCGACCGGGGAGGGTCGGCGGACTGCAGGGATGCAAGAGGTTACGAGTTCCGGGGCCCTGGGGCAAATCCTTGATGACAATCAGGCAGGGGCACACCAGGCCGCCACCAATCGTCGCAGGCTCGATAACGCGCGGAACGTGGTGGGCTGCCCCAGCGCCGCATTGGGGAGGTGCTCAAGGAGATGACGGGGCCGACATGGCGAGCGAAGGAAGACAACGCCGTTTGCCATGGCGGAGGATTCCTGACCGGAGGTGGCCTTGGAGGGGAGCCTTGTATCCAGAGGTTCCGGGTTCGGACCCTGCTGGGAAGGTAGTAAAGACACGCCCCGGCCAGGTAGCGAACCGCCGCGACGGCGCACCACAACCGCCATAACTGTCGCGTTGATGCAACACATCTTCCGAAAAGAGCCCCTTTGTGTTGTGGATGTGTGGCACGCCCTTCGCATTGGAGGTCCCGTTAGATTACGAGTAGCCCCCTCTCACAGGTCTAGCCCGTTCCAGGAGTCTTCATGTACATCGGCCCTGACGTCCTGATGCCGGTTGCGTCCGCTATAGCGGCCGTGGCTGGTTTTCTCCTCATGTTCTGGCGCCGGGTGGTTGGCTCAGCCAGGCTGATGACCCACAAATTGACCGGCATGTGGCGGAAGCAGCCCTGACACCACCGTCGATGGGTCCATACAAGCGGGTCATTGTGATCGGGCTGGATGGCCTTGAACCGACGATCGTGGACGCGATGCTGGCGGACGGGCGGCTGCCGAACCTCGCGCGCCTTCGCAGCGAGGGGGGATACAGTCGGGTGGCAACCACCAGCCCCGCCCAGACCCCGGTCGCCTGGTCCACCTTTGCCACCGGAGTCAATCCCGGTGGGCATGGGATCTTCGATTTCCTGCGTCGCGACCCCAAGACCTACCTCCCCGACCTGTCGCTCAACCGCTACGAGCAGAAGAACACTTTTCTGCCACCGAAAGCGGTGAACCTCCGGGGCGGAACGCCGTTGTGGCAGGTATTAGGCGAGGCGGGGATTCCGGCCACGGTGATTCGCTGCCCGTGCACCTACCCTCCCGACCCCATCAAGGGGCGGATGTTGTCGGGTATGGGCGTTCCGGACCTCCGGGGGGGGATCGGGACGGCAACGCTGTACACCACCACCCCCGGGGCGGTGCCACGGGAAAGCGAGCAGGTGATCCCGATCACGGCCTCAGGGGGGAGCTTCACGACCCACCTGATCGGTCCCCGGAACCCCAAGGCCGGCACCGACCTGCACGCTTCGATTTCGGTGATCCTCGGCCCGGACGGTGGCGCCACCCTGCAGAGCGACGGCCACCCCAAGTCGTTGGACCTGCGCCCCGGACTATGGAGCGACTGGCTGCGGATCCGTTTCAAGACCGGGCTGCTGCAATCCACCTCCGGGCTGGTCCAGTTCCTCCTCGTGCGCACCACGCCGCACATCGAGCTGTACGCTTCGCCGATCAACTTTGACCCCGAGGCCCCGCTCTTCCCGATCAGTGCCCCGTGGGAGTACTCCACCGAACTGGCCCGGGCAATCGGCGGCTACGCCACCATGGGCATGATCGAGGACCACCGGGGACTCAGCAACGAGCGGTTTGGCGAAGTCGAGTACCTGGCCCACTGCGACCTGGTCATGGGTGAGCGGGAGGCGATGCTGGAGTTCGAGCTCGGGCGGTTCTCGGAGGGACTGCTGTACTGCCTGTTCGACACGCCGGACCGGATCCAGCACATGTTCTGGCGGTTCCGTGAGCCAGACCATCCCGCCAACGCGGAGGCCCGGCGAGTGGGCGGCACTGCCGGCGACGATGCGGCATGTGGCCAAGTCATCGAGGCGCACTACCAGCGCTGCGACCGGGCAGTCGGAATGGCGCTCAAGGGAGCCGACGAGTCGACCCTGGTCGTGGTGTTGAGCGACCACGGCTTCACCAGCTTCCAGCGGGGGGTCCACCTCAACAGCTGGCTGCACCAGGAGGGGTTGCTGACCCTGAAGGCAGGGGCGGTCCCCGGCGAGGGGGCCGGGGAGTTCTTCCGGGAGGTGGACTGGTCGCGGACCCGGGCCTATGCCCTGGGCATCGGCGGGATCTACCTCAATCAGGCCGGCCGCGAGGCACAGGGCATCGTCCCGGCCGACGAGGCGGGCGCGCTGGCCGGCACCATCGCGGCCGCACTGACCGGGCTTCCCGACCCCGACCGTGGCACCGTGACGATTCGGGGGGTGGCCACCCGCAGCGAACTGTACTCCGGCCCTTATGCCGACCAGTCGCCGGACCTGCAGGTCCACTGCGCGGCCGGATACCGGGCCTCCTGGACGACGGCATTGGGCGGGATTCCCACGGGACTCTTCGAGGACAACATCAAGCGCTGGAGCGGGGATCATATCGTCGATCCCGCCCTGGTGCCCGGCGTCCTGTTCATGAACCGCGCTTTTGCCGGTGACTCGGCCCGCCTCCAGGACCTGGCACCCACCATCCTGACCGCGCTTGGCGTGGCGGTCCCGACTGTCATGGAAGGAAGTTCGCTGCTCTGATGAAGCTCCTCGTCGTGGGACTCGATTGTGCGGCGCCCGCCCTCCTGCTGGAGGACGAGCGCCTGGTGAACTTTCGCCGCCTGATGGCGGCCGGATGCTACGGCAAGCTGGAGAGTGTCATCCCACCCATCACCATCCCTGCCTGGCGGTGCATGGCGACCAGCCGTGACCCGGGCTCGCTCGGGGTCTACGGTTTCCGCAATCGGGCCGACCACAGCTACGACAACCTGACCATCGTCAATGCCAAGTCGTTCAAGGCACTGACCATCTGGGACCACCTGGCGATGGAAGGCCGCAAGTCGGTGCTGATCGGCGTGCCACCCTCCTTCCCACCGCCGCGGGTCAACGGGATTTCGGTCGGTTGCTTCCTGACCCCGGACCCCGCAGTGGACACCTACACCTACCCGGCGGAGATCAAGGACGAGATTGCCGGCCTGGTGGGGGAGTACCTGGTGGACGTCAAGGGATTCCGGACCGGCGACAAGGATTGGCTCCGCGACCAGATCTTCGAGATGAGCCGCAAGCAGTTCACGGTGATCCGGCACTACCTCCAGCACGCCGAGTGGGACTATTTCCAGTTCGTCAACATCGCCCTGGACCGGGTGCATCACGGCTTCTGGAAGTACCTGGACCCCAGCCACCCCGACCACGAGCCGGGGTCCCCGTACGCCTCGGTGATTCCCGACTTCTACCAGCACCTGGACGAGGAGCTGGGCCGCATCCTGGAGCTGGTGGACAACCAGACCGCCATCCTGGTGGTCTCCGACCACGGGGCGCAGGCGCTGCATGGGGGATTCTGCGTCAACGAGTGGCTGGTACAGGAAGGGCTCCTGGTGCTGGAGGAGTACCCGGCCAAGGTCACCCCGTTCTCCAAACTCAAGGTGGACTGGAGCCGGACCCGGGTCTGGAGCGAGGGCGGGTACTACGCCCGGATCTTCTTCAACGTCCAGGGCCGCGAACCGATGGGGGTGATCCCCGCCGCCGAGTACCAGACCTTCCGGCAGGAGATGCGCGCCCGGCTCGAGGCGACCGCCGGGCCGGATGGCCGCCCGCTTGGCACCCTCGTCTTTGCCCCGGACGAGATCTATCAGGAGACCCTGAACGTGGCGCCCGACTTGATCGCCCACTTCGGCGCCCTGGACTGGCGCTCGATCGGCGGGGTCGGGTACAACGGCGTCCTCCACATCCGGGAAAACGACACCGGTCCCGATGATTGCAACCATGCCCAGTTCGGGGCCTTCATCCTGGCGGCGCCCAACGTCCCCGCACTCGGGCTGATGACCGGCGCGCGCTTGCTGGACATGGCGCCCACCCTGCTCGAGGTGGCGGGATCGGAGATCCCCGCCTCGTTCCAGGGGCGGTCGCTCTTTGATGGCACCCTGTCGACAGGCGGCGGGGACGGCACGACGGCGGAGGGTGAAGAAATCATCCGGCAGCGCCTGAGCGGTTTGGGGTACATCTGATGGCCACCGACCCGACCCCCTCCCCGGTGGCCAACGGGGCGCCGGAGGCGCAGCGCATGACCATCGTCATCGGTGGCCATGTGGACCATGGCAAGAGCACGGTGATCGGTCGGCTGCTGGCGGACACCGACTCGCTCCCCGAAGGCAAGCTGGAGGCGATCCGCGCCCATTGCGCCCGGACGGCCCGCCCCTTCGAGTACGCCTTTGTCCTCGACGCCCTGCGCGACGAGCAGGCGCAGGGAATCACCATCGACGCGGCCCGGGTTTTCTTCAAGAGCGCGCGTCGCCACTACATGATCCTGGATGCTCCCGGCCACATCGAGTTCCTCAAGAACATGATCACCGGGGCGGCACGCGCCGAGGCGGCGCTGCTGGTGATCGACGCCAAGGAGGGGGTCCGCGAGAACTCGCGCCGGCATGGCTACATGATGTCCTTGCTGGGCATCCGTCAGCTCACCGTCCTGGTCAACAAGATGGACCTCGTGGGGTACGACCAGGCCACCTTCGACGCGATTGAACGGGAATACCGGGAATTCCTGGGGCGGATCGGGGTGGAACCGGCTGGGTTCATCCCGGTCTGCGGCCTCGACGGGGAGAACATTGCGAGCCACTCCCCCCTGATGCCCTGGTACAGCGGACCAACGGTCCTGGGCGCGCTCGATGCCTTCGAGGCGGAGCCCCCGCCGGTGGCACTGCCGTTCCGGATGCCGGTGCAGGACGTCTACAAGTTCACCGCCGGCGGCGATGACCGGCGAATCGTGGCCGGCACGATCGCCACGGGGACGATCCACATCGGCGACGAGGTGGCGTTCTTCCCCTCGGGCAAGCGCAGCCGCGTGCGGAGCATCGAGGGGTTCAACCAGGCCCCGCCCTCCGAGGCCAGCGCAGGAAGTGCCACCGGCTTCACCCTTCACGAGCAGATCTACATCGGGCGCGGGGAGCTGGCGACGCTGGTCGGGGAACTGCGGCCGGCGGTGACCACCCGCCTCCGGGTCAGCCTGTTCTGGCTCGGCCGGGAGGCGATGACCCGTCACAAGGAATACCTCCTCAAGCTGGGCAGCGCCCGGGTTGCCGTCCGGCTGGAGGAGGTGCACCGCGTGGTCGATGCCTCGGACCTTTCCTCCAGCGAGGCGAGGGACGCCATTGAGCGGCATGAAGTTGCGGAATGCACCCTGGTGCTGAAGCGGGCGATGGCGTTCGACTCCGCCGAGGCGATCGCGGCCACCAGCCGCTTCGTCATCGTTGACGACTACGAGATCCGGGGCGGAGGGATCGTCCGGGAGGCGCTGCCGGACCGCCAGAGCGAGATCCGTGAAAAGGTGATGCTCCGGAACCTGAAGTGGGAACCGAGCAACATCCCCCCTGAGCGCCGGGCCGAGCACTATGGCCAGCGCGCCACCCTGCTGCTGATTACCGGCGATCAGGAAGGGCCGCGCAAGGGACTCGCCAAGGACCTCGAGGCCCAACTGTTCCAGGATGGCCGGGTGGTCTACTACCTGGGCATGGCCGGCATGGTCTACGGCGTGGACGCCGACCTGGCCCGCGAGGCCGGCCACCGCGGGGAGCACCTTCGCCGGCTCGGTGAAGTGGCCAACATCCTGCTGGATGCCGGGGTCATCCTGATCGTCACCGCGCAGGCGCTGACCCAGGACGACCTGGAAATCGTCAAGACGGTGGTCAACCCCGAGCGCCTTGCCCTCGTGTGGGTCGGGGAAGCGGTCACGACCGATGTCAGCGGGGCGATGGTCCTGGCACCGGAGGACGCCGAGTCGGGCGGGGTGGACCGCATCAAGGCACACCTGCAGGACAAGGGAGTGATTTTCAAGCCATGGTGAGCACCGACTCCGTTTCCCCCGTGGTCATTTCGCAGGCCAGCCTGGAGCGACTCAGCCAGCTTGCGCGCCAGGCGGGAGCCGCCACCCTGGAGCACTATCACGCCGGGGTGGCAGTGGCCCAGAAGGGTGACCGCGGGCCGGTGACCGCAGCCGATCACGCCGCCCACGCCATCATCGTCCCTGCCCTCGAGGCCTGGGATCCTGGCATCCCGGTGATTTCCGAGGAGGGGGCGATCCCCGATGCCGCCGCCCGCGCCGGGTGGCGGCGATTCTGGCTGGTCGATCCGCTCGACGGCACCAAGGAGTTCATCCACCGCAACGGGGAGTTCACCGTCAACATCGCCCTGATCGAGGATGGGGTTCCGGTGCTCGGCGTGATCCATGCCCCGGCGCTGGCCCTGACCTACCGTGCCGGTCGTGGCCTCGGCAGCTGGCGGCAACGCGGCAACGAGGCGGCGGAGCAGGTCTGGTCCGACCGGCCAGCCGCTGGGCAGGCGCTCCGGGTAGCCGAGAGCCGGTCCCATCCCTCCGCTGAACTCGAGGCCTGGCTGCGGACCGTCCCGGTGACCGCGAGGGTGCCGGTGGGCAGCTCGCTGAAGTTCTGCCTGGTGGCCGAAGGCAGTGCTGACGTCTACCCGAGGCTGGGGCCGACCATGGAGTGGGACGTTGCCGCAGGAGACTGCATCTACCGCCACTCGGGCCGGGCCGCCCCGCGGACCTCCCCGCTGGTGTACAACCAAGTGGAACTGCGGAATCCCTCGTTCGTGCTGGGACTGGAGCCCTGATCGATGTTTCATGAAACACACGCCCGGTCGGTGGCCAAGGCGGTGTCCTGGCGTGTCCTGGGCACCCTCGCCACGGCAGGGCTCGTCTTCATCTTTACCCGGCGGCTGAGCCTGTCCCTGGCGGTGGGGGCGCTGGAGTTCGTCTCCAAGATCGGGCTGTTCTGGCTGCACGAACGGGCCTGGGACCGGAGTCGCTTCGGCCGGCGGGAGGTGACCCCGGCGGTGGTCTGGTTCACCGGACTCTCGGGGTCAGGAAAGAGCACCATTGCCGATGCGGTTACCACGGCATTGCAGGAGCGGGGTGTGCGGGTGGAGCGACTGGACGGGGACAGTGTCCGCGACATCTTCCCCAACACCGGCTTCAGCCGGCCGGAGCGAGAGGCGCACCTGCGCCGGGTCGGCTTTCTGGCAAGCAAGCTGGAGCACCACGGGGTGATCGTCGTGGCATCGTTCGTCTCGCCCTACGCGGCGTCCCGGCAGGCGGTGCGCCAGATGTGCAACAGCTTCGTGGAGGTCCATGTCTCGACCCCGCTCGCGGTCTGCGAGCAGCGCGACGTGAAGGGGCTCTATGCCCGGGCCCGCCGCGGCGAGATCACCAACTTCACCGGCATCGACGACCCGTATGAGGCACCGCTGGCGGCTGACCTTGTCATCGACACGCAGGAAGTGCTGGTGGCCGACGCCACCACGCAGGTCCTGCGGGAACTGACCCGGCGCGGGCTGGGAGGACTGTAATGGACCATCTGGAACAACTCGAGCAGCGGAGCGTACACATCCTCCGGGAGGCGTACGCCAACTTCAAGAGCCTCTGCATGTTGTGGTCGATCGGCAAGGACAGCACCGTCCTGCTCTGGTTGGCGCGCAAGGCGTTCTTCGGGCACGTCCCGTTCCCGCTGGTGCATATCGACACCTCGTTCAAGATTCCCGAGATGATCCGCTACCGGGACGCCCTGGTCGCGGAATGGAACCTCAACCTCATCTATGGCCAGAACGCCGACGCGCTGCGCGACCGGCGCACCTATCCGGACGGGGCGGTGGACCGGATCGCCTGCTGTGGCCTCCTCAAGACCGAGGCGCTCAAGAAGACGCTGTCCGGCGAATGGCCCCGGTACCGGTTCAACCACGCCCGGAAGGAATACGAGCGCGACCCGAACTCGGAACCGTATACCGGCGTCATCGTTGGCGCCCGGGCCGACGAGGAGGGGAGCCGTTCCAAGGAACGATACTTCTCACCGCGCAACCAGGAGTCGGAGTGGGACGTGGGCGACCAGCCGCCGGAGTTCTGGAACCAGTACAAGACCGACTTTGCCCCCGGCACCCACCTCCGGATCCACCCGCTCCTTGACTGGACCGAGTTGAACATCTGGGAGTACATCGAGCGCGAGTCGATTCCGACGGTATCGCTGTACTATGACCAGGGCCAGGGCAGCCGGTATCGCTCCCTCGGATGCGGGCCGTGCACCCTGGCGGTGGAGTCCACCGCCCGCAACGTGGGCGAGATCATTGCGGAACTGCGCACCGGCAAGTTCGTCAACATCGCGGAGCGGGCCGGGCGGGCTCAGGACAAGGATGATGGCGGCGGGCTGGAGACGCTGCGGCGCGACGGATACATGTAGACACTGATCGGCCGCGGGGCGCCAGCATGGCGGCCCGCGGGCCGGTCGCGTTCCCCGGAGAACTCATGATGTCTTTGCCAGCCACGCCTCGCCGCCCGATCCTCCTGACCCTCGGCTTCATGCTGCTCTGGGGGCTCGGGGTCACGTGGATGGCGCCGTGGGTCATCCGGGGCGCCCACAGCGGGGCCATCCCTTTCCTGGGCCGGCTCATTCCCGGACGGGCCACGAAACCTATCGAAGGGTACCTGGTGGCCTGGGAACCGCTCGCGAGGGCCTCGATCGTGGTGGCTTGGACAACGGCCCTGATCGTGCTCGGTGCCGTGCTGATCCGGCGGCACGCCCGCCAACGACTGGCCGAGCCGAATCGCGCCGACCCGCCACCGGTCACCAGCAGCCAGTTCCTTCTCGTGGCGGTCTGGTTCGGAATCGTCACCGGGCTCGGGGAGGCCTGGTACTATGTCGGCCGGGTGTTCTACCGGCACCTTGAGCTTCCCAACGTCTTTGGCATCAGCCAGCACGCGGTCTGGATGTCCCCCCTGGCGAACCTGATTGCCTTCGCCGTGCTCGGGGTGGTCCTGATCCTGATATGGGCACGCCTCCCGTCGAAATATCCACCGCGGGCCTGGGTCGGGGCGCTGGTGGGAACCTGCCTATTCAGCTGGACCATGGCCACTGGCCGGGTCCACTGGGCAGCGGCGGCGGTCCTGACGCTTGGCATTACCGCCCAGCTGGTGCGCGCCCTCTCCCCCGGTGCGGGCGAGGTGGCGGCGCTGGCCCGGCGCTCACTACCATGGCTGGTGGCACTGATCGTCGGCATGGGAATGACCGTGCCAGTGCTGGAATCCCTGCGGGAGCGACGGCAGCTGGCGGTGGCCGACGCGGCCCCCCTGGCCGCGGATGCACCGAACATCATCTTCATTATCCTCGACACCGAGCGGGCCGCCAGCACCAGCCTCCATGGCGCCACTCGGCCAACGACTCCCTTCCTCGAGGAACTGGCCCGGCGCGGGGTCTGGTTTGACCGGGCGATCACCCCGAATTCCTGGACGCTGCCCACCCACGCGGCGATGTTCACCGGCCGTCACACCAACACCCTGGGCGTCGGCTGGGAGATCCCGCTGGACGACACCTATCCAGTCATTGCCGAGGTGCTCAGTGCCCGTGGCTACGCAACTGCCGGATTCGTGGCGAACACCAAGTTCCTGAGCGACCTGTTCGGGCTGGGCAGGGGGTTTGGGGTCTGGAAGGACCAGCCGATCATGGCCGGTGTCGTCGTCACCCATTCGTGGCTGGCCCGCTCGATCATAGGGCCGGTGCGACACCGGCTCGGGAATCACCAGATGCTCCAGCGCAAGACCGCCGACGCCGTGAATGAGGAGTTCGTGGCATGGCTGGACGGGCGGGAGCCCCGACCCTTCTTCGCGTTCCTGAACTATTTCGATGCCCACGAGCCGTATCTGCCGCCCGAGCCGTGGAACCTGCGCTTTTCCGAGACCCAGCCGTTGTACTGGAGCGAACCGGACAAGAAGAACGAGGACTACACCGCCGCGGAAATTGCCGAGCTGGCCACGGCGTATGAATCGAGCATTGCCTATCTCGACAACCGGATCCAACTCTTGTTCGAGGCACTCGCGGCGCGGGGGTTGCTCGACTCCACCCTGGTCGTCATCACCTCGGACCATGGCGAGGGAATGGGCGAGAACGGACAGCTGACGCACGGCTTCGACATGACACTGCCGACGACGCACGTCCCCCTGGTCCTGGTGTACCCGGGAGTCCTCCCGGCCGGCCGGAAGGTCACGACGCCGGTCGAGGTGCGCCACCTGGCGGCCACTATCCTGGGATTTGCGGGAGGTCCCGACTCGGCCATTCCGGGGGAATCACTTGAGCGGTTCTGGGCGGGCAGCGCCGACTCGGCGATCAGCGGCGCGACCTATTCCACCGACGGGTTCTTCGCCTCGGTTGTGACCGACTCCATGCAGTTCCTGAAGCACAAGGAGGGGGCGGAGCGACTGTACAACCATCGCCGCGACCCCCTCGGACTGAACAACCTGCGGGATGACCCGGCCTACCGGGAAGTGGCCGAGGCGCTGCACGAACAACTGCGAACCTGGATGGCCACCCAGCGATAGGCAGCCCCGGAGTCAGGACACCGCACCCGGGGGGACGCTGCCCCCCGGGACGTACACCTCGACGGTCAGGGCAACGGTTCGCTCCTCCGAGGGCTGCAGCGCGCCAACCCCGACCACCTGACGGGCTACCTCCTCACCCTTGGCATTCCGGATCGCCACCACCACCGCGTATTCCCACGGCGCCGCGCCGGCGGGGTGCCGAATCGTCCCCTCGACGCTCAGCGCCGTTTCCATGCGGGTCGGTCCCTGGGCGCCGGCTGGATCGAACCGCAGGTGATGGCGGCAGGACGGACAGACGCTGCTGCTCTCCAGGATGACCGCCCGGCAATGCGGACAGGTCCTGGTGCTGCCTGCCACGCCCGTGCGGGTGCTGCTCATGGCGCGGCGACTGCCTCCGCCCGCAGCGCCGGCCGGCCGGTCGGCTTCTCCTCCCAGCCGAACTCGACCTGGCCGCGCATTCGGGAACCGGCCGCCACGGTGAGCGATCCGGCCTTGAGATCACCGTTGAGCACCCCGGTGGCCAGCAGTTCCACCCGGGAGGCCGATTCGACGTTGCCCTCGAGCTCCCCGCCGATCACGACGGCCACCGCCCTGACGGAGCCGGTCACCTTGGCGCCCGCGACGATGGTCAGGTCGCCCTGGACATGGATGTCTCCCTTGAAGCGGCCGGCGATCCGGACGTGGCCGCTGCCCTCGATCTTCCCCTCGATTTCAAGCCCTGCCGCGATGACCGACTCCTTCATTTCACGCTCCGGCTGGCGGCGCGGCGGCTCGGGGATCGGGGCGGTTTCGGTCCGAAGCTCTGGAGCGGCGGCGGGAGGCATGGGAGGGGGTTCCTTCTTGGCGGAGGATTGGTCTTTCCAGAGGGCCATGGTCCGGCTCCTGTAGCGAAGATTGAGGTGAGTATCGTCGGGGATTCGGGGCGTGTCAAACCACCGCGGCCTGGCCCGGGGGCCGATGGTGGGGTGACGCAAGGAGCCGGGACGAATTGCACAACACGGTCCCAACCCTCAGCGCTCCGCAACCGTCTCCGGCATCGCGGCCATGCATTCCACCTCGACCCGGGCCCCCAGCGCCAGCCCGTTCGTCCCGAAGGCACTGCGCGCCGGATACGGGGCTGCAAAGTAGGTGCCATAGATCTCGTTGAAGGCACCCCACTCCGTCATGTCCGCCAGCATCACCGTGCACTTCACGACGTTCGCCAGCGACAATCCGTTGGCTTCCAGGGTGGTGCGGATGTTGTCCATGGTCTGCCGCGCCTCGGCAGCCATGCCGCCAGGCACCAGCTCGAGGGTGCCGGGCCGGACCCCGATCTGTCCGGAAAGCAGCACCAGGGAGCCGAGCCGGACCCCCTCCGAGAAGGGCAGGGTGGCGGGGAGCACCGCCCCGGAATTCAGAAAGATCACCGCATCGTCCTCCATTCCGGATTCCTCGGCCTCCCGGCAACCCAGAATCCCCACCGCCAATGCCAGCGCCAGCCATCCAGAGGTTCGCATCAGCACCCTCCCTTCAGTCCAGGATTCTGCGAGGCCCTGACCTACTGACCCCGCATGGAAACGGCAGGATCGACCCGGGCGGCCCGGAGCGCCGGGAGCCAGCAGGCACCAATCCCGACGGCCATCATGATCAGTACCACCAGCGCCAGGGTGACGGGATCGTGCGGGGCGACGCCGAACAGCAGCCCCTGGATGACCCGGGTGGCGAAGAGCGCTCCCACGATGCCCAACAGGAGGCCGAGGCCAAGCAGGACCCCGCCCTCGCCGAGGATCATGCGCTGGACCCGGCCGCGGTCGGCGCCGAGGCTCATGCGGATGCCGATTTCGTTGGTCCGCGCGCTGACGGAAAAGGCGAGGACTCCCGCAATGCCCACCGCCGCGATGATCACCGCCAGCACGCCGAACGCTCCCACGAGGGTCGCATTCAGGCGCCGCGGGGCCACGCTCTGGTCCTTGATTTCGCTCACCGTCAGCACGTTCTCGATCGGGTCCTGCGGGGTAATCCCCCGAACGACTCGCGTGGCGGCGGAACCGAGCGTCGAGGCGTCCCGCTCGGCGCGGATCACCAGACCGCCGGAAAAGACCTGCTCCTGCGCAAACGGCTGGAACAGGGCCGGGTAGGTCTCGACGTCCAGACCGCCATCCTTGGTGTCGCCAACGATTCCCACCACGGTGCGCCAGTCCCCGCTCACCGGGATGAAGCGCAGGACATCACCGGTCCAGGCTACCCGCTGCCCGATCGGATCGGCCTCCCCGAACAATCGCTGGGCCAGCGTCTCGTTCAAGATCACGACCAATCCCTGTCCCTGCATGTCCGTGGAGGTGAACTCCCGACCGCGGCGGAGCGGAATCCCCGCCGCCCGGAAATATTCCGGACTGGCGGTGCGGAATTCGGCGCGGGGCATCGCCTCTCCTGCCGCCAGCGGTCGCCCCTCGGCCTTGACCTCGAGCTGGAACCCGGCCAGCCGCAGCGGGATCACCGAGCCCACCCCCACCTCGCGTACTCCCGGAAGGGCCGCCAGCTCGAATTTCATCCGGTCGTAGAGGGCCTTGGTGTCGGCGTCACTCCGCCCGCCTCCGCTGATCGGCACTTCCATGGTCAACACTTCGTCGGCGTCGAGGCCGGTGTCCACCTCGGACAGCCGGATCATGGTGCGGGTCAACAGCCCGGCCCCGGTAAGCAGGATGACCGAGACGGCAATCTGCGCCACGACCAGCCCGCGCTGCAGCCGCTGGCGGCGCAGGCTGCCACTGGCCCGCGCCACGCCCTGCGAAATCCAGGTGCCGAGAGTTCCCTCCTTGGCCAGGCGGGGCGCATAGGAGAGCAACAGCGCCACCCCAAGGGTCAGGAGAATGGTGAATCCGAGGACCATGCTGTCGAGACGGATCTCCCCCGCCCGCGGCGACACCCGCTCGGCAAAGGCGATCAGGAGCCGGAGGCCGCCGGCCGCCATGATCAGGCCCAGGAGCGCGCCGCCCGTGGCCAGCACCATATTCTCCACCAGCAGCAGCCGGCGAAGCCGGCCAGCGCCGGCACCCAGGGCAGCACGGACCACGAGCTCATGCTCGCGACGCACGCCACGCATCAAGGTCAGGTTGGCGACGTTGGCGCAGGAAATCACCAGCACGAACGCTGCGGCGCCCATCAGGAGCCAGAGGGTCAGTCGTGCCTGCTCCCCCAACACCTCCTGGAACGGCGTCAGGGTCACCCGGTACCCGGATGCCGCATCGTAGGCGTCCAGATTGTCTGCTTGGACCCGGGTGCGAATCGCCGCGACCTCGGCCCGGGCGGAGGCCACGGTTGCCCCCGGCGCCAGTCGAGCCACCATCTCGGTCATCCGGTGGGTCCGTCCGTGGACCATGAGCGCGCTGGTGTGGTGCTCGCTGATCACCATGTTCATCAGCGCATCCATCCTGGTCGGGAAGTACGGGGCGGGTTGCACCACCCCGACCACCGCGACGGCCTGGCCGTCGACCCGGATATCCTGGCCCACGATGCCGCTGTCGCCGTGGAAGCGGCTCATCCAGTACTCATGGGTCAGGACGATCACCGGCGGAACGCCGGTGCCGTCGTCGGCGTCGGTCAACAGCCGCCCCAGGACCGGGGAGAGCCCCATGACCTGGAAGTAGTTCCCAGTCACCACGCCCACGGTGAGGCGGACCGCGTCGTCGTCGCCCTGCAGGGTATAGATCATCCCCGAGTATTCGGCGATCCCACCGAGGCTCGAGGCGTTCTCCCGGAAATCGAGGATTTCGGGCACCGAGAACAGCACATTCTCGCCACCGGGCCCCAACACCGACTGCCGCAGGTAGACCAACTGGTCCCCGTCCCGATGGGGGAGAGGTCGCAGCAGGACGCCCCGGACCACGGAAAAAATGGCGGTATTGGCCCCGATGCCGAGCCCCAGGGTCAGGATCACGGCGAGGGCAAATCCGCGGGCCTTGGCCAGGCTGCGGAGGGCAAAGCGGAGGTCGGCGAGCATGCGGAGTTCCTTCAGCCGCTGGACACAGTCCCCCGGCCCTCCCGGGGAATCATGAAGGAATCTACTGCCGAACTCGGGCAACGGTCAGCAGGGGTTCCGCGGTGGGACACTCAGCCCAGGTTTCCGACTCGGGGCTGTGGAGGGCGGCACGACCCCACGGTGGCTGCAATGGCCTCCACCTCGATCAGGAATCCATGGTGGAGTGGGCCCGTCGGCACCACGGCGCGCGCCGGACGGTGGTCCCCGAGCACTCTGGCATAGACGGCGTTGACGGCCGACCAATATTCTACATCGGCAACATATACGGTGACCTTGAGCAGGCGATCCAGACTGCTCCCGGCTGCTTCAAGGACCAACCTGACGTTCTGCAGGACCTGCTCGGTCTGCTCCTCGATGGAACCGGTGCACCGCCGACCGGTCGCCAGGTCGATCGGAAGCTGGCCGGAGAGGTAGACCAGGCCGTTGTGGACGACCGCCTGCGAGTAGTGTCCGGCCGGCGGAAGAGTCCCGGGCGCCTGGATTGGAGTGATGGGCATGGAGCCAAGATAGTGCCATCCTCGGCTGGGATAGGCGATCGTGCGCAGGCTCGTCCCCACCCTCGACTGACCACGCTATCTTCCCCACGGCCGGCCGCCCAGGGCGCGGCCGGTGGTCGAGTTGCCCGCACCCAGGTGGAGGGAATTCCCGCGCATGGCCCACGTGTCGCACCGGCTGTCCAATGCCTTCCAAGGCGCCCTTGCGGGCGGCGGTGACCCCGCAACCTCCCCACTCTACGTCTTCGGTCCCTTTCTCAAGCTGATCGTCATTGCAGGCGTCGCCGAAGTGACCTTTGGCGCCAGTATCTGGCTGGTGGTCATTACCGTGGCCATGGTCTCGGCGATGTACCGGCTGGTCATGCGCTGGGTGGTGGATGGCACCGGTGGCAGCGGGCTCAGCGAAGAGGAGTTTGGACCGTGGGCGGTCAAGGTCAACGCCGGGATCACCTTCGTGGAGTACACCCTGACCTTTCTGGTCAGCATCGCGGCGCTGGTCACCTTCGTGGCCGATCGCGCCCCGCTCCTCAACACCGCCATCGCCGGCATGCCGTACCGGACCCTGCTCGCCATCGTCATTTCCGTGGCCATCGGCTGGCTGGTCAACCGGGGACCCAAGACCGCCGCCCGGGCGTTCGGGCCGGCCACCCTGGCGGTCCTGCTGCTCCTCTGGACGATGATCGGCGCCACGATCTGGAAGCGTGGATTCCACCTTCCCGCGATTGACCTGCGCGCCTTCACCCCCGAATACTTCCACTTTACCCTTGGCGGCTTTGCCCGCATCCTGGCGTTGATGACCGGGATCGAGATCTTTGCCAACCTGGTGGCGGCCTACGACGGGTCCAACGCCGAGCGGAGCAAGAAGGCGTTTGGCAGCCTGGTCATCATCATGGGCACCACCTGCCTGACGATGTTGATCGTCGGTCCTGCGATTCTGGCGCTGGCCGATCCCTCCGATACCCACGTCTCGGTCTTTACCCAGACGATGGACCAGCTGCTCCCCGCCCCGTTGCCCTGGGTGGGCACCCTGATCGGGGTGCTGGTCCTGGCCTCGGCCGCCGCGGCCAGCGCCCAGGGGCTTCAGAACCTGGCCCTCGGGCTGCGATTCCGGCACTACATCCCGGCCTGGCTCGGGGTGCGCAACCGGTTTGACGTGGCCGACAAGCCGGTCTGGGTCGAGATCGCGCTCGTGGCCATCTGCTTCGCCTTCTTCGGCACCCACGAGGAGACCTACCTGGCCATCTATGCCGCCGGGGTCTTCATCCTCCTCAGCATGACCGGATGGGCGGCCGCCAAGCGCCTCAGTCGCCAGCTGCGAACCGATTTCTCGGCGAGCGGGGCAGCCACCCTGGCCGGCACCATTGTCGCGGCCCTGCTGACGACCGCCGCGACGGTCATCATCTTCCGGGAGCGATTCTTCGAGGGGGCGTGGACCTACCTCCTCTTCATTCCCCTGTTGTACATCATCTTCAGCCGGTTCCGGAGCCGCCTTGGCGCCCCGAAGCCGCTTTCGGATCACCTCGGCCGGTTCTTCGGGAGCCAGTATCTGTTGCCGTTCCAGCGGCACACCTTTCCCGAGAGCGACTTTGGTCTGGACCGGATCCTGGTGCCGCTCGATGGGTCCGGCCTGGCGGAGCATGCGCTCCCGGTGGCCGAGCTGCTGGCGCGCACCACTGGCGGCAAGCTCTCCCTGCTGTCGGTCCGGTCGGCGCGCGGGGCCAGGGACCAGGGCACCGACCGCGGCGCCGGGCCGGGGGGGATCGAGACCTACCTCGACCGCATGGCCTGGACGCTCCGGCAGGGCGGCATCCCCACCGACACCACTGTTCGCGCCGGAAACGTTCCCCAGGAAATCGGCCAGGGCGCGATTGCCCTCAACACGGATGTGATCGTCATGGCCACCCACGACCGCTCCCGGGTGGACCGTCTCCTCGGCCGCAACATTGCCATCGCGGTGGTGCGGCAGACCGAGTTGCCGGTCCTGGTCATCCGGCCGACCGACGCCTGGACCAGTCGGACAACCGCCTTCAAGCGGCTGCTGGTGTGCCTCGACGGCTCCGAGGGGTCGGAGGAGGTGCTTCCCTGGACCCGCCTCCTGGGGCGGCATTTCGGAAGTTCGATCGTGCTGCTCAGCGTTCCGGAAGGCGAAACGGAGGTGCCTCGGCTGGAGCACTACCTCGATTCGGTGGCGACGGCGCTGCGCGATATCGGGTTCCCGGTCGAGACCCGGGTGCTGGGAAGCAACCCGGTGGGAACGATCACCGCCGTGGCCGCGGAGGAGCAGTGCGACCTGATCGCGATGGCCACCCGGGGCCGCGGGGCGCCACGGGACCTCGATATCGAGGTGGGCAGCGTGACCGATCGCGTCATCCACTCGGCCCACTGCCCGGTGTTCGCCGTGACGGTGACCGGATTCAATCCTGACGCCCCGGGAAACGCGACCGGCTGAGAGAGATGTCGGGACCACGGCATTCCTCGATCCCCCTCCACATTGCAGGATTCCAGCAGGGATGGGGCACCTTGTATACCGCCGGGTACGAGCCCCGCACCACCAGTGTGGCACTCCACTGGCATGGCGCCACAGTCCACCAATCGATCGGGAATTTCCACGAGGCCGCCGTGGTACTGTCGTACACCGGCCAGCCCCGCGAAAGGATCCAGGCATGAGTCACGTCGCCATCAACCCCACCACCGGAGAAACCCTCAGCAGCCATCCCGACTGGTCGGCTGCCGAACTCCGGAAGGCCATCGCCGATGCCCACAAGGCCCAACGGCGCTGGCGAAAGCTTCCGCTGGCCCGGCGCGCCGAGCCGCTGCGCGCGGCCGCCCGGCTCCTGCGGGAGCGTGCCGCGCCGCTGGCCGAGCTCATGGCCCGCGAAATGGGCAAGCCGCTGGCACAGGGCCGCGGCGAGGTCGAGAAGTGCGCCTGGGTATGCGAGTACTACGCTGAGCACGCCGAGGGGTTTCTGGCCCCGGAGGTCATCGCGACCGATGCCACCCGCAGCTACGTGGCCTACCGTCCCCTCGGGGTCGTCCTGGCGGTGATGCCGTGGAATTTCCCCCTCTGGCAGGTCTTTCGCTTTGCCGCCCCGGCCTTGATGGGCGGCAATGGTGGCCTGCTCAAGCACGCCCCCAACGTGCCGGGCTGCGCCCTGGCCATCGAGCAGATCTTCCGCGAGGCCGGCCTGCCCGAAGGCCTGTTCCGCACCCTGATCATTTCGGTGGCCCAGACCAAGGCCGTCATCCGGCACAAGCATGTCGCAGCCGTGACCCTGACCGGAAGCACCGCCGCCGGCAAGGCGGTGGCACGAGAGGCTGGCGCCCGACTGAAGAAGTGCGTCCTTGAGCTTGGTGGCAGCGACCCGTACCTGATTCTTGAGGATGCAGACCTGGATCTTGCAGTCGAGGCGTGCGCCACCAGCCGCCTGATCAATGCCGGGCAGAGCTGCATCGCCGCCAAGCGATTCGTGGTGGTGGAAGCGGTGCGGGAAGAGTTTGAGCGCCGGTTCGTGGCCCGCATGCGACAGGCCCGCATGGGAGACCCGACCGCGCCCGGGACCGACCTCGGTCCCCAGGCGCGCGAGGACCTCCGCCAGTCGCTGCATGCTCAGGTGGAGCAGAGCGTGGCCAAGGGTGCCCGGCTCTTGCTCGGTGGCACGGTACCGGCGGGTCCGGGCTGGTTTTACCCGGCCACCGTTCTGACCAACGTGGGCAAGGGCATGCCGGCATACAGCGACGAGTTGTTCGGCCCGGTAGCTTCGATCATTCCGGTCAAGGACGCCAAGGCCGCCGTGAAGGTTGCCAACGACACCGTCTTCGGGCTCGGCGCGGCAGTCTTTACCGCCGATGCGCAGCGCGGAGAGCAGATGGCGGCCGACCAGATCGAGGCAGGCTCCTGCTTCGTCAACGCCTTCGTCCGGTCCGACCCTCGGCTGCCGTTTGGCGGGATCAAGGAAAGCGGCTTTGGCCGGGAACTGGCACGGCATGGCCTCCTGGAGTTCCAGAACGCCAAGACAGTGTACGTGCGCTAGCTAGGAGGTGATCAGGGAGGCGCCACTCTCACCGAGAACCGCCTCCAGGCAGCCCAGGAAGAGGTCGGCGTCCTGGCGGGAAAAGCACAGCGGCGGGCGGATCTTGAGGACGTTGTGATGGGGTCCGTCCGTTCCGCAGAGGACCCCGCGCTCTCGCAGCCGGTTGACGATGTATCCGGCCTCCGCGTCGGCCGGCTCAAGAGTGACGCGATCGCGGACCAGTTCGGCGCCCAGGAACAGCCCCCGCCCCCGCACGTCGCCGATGATTGTGTGCCGTGCGGCGAGGGACACAAGCCCAGCCTTGAGGTACCCACCGACTTCGTGGGCATTGTCCATCAGCCCCTCGGACTCCAGCACCTCCAGCACCGCGAGCCCCGCCGCGCATGCCACCGGATTGCCCCCGAAGGTGCTGAAGAACTCCATCCCATCATCGAACGAAGCGGCAATCTCCGGGGTCGTGACGACCGCCGCCAGCGGGAAACCATTCCCGATCGGCTTGCCCAGTACCACGATGTCGGGCACAACCCCCTGGGTCTCGAATCCCCAGAAATGGGTGCCCAGCCGCCCGAACCCCACCTGCACCTCATCGGCGATGCACACGCCACCGGCCTGGCGCACCAGCCGATAGGCCTCCCCGAGATAGCCCGGAGGCAATTCCACCTGTCCCCCCACACTCGGCAGCGTCTCGGCGATGAATGCCCCCACCGGGTGGCCAGCCGCCTGCGCCCGAGCCACCAGTTCCCCGATCTGGGACGCATAGCGGATCCCACGGTCGGGCATGTCCCGCCGGAACTCGCCCCGGTAGTCGTCGGGAATCGGCGCCACATGCACCCACGGCTGGCGGCCCCCGCCGCCGGGGCCGTCGAACTTGTAGGGACTGATGTCAATCAGGGTGGCGGTGTGCCCGTGGTAGGCATGCTCGAGGACCACAACATCGCGCCTTCCGGTGTGCGCCCGGGCGAGTCGCAGGGCCAGCTCATTGGCTTCGCTGGCGGAGTTGAGCACAAAGCAGGTCCGGAGCGGGGCGGGCATCCGCTGGGTCAGTTGCTCGGCGTACCTCACCAGGTTCTGGTGCAGGTACCGGGTGTTGGTGTTGAGCAGCGCCACTTGCTGCTGGATGGCATGGACCACAGTCGGGTGGGAATGACCCACCAGCGGGACGTTGTTGTACACATCGAGATAGGCCCGCCCTGCCTCATCATACAGATACTGGCGCCACCCCCGCACCACCGCGACTGGATTGGCGTAGCTCAGCCGGACACTGCCGCCGATCCGCTCGGCCCGTTGGTGCTGCAGGACCTCGACATCCACCGTCGCTGGCAGCACCGTCTGGAGGCCCAGGAGCGGCGCCGGATCGGGGGACAGCCCGCGCCACACCGAACGCTGGCTGGCCGACACGACCCCGGGGAAATCGGTGTCGAGTCCCAGCAGGTCGGTCATTACCTGAAAGTGGAGATGGGGAGCCCACCCACCATTCTCCGACATCGCGCCCAGCTCAGCGATCCGGCCGCCGGCCTCCACCGGAGTCCCGACCGAAATCCCAGCCGCTGCATCGGCGCTCAAGTGACCGTACAGCGTATAGAACGGATCCCCCAGAGGGGTGGCATGCCGCAGCAGGACTACGCCGCCGTAGTCCTGGGGCGCCGGGTTGAATGCCACGGCCTGAACGATCCCGGCCAGCGGAGTGTGAACCGGCGTCCCCGGTTCCGCAAAGAGGTCAATCCCCAGGTGCACCGTTCGCCGCTCGTCCAGTGGAGAGTTCCCGCCCGAGAACAGCGGCGCAGTGTAGAGCGGCCTGGCTTCGTCATAGCGGCCAATGCCGACTTTCGCTCCTGCCGCCGCCATGACGCCAAAGAGGAGTGATGAGAGGGTGGCCGGATCCAGAGCGGCCGGGTCGGCTCCAAGGAGTGGGCTGCCGAAGCTCAAGTCAAAGGTGATTGTCGGAGTGGAGGCATGGTCCATACCCAGCACCGTCTGCGACGGGGCCGGCTGCTGGGCCAGCCAGGCAGCGACCCGGCTGGCGTGCGGCACCGCCGGGAGGTCACACGCAGCCCGGAGGGTATAATGCCCCAGGCGCGGCGGCAGCGCAGCGAGGCGTTCGAGCAGCTCCCAGGCGGGCGCCTCGCTGATGGTCGCGTAGGGATCGACGTGTCCCTGGGCGGTGCGTATTGCCGAGTTGACCACGCTGACGCACAGTCGGGCTGCGATCAACGGGAGAATCAGCGCGATCTCGGACTCGCTCAATGGCAGCACCTGGTGGTATCCGGCCACGACCAGCGCAGCGGCCGCGAGGGGATCGGGGGCACCGAGCATTGCATACGTTGCTGCCACCGCCAGGTCGCAGACCAGCGGACCATGGTGGATGTCGCCAAAATCGATCAGGCCGACCACCTCAGGCGATTCTCCCCGCCCAGCCTGCACCAGGACGTTGCAGTCGTTGGCGTCCCCGTGGATCACCCCACGGCGGAGTCCCGCAAGTTCCGGCAGGACCTCCCGGCGATAGTCCCCCAGGAATCGTTCCACGAGGGCACGATGCCCGGGATCGAGCAGCACGTCGACGTGCGCCTCGATCCAGGTTGCCCGGGTCAGGTCCCACTTCAAGTCCCGGTGGGCGGCGGGAGTATCAAAGCCCGCCAGGGCGGCATTGATGCGGGCCAGCACTCTCCCGAGCGACCCCAGCACAGCCCCATGTCGAGGCCGGGTACCCGCCAAGGGGATCCCCGACACCCAGCCCAGCATCCACACCAACCGGGCCGGGCCATCCGCGAGGGTCACCATCGTGTACCGCTCGCCGGCGGTGGTGCGCTCCACCCGCGGCATCCGAAGTCCGGGGGCCTCTGCCGCCAGATGGTCGAGGGCGCTCACCTGCAGCTCCACCAGCGCCGGTGCACGCTCGGGGTGCATCAACTTGAGCACGAACACCGCGCCGTCCGCGCGCTCGAACCGGAAGTTTGCGTCGCACTCGCCAGGGAGCGGCTCGGCCAGGCCCGACATGCCGTAGTGCGCCAAGGCAATCTGGACCGCCTCCGCACTCTCGACCGGGCACGGGGTCAGGACCTCCGGCCTCACCCGGGGCTCATCATGGCGGGTCGGCAGCTCATTGCTGAAGCGCCGGGAAGGATGGAACGCTCATGGACGGAATGATACAGGGTGAACGCTTGCCCGCGGAGTGGTGATGGACGGCACGGGATGGAACGCCGAAACGGAGACGCGGACCAGATGCCGGGATAAAACCTGCGAGTCAGCGGTCCAGCCGATGCGCCTTGCGCCCGCCGCGGATCAGGGCGTGATCGCCCAGGTCCTCAGCGATCATGATGCGCGCCATGGCGGTGCACCGTCGCACCAGCTCCGCGGCACCCTCGTGGAGCTCCTTCGACTGCCGCACATGGGTGGTATTGTTTTCCATGTCCTCCGCACTCCATCCCCGCGAATGCGCAATGTACGGGAACTGTGGAAATTGGCAGCCAATTTCGGCAAAGAACCCCAGTAGCTGTCCCGCCACCGCCTGGACATTGTCCTGACCGCCGGTGATGATGAACCCCGCCACCTTGTTGCGCAGCAGGTGCTTGTTGGCAATCGTCTCCTGGTTCTGGATGCAGTTCATCCGCTCCACCATCTTGTAGTACAGGCTGCTGGCCCCGCCCCAGCGGATCGGGGTCGCCACCAGGATCACGTCGGCCCAGTGCACGATCCCCTCATACACCTGGTCCATCTGGTCCTTGCTGTCCATCTGGGTAATGGAGCACGGCCAGGTGCATGCCTGTGCCGATTTGGAGTAGAACCCCTCACACGCCCGGAATCGGAGATCCCGCACCTTGATCAGCTTGGCATCACAGCCCGGGGTGCCGGCCGCAGCATCAAGGGCATGGTCAAGCAGGTCATCCGAGGTGCTGTAGCGGGGGTGGGACTTCGTCATTGCCGTGGTGGAAATGCCCAGCACCCGGATCGGCCCGGGTTCGCGCACCACCGGGCGCGCCAGGGGATGCGGTTCATGCGGTTTGCGCCCCCGCTTGGTGCTGGGCTCCTCGCGCACCAGCACTCGCTCTCCCTCCAGCCGGACCTCGTGCACCGGGACGCGGTCTTCCTCATACCCCGGCTCCCCGACGCCTGTCTTCCAATGGAATTTCCAGTAGTGCCACGGGCAGACCACGAAATCGCCATCGAGACTTCCCTGGCCCAGCGGCCCACCGGCATGATTGCAGACCCCGGAGATGGCGCCAAACTCGCCATCCTTGCAGGTCAGCGCCACACGAAGACGGCCGACGGTGACCTCCTGGACCGCGCGCTGGCTCAGGTCGGCGCTGGCGCCGACATCCACCCAGCCGGCATCAGACATCATCCCCCCTCGGGAGTATACATCCAGGCGTTTCGGGTGGCCCCCGGGTTCACACCATACCCACCGGTGATCAGCACCCGCCCTCCCGGCAGCAGTGCCGTGGCGGAGAACTGACCCGCCAGGTCGTCGCTCCCGAACACGGGGAGGAACCTGGACATGGCCGGATCGTAGAGCTCGGCTGCCCCGGCCCCACCGCCGATCAGTACCCGGCCATCGGGCAGCAGGACCGAGGAGGCAGCGTGCTTGTATCGAGGAACCTGCAGGGAGGCCTGCGCCCGAAACACCCCCGCCACCGGATCAAAAATCTCGGTGCTGGAATACACGCCCCGGCTATCCCGCTCATCGGATCCACCCGTCACCAGGACGCGGCCATCCTGAAGCAGCACCGCATCGTGCTTGTGGCGGCGGACCTGCATCGCTCCCGTCGGAGCAAATCTCCCAACCGCGGGATCGTAGATCTCCGTACTCGTGAACAGCTCGATCGCCTGCTGCCTGCCACGATGTCCGCCCACCACCAGCACCCGCCCATCCAGGAGCCGCACCGCGACATGGCTCTCCCGCGCCACTGCCATGCCGCCGGTGGGCGAGAACGCTCCGGTGGCGGGATCGAACAGTTCAGCACTGGCCAGAAACGTCCATCCGGTGCCCACCCCTCCAACCAGCAGCACCCTGCCGTCCGCCAGTGGCACCGCCGCATGCCCCGCCCGCGCGGTGGTCATCGCCGGCAAGGCACGGAACGTCCCGGTGGCGGGATCATAGAGCTCCGCGCTCTGGAGGTAGGTGCCGCGGCCATCGTATCCACCGGCAATCAACACCCCCAACCCCGGGACAACCGTCGCGGAGTGACTGTAACGCGGGGTGACCATCCGTCCCGCGATCTGGAACTCGCCGGTCCTTGGGTCGAAGAGCTCGGCGCCTGCCGCGGAGCCTCCCCCTCCGGTCATCCCACCGGCAATGAGCACCCGGCCATCGGGAAGGGTGGTGGCTGTGTGAGCCGAGCGTGGGACGGCCATCGAGCCGGCCGGCGCCACCGTGCCGGTCGGTACATCGGAGACCGGTGGACGCTGGCCCTCGGCATCAATTGCGGGAGTGCAGCTGGAGAGCGCCGACCCGCCTACCGCCAGGGCGAGGAGACAGACAACTCGATGGGTGGACACGGAACCTCCTTGGAAGCTACAGTGTGCGGGTCAGGCAGAGCCGACTGGCGTCAGCCAGCCGTAGCGATCCTCGGTGCGGCCCTCGACGATATCCATGAAGCGCTTTTGCAGGGCCAATGTCAGCTTGCCAGCCTTCCCGGTCCCGACCGGGATCCGATCGACGCTGCGGATCGGGGTCACTTCGGCAGCGGTCCCGGTAAAGAACAGTTCATCGGCGGTGTAGAGCGTCTCCCTGGGAATCGGCTGCTCCTGGCAGGGGATGCCCAGCTCCTGGGCAATGACCATGATGCTGTCCCGGGTAATGCCGCTCAGGATGGTGCCGGAGACCGGTGTGGTGACCAGTTTGCCGTCGCGCACCAGGAAGAGGTTCTGGCCGCTGCCCTCGCTCACCAGGCCGTCGGTACCCAGCGCAATCCCCTCCGCGAAGCCATTGACCGTCGCTTCGGCCTTGATCAACTGGCTGTTGTTGTAGTGGCCGGCACTCTTGGCCAGCGCCGGAAAGGTGTTGGGGGCACCGCGCTGCCAGCTGGCCACGCAGACGTCCACCCCGTTCTGGAGCGCCTCATCACCGAGATAGGCGCCCCAGGGCCAGCAGGCCAGCCAGGTCTCCACCCCGACGCCGATCGGGTTGAGTCCCGCCGAGCCATAGCCGCGCAGCACCATGGGGCGCACATAGCACGCCGCCAGCTCATTGCGCTGGATCAAGTCCACGATCGCCGCCGTCAACTGCTCCGCCGACCAAGGGAGGTCGAACCGATAGATCTTGCACGAGTCCTGCAGCCGCCGCAGGTGTTCCGGCAGCCGGAACACGGCCGGCCCCTTTGGGGTGGCGTAGCAGCGGATTCCCTCGAACACCGAGGAGCCGAACTGTACCGCGAGACTCAGGATGTGGACCTTGGCATCGTGCCAGGCCACGATCTCGCCGTCTTTCCAGATGTATTTCGCTTCGGTAATGGCCATCGGTCTTGCACCTCAAGGAAGGACGATCCGCAGATTGCGCAGATTTGCGCAGATTGATCGGGGACATCGCCGGGCTCCGCGCTTGGCGGGGCTCAAGGTAGATGAGCCACGGATTTCACGGATGACACGGATTGATCGGGAGCTGTGGACGGATCCCCCCAGCGGAGAATTCCCTCAGTTTCTGGTGAACAGCGTTCACCTTGGGAATCCTGGCATCAGCCGTCCGCTGCGAACCGCACCCGAACGGGACAGGATGTTCCCATCATTCAAGAGCTGCTGCAGCACGGCGATGCAGGCTTGGGCTCGGATCAATCCGTGTCATCCGTGTCATCCGTGAAATCCGTGGCTCATCTCTGCGGGCCGGGCAGGCCCGGCCCCTACGGCGCGTGGTGCCTGCCCAGGACCGCATCAATCTGCGTCCATCTGCGAAATCTGCGGACCCATCAGTTCACAGCAACGACCGGATCCATCCCCCGTCTACCGCCACCGACTGCCCGGTGATGTAGCTCGCCCGCTCCGAGGCCAGGAACGCCACCATCGCCCCGAACTCCGCCACCTCGCCAATCCGGCCCATCGGAATTTCGCGCTCCCACTTGGCGTAGATCTCTGCCTCCGCCACTCCCGTCCGCTTCGCCGTGGCCTGTGCCAGCTCCACCACCCGGTCAGTTCGGGTATACCCGGGCAGTACGCAATTGACGGTGATACTGTCCTTGGCGGTCTCGTTCGCCAGGGTACGGGCAAATCCAGTCAACCCCGCCCGCAGGCTGTTGGAGAGGATCAGTCCATCCACCGGCTGCTTCACCGCAATCGAAGTGATGGCAATGATCCGCCCCCAGCGTCGCTCCCGCATCCCGGGAAGGACCGCACGCGCCAGCGCCACCGGCGCCTGGAGCAGCAGTTCGTAGGCGCGCCGCCAAGTGGAGCTGTCGTGCTGCTCAAAGGGTCCGCTTGGGGGACCGCCAGTATTGGTGACCAGGATATCCACCTGACCAAACCGTGCCATCGCTTCGGCCACCACCCGCTCGGGCTCACCATCCTGGGAAAGGTCGGCGGCCACCGCATGCACCGGCGACCCCGTCTCGGCGGCGATCGCCTCGCGGGCCGCCTCGAGCGCCTCGACCCCCCGTGCACAGAGCACCACTGACGCGCCTTCCACCGCCAGTTCACGCGCCGAGGCACGCCCGAGCCCCTGACTGGAGGCGCCCACGAGGGCCACCTTGCCGCGAATGCCGAGGTTCATTGCCCGCTCCTACTTCTTATCCTTCTCAGCGTGGAAATAGCTGTCGGTGTGGTTGAGCCAGTCCTGCCGGGGCGGCGAGAAGATGTCGACGTCCAGGGTGTCCTCCAGCGCCTCCGCCCGGTGCCACACCATCGAGGGGATGTGGAGCACCTCGCCGGCGCTGACCGTCAACACCTCCGAGCCGTCCTCGCCCAGGAAGAACTTGAGGGCGCCTTCGAGGATGTAGGTCAGCTGCTCGTTCTCGTGCTGGTGCTTCGGCACGATGCAGCCCTGCTTGAGGAAGACCTGGGCCAGCATCATCCGGTCGCCGGTGATCAGCTTGCGGTCGAGCTGGTCGGTGACTTTCTCGCGGGGCATGTCAGACCAACGATAGAAGGTGCAGCCGGCGGGCATCGGAACTCCTTGGGACGTGAGTGGGAGAGCGGCATGGCCGTCCGGAAAGTAACCCCGGCGGAAACGGTGCCGGGGACGTTCAGCGGCTCACCTCACGGCTTGGCGTGCGCGTGTTCCCCTGCTCCCTTGGCAATCATCAGGTGGTGCTCCGTATGATGGGCCCCCTGCGTCATCAGGCCAATGAAGCCGAGCCCGCGGATACGAGTTGCAGTGGCCGCGTCGCCGGCATCGCGCACCACCACCGTGAGCCGCACCCCGCCTGGGATTGGTGTCACCGTGGCGCGCCACGCTCCGGCATCTTCCAGCATCGGCGCGTGTGCCGTCACCATGCGCTGGATCGCCCCGGCCACCCGGCCCTGGCCGGTCACCTCCATGGTCAGCCCACCTGCCAACGGCGTTTGCCCAACTGCGGCCCGCAGCGTCACATCGTCCATATCCATGAGGTGCTGGCGGAGCGCCTCCATGTCCACCTTGGCCCAGTCAGTAGTCGGGTCGGATTCCAGCAGCTTGACGATCTCGGCAATCGCCGCAAACGCTGACTGACCGCCCTCGGTTGCCATGGCCGTTGTCGCCTCGTGGTCCATTTCCGGGGTATGCACCATGCCTGGAACGTGCTGGTGCACGACCGGCGGAACCGCCTGAGCAGAGAGGAGCAGCGGACAGGCGAGCAGGGCGGGAATCAAGGCAATCGTGCGGCAAAACATCAGGGCGACTCCGGTTGAGGGACAGGAAGGATAGCCAAAACCGAAGTCGTCGGGGCCAGTCCATTCTCATTGCCCGAACCCCACCTCTTTACTTCGGTGTTTCTTCGGGTACTTTGCAGCCATGTTCTCCCACCTCCACGTCCACTCCCATTTCTCGCTCGGCGCCGGGGCCTCCTCCCCGGAAACCCTGATTGAAGCGGCCCTGCAGCGTGGTTTTACCTCCCTGGCCTGCACCGACACCAACGGGGTCTATGGAGCGGTGGAGTTCCAGCAGGCCGCCGAGTCGGCCGGGGTCCGACCGATCCTCGGCGCGCACCTGGTCTGTGGCGGGCAGGAAGCGGCGGTCCTGGCCGAAGACGAACGGGGGTGGGCCGCGCTCTGCCGCGCCATAACCGGTATCAAGTGGCAGGAGCGGAACCCCAAGGCGTGGCCCTTTGCCCTTTCGGCTCAGCTGGCCACCGACCGGGCCGGGCTGGCGGTGCTGTCGCGAGACGTGAACCTGCTGGAGCGGCTGGCCCAGCTCTCCGGTACCGACGGGCTCTACGCCGAACTCGTTCCCGGCCGCCAGCGGCATCAGGTGCTGGCCACCGCCAGGCGGCTCAAGATCCCCCCGGTGGTTACCAACGCGGCGATGTTTGCGCACCCCGAGGCGTGGGCTCGGCACCGGCTCCTCGTTGCCATAGCAAAGAACACCACCCTGAGCGCCCTGCCTGCCGAAGCAGTCGCTCCCCGCGATGCCTGGCTCAAGTCGACGCCCGAGTTGGCGCGCCACTTTCCCGACTGTCCCGAGGCGCTGGACAACGCCGCCACCCTGGCCGACCGCTGCCGCTACCGAATTCCGATCGGGCGCATCGTACCGCCCCGTCTGGCTGCCGCCGAGGATGCCTTTGCCAGGTTGCGGGCGCAGGCGTACGAGGGCGCGACGCGGAAGTACGGCACTGTGGCCCCGATGGTGCGCGATCGGCTGGAGCACGAGCTGGCCATCATCGCCGCCAAGCAGTTTGCCGATTACTTCCTGGTGGTGCGCGACATCGTGCTCCACGGCCCAACCCACTGCGGCCGCGGCTCCGTCGCCAACTCGGTGGTGAGCTACTGCCTCGGCATTACCCACGTGGAGCCGCTCGGTGCGGGGCTCTTGTTCGAGCGATTCCTCAACCCCGAGCGCAAGGACCCGCCCGATATCGACCTCGATTTTCCGTGGGACGAGCGCGACCACGTGCTGGCGTATGTCTTTCGCAAGTACCCCCTGCCCCGCGCCGCCATGGTGGCCAACCACAACACCTTCAAGCTGCGCGGCGCGCTCCGTGAGGTGGCCAAGGTGCACGGCCGCCCCGCCGGGGAGATCCGCGAGGTCACCCGTCGGATCCCCTGGTACTCCGACGACGTCCCCATTGGCGAGCTGCTGGCCACCCATCCCAACTATGCCGGCCTCAACCTTCCCGCCTACTGGCGCGAGCTGGCCGACACCGCCACGCCGCTGGTCGGCACGCCGCGACACCTGTCGCTGCACCCTGGGGGTGTGGTCATCGTCCCTGGTGCGCTGACCGACTATGTACCGATCGAGCCGGCGGTAAAGGAGCTGGACGGTGCGCCCGACCTGACGGTGCCCGTCATCCAATTTGAGAAGGACGGCGCCGAGGACGCCGGGCTGGTCAAGATCGACCTGCTGGGGAATAGGTCACTGGCGGTGATCCGCGACGGGATCGCAGCGGTGGCCACCAACACCGGCCGCCAGCTCGACTACACCAGTCAGGAGGCCGGGGAGGATCCCGCCACCCGGGAGCTCTTCCGCACCGGCCGCACCATGGGGGTGTTCTACACCGAGAGCCCCGCCAGCCGGGCGCTCTGCATCAAGAGCCAGGCCGAGAGCTACGAGCTGCTGGTGCTCAACACCAGCATCATCCGCCCCGCCTCGAACAAGTGGATCAAGGTCTACCTCGAGCGGCTCCATGGCGGGGCGTATGAGCCGCTCGACCCCTGCCTGCGCGACGTGCTGGGCGAGACCTTCGGCGTCATGGTGTACCAGGAGGATGTGGTGAACGTCTCGGCGGCCTTTGCCGGGATGCCGCTCTCCACCGGCGACGGGCTCCGCAAGGCGCTCAGCAAGAAGCGGCCGACCAAGGCGCTGGCCGCCTATGCCGAAGAATTCTCGGCGGGGGCGCTGGCGCTGGGCCGCGATCCGGCGGTAATCGCGCAGGTCTGGCACCAGGTGCTGTCGTTTGCCGGCTACAGTTTCTGCAAGGGCCACTCGTGCAGCTACATCCAGGTGGCGCAGCAGTCAGCGTTCCTCAAGGCGCACTATCCCGCCGAGTTCTTCGCGGCGGTGCTGGCCAATGGCGGTGGGTTCTATCATCCGTTCGCCTACGTGGCCGAAGCTCGCCGAGCGGGACTCACGATCCTCCCGCCGGATGTGAACGCCAGCGAGTTCCGCACCACCGGCCGGGGCAGCGCGGTGCAGATCGGCTTCCAGTTCATCAAGGGATTGAGCCTGGCGGGGGTGGAACGGTTGCTCAACGGCGGGCGGCCCTACACCTCGCTGCAGGACCTGCGCAAGCGGTCGGGGCTGACCAACGACGACCTCCGTCTGCTGGTCAAGGTGGGGGCGTTGGACGGCGTTGCCCATGGAATGACGCGGCCGATGATGTTGTGGGCGGTGGATGCGGGCGGACAGGCGGGTAGGGCGGATAAGACGGGTAGGACGGGAAAGGCGGACAGGATAGAAAGGGTGGGCTACGAGTCCGGGGGCAGGCTGTCACTCCTGGCACCCGACACCCGAAACCCGACACCCTTTCTCGCGGAATACTCCGCCGAGCGTCGCAGGACCGACGCCTACGCCCTGCTCGGCTTTACCACCGATGCCCATCCGATGGATCTGTATCGGGACAAGCTGCGCCGCTACCGGCTCACGCCAAGCACCAAGTTGCATGAGCAGGTGGGCCAGACCGTCCTCTGCGCCGGGATGCTCACCACCGCCAAGCCGGTGCACACCGCCAAGGACGAGCCGATGCAGTTTGCCACCTTCGACGATGGCCACGGTCTGATCGAGGCGGTGATGTTCCCGGACATCCACCGCAAGCGATCCCACATCCTTTTTGACCAGGGCCCTTTCCTGTTCCGCGGCCTCGTGGAGCAGGAGTGGGGCGCGCTGTCGGTGACGATGACGGGGTTGGAGCGGGTGGAGAGACTGAAGCGCGCGGGCGAGTAGCGCATGGCGGGGGGGTGAGGGGAATCAGGGACATCGTGGCGTCGGGGATACCCGGTCGGCAGAATGTAGCAGCTTCTCGAGGCCGGATCGAGCGGGTTAAGGCCCAAGGAGGCGCCCGCCCGGTTTCCCGGCCATATTCAAACCCATCCCTTCCCGCCCCGCCCGAGGAATGCACCGATGCCCACTCGATTCGCCCTGCTCCCCTCGCTGCTTCTGGTCGCCACTTGCGCCGACTCCGCCGGCGGGCCGGACATCCCACCACCACCGCCGCCCCCACCGCCGGCGGCGGGGATCGCCCTGCAGGAAATCACCGCCACGGCCGTCTTTCCTGTTGACCTCGCGGCCCCTCCCGGGGACTTGGCCCGGCTCTTCGTGGTGGAGAAGGCCGGACGCATCCGGATCTTCCGCAACGGCGCCCTGCTCCCCACCCCGTTCCTCGATATCGTCAGCCAGGTCTCCTCGGGCGGCGAGCGCGGCCTGCTCGGGCTCGCCTTTGCACCGGATTTCGCCACCTCCGGCCGTTTCGTCATCTCCTACTCCAACACCTCGGGCGACACCCGCATCAGCACAATGCGGATCTCCGCCGATCCAGATCGCGCCGACCCAGCCACGGAACAGGTGGTCCTGGCAGTGAATCAGCCCTACAGCAATCACAACGGCGGCCAGGTCGCCTTCGGTCCAGATGGAATGCTCTACATCGGCCTCGGCGACGGCGGCTCCGGTGGCGACCCGCAAGGCAACGGCCAGGACCGTAATTCATTGCTCGGCAAGCTGCTCAGGCTCGAGGTCCTGGCCAACGGCACCACCAGGATTCCCGCCGACAATCCCTTCGTAGGGCAGGCTGGGCAGCGGGGCGAGATCTGGAGCTACGGCCTCCGCAATCCCTGGCGATTCAGCTTCGACGCCGGCACCGGAGACCTGTACATTGCCGATGTTGGCCAGAACACGCTCGAGGAGGTCAATGTGGCCCCGGCGGCGTCCGGGCGCGGGCGCGGCCTCAACTTCGGCTGGAAGATCATGGAGGGCACCAACTGCTTCAGCCCGTCGTCAGGGTGCAATCAGGCTGGATTGACCCAGCCGGTGCTGACCTACGGTCGCGGCGATGGCTGCTCGGTGACTGGCGGATACGTCTATCGCGGTACCGCCGTTCCCGCCGTGGTTGGCCACTACTTCTACGCCGACTACTGCACCGGCTGGATCCGCTCGTTCAGGTACCAGGGAGGCGCCGCCACCGGGCGGCAGGAATGGACCGGCATCTCCGTGGCTGGCGCCATCACCACCTTCGGCGTTGACGGCGCCGGCGAGATGTATCTCGGCACCGATGCCGGCCGAGTCTACCGGATCATCGCCAAGCCATGATGCTTGACCCGGTTGAGCTGATTCGATTGCGCGACGGCCTGCCACCCCAGGTGCATTTCGGCACCTCGTCGTGGACCTACCCGGGGTGGCAGGACCTGGTGTATTCGAAGCCGTACCCCGCCACGGGGGCCGTGGACCGGATGCTCGAGGAGTATGCCCGGTTTCCTCTCTTTTCCACGGTGGGGATCGACTCGTCGTTCTACGCCCCGATGACGCCGAAGACACTCGCCTCGTACGCCGCGGTCCTCCCTGACGGTTTCCGCTGCGTCAGCAAGGTGTGGGATCGGATTACCGTCCATACCTTTTCCAAGGCGCGAGAGAAGACGCGGGGTGGCGAGCCCAACCCGGATTTCCTCAATGCCGAGCTGTTCCAGGAAGCGATCCTGGCACCGTGCCTGGAACACTTTGCCGGCCACTTGGGGCCATTCGCCTTCGAGTTTCAGCAGATTCCATCTGGGAAGAAGGGACTTGGCCCACAGCAGTTTGCCGATGCGCTGGATGAGTTCTTCGGGAAGCTGCCGAGGGGACCGCAGTACAGCGCGGAGATCCGCAACGCCGAGTTCCTGGTGCCGGCGTACTTCGCGGTGCTGCGGGAGCACAACGTGGCGCACCTGTTCAACTCGTGGACCCGGATGCCGCCAATCGGAGCGCAGCTCGACCTTCCCGGCAGCATCACCGCGGACTTCGTGGTGGCGCGGGCGCTGCTCCGCCCCGGGCGCCAGTATGCGACCGCGGTCGAGTCATTCGCCCCCTACAACAAGGTGCAGGACGAGAATCCGGAACTGCGGCACGACCTGGCACGCCTGGCGGAGACCGCCATCAAACTGAGGATTCCGGCCTACATCCTGGTGAACAATCGAGCCGAGGGAAGTGCGCCGTATACGATCGCGGCGGTGGCGGGGATGTTGGGGGGCAGGTAGGGCGGACAGGGCGGACGGGGCGGCGCAAGAGCCAATGTAGGGGCCGAATCCGTTCGGCCCCGGGGACGTGGACCAGGGAACGGGAGCCCTGCGTCGAGTGTCAAGACCCCTTGCCGGCTGTCCGCCTTGTCCGCCCTGTCCGCCGCTTCTTCCTTGCCGCGCTGCGTGCCAACCCCTGCGCCTGATCGTGCGCCCCGGCAATCAGGGCGTCGGCCGCCGCGTCATACGGCACGACCACCCACCCACTCAGCCCTTCGGGAAGCGGGCCCAGGAAAGTCCGCGCCTGTCCGGTGCGAAGCGCCTCCGCCCGGAGCGCCCCGGGGAGCCTCAGCACCAGACCCTTCTCCGCCAGGAACGCAAAGAGCACCGAGCCCACAAAGAAGGCGTCGGCGCCGAACATGCGCCGGATCCGAACCCCGGCCAGCCTGACCAGGGATTCTCGAAGAGGGGCGGGAAGATCGGCGGAATCGGTCATGGAATCCGGGCAAGAGACCCGGCCAAGACCAGCAAAGTCCGTGCGCGGAGAGGTGCCAGGGGGGGCGATTGCTAGGTGGAGCGAAGACTTACCGAAGGGTCGCGGTCAAGTCGATCCCTGCCAGTTGGCAGATCCGGGCCACCGTCTCGCCAATCTTGTTGTTGGGAGTGGAGGCGCCAGCGGTGATGCCGATGCGCCGCACCCCTTCCAGCCAGCCGGTTTCCTCCAGATGGGCCTTGCTCCCCACCGCCTGGTGACGCAACACGCCGCTCACCGGATCCACCCCACCAGCGTCCTCGATATGGTAGGTGCGCACGCCCAGGCGAGACGAGAGCTCCGCCAGGTGACAGGTGTTGGAGCTGTTGTACCCACCCACCACAATCATCAGGTCCAGCGGCTCCTGCAGCAGCAGTTCCACGGCATCCTGCCGCTCCTGGGTCGCTGAGCAGATGGTGTCAAAGCTCCTCACCCACGTCTCCACCCCCTCAACTCCGTGCTTGCGCTCCATCACCCGCTGGAACTCGGCCGCAATCGCCAGCGATTCCCCGGATAGCATGGTGGTCTGGTTGGCCAGGCCAACCCGTTCCAGGTCGCGGCCAAAGTCGAACCCCGGGGAGACCGCCGCCAAGAATTTCTGCGCCAGCGCGGCGGCGTCCCCACCGTGCTCGATGAAATCCATCACCAGCCGCGCCTCATCCATGTCCAGCACGACCAGGTACTTGCCGCCGGGATGTTTTTCCACCTGGCTGGCGGTGGCCTTGGTCTCTTCGTGCCAATACTTGCCGTGGATGATCGCGGTGTAGCCGTCGCGCGCGTACCGATCCACCCGCTTCCACACATTGAGCACCGACCCGCAGGTCGTGTCCACCAGCACGCACCCCAACGCCCGCAGGCGCTGGAAGTCGCGCATTGTCACCCCGAACGCAGGCATGATCACCACGTCGTCCGGGGTCACTGCGGAAAAATCGAACTCGCCGTCGTCGGGGCGGTACAGGAACTTGATTCCCATCGCCTCGAGCTTCTGGTTCACATGGGGGTTATGGATGATCTCACCGACCAGGAAGAGCTGCTTGTCGGGAAATTTCCGGCGGGTCTCGTAGGCGTACTCGACCGCCCGGTCCACCCCGTAGCAGAATCCGAACTCACGGGCCAGCCGGAAGGTCAGCGGGCCCACCTCGAGGGTGTAGTCGTTGGCCCGGAGGGCTTCGATCACCGCGCTGTGATAGTCGGCGGTGAGCTGGCCTTCAATGGCACCCTTGAGGCCGAAGCCCTTCCGGAAGTAGGCGGATTCCATGATCAGGGGATCTCGAGCGGGGTAAGAGGCGCCAGCCCGCAGGGGGTGACGGTGGTGTCCATTGGCACTTGGGAAAATCTCCCTCGCACCACCACGGTGTCAGGACCTGACTGGGCTGAGAGGGTCATCACCAAACTGCCACTGACCCACCCGGGGCCGACCTCGGTCAGTTCCACCTGCCCATCCCGACTGATGTAGGGGTGCAATGCCTCGACGGTCAGGAACCGGTAGGCACCGGTGGCGCTGGGGCGGGTGATGAACTGGGTCTCAGGATGTACAAAGGTGAACTGCCCGGGGCCGGGGGTGGCGGAAGCCAGATGGATCGCCATGCCCACGCCACGATCTCCCTGATGCGCAATGATCTGGAGGGTGGAATCCCGGTCGCACAGGATGGCCCGCGCCTCGAGGCGCCCCGAACCTTGATCCCGCCCGGACCAGCTTGCCGCCAGTTCACCGGGCGCGGGGCCAGTGGCGGGGCTGCTGCAGGCGCTGGCAAGGAGGATCAGGATCGATGGGGCGAGGCGTTGCATCTGTGAAAGATAACGGCAACCCGGAGCCGACGGCCTACGACGCCTGCGCCCACTTGCTCCGGCCGTCTCGATGCAGGCCGTAGGCCCGAAGCCGGCGCCAGAGGGTGGTGCGGCTGATGCCGAGGCTCTTGGCCGTCTCCGCCAGGCGCCATTCATTATTGTCCAAGGACCGAACGATCGCCTCTTTCTCCCGGTCGGCCAGGGTAGAGGGCTCGATCTTGGGCGGTAGGAAGACCGCCTCACCCAGATCCAGTTCCCCGACCCGAAGCGAGCGGAGCCGCCCCCCCATCTCGGCGAGTTCCGGCAGCAGGGCTTCACCGGGGCGGGAAAGGTCGAACCCCTCGGGCAGGGTATCCCGGGCCACCTGGTTCACGTAGATCGCCTTGCCGTCGTGGTCAAAGACCACCACGCCCTCGCTGAACGCATCGAGCAGGGTCTTGGCCAGCGGGGAGAAGACATTCGGCAGGTGCACCGAGGCTTTGTCGAGTGGGCTCATGAGAGCATTCCGGGCAAAAGGTACGGGGCCGGCACGGCGGTGTGACAGTGAATCCGATCGTTGCAGATGTATACGTTTAGATGTTGCAGGATGTTTCAAATGGCGGGGGGGTGGGGGTGTGGAATGG
>Ga0163153_10000594_pt1 | contig 63087 bp, 51 predicted proteins | sample OliLakLV19MP6IB1_FD_148629 | JGI IMG/M metagenome (GOLD analysis project Ga0163153, IMG submission 148629) | Freshwater microbial mat bacterial communities from Lake Vanda, McMurdo Dry Valleys, Antarctica - Oligotrophic Lake LV.19.MP6.IB-1 | ecosystem: Environmental > Aquatic > Freshwater >... | reverse complement strand
CGCTTCAATACTTGCACCTGACCACGATAACTATTCTGCGATTTGCCAGCGGAAATTCCTTTGCTCACAATGCGCGACCGGGTATTCTTTCCGATGTGAGTCATTTTGGTGCCCGTATCAGCTTGCTGATAATTATTAGTAATTGCTACGGAATAAAATTCGCCAACAGAATAATCACCTTTTAAAACGCACGATGGATATTTCCAAGTAATCGCAGAACCTGTTTCTACTTGTGTCCATGAAATTTTAGAATGATCACCAGCACACAATCCACGCTTAGTTACAAAATTGTAAATACCACCTTTTCCATTCTTATCACCCGGATACCAGTTTTGCACCGTTGAGTATTTTATCTCGGCAGCTTTCATAGTGTAAAGTTCAACCACTGCGGCATGCAATTGATTTTCATCACGCATGGGCGCGGTACAACCTTCCAGGTAACTGACATATGAACCTTCTTCGGCAACGATCAACGTCCGTTCAAACTGCCCGGTATTGGCCGCGTTAATACGGAAGTAAGTTGATAATTCCATCGGGCACCGAACACCTTTTGGAATGTAACAGAAAGAACCATCCGAAAAGACAGCACTGTTGAGTGCAGCAAAGTAGTTGTCGTTAATTGGAACAACTGAACCTAAATATTTCTTAATCAAATCTGGATGTTCGCGCACCGCTTCGCTGAAGGAACAAAAGATAATTCCTAACTCACTCAGTTTGACTTTAAAAGTAGTGGCTACAGATACACTATCAATAACGGCATCTACGGCTATACCAGTCAATCGTTTTTGCTCTGTGATTGAAATTCCTAATTTTTCAAAAGTCTTTATCAATTCGGGATCAACCTCCTCAAGACTACTGACCCCGGTTTTTTTCTTTGGTGCCGAGTAATAAATAATATCTTGATAATTAATAGGAGGGTAGTGTACGTTAGGCCACTTAGGTTCTACCATCTTTTGCCATAGGCGGAAGGCTTTCAACCGCCATTCTAATAACCATTCAGGTTCACCTTTCTTTGCTGAAATAAATTGAACAGTATCTTCGTTTAGACCCATTGGAGCTTCATCGGCCTCCAGATCAACAGTCCAGCCGTGCTCGTATTCCTTTGATGTTATTTCTTCTAGAACCTGGTTGTCTTTATTCATCTTGTCTATTTAGACTAATTTCAAATAATCTTCAAATTTACAACAAATGTGACTGTTTAAGGTTCTAAAAACCATGAATTTTATTTGATCAAGTCAGTTTTAAGCTTCGATCAAGGCTTTCTTCCAGAGAGATCATGGTTTCTGTTCGCTCTATTCCTGCCACTTGCTGCATTTTATCGTGAAGCACTTCCTTAAGGTGGTTAGTATCCCGGCAATGGATTTTTACAAACATGGAGTAATTACCTGTTGTATAATGGATGCTTGTTATTTCAGGGATGTTCCTCAGCTTAGCTAGAACCATATCATATAAGGCACTCTTTTCCAGATAGATACCAATAAAAGCTGTAATGTCGAAACCTAATTTAGCATAATTAATACGGAGTGTTGTTTTGTCAAGAATGCCGGCATCTTCCATTTTATTCATTCGCACATGCACAGTTCCCTGCGAAACATTAACCTTTTTGGCGACTTCCGTATAGGGTCTTTTGGCGTCTTGCATTAGAATCTCAAGTATTTTGAGATCAGTGCTATCAATTTCAAAATTTCGACTCATGGCAGGTAGTATTTTTTAAAATTATCAATTGAATGACAATTTATTAAAAAATATGTAATAATAAAACCATTTTGTTGACACTGATTCATATTATGGCTTAATTTGCTGAATAATTTACAATAATGTAGGGTGTTGAAATTGGCAGACAAGCCCTCCTGTCTCGGGGGTGGAGATCAAAGGACAAACGCAAGGTAATGGGTTGACCACTAATCCCGATAGTTATCGGGAGTTTTTCTTGTGCCTTGCAGCTAACTTCTCCGTGGAGGTTCGAAGCCTCCCTCTACAGCAAAGTCCTGACACGCCTGTCAGGACTTTTTTTTTATCCAGGCTACCGGAAACAATCGATTGCTGAACCCACCTTTTTTTTCTTTCTTTAGAATCTAAATTAAGATAGAAAATGGATGCACCGTGGTTCGCCAAATATCCCAAAGGAGTTAATCATGAGATTGGTGCTTATGAATATGAATCGCTTATTGAACTTTTTGACGCAGCGGTTCAAAAATTTCCTAGCCGGGTTGCGTTCGAGAATTTTGGAAAGCAAATAACCTTTAGTGAGGTTGATAAACACTCAACTTCTTTTGCAGCCTACTTACAAAATGAACTAAAGTTGAAGCAGGGCGATCGCATTGCGATTCAAATACCAAACCTCATTCAATTTCCGATTGCCTTTATGGGCGCCATTAAGGCCGGGCTGATAGCGGTGAATACTAATCCGCTTTATACTTCGCCTGAGATGGAACATCAATTCAATAATGCAGATGTTTCTGCTGTGGTAATTGTTTCAAACTTTGCCCATAACCTTGAACCAATCTTATCAAAGATCAGCGCAAAGCACATTATCATAACCGACATGGGCGATATGTTGGGCGGATTAAAAGGTGCGATACTCAACTTTGTTGTTAAGTATATCAAACGATTAGTTCCGGCTTACCATATTACTAATGCAATTAGTTTTAAGCAGGCGCTTAGCAAAGGCGAAACTTTGGAATACAAACGGCCTAAGATTGATATCGAAGATTTGGCAGTGCTTCAATACACGGGTGGAACAACGGGAGTTTCAAAAGGTGCCCAACTATCGCATCGAAATCTCATTGCGCATAACATGATGATAACGCTTTGGTTTAAGCAAATAATGACACCCGGCCAACAAGATATTATCATTACTGCATTACCGTTGTATCACATCTTTGCGCTTACCGTTAATGGATTGCTTATGTACACGCAAGGTGTGAAGAGCGTGTTGATAACTAATCCACGCGACATGCCCGGCTTTGTAAAGGAGTTAAAGAAACATCGGTTCTCCATCATCACCGGAGTGAATACACTTTTCAATGGGTTGCTCAATAATCTCGATTTCAAAGACTGTGATTTCTCAGCTTTGAAAGGTTCTATTGGCGGTGCTATGGCAGTGCAAGATGCGGTTGCCATCAGGTGGCTTGAGATTACAGGCAACTCAATAGCTGAAGGTTATGGGTTAAGTGAAACATCGCCAGTGCTTTCTTGTAACCCGCTTAATGGAACAGAAAAACGTGGAACTATTGGATTACCAATGCCGAGTACAGAGTTGGCAATTTTTGATGATGATGGAAATCAACTTGCTCAAGGTGACATTGGTGAGATTTGTGCCCGTGGGCCGCAAGTAATGCGTGGCTATTGGAATAGCAATAATGAAGATGTTTTCTTTCCAGACAATTGGTTTCGAACGGGTGATATTGGAATTATGGATGAAGATGGATTTTTCAAAATCGTTGATCGAAAAAAAGATATGATTAAGGTATCGGGATTTAATGTGTACCCGAACGAAGTAGAAAATATTATTGCCAAACATCCTAAAGTATTGGAAGTAGCAGCAATTGGTTTGCCAGATGAACGCTCAGGTGAAGTGGTGAAAGCTTTTGTTGTAAAACGCGATCAAAGTTTAACTGAGGAAGAGTTGCGCAAATATTGCCACGAGTATCTTACCAATTACAAAATACCACGTCACTTTGAGTTTCGCAAAGACCTACCAAAAACCAACGTGGGTAAAATTTTACGCAGAGCACTAAAGGAAGAAGAGGAAGCGAAAGCTGATTAGAGTAATAGGCTACGCAACTTCTCGAACGTGAGCAACTTCGTTTGGTTTTACAGATATAATTTGCGAAGGCAGTAAAGATTCAACAGATAAAGTATTTCCGTCAAGAGTAAAGAATTCAACTTCATAGCCTGAAGGTTTTGAAAATGCTAACGATACTTTCGGATGAATCATCACCACCGTTCCAATATCTCCTTTCTTTATTTTTTTTTCTTTAGATCAACCGAGAAATTTAATTTAGATAATAAATTTGCAATTTTTGAGAGATTAGAAATAATTCGAGTAGGGTTAGATTAAATCCTTCTGGAGGTATTTCCACTCTTTTACAGTTGTATCTTCGCGCAAAAAACATTCTTCATGACAAAGCTCAAGATTTCTGGCCTCGTTTGCCTGCTTATACTTCTGGCAGCATTCAGTTCAAAGAATAACAACTTTTCTTCTTCTTCCTTACGGGATTCATTGCGTTACCCGGAAGAGACCCATTTCAAAAATGTACGTCAGCTTACGTTTGGTGCCGACAATGCCGAAGCGTATTGGAGTTTTGATAGCAAGATGGTAAGCTTTCAATCTAACAATAAAAATTGGGGCTTGTCATGCGATCAGATTTTTTACATGCCTGTGGATGGCTTGGATTTAAGCATAGGAGGTGTGAAGCCGCCTCTTGTAAGCACAGGCTTAGGCAGAACAACCTGCTCGTTCTTTTTGCCGGGTGATAAGACAATACTTTTCGGTTCAACTCATTTGGGTGGCAAAGATTGTCCGGTAGATCCGGGGCGCGCACCAGGTGGAAAATACCTGTGGCCTGTATATGATACGTACGACATTTTTGTATCAGACTTAAAAGGCAAAATAAAAAAGCAACTAACAAACCTACCCGGTTACGATGCTGAAGCAACTGTTTCGCCTAAGGGAGATAAGATTGTATTTACTTCAACACGCAATGGCGACCTTGATTTATATGTAATGGACATCAATGGTAAAAATGTAAGGCAGATTACAAATGAACTTGGTTATGATGGGGGAGCGTTCTTTTCGCCCGATGGAAAGAAACTTGTATTCAGAGCTTCACGATTTAAAACAGAAGAAGCAAAGAAGGAATATAAAGATTACCTAAAGCAAGGTTTAGTGGCGCCCACGGAAATGGAAATTTATACGTGCAATGTGGATGGTACTGATTTAAAACAAATAACAAATCTTGGTAAAGCTAACTGGGCGCCATTTTATCATCCTAATGGTAAGAAGATAATCTTCAGTTCAAATCACAAAGGTTCGCGCGGATTTCAATTTAATCTCTTTATGATTAATGAAGATGGCTCGGGGCTTGAACAAATAACCTATGATGGTGTATTCGATTCGTTTCCCATGTTCTCACCCGATGGCAAACGGATTATCTTTTCATCCAACCGAAATAATGGCGGCACACGCGATACAAATTTGTTTGTAGCCGATTGGGTAGATTAAGAACATCTCTAAAAACTCCGCTTACCCTTCTCTTCTGGAGAAGGGTATGGGTTGAGGTAGAAGAAGCAACGGTTTTTAGAGATTCCTTAATTTGTAAGCTTATCAATACCATAAAACTTATCGATAATAATCAGGATTGAAAAGATCCCAAGAATTACCGGGCAGATATATCGAATTGAAAAGTTCACATATTTCTCCAGAAATGAATTTCGATACGATTCATTACCGTGGGAAAGTTCCTCGCTCATGTTGGTAGTACCCCAACGAGTTACTATAAAGAGTGTCATGAGAAATCCGCCAAGTGGTAAGCTGATGTCGGAGAACACTTCACTTACAAAATCAAGGGCGGAACGATCCTGATAAAAAGGCAAGTGCGTAAATAGTTCAACCGCGCCTTGCGATAGCATGCTAGGTAAACCAAGAACAAAAATTACTCCCGCTAATAACCACGTTGTTTTCTTACGCGACCATTTCTTTTGATCTACAAAGTATGCTACCGGAACTTCTAATAAAGAAACGGTAGAGGTAAGTGCTGCAAAGCAAAGCAACAAAAAGAATCCACCACCAATGATACGGCCAAAGAGCGGACCCATCGCGTTGAAAATTCCAGGAAGCACAACAAATACAAGTGCCGGACCTTCGGCAGGAGATTGCCCTTGAGAGAAAACTAATGGGAAAATGAGTAATCCCGAAAGGAATGCAACGGACATGTCCATGAGTGTAATGGTTGCAGCAGCACCAATCACATTCTGGTTTTTACCAACATACGATCCGTATGTTATTAAAGCACCCATACCAAGTGATAGTGAAAAGAACGCTTGCCCTAATGCCGAGTAAATTGTTTGAAAATTTATCTTCGAGAAATCGGGTAACAGATAAAATTTAATACCGGCAGAGGCATTTGGTAATGTGAGCGAATACGCTATTAAAATTATAAGAATTGAAAAGAGTGCAGGCATCATAATTTTAGAGGCAGCCTCAATTCCTTTTTGCACACCTTTCAAAACAATGAATGCGGTGATCGCCATGAAGCATGCAGAGAAGATAAGATTATCCCAAAAATCGATTACATATTCAGAAAAGAAGGTGCCATAGTCAGGATGATCTAATAAATTACCAAAAGAGATTTCGAGGAAGTAGCCAAAAGCCCAGCCGGCAACTACATTGTAGAATGACAAAATCATAATGCCACATAAGATGCCGAACAAACCAAGATAGCCCCACCGTTTACCACCTAATTGGTGGTAAGAACCATATGCATCGGAGCCAGCCCTGCGGCCGATTGCAATCTCGCCAATCATAATCGGATAGCACAACAAGAAGGTGAGTAAGATATAAATCAACAAAAAGGCTGCGCCACCATTTTGTCCGGCCTCATAAGGAAATTTCCAGATGTTGCCAAGCCCAACAGCAGAACCTGCTGCGGCAAGTATAAAACCAATCTTTCCTGAAAAGCTACCTCGGTTAGTCATGAATGAATTAATTAATTATTTAATATAGTATGACGCAAAATAGAGGTTAAACTAAAATTATCAAAAAGACGTTTGTTTTATGTCATTGTACCTAACTTGTAAATTATTTGGTTTTTAATAACCAACAAGCATATTTTTTACTGCGCGATGGAAGAAATTAAGAAGTTGACCACTCAGGAAAAGGCACTGAGGATTAATTTAAGCAAGTCTATTTACGGTTCATTTGCCGAAATAGGAGCCGGACAAGAAGTAGCCGCCAATTTTTTTAAGGTGGGTGGAGCCTCAGGAACGATAGCAAAAACCATGTCGGCATACGATATGAAGTTTAGTGATGCGATTTACGGAGTTTGCGATCGGTATGTGTGTGAGGATAGATTGATTCAAATGTTGGATCATGAGTATTCACTTTTGCCAGAACGCTTGCCAGCGCGTATTAAGGATACACGGTTTTTTTCATTTGCAGATACCGTTGAGGTTTTAAATTTCGAACGCACTAATCAGGGCCATGGCTGGATTGGGCTTCGTTTTCAATTAACACCCGAAGGTCCTTTTAATGATTGTGTAGCGCACGTAAAAATGCATGATAACGATCCGATTCAACAACAGATTTCACTGGGAATTTTAGGCGTGAATATGATTTTCGGCTGCATGTTTCTCAGTGAGCCTGAAGAGATTATAAATTCACTCCTAGATGGTTTGACTTCGCGGAGGATTGAGATCGATATGTTTCGCATCAACGGGCCAGACTTTAAGCTGGTTGATAATCGACTGATGGCGTTGAAGCTTGTGAAGAATGGACTTACGCGTGCAGCCATGTTTGGCCCCGATGGATCGGTGATGCAACCATCTGAAGCTTTGTATAAGAAAAATGTTTTGGTGTTAAGGGGTCGATTCAGGCCGGTAACACACGTGAATGTTGATATGCTGCTTGCTTCGCGCAGACATTTTAAACGCGAGCCAGATGTAGATAAATCGCGCATGGTAGTGTTAACCGAGTTAACCTTAAATGACTTGAGTTCGGATGGACAAATTGATGAGACGGATTTTTTGCATAGAGCCGAGATTATTTGCTCGTTAGGACAGACCGTTTTGGTTTCAAACTATTTCGAATACTATCGGCTGGTTGACTATCTTTCAAAGATAACGAAAGGGAAAAAAATTGGCCTCGTGCTTGGTATCTATGCCTTGCAAAAGATATTTGAAGAGAAGACATATGAGAATATAAGAGGTGGAATTCTAGAAAGTTTTGCCTCACTATTTGGAACCAACGTCAAACTCTATATTTATCCTTCCTTACGCTATGGAACGAGTGAATTGTTTAGGTTGGCAGATTTTGAAAAAGAATTACCTGAAAATCTTCAATTGTTATTCAGATACCTAAAAGTAACTGATAAGCTTGAAGACATTAAAAACGCAAATCTTAGCCACTTGAATATCATTTCTGATAATGTGCTTGCGATGATTCGAAAGGGCGAGGCAGGGTGGGAGAAATTTGTTCCCACCAAAGTTGCCGAAGCCATTAAAGAAAATGGTTTGTTTGACTATCCTATGGATAAAATTCCGGCCTAATTCCGTGCTAAAGTTTTCCCTCGGCTTTCATTCTTGAGAAATACGATCTGGTTTCAGCTAATACTTTCGGTGCCAGAATAAATCCTGAAATCATAGTAGGGAAGGCCATGAGTGCGTAAGCTATATCAATGATGTTCATCACATCTTGCATCGATAAGATTGCACCCAAGACAATTGTAACCAGATAAAAGTAATTGTAATAACCTCCAGCCTTTACCCCAGCAAGGTATGACATAGCCTTGTTGCCATAGTAACTATAAGAAAACAGTGAGGTTACCGCAAAGAAGAATGCACAGATTAGTAGCAGGTATTTACCACCGTTGCCCAATACACTTTCAATAGCTGTTGCTGTTAAGGTTGCACCTTCTGGCGAACAGTTTTCAATTGTACTTTCCCAAACACCCGTTACTAAAATTGTTAATCCGGTTAGTGTACAAACCAATAGCGTGTCAATTGCAGGACTTAGCATGGATACAAGGCCTTCGCGGATTGGTTCTTTACTTTGTGATGCGCCTAACGCCATTGGTGCCGTACCAATACCGGCCTCATTCGAGAATGAAGCTCTGCGAACGCCCATAACAATTAATCCGCCTAAAGCGCCACCCAGTGCGGGGTTACAATCATAATTATAATAGTTTGCCTGAAAGGCTTCTGTAATAATCAACCAAAAGTAATGCGGTACTTGTTTGATATTGATGAAGAGTATCGTCATCACTAACCCAAAATAAATGACAATCATCAAGGGCACCATTTTACCCGCCCATACACCTATGCGTTGAATACCGCCAATGATTACAACTCCTGAAATAAGCATAAGTGTAAAACCAATTATAAACTTTAGGGTATTGATTTCAAAACCAAATAAATTAAATGAAGCTGCTTTAAGAGTTTCGTCTTGCACACTAATGCTAATGATTACTTGTGTAAGTTGGTTGGCTTGAAAGATCGGTAAGCAACCGATCATAGCACACAAACAAAACAAAACTGCTAACGGTTGCCAAACTTTTCCCAATGCTTCACGAATTACATACATCGGCCCGCCTTGTATGACACCTGAAGAATCCTTTCCGCGATACATGATAGCAAGACTACTTGTAAAAAAATTTGTTGACATACCAACAAAAGCTGTGACCCACATCCAAAACAAAGCACCCGGGCCACCAATAGAAATAGCAGCAGCTACACCGGCAATGTTACCCATGCCCACTGTGGATGCAAGTGCTGTTGACAATGCTTGATAAGGAGTTATTTGACCAGGGTCAGTTGGATCATGAAACTTGCCACGCAAAATGGAGATGGCATGACCAAAAAATTTATAAGGAATAAAACGTGAGTAGAAAAAAAAGAAAACGCCACCGAGTATGAGAAGAAACAACACCGGAGTCCAGACACCGGTAGCTATGGTATTAGTTAATTCACTCATCAGGAATAGTTAATAAGTTCTTAGGTGGCTAAAGTAGGGAATTAATAAAACTTTACCATTAGGCTCACTAATAAAAACGAAACGATGAAAGTTTATGCTCTCAATCCCGTCACTAGTCTTTAGGTAATTTCTTTTTAAGCATTAACGATTAACCATTAAGTTCATCAAGAAGTGAAGACAATGAAGATATAGATCCCTAATGTGCTTAATCTCTTAACTGGCTTAATGGTTCAGTTTATAGAGAAGAGTTACTGATTTGAAGCAAGAGTCCACTGGCTTAGTTCCCAAAGCATGCGCGCACCAACGTTAGCATCCCATTCATTGTCTGCTTTTGTGTTGGGAGCCACTTCACACAAATCAAAACCGATTATTCGCTTTCCCGCTTTCACAAGCTGAGCAATTAAGTAAACAGCGTGTGAAAATTCCAATCCACCGGGAACAGGAGTGCCGGTATTTGGGCAAAGTTTTGGATCAAGTGCGTCAATATCAAAACTGATGTAAACAAGATTAGGAAGTTCTTTAATAATTTCAGTGCAGATTGATTTCCAGGATTCACCTTCGTATTGTCTGGTTTTTAAATCTGTATCATAAAATGTTTTTATCCGACCCATCGCGCGGTTTATCACGTGTTCTTCTTCATCACAAAGATCGCGAACGCCCACCTGCACTAATCGCGCAACAGCCGGTAGCTTTAATGCATTATACATGATAGAACCATGTGAGTAGGTAAATCCTTCATACGCTTTACGCAGATCGGCATGTGCATCGAATTGCAGTACCCCAAAGCGATCATACTTTTCAGCAAGTGCTCGCATCAAGCCAATAGGCGTGCTATGTTCGCCACCTAATAAACCAACTACCTTTCCTTCCTTAAGATATTGACTGCACACTTTCTTTACATATATGTTCAGATTTTCAGACGCTTCATTAATTTTGGTTGGTACTACTTTACCCGATTGATCATTACCAGCTTCCAACTGTTGAATATGCCCCTTGGCAAGCATGCGTAGATTTTTATTTTCCCGAAGCAATTCTTCAGAAACAGGCAGCATAGCAATGGATGATTTCCACGCTTCTTTTATTTGGTGATGATGCAAATCAATTTGCAGTGATGCATCCAAAATAGCTTGTGGCGCCTGAGCGGTTCCTTCCCGATACGATACAGTAACCTCCCAGGGAACGGCAACAATTAAAAGTTTGGCTTCTTCAACAGTTATTGGCAGACCAAATAGATTTCCTTTTTTACTAATTCCGTTAGGATCAAAACCTTCACTCATAAACCTTCGTGTTGTAAAAATAAATCTGGATTTCCTGATTGTGCGGTTATTTCTGCCCAATCCGTTTCAAAGGTAAGCGATCGCAATTCAGCCGTGCTCATAGCTGGAATAGATTCTTTTTCAGTCAGATAATTATAGAGTTCAACAATGGTAGGGTAGTGCCCAACAATCAGCACACTATTATAATGTATATCCAACTGATTAATCAGTTTTATAATTGCCATTAAGTCCTCCGAATAGATATCTTCGTGAGTGTCAATTTTTGTTACTCCGATATTGAATTGCTGGCCTACTAACCTTGCCGTTGTGTGAGCGCGTTCTGCTGGACTACTTACAATTAAATCGAGTTGGATATTTTTTGTTTTCATAAATTTTCCAAGCTCAGTTGCCTCTATTTCACCCGTTTGCGTGAGTCTGCGCGCTTTGTCCTTTTGATTACGTGCAACTTCTGCTTGTGCATGCCTTACTAAATATAGAATTCGTGTCATTCGGTGTAAAATTGACGAAGGATAGAAAATTATTTTGACTCAATATTAAAATAGGAGTTAATCCTAACCAATTTTTCTGCAAAATGATGGTAATCAATACCATTACGGAAATTTTTAGCACTGACTTTTTCCGTTCAAAAACTCTTTCAGAATACCCGTTTGACATACTCCAACTTTGTGTTTTTAAAAATTTACTGATATTTGAAGCCTTTGAAAGTAAAATTGAGCTCATGGCCAAGAACTTAGTAATTGTTGAGTCACCCGCGAAAGCGAAGACGATAGAAGGCTATTTAGGTAAGGATTATAAGGTCTCGTCCAGTATGGGTCACATCCGTGATCTTGCTAAAGGAAATGGTGCAATCGACATTGAAAATAATTTTGAACCTACTTACGAAGTCTCTCCCGATAAAAAAGAAGTAATAAAAAACTTGAAGTTGCTAGCGAAGGATGCCGAAATGGTTTACTTGGCAAGTGACGAGGACCGTGAGGGAGAAGCCATCTCATGGCACTTAAAAGAAGTACTTGATCTTAAGGACAGCAAGACCAGAAGAATAGTTTTTACTGAGATCACCAAGAATGCAATCTTAAATGCGATTCAAAACCCACGCGGTATTGATATTGATTTGGTGAATGCACAACAAGCGCGCAGATTACTCGATCGCTTAGTAGGGTTTGAACTCTCGCCAATACTTTGGAAAAAAATTAGTACGGGTCTGTCAGCAGGTCGTGTGCAATCTGTGGCTGTGCGCTTAGTTGTTGAGCGCGAACGCGATGTTGAAAAATTTGAAGCAAAGTCTTCCTTTAAGGTTTCAGCAATTTTTGATTTAGGAAATGGAAAGCAACTGATTGCAGACCTCTCAGAAAAATTTAGTGAAGAGAAAGATGCACTCGCTTTTTTGGAATCTTGTAAGGGTGCTAAATTTTCTATTTCGGATTTAGTTAAGAAACCAGCAAAAAAATCGCCAGCACCTCCGTTTACAACTTCAACATTGCAACAAGAGGCCGGGCGAAAATTGAGTTTCTCAGTTTCGCAGACGATGATGGTTGCGCAGAAGTTGTATGAAGCCGGTAAGATTTCATACATGCGTACCGACTCACTCAATCTTTCGGAAGATGCAGTGAAAGGTGCTGTTAATCAAATTCAATCTGCTTACGGGAAAGAGTTTGTTTTTACCCGCAAGTTCAAAACGAAATCGGCCAACGCGCAAGAAGCACACGAAGCTATCCGGCCAACGGATTTTTCACTTATGAATCCGGGAATGGATCGCAATGCGCAACGGCTATATGATTTGATTTGGAAGCGCGCCATTGCGTCACAAATGGCGGATGCCGAATTGGAACGCACAACAGCAACCATTTCAATCTCAACGAATCCAAAAACTTTAAGTGCTACTGGTGAGGTAATTAAGTTTGAAGGTTTTCTGAAAGTATATATGGAGTCGAAAGACGATGATGATGATTCGGAAGATGAAGAAAGTGGTAAAGTGTTGCCACCGCTTAATGTTGGGCAGGTTTTAGATCTTAATCAACTTTCAGCCACACAGACTTTTTCGCGTCATCCGGCTCGCTATACAGAAGCAAGTCTTGTTAAGAAATTAGAAGAGTTGGGTATTGGCCGACCGTCAACCTATGCGCCAACAATTTCAACTGTGCAAAAGCGTGGTTATGTAGTGAAAGAAAGTAGGGAAGGAGTGGAGCGTCATTATAGGGTTCATGTATTAAAGTCGGATGTAATCGAATCGATTAATGAGACTGAAAATACAGGCGCTGAGAGTAACAAGTTATTCCCGACAAATACAGCCATGATTGTGAATGACTTTTTGGTCGAACACTTTCCAGACATCACGAACTATTCATTTACGGCTGATATAGAACAAGAGTTTGATGAGATTGCCAGTGGTAAATTGAAATGGCAATCCATGTTGGGTAACTTCTATAAACCGTTTCATAAAACAGTTGAGAAAACTAATTTGGTTGAGCGTTCATCAGTAGCCAACAAGAGTAAAGAATTAGGTGTAGACCCTAAGACGAGTAAGAATGTATATGTGAAGCTTGGTAAGTTTGGTGCCTATGTGCAGCTGGGCGAAAACCCGGATGACAATGGCGGTGAGAAACCAAAGTTTGCGCCTTTGCGTGTTGGACAGTTTATTGAAAACATTTCGCTAGCCGATGCACTTGAGTTGTTGAAATTGCCGCGTACTTTAGGTGACTTCGAAGAAAAAACTGTTGTTGCCAACATTGGTCGCTTTGGGCCGTATGTTCTCCATGATAAAAAATTCATTTCCATCCCGAAAGGAGAAGATCCTTATACGATAACTCACGAGCGGGGCATTGAATTAATTAACGCGAAGCGTGAGCTTGATGCAAATCGTTTAATAAAATCGTTTGCCAGTGAAGGCAATACTGACATAGAAGTTTTAAATGGTCGCTTCGGACCTTATATAAAAGCAGGTAAGAAGAATGTAAAAATTCCAAAAGGAAAGGAACCTTCTGAACTTACGTTGGAAGAATGCGTAACACTTGCAGCCAATGCACCTGAGAAGAAAGGTCGTTGGGGTCGCTTTGGTGGTGCCAAGAAAAAAGAAGATCCGGATGCGCCTGCTGCACCCGTAAAAGCAGTGAAGAAGGTTGCCAAGAAAGCTGCGAAGAAGGCAGTCAAGAAAAAGACGAAGTAATTTCTGATTTTTTTGCCTGTCATTCCGGGCGAGTGAACGATATGAAAAAATTTATCATACTTTAACGAGACCCGGAATTTATCTACGGAGAGGAACTTCTCATGTAGTCTTTTCGAGATCGCGGATCTCGTGTTTGATTCATGCTCGTTATTGGAATTTTTCACACACTCGTCCGCGATGACGGTTACCTGTATTGTCATTCCGGGCGAGTGGCTAAATCTTGAAACTTAGAATTTACTTAAACGAGACCCGGAATCCCTATAATATTTTGAACACATTTTAATCTTTTCGAGATCGTTGATCTCGTGTTTAATTCATGCTCGTTATTGGAATTTTTCACACACTCGTCCGCGATGACATTGCGGGAGTTTGTGTTTACTTGTCATTCCGGGCGAGCAACTAAATCTTAAATTTTTGATATTTCTTAAACTAGATCCGGAATCCCGCTAAGGTTTAACTGCGGATTTAGAAAGTTATCACGATCAGGGTTTGAATTCACTCAAAGAATTTGAATATTGAATTTAAATTTGAAACCATGAAGAATATTTTAGCCATTGCATTCCTTCTCATCGCTGCCTCAGCAAACTCTCAAACCCTCGAACAATTCATGAGCCACCCGATTGAATCCAATCTGGCGGTGTCGCAGGATGGAAAAAGTCTGGCCTGGGTTTACAATGATCATGGTAAACGAAATATTCTTGTAAAGACTGGCTCTGACCTTCCTAGATTTTTAACCGACTATCAACTAGACGATGGTCAGGAACTTTCGCAATTGGTGTTTTCTCCTAACGGAACAAAACTTTTATATGTTCGGGGTAGTGCACCCAATCGTTACGGACAAAACGCAAACCCGGCAAGTCTGGCTGAAGGCGCACAACAAACGATATATTATAAAGAACTATCGTCTAAAAATCCACCAGCAAAAATTCAGAATGGAAGCAGTCCAGTATTCTATAAAGACGGCATTCGATTTTTATTTAGTAAAGGTGGGCAGATTTATGAATCGACTATGGACATTAACTACACACCTAAACTTTTGTTTAGCGCGCGTGGTAGTAATGGTAATCCCGCGTTTTCTCCGGATGGAAATGAAATCCTCTTCACCAGTGATCGGGGTGATCATGGGTTCATTGGTATTTACAATACTATCCGCGGTGCTATTCGTTGGGTCGCACCCGATGTCAGTAACGATAGTTATCCCGCTTGGTCGCCAGATGGAAAGCGAATTGTATTTATTCGCATGGCTGGAACCAAAGTAGGTGAGCTGAGTAATCTTACCGGAGGGATAAAATTTTCTATCTGGATTGCCGATGCCGAAACCTTGAAAGCACGAATGATTTGGAAGTCACCTGCCGATGATGGTGGGTTTTCGCAATACGGAACAAACAAAGCACTTGACTGGACATCAACCGGACGCATTTTATTTTTTAGTGAACACAGTGGCTGGAATCATTTGTATTCGATGAACGATGCAGGTGGCGATTTGAAAGACATCACTCCCGGCAACGGAGAAGTAGAAAGTTATACGCTCGACCCGACTGCGAAGTTTATTTATTTTGATGGCAACCGCGAAGACATTGATCGCAGGCATCTTTGGAAATCAGATATTACTATTGGTTCGCCAATGGCTGTTACAACGGGTGAAGGAATTGAAATGTATCCCACTTTTGCAGGCGCACAATTATATGCATTTCGTTCTACGACCAACACTTCCAAACAATTAGTGCGCGTTGATGAGCCAAGTAAGGCAACCGTTTCTGTTTATGTTCCAAAACTTACCACGTTTTCATCAATAGTATTTCTTAAACCGGAACAAATAATTATGAAAGCTGCTGATGGCACTGTGGTGCACGGCCAGCTGTTTATCAATCGCGCAGTTGCAGGTAAGAGGCCAGGAATTGTGTTTATGCATGGTGGCCCGATTCGCCAAATGTTGTTGGGCTTTCATTACAGTGATTACTATATCAATAGCTATGCATTCAATCAATACCTGGCCAGTCAGGGGTATGTAGTGTTGTCCGTTAATTTCCGCTCGGGTATTGGCTATGGTCGCGATTTCCGCAGAGCAAAAAACCAAGGTCCACGCGGTGCGAGCGAGTATCAAGATGTGGTAGCAGCTGCAAAACATTTGCAGTCTTTACCTGAAGTAGATGCCGCTAAGATTGGATTGTGGGGTGGCTCATACGGTGGGTATCTTACAGCCATGGGCTTAGCGAGAAATCCTGAAATTTTTAAAGCCGGTGTTGATTTGCATGGCGTTCATGATTGGGCGTTTCGTGCCCGTGAGTTTTCGCCTGGTGGCAGCTGGGGCATTACTGATAAAGACATGGATGTTGCTTATAAGAGTTCACCCATTTCTGATTTGAGTAAATGGACAGCACCCGTGTTGGTTGTGCATGGCGATGACGATCGCAACGTGTTGTTTCAACAAAGCACAGACTTAGTTGAAAAACTTCGCGATAAAAATGTAGCGGTGGAAGTGTTGGTGTTGCCGGATGAAGTGCATGGCTTCTTACGCTATGATAGTTGGAAGCGGGTGTTTGAAAGTGCAAAAGATTTCTTTGATCGTAAATTGAAATAGGCAATCGGAGGCTAGCCGCAAAGTTTACACCTATAAATTAGTTGGGCGTGTTAACACTTATGGTTATGGTTCAAAAATAAGAATGCATGGAAAAACAAAACGAAATAAAAATCTTTGAAGATAAACAGGTAAGAAGCCTATGGGATGCAGAGCAGGAAAAGTGGTACATCTCCATAGTTGATGTAATTGCCGCACTCACAGAAAGTCCCAATCCGCAGGTGTATTGGCGGGTACTTAAAAAGAGGCTAAAAGACGAGGGTAATGAAACCGTTACAAATTGTAACGCTTTGAAAATGGAAGCCCCGGATGGTAAAATGCGGCTAACTGATGTTGCCGATACCGAGCAACTCTTCCGACTTATTCAATCTATTCCATCACCCAAGGCAGAACCCTTTAAACTTTGGCTAGCGCAAGTGGCCTCCGAACGGTTAGATGAAATGCAAGACCCGGAGTTATCTATCGACCGCGCCTTACAACAATACTTGAACCTAGGCTATTCTGAAAACTGGATTAATCAGCGTCTAAAAAGTATTGAGATCCGCAAAGAGCTTACTAACGAATGGAAGAAACGCGGATTGAAAGAGGGCGTTCAGTTTGCCACGCTTACCGATATCATCACCAAAGCCTGGTCGGATAAAACCACGAAAGAATATAAAATTCTTAAAGGATTGAAGAAGGAAAACCTTCGCGACAACATGACCAATACTGAATTAATTTTAAACATGCTAGCCGAAGCATCGACAAAAGATATTTCGGAAGCAGTAAAACCAAAAACTTTTGACGCTAGTAAAAAAGTAGCCGAGCAAGGCGGAACCATTGCCGGAAACGCACGAAAACAATTGGAAGCTAAAACCGGAAAAAAAGTAGTGAGTTCACTCAATGCTAAAAGGATATTGCCTAAGAGTTCAACTAAAAAATTGAATAAATGAAAAGTGAGTTTTTCTTAAGGTCAGAATACGATAGAGACTTATACTAAGAACTACCAACAGCGGTGCTAAGATGAAAAAACTAGTTGTCCTTACGGGAGCAGGCATGAGTGCCGAGAGTGGTCTCGCTACCTTTCGGGATGCGGGTGGCTTGTGGGAAGGACATCGGGTGGAGGATGTGGCAACACCCGAAGCGTGGCATAGAAACCCGAAAGTAGTTTTGGAATTTTATAATCAACGCAGAAAGCAAGCGCTAGAAGTAAAACCCAATCGTGGACACGAAATTTTAGCAGAGCTACAACAACAGTTTGATGTTACTGTCATTACACAAAATGTAGACAACCTTCATGAGCGTGCGGGCTCTATAAACGTAATTCATTTACATGGAAGTTTATTTGAGTCACGAAGCACGCTGAATCCAAAATTAATTTATCCGATTATTGGCTGGCAACTAAACATAGGTGATACGTGTGAACGTGATTCACAATTGCGCCCTAATATTGTTTGGTTTGGAGAGTTGGTTCCTATGATAGAAGTAGCCGCAAATATTTCCGCTGATGCCGATTTATTTTTAGTAGTTGGTACTTCGCTGGCAGTTTATCCGGCAGCGAGTTTGATTGACTACGTACCCGATCACGTTAAGAAATATGTTGTGGACCCAAAGCGGCCACCCGTGTTGCATGCGCCTAACCTTGAGTTTATCGAACTGGGCGCAAGTAAGGGGATGGAGAAAGTTAAGGAGATTCTAAAAGCTTTTTCTTAGGGTCAGCGATAATCGACATATTCAATTTCTTTGATTTCACCAATAAATGCCAATACTATGTGGTTAATTTTTGCTTTGTTATCGGCTCTGTTTGCAGCGTTGACTGCCATTTTTGCTAAAATTGGAATTAAGAATGTGGATACGGATTTAGCAACGGCTATTCGCACCGTGGTGATATTAGTGTTAGCCTGGGGCATCGCGTTTGCGCGTGGTGGAACAAGTACTATTGGTACGCTCACAAAACAAAATTTGATCTTCCTTATTCTTTCTGGTATCGCTACAGCGATGTCGTGGATTTTCTATTTCAAAGCCTTGCAGCTCGGGAAGGTTTCGCAAGTTGCAGCTGTTGATAAATTAAGTGTGGCGCTGGCAATCATATTCGCAGTCATTTTTCTTGGCGAATCCTTAACGTTAAAGACGGCCATTGGCGCTATTTGTATAATAATTGGAACCATTGTTATAGCAATATAAGAGTAACTGCTCTCTCTTAAATTATACTCCTTTTCTCCACTGTGTCTCTTGTTTCAGGGAAACTGCGTTGATTCTCATTCAAACTAAAGTTTTCAAATAAATTAAAAAGGAGTCAGTAATTTGTTGTCAATTGGCTTAAAAACAAAGTAATTGTACGTAAAAGATTTTTATATTTGTACGTATAATACTGAAATCATGAATGCAAAGTTGACGCTTAATCTCAATAAAACAGTTATTGGACAAGCTAAGGAGTATGCAAAAGACAACAGCATGAGCCTTTCAAAACTTATTGAAAATTATCTGAACTCATTAACTAAACCAGGTAAGAAACCAAAGCCAAAAGTAAGTCCTTTAGTAGAGAGTTTAACGGGTGTAATTCCAGATGAAAACACCGAAGACAGAGGCAAATACCATGATTATTTGTCACAGAAATATGCCTGATGGAAAACCTGTTTATTGACACAAACATTGTGATTGATCTTTTGGCGAAACGAGAAAATGTTTTTGAAGAAGCTCAGGAATTATTTACGCTAGCCGATACCAATGATGTGAATCTTTACGTATCTGCTTTGACGTTTGCAAATACACATTACCTTTTGTCAAAACATCATAGGGCGAGTGATGCAAGAAAAATATTGAACAAGTTCAAGGTTTTGGTAACGGTTCTTCCTATAGATGATAAAATTTTGGAGTTGTCATTAGTTTCTGATTTTAAAGATTTCGAGGATGCCACTCAATATCACGTGGCGTTGGAGAATAATCTTGACCTAATAATAACAAGAAACAAGAAGAACTTTAAGATGTCTCGGTTGCCTATAATGACTGCTAAAGAATATTTGAAGCGTTAACTCATGTACTCCTTACGTCACGTAAATGTTACTCGATACATCACTCCACTGCGCGAGGGTGGTTCGCTGCCGGCATTGGTAGAGGCTGACGATCAGTTTATGTATGTGTTAAAATTCCGGGGCGCAGGGCAAGGAAAGAAGGCGCTGATTGCTGAGTTGTTGGGCGGAGAAATTGCTCGAGCCGTGGGATTGAATGTGCCCGAGCTTGTATTTGCCAATCTTGATGTGGCGTTTGGTCGTATTGAAGGCGATGAAGAAATTCAAGATTTGCTGAAAGCAAGTGTAGGTTTAAACCTGGCTTTACATTACTTATCGGGTGCAGTTACATTCGATCCAACCGTTACAAAAGTTGATGCTCCGTTAGCATCTAAAATAGTTTGGTTAGATAGTTTGTTGTTAAATGTAGATCGCACCGTACGCAATACTAATATGTTGTGGTGGCATAAAGAACTTTGGTTGATCGATCACGGTGCGGCCTTGTATGTGCATCATAGCTGGCAAGATTGGGAAAATCCTACGCGACCGTTTCCCAAAGTAAAAGATCATGTGTTATTACCTCAGGCTACAAATCTTCAGGATGTGAATGCTGAACTACAGGCTATGCTCACAGAAGAAAGCATTAGAGCTATAGTTGGCCTTATACCCAATGAATGGTTGACTGATGAGTCCGCCTTTAACTCAATAGAAGAACATCGACAGGCTTACTTTACCTTATTGACATCACGCATCGCAAATTCTCAATCTTTTGTTAATGAAGCCAACGCAGCACGTATTTGAATATGCTATCATCCGGGTGGTGCCCAAAGTAGAGCGCGAAGAGTTCGTGAACGTGGGTGTTATTTTATATTGTGGTGCACTTAAATTTTTAAAGACCAGAATTACAATTAATGAATCGCGGATCAATGCTTTTTGCAAAGAAGTTGAGATGAATGAATTGCAAGAATATATTCATGCCTTTGAACGAATCAGTGCTGGAGGAAAGGATAGTGGCTCTATTGGTGAACTGGCTATGGCGGAGCGCTTTCGTTGGTTAACGGCCACGCGCAGTAGCATGGTGCAAACTTCAAAAGTTCATCCGGGTATCACAGATAATCCAGAAGAAGTATTAGAACGTTTGTATAGACAACATGTGCTTTAGGAAATAAAGAGCGTATGAAGTGATTCAATTGTTACTTATGGCGAGCTCGTAGTACTTTCACCACATCCGCCAACTTAAAACCCTTAGCTGCCAGTAGCACATGGTAGTGATACATAAGGTCTGCAGCTTCACCTAAAAATAAGTCTTTGTTGTCGTCCTTTGCTTCAATCACCAACTCAACAGCTTCTTCACCAACTTTCTGCGCAATTTTATTCATTCCTGAATTCAGTAGTTGATTGGTGTAAGAGCCAGCTTTGGGATTTGCTTTTCGTTCCCAAATGATGGCTTCTAAAAATTCCAAACCAGTGCTTTCATTAGTTTCATTAAAGCATGTGTCAGCTCCAGTATGGCATGCAGATCCTACAGGATTAACCTTAAACAGTAATGTGTCCTGATCGCAATCCACTAAGCAATCGACTAAGTTTAAATAATTGCCCGAGGTTTCGCCTTTAGTCCAAAGGCGATTTTTAGTTCGGCTAAAGAAAGTCAATCGCTTTTCATTGAATGTTTTTTCGACTGCTTCCTCGTTCATATAGCCAAGCATCAATACGGATTGAGTATTTGCATCTTGTACAATGCAGGGTATTAAACCGTTTGATTTTGCAAAGTCTAATTTTGTAATATCAACCATATACGTTCTTTATATCCTTACGGGAATGTTATTCGTTCTCAGATAATTTTTAAGATCAGGAATACTCAATTCTCCAAAATGAAACAAGGAAGCTGCCAATGCGGCATCTGCTTTTCCGATAACAAATGTTTCAAGGAAGTGCTGTTTGCTACCAGCGCCACCCGATGCAATTACTGGAATGCTTAAAAGTTCATGCAGTTTCGCCAAAGGATCAATAGCAAAGCCTTGCTTGGTGCCATCATTGTCCATGCTGGTAAAAAGAATTTCGCCTGCCCCGCGTTGCTGCGCCTCTTTGGCCCACGAGAATAGTTTTTTATCGGTTGGCATGCTTCCTCCATGGGTATGCACAAGCCATTGATTTTCAACTTTACGCGCGTCAATGGCCAATACCACGAACTGCGATCCAAAAGCTTTTGCTAATTCATTAATGAGTTCAGGATTCCGAACGGCTGCAGAGTTGATGCTTACTTTATCTGCACCGGCTTCAAGTAGGGGAGCAACATCTTCTACACTACTAATGCCACCACCCACAGTGAATGGAATGTTTACGTGCGCAGCAATTTGTTTCACAAGCTCAACGAAAGTTTTTCGTTTTTCATTAGTCGCTGAGATATCCAAGAAGACGAGTTCGTCTGCGCCTTGAGCTGCATAGGATGCGCCTAACTCTACAGGATCACCTGCATCGCGGATATTAATGAAGTTAACACCTTTAACCGTGCGGCCATCTTTTATATCAAGACAAGGAATGATGCGTTTAGTTAGCACGAGGATTATGAATTTTGAAATGCTTTTAATTCCTCGAGTTTGAGCTTACCTTCATAGATAGCCTTGCCGATAATTACTCCATATACTTTGATGTATTTCAATTCATGCAAATCGTCCATAGAACTAACACCCCCACTGGCAACAATTTTCAAAGTTGGGAATCGCTTTATAAGTTTTTTGTAAAGACCAATATTTGGTCCTTGCATCATCCCATCGGTGCCAATATCGGTGCAGGTTAAAAATTCTAGGCCGAGTTGTTTGTATTGTTCAACAAGATCAAACAGGCGTAGCTTGGTTTCCTCCAGCCAACCGTTAATCGAAACGTAATCACCTTTTACATCGGCACTTAGAACAAAATTCTCAGGTCCGTATTTCTTTAACCAACCTGTAAAAGTCTCTGGGTCTTTCACAGCAAGACTGCCAATGTTAATTTGATGAACACCCAGATCAAGTAGTTGCTCAACCTCTTCTTCTGTTTTTACGCCACCACCAAAGTCTACACTTAATGCAGTTTTCTCCTGAATTTCACGTACAACCTCCCAGTTGACCACTTTACCTTTTTTGGCACCATCAAGATCTACCAAATGCAAACATTCTAAATCAGCATCCTGAAATTCAAGAGCAACTTCTACCGGATCTTCACGGTAAACTTTTTTCTTGCCATAATCACCTTGCGTAAGTCTTACACATTTACCATCTATGATGTCTATCGCTGGAATAATTTTCATCAGATTGTGGATTGAGTTAAAAAACTACGCAGCACCAGCTCGCCAGCGTTTGCTGATTTTTCAGGGTGAAACTGAACAGCGTAAAAATTATCTTTCTTCATACCCGAACTAAACGGTTGAATGTATTCCGTTACTGCTGATGTATTCGGATTTAACGGTACATAGTAACTATGTACAAAGTAAACGAATTGGTTATTTAGATCTGAATTCAACCAATCGTTTTTTATAGATAGAGAATTCCAACCCATGTGCGGTACTTTTTCTTTTTCTTTCGGAATAAAGAGTTTCACAGTCTCATTAAATATTCCCAGACATGGAGTATCATTCTCTTCCGAGTGTGCGCACATCAATTGCATGCCCAGGCAAATTCCTAGTACAGGTTGTTTGAGATTTGTTATTACTTTATCGAGATTTTTTTGAACAAGGTAATTCATGGTAGTACTCGCTTCACCAACACCGGGAAAGATTACTTTATCTGCGGTTTGAATTTCTTCATGACTATCGGTAATCTTAAAATCAACACCTAAGCGCTCCAATGCAAAAGCTACCGATCGAATATTTCCAGCGTTATATTTTATAACAGCAACCATAGGAATTTCGAGTTTGTAATGACGATTGACGAATTTGGAATGCCGGTCATAATTATTACTTTTTTTATTGGTTGAGTTTAGCTCGTGATATTTTTATAGATTGGATAATTGCAAATCGCAAATCGTACTTCGAAAATATTAAATGGTACATTGTCATTCAAAATTCGTCCTTATAGAGCTCCTTTGGTACTGGGTAGTTGATCATTAAATGGATCTTTCCTCACAGCCATTTTTATTGCTTTTGCGAAAGCTTTAAAGATTGCTTCAATCTTATGATGCTCGTTATCACCTTCGGCTTTAATATTCAAATTGCATTTCGCAGCATCAGAAAATGATTTAAAGAAATGTAAAAACATCTCAGTTGGCATCTCTCCAATCTTTTCACGTTTGAATTCTGTTTCCCAAACTAACCAGGGGCGCCCGCCAAAATCAATCGCAACCTGTGCAAGACAATCATCCATGGGTAGACAAAATCCGTAGCGCTCAATTCCACGTTTATCGCTCAAAGCTTTGTTGAAAGCTTCTCCTAATGCTAGCGCTGTGTCTTCGATTGTATGATGTTCATCAATATGCAAATCACCTTTTACCTCAATGTTCAAATCTACCAAACCGTGACGCGCCAATTGATCGAGCATGTGATCAAAAAAACCTAACCCGGTTTTTATGGATGCATCGCCTTTACCCGAAAGATTAACTTCTATTGAGATGTCAGTTTCTTTGGTGGTTCGCTGAACCTTGGCTGATCGTTTAGGTAAAACGAGGTCATAAATTGTTTTCCAATCTCTTGTTATACCAATGCAGGATGCCGCCAGATTTTTCTCAGTCAATTTATGGGAAAGACTTTCATCATTAAATAGAATTCCTTTGGCGCCAAGGTTTTTGGCTAATTCAATATCTGTTAGCCGATCACCTATTACAATTGAGTTTGCTAGATCATACCCTGCAGAAAAGTATTTTGTAAGCATAGCTGTGCCCGGCTTGCGCGTAGGTTTATTTTCATGCGGAAGACTGCGATCAATAAACACTTCGTTGAATTCAATGCCTTCGCCAGTCAATGTTTTGCTTACCAGATTTTGAACTGGCCAGAATGTTTCTTCGGGAAAGCTTACTGTACCCAATCCATCCTGATTGGTAACCATTACCAATTCGTAATCAGTTTCGCGAGCAATTTTACCAAGCCATGTAAATACACCTGGAATAAACTCCAATTCATCCAAATTGTCAATCTGCGGATCTTCCGGTTCAATAATTAGCGTTCCATCTCGATCGATGAATAAGACTTTTTTCATAGTGAGTTTAATTCTTTTAGCAACAACTTATTCTCTTCGGGTGTTCCAACAGTAATACGAAGGCAATCATCGCAAAGGATTACAGACGAGCGATCTCGCAAAATTATTCCTTGTGTTACTAGTTTTGAGTAAACACTTTTAGCGTTTTCAACTTTTACTAGAACGAAATTCGCATCAGAAGGGTAGATATTCTTTACAATCTTCACTGCCCGAAGTTGTTGTATTAACTTGCCACGCTCTAATAAAATCTCGGCTACCCAGTCATTCTTTAGGCTTTCATTTGCTAAAGCTGCTTCGGCTGCTTCTTGCGAAAGCAAACTAATATTATAAGGCGGCTTAATTTTATTAAGAACACTTACAATTTCCTCGCTCGCAAAACACATTCCTAAACGAATGGCTGCAAGTCCCCATGCTTTTGAAAGAGTTTGAAGAATAACCAGGTTAGGATATTTATTTAACAATGGAACAAAGCCCTCATAGTTTGTGAAATCAATATAAGCTTCATCAACGATTACTAATCCGGCAAATTCGGAAATGATATGTTTTACTTTTTCGAAAGAAAGAAGATTACCAGAGGGATTATTGGGGCTGCAGAGAAAAATGATTTTTGTGTGATCATCCCACGCTGCCTTTATGCTTTCAACATCAAGATCAAAATCGGGTGTAAGCTTACCAGGTTTTATCTGAACATTATTAATTTCAGCGCTCACCGAATACATGCCATAGGTAGGTTGCGGAATTAGTACATTGTCAATCTCTGGTTCACAGAATGCACGTATTAACAGGTCAATAGGCTCATCACTTCCATTGCCTAAAAAAATTTGACTAGTAGGAATATTTTTAATTTTAGAAATTTTCTGTTTTAGCTTTGATTGATGCGGATCAGGATATCGATTAAATTTTGAAGTATAAGGATTTTCATTCGCATCCAGATAAACTGATGCCGCACCTTGAAAGTCATCGCGAGCCGAAGAGTATGGCTTGAGTTTCAAAACATTTTTACGAACTAAATTTTCGAGATTAAACATATAACCTTCTCACTCTTACTGCTTGTGCGTGTCCTTTCAGTTGTTCGGCTTCAGCCATTTCTTCAACGATAGGTCCTAAAATTTTAAGTCCGGCTTTTGTTATATGTTGTACCGTAATGTACTTGGTAAAACTTTCTAGAGATACTCCGCCAAATGCTTTAGCGAAACCATTGGTTGGTAGTGTATGGTTAGTACCTGAAGCATAATCACCGGCAGCCTCTGGTGTGTATTGACCAAGAAAAATTGATCCGGCATTCACAATCTTATCAGCTACCTGATCGAAATCAGTTGTGTTGATGATTAAATGCTCGGGTGCAAACTCATTTACAAAATCAAGTAAATCGGGTTGAGAATCGAATTTGATTGAAAGACTATTGCTTAATGCTTGTTCTGCAATTTCTTTTCTTGGAAGATCAACCAGTTGTTTTTTAATCTCGGCTCCAACAGAATCAATCAATTCGTTGCTGGCAGTAACTAAAACCACTTGACTATCGGCACCGTGTTCAGCTTGCGATAGTAAGTCAGCGGCAACAAATGAAGGTATTGCATTTGAATCAGCTATTACCAAAACTTCTGACGGACCTGCGGGCATGTCAATAGCAATTCCCTCTTGGCTAATCAACTGCTTGGCCTTAGTTACGTATTGATTTCCAGGGCCAAATATTTTGCTCACCGATGGAATAGATTCAGTTCCAAATGCCATAGCAGCAATAGCTTGCGCACCACCTACTTTAAAAATCTTCTTTACGCCTGTGAGCTGAGCAGCAAAGAGAATAGCAGGATTAATATTTCCATCTTTATCAGGTGGTGTGCAAAGAATAACTTCTTCGCATCCTGCTAGTCGGGCTGGTACGGCTAACATAAGCACCGTAGAGAATAGGGGAGCGGACCCACCTGGAATGTATATACCAACCTTCTGAATAGGTGTCGCTTTACGCCAACAAACAACACCAGGCATGGTCTCTATTTTTTCAATAGTACGCTTTTGTGCTGAGTGAAATGTTTCAATATTTTTTGCCGCGGAAAGTATGGCAGATTTTAGTGAAGTAGGAACGTTTGCAACTGCAGTTTCAATTTCTTCATTAGAGACTCGCAGTTCATTAACAGTTGCTTTATCAAACTGAAGCGTTAGTTCTTTCAAAGCTTCATCACCTGACTTACGAACCCGGTTTAAAATATTTTTAACCGAACCATCTAAAAAATCAAGTTCTAGTTGAGGTCTCTCACAAAGGGAAGGCCATTGCGAGCGCGGTGGGTTATTTATGATCTTCATCGATTTGTAAAATTAGGCAATCATTTTTTCAATTGGTATTACCAAAATACCTTCGGCACCGAACGACTTTAACTGGTCTATCTTTCCCCAGAAATCATTTTCATCTACAACAGAATGCAATGAAGACCAACCTACACGACTTAAAGGCATAATGGTCGGACTTTTCATTCCTGGAATTACACTGGTGATTTTTTCAATGGCCTCATTCGGGCAGTTTAACAAAATGTACTTGTTGTTCTTGGCAGATTGAACAGATTTAATTCTAAATAGCAATTGATCAAGCAAGGTTTGCTTAGCTTTTTCAAGCCCTGGAGTGGCAATCATTACGGCTTCGGATTGTAGCACTACCTCAACTTCTTTCAGGCCATTGCTTAATAACGTGCTTCCGGTGCTAACAAGATCACAGATTGCTTCGGCCAGACCAATGCCCGGTGCTATTTCAACAGAGCCACTGATTTCGTGAATGCCTGCTTCAATCTTATTCTTTTTTAAGAATTTGCTTACGATATTTGGGTAGGAGGTTGCAATGTTTTTTCCAGTCAGGAAAGATAGTCCAGTATAATTTTCTCCGCGTGGCACTGCAATAGAAAGTCTGCATTTAGCAAAGTCTAAACGCTTGATAAGTTCATTGTTCTTCTGTTTTTCGAGCCACACATTTTCGCCTACAATGCCAACATCGGCAACTTTATCCTCAACATATTGCGGGATATCATCATCGCGTAAGAAGAGGATTTCTACGGGGAAATTCCTTACAGGTGTCATCAACTGGTCGCGCCCATTGCTAAACTGAAGCCCACTTTCCTTCAATAGTTTTAGCGAGTCTTCCTGCAGTCGCCCTGATTTTTGAATCGCGATTCTTAATACTGTATTCATTTTTTCACAATTAACTTATAAACAAAAAAGGCTTACCCGTTAGTTGGCAAGCCTTTTAATTACTTTGAAATATCCTTAAATCAAAACAAAAACAAGCCGGCCATGCAGGTAACATGATGGTGATGGCTGTTACTATTTTGTATGTTTTTCATAATCAGGTTGCAAAGGAAAAGATTCCTGATTAATAATCAAAATCGGAGTAAATATTTTCTGGACTAAAGTCTTTTTTTGAGTCCAAAAGAAACCATGTACTGATTATTAGCGGGCAGCCTATCTAAATTTAAACCGATTGAAGCCCGATCCATGATGGCAAAGTTATAGAGATTGATGGCTTTGCTCAATCGGGTATGGCTGGCTATGTTTAGGCCAATGTCGGCAGCAAAGCCGCCAGCAAGCAATAGAAGAAATACCCTGCTTGCATCTTGCGAATTGCTTTCGTTTGTAAACAGAAAAATCAGGCTGGGCAGGTAGGCTAAACCCCGCGCTTGTTGAAATCCTCGAAACTGATTGAAATACCGATTTATCTCGCGATCGTTTAACGATTGCAAAGGTACTTGAATGGCGTAAGGTGAATACATTCTTTTGCCATCATAAAAGTATTGCCGGCCTTGCTTATGGATAGGCTTAAGGGGCACGGTAATGGTTTGTTGAGCCCATGCAAACAGCGAACCCAGCATGAACAGTAATATTCCAAACAGTTTCCGCATGTAGTTTAGGATTTTAGGTTTATATTTTTTCAGGCACAACAAAATACTAAACTGGATTTGATATTCAATTTGTATCCTCGATATAAATTATTTTTTTAAAGGCGAGCAAGTATTGCTTATCATTGCAAGCATGAAAAAGTGGCTTATTCTATTCTTGTTAATTGGCTGTGGCGATTCTAAAGAATCAAAACTTCAGAGTTTTTTGCTAAAGGGTAATATTGCTCTAAAGGAAAGTAACTACGAACAGGCGAGTTATTACTATGGCGAAGCAATCAAAGTTGATGACTGTTTTGCTGATGCCTGGAATAACTTAGGGACGGTTTATTTTGAGCAAGAACGCTACGATCTTGCGCTCGAAAACTATAACAAAGCAATTGAGTGCCGGCCAGATTATTTGAACGCCTTGTTCAATCGCGCCAATACCAGTTACGAATTAAAGGAATATTTTAAGGCATTAGATGATCTAGATAGGATCATAAAAATGAAACCTGACACAGCGTTGGTTTATTTTACGCAAGGCTTAGTCTACACAAAAACGAGAGAGTTTGAAAAAGCGCTCAATGCTCTTGATAAAGCAATCTCAATTGACAAGGCCAACATGGATTTTCAAGTAAACCATGCTACCGTTCAGTATTATTTAAAGAATTTTGATGCTGCTCGTAATGAATTAAGCAAAGCGATTGATCAAAAACCTGACGAACCTAATATCTATAACACACTCGCATTGATTGAAACGGAGCGTACCAATTACTCTGAGGCACTAAGATTGATAGAAAAGTCTCTAACGCTGTCGCCAAGGCAACCTTATTTTTTGAATAATCGTGGCTTCATTTATTTAAGTATGAATGATTTGGCAAAAGCTGAGCAGGATATTAATGATAGCATAGGACTTGATCCCTACAATGCCTGGGCTTATCGTAATAAGGGTATCCTCTATCTTATTCAAAAAGATTACCAGTCGGCAGAACGCTTACTAAAGCAAGCATTGGACATGGATCCGTTTGTGGATAAGATTTATTTTTATCTCGGGATGGCATACCTGCAAAACGGAAATCAAGGCCTTGCATGTGTTTCTTTTAAGAAATCTGAAGATCGGGGTGATAGAATGCTTACCGCAGATTTAATTAAACGCTGCAACAAGAAGTAGTCTATGGTGCCTGGTAATTGGATGCGACAGCATCAATGATCAACACCCAATCGATTCCATTTTTTGGTGGGGTAAATTCAGTGACTGCCTTGCCAGATGTTGGTTTACCTTTGATAGATTTCCCAGTGCGCGGATCATACCAGGTAATTACTTTTTTATCACCCGAAAGTTTACTCAAATCAATCGACACTGGCTTGTTTTGAGGAAGATAGATAAAAGCATACGTTCCTTTTTCGTCTCTTGTAGCAACTAGTAGATCTTTATAATTTGAACCAACTTCCGATTTGATTAAGCTCTGATCTTCAATGCGCGAGAAATAAGGTCGGGACAGCATTAACTTTTTTAGATGCTGCATCTGATAGGCACCTTCAGCCTTCGCAGCCTTTTGCCAGCCAATTATAGTATCACCAACATTGATAGGCGGGTTCAATTCGGTATTTAAAAATTGCCAGATTTGATGATGACCATAGGTAACGCCACAGGCTCCTGCAAAAACTGAACGATACGTTCTTGCCCGCACATCATAAGCAGTAAAGTATCCTCGTTCTTTGCGAGTCCACTTGCCATCCCAAGGGTTTACCGGATGATCTTCATAACAAGGCTCCATATCTAACGTTGGCTTCTGTGGCTGCATGGCCAAATCACGCGTTACCCAGTTCCATGCATCTGCTTCGCGCGAACCATGACCCGATTGAAAGGCATTTAAGTCTAACCATGGTTCGTCATGGATATAGGAGGTAGTAGAAACCGATCCCCCGGAAGGGTGATAGGTAATGAATGCATCTTTACCTAAGACAGACTCAATTCCCTTTGCCATTGCGCGCCAAATAGCACGATCATCTCTTTCTACTTCAACCCCATCGACTTTCCGCTTATAGACAGCGGGCCTATCGCCACCCAAAATCCAAATGATGTTCCAGTTATTCGCATAACGTTTTGCAAGCGTGGCGCCATACACTTCGGCATTTTCTTTATTGAAGATTAATGGGCCATCGCCCCACATAGGTGTCACTTTATCGCCCCATGTTGGCAACAGGCCTACATACATCCCTTTATCAGCTATGCGATTAATAATGAAATCAACGTGATCCCAATAATCATATTCCTCTTCATTGGCTGGATTGGCACCTGGAGTAGTCGCTAGTCGAGTAGGGTCTTCATCAATCAAGGGTAAGTCTCCATAGCGATTGGGTTGTCGAATTCCATTGAACTCAGCCAGAACAACCGCTTGAATCACATTAAATCCTTGCTGCTTTCTTATTTCTAAAAATGCCTCGGCTTCTTCACGCGTCATGCGATGGAATAATTCCCAGTCCGTATCGCCCAACCAGAAAAATGGATTCCCCTCCTTGGTTGTCAGATACTTATGATCCGTGCTAACCCGAATTTGGCAATAAGCACTACCCATTGACAAAATAAAATAGACAACTAAATATCGCATTGCAATTAATTTGAGTTTGATACCTAAAGTACAAAAATCCTTTCGTTCTTAGCGGATTATTTCGCTGACTGGATTACATGAAACTGGATTATACCTTACTTTCGGATAGGTTGAAGCAGCCCTTACCGGGCTCAATTGCGCATGAACCATTGCGGGCAACACCTACAGGCCTCATCAAGCCTAGGTTTGAACACCGATCGCCTCCAAAGACAGGGAGTGTACTTATTCTTTTATATGAAGAAAAAGGCAAGGTGATGTTTCCACTTACAAAGCGCCCTGATTATTTGGGCACCCATGGCGGGCAGATTAGCTTTCCCGGTGGAAAAGCAGAAGGCGCAGAAACACGCGTTGAAACTGCCTTGCGAGAAGCAGAAGAGGAGATAGGCATTCCTGCATCTAAGGTTGAAATTCTTGGCACACTGACGGAATTTTTTGTTATTCCTAGTAATTTTTTAATCACGCCTGTAATTGGCTACCTGAATGAAGTTCCAGATTTTAAACCAGATTCTAAAGAAGTGAAAAAAATAATTTTCACCGCTGTGGATGACTTGCTTCGCGATGATGCAGTTCAAACAAAGGAGATAATGGCTGGAAACATGTTCCCGATGTCGGCTCCGCATTTTGAAATTGAAAATGAAATTGTGTGGGGTGCCACTGCCATGATGCTGAATGAGTTTAGAATGATACTGAAGGATGTTATTGTTTGATCTTGCCTTTAATATTTGTTGATCTAACTATTAAAAAGGTACGGAGCAGCCAGGGCATTGCATAATCATCCATATCGCCAAATGAGCTATGTAGCAGAATGAGTTTTTGAATTTACTCTTAGCGGGGAAAATAGCACGATAAAAGAGGGTGACAAATATATTATTCCATCACAGGCTGTTCACGATATCAGATGCCTTGAAGCAGGTATGATGGTTGATGTATTTAACCCCATTCGAGAAGACTTTTTATAATCAGGAATTGAGATATCGATTACACCTAAAAAGAAAAAGCGCTCAAGGCGCTTTTTCTTAATTCATGAATTCAAAGTATTATTTTTTATGCTTAGCAGCTTTCTTAGTTACCTTTTTCTTAGCCACTTTATTTGCAGCCTTTTTCACTATTTTTTTCTTTGCGACTACTTTCTTTTTAGCTGACTTCTTAACAACTTTTTTAGCAACCTTTCTTTTAGCCGGCTTTGCCTTTTTAGCTACCTTTTTCTTAACTACTTTCTTAACTACCTTTTTCGCTACTTTCTTTTTAGCAGCATTTTTGGTTGAGGTTATTTTCTTTTTAACAGCAGAAGCTTTCGCTGGCTTCCCTGCGACTTTGTCAGCAGCTATTTGTTTCGCCATTAAATTTAAAGCAGACCCGGCTCTGAACCATCCAATCTGCCCAGCATTGTAAGTATGATTCACCTTGAGGGTATCTTTACTTCCATCTCGGTGATTCAACACAAGTGTTAATTGCTTATCAGGAGCAAACGAAGTCATGTCAACAAAGTCAATGTTATCGTCTTCTTGAAATTTATTGTAGTCAGCTTCATTGGCAAATGTGATCGCCAGCATGCCTTGTTTCTTCAAATTGGTTTCGTGAATACGAGCAAATGATTTAACCAATATCGCTTTAATACCAAGATGGCGTGGCTGCATCGCTGCGTGCTCGCGCGAAGAGCCTTCACCATAATTATGATCGCCTACAACAATAGTAGAGATACCAGCGGCTTTATAGGCACGCTGCGTAGCAGGCACAGGGCCATGTTGTCCGGTTAGTTGATTTTTAACGCTATCAGTCTTCTCGTTAAAGAAGTTAGTAGCACCGGTTAATGTATTGTCTGAAATATTATCAAGATGACCACGGAAACGTAACCAAGGTCCGGCCATGGAAATATGATCTGTCGTACACTTACCCTTCGCCTTAATCAAAAGCTTTAGTCCAGTCCAGTTTTTACCATCCCAAGCCGCAAACGGACTTAATGCTTGTAACCTTGTTGAATTAGGATCAATACTTACTTTTACCTGACTGCCATCTTTAGCAGGGGCGAGGTAGCCGGGATCTTTAACGTCAAATCCATTTGGCGGGAATTCAACACCCATTGGTTCATCCAACTTAACGGCTTCACCATTCTCGTTAATAAGGGTGTCTGTTAATGGATTGAAAGTAAGATCCCCTGCAATAGCAAAAGCAGTTGTTATCTCAGGCGAGGCAACAAATGCATGTGTATTAGGATTGCCATCATTACGCTTGGCAAAGTTTCTATTGAATGAAGTGATAATTGAATTTTTACGATTCGGATCGTTTGTATGACGCGCCCATTGACCAATGCAAGGGCCGCAGGCATTCGCCAATACAACACCGCCCATTTTTTCAAATGTGCTTAAGAAACCATCGCGCTCTACCGTGTAGCGCACAAGCTCTGAACCTGGGGTGATGGTAAATTCTGCTTTTGCCTTTAAGTTTTTATCGATAGCCTGCTGAGCAAGAGATGCTGAACGGCTGATGTCTTCATACGAAGAGTTGGTACAAGAACCAATCAATCCTACTTCAAGGCGCGCAGGCCAGTTGTTCGCTTTCACTTCTGATGCAAATTTTGAAATAGGAATAGCACGGTCTGGAGTGAATGGGCCATTTACGTGCGGCTCTAATGTAGACAGGTTTATTTCGATTACTTCATCGAAATACTTTTCAGGATTTGCATACACCTCAGGATCACCCGTAAGGTGTTCTTTCACTTTATCAGCAAGGGATGCTACTTCAGCGCGCTTTGTTCCACGCAAGTAGTCACCCATTTTATCATCGTAACCGAAAGTTGATGTGGTAGCACCAATTTCAGCGCCCATGTTACAGATGGTTCCTTTACCCGTTGCAGATAAAGTTTTGGCTCCTGGTCCGAAATATTCTACAATAGCACCGGTTCCACCTTTTACAGTAAGAATACCGGCTACTTTCAAAATGACATCTTTAGAAGCTGTCCAGCCACTTAGTTTACCAGTAAGTTTTATACCAATCAACTTTGGAAATTTTAATTCCCACGGCATGCCCGACATTACATCCACCGCATCTGCGCCACCAACACCAATAGCTACCATACCTAATCCTCCTGCATTCACCGTGTGCGAGTCAGTACCGATCATCATTCCACCGGGGAATGCATAATTTTCGATCACCACCTGATGAATGATACCAGCCCCGGGTCTCCAGAAGCCGATACCGTATTTATTAGAAACTGACTCGAGGAAGTTAAACACTTCACCGCTGGCGGTAACGGAATCTTTCAAGTCTTTTTTTGCGCCATCTTTTGCCAAGATCAAGTGATCGCAATGCACTGTGGATGGAACCAATACTTTAGGTATGCCGCCAGACATGAATTGAAGTAATGCCATCTGTGCCGTAGCATCTTGCATCGCCACGCGATCCGGAGCAAAATCCACATAAGATTTCCCACGTCCAAATGCTTCAAGCTTTTGGCTGCTATGAAGGTGAGCGTATAGAATTTTTTCAGAAAGTGTTAGCGGTTTTCCAACTACTTTTCTTGCTTTCGCGATTCGGCCCGGCATGGCTGCATAGTGGGCCTTAATCATTTCTAAATCAAATACCATAATCGTTATTTTTTCGATGTTTAGGGAGTGCTAAACTACTAAATTAACGAGTAAATTCAATTACGAATTACGAATTGCGAGGTACAGATTTTCGGAGGCGGAAGTAAAATTTACGATTTACGAAGTACGATTTACGAATTTAGCGGTTACAGCTACTCTGGATTATTGACATATTACTCAAGACTTACTTACTATTAATGTAGTTCAGAAATTCACGCTTGGTATTTTCATCCGCAAAGCGACCTCCAAAAAAAGCAGTACCAGTCTTGCTATTAGTATCACCCACACCTCGCGAAGCCACACACATGTGATTGGCATCCATCACAATACCCACATGATCAGTGGCCAAAATGCGCTGAAGTTCTTTGCCAATTTGAACGGTTAATCTTTCCTGCACTTGCGGGCGCTTGGCAAAATATTGAACAATGCGGTTGATCTTTGAAAGACCAATTACTTTTCCACTTGAAAAATACGCTACGTGCGCTTTACCATAGATGGGTACAAAATGATGCTCGCAATGCGAATAGAAAGTAATTTCCTTTTCTACTAACATCTGATCGTATTTGTATTTGTTTTCGAATAGCTTAGCTACCGGACGGTTCTTAGGATTGAGCCCACTGAAAACCTCCTTCACATACATCTTAGCCACTCTTCTCGGTGTGCCTTGCAAGCTGTCATCGGTTAAGTCAAGCCCGAGTATCTCCATGATTTCACGAAAGCGTGTTTCAATTTGCTCCACCTTCTCATCATCACTCAACTCAAAGGCATCCTCTCGCATAGGAGTATTCCATGAAGTAAGCTGATGATCATCATCAAACTCTTCATGTAAAGGTCTAATGGGCTGGATATTCAACGAAATTTCTTTCTGTCTCATACAATTTCACTTTAAGGTCGTACTGATTATCAATATGTTGCCTCAATATCCGCCAGATCACAACTGCAATATTTTCTGCTGTTGGGTTCAGGTTTTTAAAGTAGGGAGTATCTAAGTTAAGATTTTTATGGTCAAAATGTTTTAGAACATGCTCTTTGATAAGGTCGCTAAGCACTTTCATGTCAAACACGTAACCGGTTTCAGGATCAGGGATGCCAACAAGCGTTACAATTATTTCATAATTGTGTCCGTGGTAGTTGGGATTGTTACATTTGCCAAATACCGCATCATTTTTTTCATCCGACCATGATGGATTGAAAAGTCGATGGGCTGCGTTAAAATGTTCCTTGCGGGAAACTGCTATTTTCATATACTCCTACTATAAACCATTTAGATTGAGAATGGTTCAAAGGATTCTAATCGATTTTATGCTTAGAAAGTAGAAATGGATCGGTCGTGGAAATCGAATGTTGGCATAGTAATGCCTAAAAATACTTCATGAGTCGTAAATTGAGTTCCTACTGACCTGCCTGTAGGGAGTTCAAAGGTGTAACCAAGCTTAAGTTTGTCGCCTAGTTTCGCCTGCACTTGAGTGCCAAGGGTATTCAGATTTCGAGTAAAAACTCCAGCAGTAAATTTTTCATTGAAGTTAAAATTGAAATTTAGATCGACTGACAAGGGCGATCCTTTTACTGCACGCAACAACACAGAAGGTTTTAATCGAATGTTCTCATTAATAAAATAAACGTAAGACCCAAACACGTACAAGTGCCTGTTGTATAGTTGAAAGTCTTGAGAAACATTAGCGGATGAAACTGAAACACTGGTTGATAGTAATCGGGGGATTGAGACACCTACCATAAAACGATCACTCTTAAGAATTGCACCTACCCCCAAATTAGGCTTGGTTATGTTTTCATTTTGAAGAAACGCTGCATCAGTCTTATCTTCTAAATTCAATTTAGTTAGGTTATTTCTGAAATTTATGAACCCTGCCTGCATTCCAAAACTGAAAGTCTTATCCTCATCAATAGGTAATTTATAGGAAAATGCAGCTTGTACTTCCGTGTTCTTCGTGCTACCAAGTTGATCGGAGATAGCCAAAAGTCCAACACCTACTTTATTATCCACCAGCGAGACATGAGTATTAAAATTGAAAGTTGTAGGACTTCCATCAAATCCTGCCCATTGCTTTCTGTAAGTGACTGAGGCATTAAAATTATCATTTAATCCTGCATAGGCAGGGTTTAGGACCATTGGGTTATTAATGTATTGTGAATAAAGAGGATCTTGTTGCGCAAAGGCACTCATTCCAAGAAAGCAAAAAAGCATGGCCAGTAAAATTCTCTTCATAGTGATGCTTCAGGTTAAACTTCTTGAATCTGAATTAAAGCATTTAAAAGTAGTAAAAATTTGGTAATTATAACAAATGAACGCGAGGCTTTGACGCTTTACAAGCGCGAAATAGTGCGAAACAAACTGGGTAATAATTGTCAAAATTTGCACTGCCTTTTTTAAATCACTCCCAAAGTTGCCTTAATTGCGCACTCACAAAATCCCGCCAATGGATTACATCTCGCTTGTTATTTTATTGTTAGCTGTTGTCACGGCTCTGGCTCAGATCACAGACCGAATTCGTGTGCCTTATGTCGTAATGTTGGTGCTTGCCGGGATCATGATTGGTCTGATCCCAGGTTTACCTATTGTAACTTTAGACCCGGATCTTGTTTTTCTGGTCTTCCTTCCACCCGTATTATACGCGGCTGCCTGGTCGACTTCCTGGCCCGACTTTAAGCAATCGATCCGTCCTATTTCTTTGCTGGCAGTAGGCTGCGTTTTGTTTACGACTGTCCTGGTGGCATGTGCTGCCCATTATTTAATCCCCGGTTTTGGTTGGCCTGAAGCCTTTGTGCTGGGGGCGATTGTTTCCCCACCAGATGCGGTTGCTGCAACGGCAGCCACAAAAGGATTGAAATTGCCAAAGCGGATTATCACTATTTTGGAAGGCGAGAGCTTAGTGAATGATGCTACAGGTTTGATTGCTTATCGATATGCGATTGCAGCAACTGTTTCTGGATCGTTCATATTTTGGTTGGCTGGGATAAATTTTTTTTATGTGGCCGGATTAGGGATAGGGCTTGGCCTGGCAATTGGGTATTTGTTTTTATGGATACATAAGATAACCCCCAACAATGCCACCACTGACACAACCTTTACATTGCTTACACCCTATGCTGCTTACCTGTTAGCGGAAGAGTTTCATGCATCGGGTGTATTGGCGGTTGTTGCAGCGGGATTATTTTTAAGTCCGCGATCGTCAGAAATCTTTTCAAATCGCACCCGCTTGCAGGCCAATGCCGTGTGGGACACTTTGATTTTTATTCTAAACGGAATCATCTTTATTCTTATTGGCCTTCAGTTGCCCATGATTTTGAAAAACATTCAAAGTCACTCTTCACTGGCTACATTAATTTTTTATGGCTTGCTGATCAGCGCTGTTACCATTGTGGCACGGATTATTTGGGTTTTCCCCGGAACATTCATCCCTATCTGGGTTAGTAAACGAATCCGAGAAAATGAGCCAACAGATGCACGCGGAGTTACTGTTGTAGCCTGGGCAGGTATGCGCGGTATTGTGTCGCTGGCGGCAGCCCTTGCGTTGCCGATTATGGTTAGTGATAAAGTTGCTTTTCCAAATCGTGATCTGATTATTTTCTTAACCTTCTGTGTGATTTTTGTAACGCTTGTTTTACAAGGCATGACACTACGCAAACTTATCCAATGGCTTGGTTTAAAGGTAGGTGATCAACAGGTTAAGGAAGAAGAGGGGACACGCTATCACATTGCTTCGGCCGTGATTGAACACATTGAAGAAAACTATTCGATAGGGCTTAGTGATGCAGTTTTAAATCAGATCAAAACGAAATACGAAATCCGTATTCATCGCATGCGTAAGGATCAAACCAAAAATCGCATGACGCAGGAACAGATTGACGAATTTCAACGAATACAAAAAGAGCTACTAGCTCGAGAGCGAGAGTTTATTTTACGCATGCGCAAAGAAGGAAAAGCAAGTGATGAAGTTGTGCGCAAGCTTGAGTATGAACTTGATTTGGAAGAGGCAAGATTGGAGTTGGATGGAGATTGAATTGTTAATGAATGTTGGTCAACGACCAACAATAACCAAAGGGTAGACAATGGCAAGATTGTCCTTTCGGCAGGGGTTTCTGCGGGGATTAACATGTCGTTCTACATAGGGGAGAAGCGTCAGGGGAAGGAAATTGCGTTGGAAGCTGCCAAGTATATGCAATACGACTATTGGAAATAATTTTTTTGCACAAATAGAATTCTCTTCTACCTTTGCAGTCCTAAAAAATCGGAGCTTATCCCGATACCTATCGGGATAGTTTCAAAGCATGGGAGCTTAGCTCAGCTGGTTCAGAGCATCTGCCTTACAAGCAGAGGGTCGGGGGTTCGAACCCCTCAGCTCCCACTAAAAACCTCAGAAAAATCTGAGGTTTTTTTATTTATGGCGAAAAACATACTACTTCTGCTTGCAATCTCACTTATGTTGAGTTGCAGTCAACGAAAAAATAAATCTGACGATATTCAATTTAGAATAGATAAATCCCTTTTGGGAGAGCTTTTTCAGGATACCTCTACTCGAATTACAATTCAAATCCCGATAGGATGGGTTGCGATTCAGGAAAAGAGGATTCTATTTCAAGATTTTGAGCTAAAACTTATCACGCTGGTTAATCATTCGGTAAAGGATTCCATCAAATAAAAAAGATCGAAAATCATTTTGACTCGATTCAAATACGCTGATCACGCGTATTTCGGAAGTAGAAAGATTGAATGTTTAAATAAGGGTTTTGGGAATAACACCTTCAATGGCAGCGCTCCAATGTTCAGCGGGCTCATCAACGGAAATTATTAGTATGCCTTTATCTAAATAGACCTTCATTTTTGAAGCAGATTCTGACAAGGTCAAATAGCTTTGTTGTGGGATGTATTGAAGGTGTGAATCTTTATATTTCGAAAGATCAAAGCTGATAGAAAATGTGCTCATTTTTTTAATTGCATCTTTTTCAACTTCAACGACATTGAGAGTTTTCTTCTTTTTATTAAAACTGAGAATGAACAGATTTTCTCTTGTAATTGCTTTTAAAATAGTTCCTGGAATTTGTAACCGGATTGCATTTTCAAAATTGTCATTAACCACAACATCCAGAAAGTTTTGACTTTGTTGCGAGAGATAGTAGGTGTAGTAATCATTATTGAACTTCGAAAGCTGAACTGCAAAATCATGCAATTTATTTGATGCTTTTATTAATGAAGTCGAAATTTTTCCTGAGCCATCTATCCAGAATTCGCGAGTATTTGGGTTTACACTATTTTCAATAATCGATAACAACAAACTATCACCCAGCGCGTAGGTTTGGATTTTAAAATTTGAATATTTGAAAGGGATCAGCGCAAGCGAGTCTTGGGCTCCTAACGGCAGAGATACACTCAAATAAAATAGTATTATCGTTAAAGAACTTACTTTTCGTGGGCACTCCACGCTTGTTTATAGTACAAGTAAATTTTATCAACCCTTCATTCCGGTCGCTGACCCACAGCGTAATTTATTAAACATACGTGAGCGCTTAAGCCTTATCAACCACCAGATCAATAATCTCTTTTAATTCATTGATTGCCTTTGTTTCAGATTCTTCTATTTTTCCATCGGCTTGAATGATGTCATACATATCGGTATAAATCTTATACCGTTGCGAGAAACGAATATGATCAAAGTGCTTGAAGGAATCTTTAATGATAGCGTGATTTTCAGAAGGGTTAATCTTTTGGTAATCGACAACAGCCTTATCAAATTTTACTTTGTGATCGCCCTCAATAGGGAAGTGGCGATTCATTTTTTCGAGTATTGCGTTCTCTTCATCAGGATGCAAAGCTCCATCGGCATAAGCCATGTGCACAAATAAATACAACACGAAATCGCTGAAAGTTTTATGTATTACCATAATGAACCAGTTCTATTAGTGACTTAAAGGTAAATAAAAAAGGCTTCGCAGGAGATGCGAAGCCTTTTATTTATTGAGAAATGAGATTACATCATTCCACCCATTCCGCCACCGCCATGCGGCATTGGAGCTTCTTTTTCCTCAGCAATGTCAGAAACCACGGCTTCCGTAGTCAATAACAATCCTGCTATCGAGGCGGCATTTTCAAGGGCTAAACGAGCTACTTTCGTAGGGTCGATAATACCTGCTGCAAAAAAGTCTTCAAACTTGTTGTCACGAGCATTGTATCCATAATCCTTCTTGCCATCGCGAACTTTGTTCACAATTACAGAACCTTCCTGACCAGCATTTTCTGCAATGGTTCTCAAGGGAGATTCCAGGGCAAGGCGAACGATATTAACACCCGTAGTCTGGTCTTCATTATCGGTAGGTAAATCTTTCAATGCGTCAATAGCACGGATGTAAGCAACACCACCACCTGCGATGATTCCTTCCTGAACGGCAGCGCGTGTAGCATGCAAGGCATCATCAACACGGTCTTTCTTCTCTTTCATTTCAACTTCAGTAGCTGCACCAATGTAAAGGATAGCAACACCACCGGAAAGTTTAGCCAAACGCTCTTGTAACTTCTCCTTATCGTAATCGGAAGTAGTAGTTTCAATTTGAGCTTTGATTTGGTTTACACGGCCTACAATCTCAGCCTTTTTACCAGCACCGTTTACGATGGTAGTATTATCCTTATCGATATTGATTTTTTCTGCCCGACCTAAGTATTCAAGTTTGGCATCTTCCAACTTCATACCAGTTTCTTCAGAAATAACTTTTCCACCAGTCAAAATTGCAATGTCTTCCAACATAGCTTTTCTGCGATCGCCAAAGCCAGGAGCTTTAACCGCTGCAACTCGCAGTGCGCCACGGATTTTGTTTACTACAAGAGTCGCCAAGGCTTCGCCTTCAACTTCTTCAGAGATGATTAACAAAGGCTTGCCAGTTTGAGCTGTAGCTTCTAATACCGGAAGCAATTCCTTCATAGAAGAAATCTTTTTGTCATAGATCAAAACGTAAGGACTTTCAAGGTCAACTTCCATTTTCTCTGTGTTAGTCACAAAGTAAGGAGACAAATAACCACGATCGAACTGCATACCTTCTACAGTCTTCACTTCAGTTTCAGTTCCTTTAGCTTCTTCTACTGTGATAACGCCATCCTTGCCAACTTTATCCATGGCAGTGGCAATCATTTTACCAATTTCTACATCGTTGTTAGATGAAATGGTAGCTACCTGAGTGATTTCATTTGAACCTTTGATTGGTTTTGACTGCTTCTTAAGATTTGCAATAACCGCATCAACAGCTTTATCAATACCACGTTTCAAATCCATTGGGTTTGCACCCGCAGCTACGTTTTTAATTCCGTGGGCATATATTGATTGAGCTAATACAGTAGCAGTAGTAGTTCCATCACCTGCTGCATCAGCAGTTTTTGATGCAACTTCTTTTACTAACTGAGCACCCATATTTTCAATAGGGTCTTTCAATTCAATTTCTTTAGCTACTGATACACCGTCTTTTGTAACGGTGGGAGCGCCAAATTTCTTGTCAAGAATTACGTTACGACCTTTTGGCCCTAAAGTAACTTTTACTGCGTTTGCTAATTTATCAACACCCCTCTTAATTCTATCGCGGGCATTTGTATCGAATGTAATTTCCTTTGCCATAATATATTGTACTAATTTGTTAAGTTAAAGATTAAACAGTTCCGAAAATGTCGGAGTTACGCATGATTAAATACTCCTTACCATCAATATTGATTTCGGTTCCAGAATATTTACCATAAAGGATTTGATCGCCAACCTTTACTGTAACAGGCTTATCTTTCAATCCGTCACCAATAGCAATCACTTTTCCTTTTTGTGGTTTTTCTTTAGCCGTGTCCGGGATGATAAGTCCGGAAGCAGTTTTTTGTTCAGCGGGAGCGGCTTCAACTAGCACCCGGTCTTCGTTTGGTTTGAAATTCACTTTTGCCATATGGAGTTAATAAAATTTAGTTGTGATAAAATAAAACTATTTGCTCGCCAATGATCGATTTCCGTGCCAATTCAAGGTTTTTGATACTTTTTGACACATTTGGTATCAGCGGGGTGCAAAGATGGAGATTTTTGTCAGTCCTGTCATTACAAGCGTCAAACAAATTGGCAATTTGTCATAGACCTTGATTTTTTCGTATACTAGCTTCGTAAATCAAAATCGCGTATGGAAAAGCTTAAAGAGAACTGGCTTACGGATGGGTTGATCGATTTCGAATACAAGAAATACCAGTTGCTGGCATATCTTAAAACTGTAAAAGAGTCCTATCAAAGAGTAGAGTTATATCCTTTTTTGTCGGACTTGGTTTTTCACTATCGCAACTTGATTGCATTGAAGGATGCCCAAGCAATGATCATTGAATCTTTCCCCAAAGAAATCTCACTGGAAGGCCTTAAAAATCTTGAAGTTACTTACGAGCGAATCATTGAGGACGACTTGATTATGCAGGAGATTGAATCGATTATGGAATTTGCTTTACCTCAATTCAAATCATCCTTAGATGAAGGATCGTTTATTTATGAATATGTTGAATCCAAGTGTGAGATTTCGCCAATAGGTCTCACCTCGCTTTATGCGAACGAAGGATACTTGTTTATCACCCAGCCTCCTGAAAAAGAAACCCACGTGTATCGTTACCAAACTACCTTGTTTGAACAAAGTTCTGAATCTATGCGCGGCATACATACCCGCCATGTTTTAACTACGCAGCGCAGCATCAGCAATACCTATGAACAAATGAAATCGAGTTTAATCAGGCAGTATGCAGAGTTGCCAAATCCTTCTGTATATCTGGTGCTTGCAAAAATTTGCATTCCGTTCGATCAAACGTTAATGCCTGTAGCCAAGCGTTTACTGGTTAAGCAAATTTCAAAAGCGGCATAAAAAAACCCTCGTAAGAGGGTTTCATATAGTTTTAAGGTAAGTAAGGTACTTATTTGTTTCCTTCCACAGGTGTGGCAGGCTTCTCAACCTTTTGAAGGTCGATTCCTGAACCTTGCTGCTGTTCCTTAGCTTTCTCAAAAATTGCGTCTGTAGTCCCAGCGGTATTGGGCGCTGTGAAATTAGTAGCTAACGCGAAAACCATAATGGCAACCGCAAAACCCCACGTAAGCCGCTCAAGTAAATCGCCTGTCTTTTTAACCCCGATCATATTGCTGGCTCCTGAGCCTCCAAACTGACCAGACAACCCGCCACCTTTTGAGTTTTGAGCTAAAACCACCAAAACCAACAACACTGAGCTAAAAATTGCTAAACTGATGAATAAGATATACATAACTACTTTTTAAGGTCTTCAATTTGAGCCGCAAAGTAAGTCTTTTTTTGTGGAAACTTCCAAATTAGCTTTTTCAGGACTTCGATTGCCTTTTCCTTTTTTCCTTGTTTCAATAGAATGTCAACAAGTGTTTCGGATACAATATTTTCCCCATAAGTAAGATCCTTTTCAATAAGATCTTCTTTGGGGGCAGGTGTTTCCTTGGCTAATTTATTTTTAATAGTTGGCTGGGCTTTAATAAACTGATCGATAATTTCTATTTGTTCTTTTTGTTTGGGATCCTCAGCCTTAATTTTTTTCTTGGATGATTTGATTTCTTTTAATAAGCCTTCATCGGGGTCTGATATTTTTCCTCTTTTATTTTTTGTTTCTTCAACAAATGGAATTCCGTTTTCAAGATTACTAACGGCTTTTTCAAACTGATGCTTTCTTTCTTTTAATGTTTCCAGGTCATGTCGTAATTCTGCATGGAATGATTCGTCAGTAACTGGTTTAGATTGCAGTGTGGAAGAAACCAATGAAACTTCCTTTGAAAGAATAGGTTCTTCAACTACTTTTTCCTCAATGGCTACTTTTACTTCTGGTTTTGGAGTTTCAATTTTTTGTACTGGTTTTCGCGATTGTTTTAGCGAAGTCATGACGGACTTTAACACTGCGCGATCAGTGCTATAAATTGCACTTGTATGAAGTTGATGATCCTTATCGGCAAATTGATTGTCTTGCGTTGCTCGGGCAACCATGCCATGTATTACTTGGCTGTAAGGAAATTGTCCTTGTAATGAAATTACTTCATCAGTTTCTTCTGCTGATAGCGATGTGTAATTTGATAGGAGTGTATAGAATTGTTTTTTTTCCACGATCGTTATAGGGCGAAAGTAAATGTAGTGGAAATTCCTTCTTTGTGCAACCTTTACCAGTTTGCTATAGTTGCATTGAATATATCGATGTAAATCTGATCAAGTATTTTACGCTCTAAGCTTTCCTGGACTGAATTAAAATCCTGCCCACTTGGAAAGTCGTCATAAAAACTAAAAGTGCGATCTTTAAAATTGTTCTCTGGGTTTATAGTATCAACATAATTAGCTCGGATTCCAATTGTAAGTCGTGTTAAGGCTGCAGGATCTCCGCGCTGACCCGATGCAGCACCAGATACTGGAGCAATTGGAGTGATGCTATATTGTGTAATCGTACCTTCAATTAACAACTCTCCATTTTCTGTTACTATGCGCAGGCTTGAGTTTTGCTGATAGTATTCTTTCAGTTTGTTTGTAAATGTTTGGCCTAAGTTGGCAGGCCCAAGATCCGTGTTATTAAAAAAATCCTCAACCTGAATGGTCTTTGCAGTTGTTGCCGCTCCGGTAAAGGAATAAGTAATGCAACTTTGAAGTGTTGGTATGGCCATCGCAAAAGCAACGGCAATGAGCACGATTATTTTATTCTTCAAGTTCGTATTCTTTAATTTTGCGATAGAGTGTTCTTTCAGAAATACCCAAATCGCGTGCCGCATATTTACGCTTGTTATTATTTTTTCTCAATGCCCGAACAATTAATTCTTTTTCCTTCTTAACAATGGATAATGAATCATCTTCCGCTTCGTGTGTAATGTCCTGAACTTCCTCCTCATCTTCAATAGCAATTGGCAATCCCACAGATTTAATGTTTAATGCAGGGGGTTCGTGAGCTGTAGTCACTTCATCATGAATGCCTTCAAACAATTCAGCATTTTCTTTAACTAACTGCGCTGCTTGTGCAGGATTAACAGTAGCTTCAAGAACAATTTTTTTCAAATCATTCATGTCTTTGCGCATGTCGAACAAAATCTTGTAAAGAATTTCGCGCTCCGAAATGTCTTTTCCTTGTTGCTCTTTATATAAAGCAGGTAAGCTCGTTTCTTTTGGAATGTAGTGATTGAAAACTTCAGATGTTATTTCTTTTTGATCAGATGAGAGTACAGAAATCTGTTCAACAAGATTTTTCAATTGACGGATGTTACCTGGGAATCTGTATTTCAGTAATAAATTTTTAGCATCCTCGGTAAGAGTAATTGGCTTCACTTTATACTTTTCAGCAAAATCAGACGCAAACTTTCTAAACAGCAATTCAATATCTTTACCACGTTCGCGAAGCGGTGGCACGTAAATAGGAACTGTGCTTAAGCGATAATATAAATCTTCTCTAAATTTTCCCTGCTCAACTTTTAGAAGCAGATTAACATTAGTCGCTGCAACAACACGAACATCTGTTTTCTGAACTTTAGATGAGCCAACTTTTATAAATTCTCCGTTTTCTAAAACGCGTAATAATCTTGCTTGGGTAGCCAAGGGCATTTCACCAATCTCGTCAAGAAAAATGGTTCCACCATTCGTTACCTCAAAGTATCCTTTGCGGCCTTCATGTGCTCCGGTAAACGATCCTTTCTCATGACCAAATAGTTCTGAATCTATTGTGCCTTCCGGTATAGACCCACAGTTGATTGCAATAAACTGGCCGTGTTTTCTAGCACTTAGGTTATGAATGATTTTAGAAAACGATTCTTTTCCGCTACCACTTTCACCACTTAAAAGTACAGACATATCGGTAGGAGCCACCTGCATAGCAACACGCACTGCATTGATAAGCAAAGGCGAATTGCCAATGATGCCGAATCGTTGTTTTACACTTTGTATTTCTAAATCTGTAATTGCCATAGTTATTCTACAATTGAACCAATCAACGTTCCACTAGTGCAACGCTCAATTAATACATTGACGTACTCACCCTTCTTTTTATTTAGTTTTGGAAAAACAGCAACATGGTTGGCCGATGTTCTTCCCTGCCAGTGATCTTCGCTCTTTTTAGAAACACCCTCTATCAAAACTCGTTGAGTAGTGCCAACATCTTTTTGATGATGCCAGTGTGAATGAGTCCGCTGCTTGGTAATAATTTCAGCCAGCCTTCTGTTTTTTATTTCTAAAGGAATATCATCAGTAAGTTTCTTTGCTGCCAGGGTGCCTGGCCTTTCGGAGTAAGCAAACATGTAAGCGTAGTCATATTTGACTAAGTCCATCAACGAAAGTGTTTCCTGATGTTCTTCCTCCGTTTCGCTACAAAAACCTGAAATCATATCGGATGAAATTCCACAGTCTTCGCCTAAAATGGTGCGAATGCTTTTAATTTTATTCAAATACCATTCGCGTGTATAACCGCGATTCATTAATTCTAAGATTCTACTGTTACCACTTTGTGCAGGAAGATGAATGTATTTACAGATGTTTTCGTATTTGCCCATTACATGCAAAACTTCATCCGTAATGTCCTTTGGATGCGATGTTGAAAAACGAATCCGTAAATCAGAATTTACCTGAGCAACCAACTCTAGTAAGTTCGCAAAATTCACTACTTGCTTAATTCCATTTTTCTCAAGCCGCGCTTTGTTATTTTCTTCTTTACTCCACTTATAAGAATCTACATTTTGACCAAGTAGAGTTACTTCCCGGTATCCTTTATCAAACAAGTCTTTTGCTTCGGCAACAACAGAATGAGGATCACGACTGCGTTCACGGCCGCGAGTAAATGGCACAACGCAAAATGAGCACATGTTATCACATCCACGCATGATAGAGATAAATGCAGTCACTCCATTGCTGCCTAAGCGAACGGGTGTAACATCTCCGTATGTTTCTTCGCGTGAAAGAAAAGTGTTCACAGCCTTGTCACCATCATCTACCTTTCCAATTAATGATGGTAAGTCGCGATAAGCATCCGGACCAGCAACTAGGTCTACAATTTTTTCTTCCTCAAGCAATTGGGTTTTTAAACGCTCGGCCATGCAACCCAAAACCCCAACAATCATTTCTGGTTTCTTCTTTTTAAAACTTTGGATTTGATTCAGTCGATTACGCACGGTCTGCTCAGCTTTTTCGCGGATAGAGCACGTATTCAAAAACACGACATCGGCTTGAGCAAGATCGGATGTTGTATCGAACCCTTCATTTTGGAGAATAGAGGCTACAATTTCGCTATCAGAGAAATTCATCTGGCATCCGTAGCTTTCTATATAAAGCTTTCGTGGTTTATCAGTATTGCTACTTTCTAAAACCTTTGTTACCTCGATATTTGAAACAGTTTCTGAATCTAAAACTTCTATATCTTCAATCAAATTCTTCATTCAACGCTATTGTAAAAGGCAAAATTAATACTTTTTACGCGTTTGGTGACATCTTGTCAGTTGGTTTTAAGATTTCTTTATTAAGATAGCTTTCAAAAGATTTTCGAGTAGATTTAGCCCGTATTCAGGTAATAAATGGCAATTATTAAAACAGTACGAGGGTTTACGCCACAGTTTGGGGCTAATTACTTTTTAGCGGATAACGCAGTGGTGGTTGGCGAAGTAATAATGGGCGACAATTGCACAGTGTGGTTTAATGCGGTAGTTAGGGGCGATGTTAACTCGATAACTATTGGCAACAGTACCAACATTCAGGACGGAGCAATTATTCATGGCACCTATCAGCAGGCCAAAACAGTAATTGGAAGTAATGTTTCTATAGCACACAATGCAATTGTACATGGTTGCACAGTTGAGGATAATGTGTTGATAGGCATGGGTGCAATTATTATGGATCACGCAGTTATTGGGGCTGGGTCGGTTATCGCGGCAGGAGCTATTATCCTTCCTAAAACAATTGTTGAACCCGGAAGTCTTTACGCGGGTGTACCAGCCAAAAAAGTAAAAGATGTTGGTAATGAAATGAAGGAGGTAATAGCAAGAACAGCAAAGAATTACCCGATGTATGCAGAATGGTTTAAAATAGTTGAATGATGAAAAAAATGAACGAAAATAAAGGATTCGATCCTGCTGTTATTGCAGAGTATAAAGACAAGGTTAAGGCTTCGGGCAAAAGCTATTTATTGGATGAAGAAGATGAGAACTCTGACGAATATGTGCATTTCTATTTTGTAGGCTCGCACGAAGGAGTGGAGGTGGTTTTTGATAGTGTACTCTATACGCTTCGGCTTCATCACGAAAGTGAGGTTTTTGAAATTGCAGAAGATAAAGCAGCTAAGCATTTTCCGCATTACAAAAAGATAAAGTATGAAGAAGATGAAAACGGAGACCTTAACCTGCAAAACCAACAAGAAGAGGAGATTGGTCTTTACATGGCCGAGGTAATAGCCGAACTCGAAGAGGAGGATTCGGTGAAAGTAAGTGAACATGTAGACCTAGACCTTGATAATGAATTTGGGATTGGGCTCGATGCTGGCTTGCACATTGAGTCGGTCACGCAAGCCATTATTGAGCGGTTTATAGAAGATTTTAATGACGATAAATTATCCTTGGATGATTCTTTGTATTCTTTTCAAATGAAGCAGGACGAATGATTTTTTTTAGATTTTAAAAACAGAAACGCACAAAATTCATGAATAAGCCTATATTTGCGCCCCTAAATCAATTTAATTTCATTTCATGAAAAATCTTTCACTTGTCCTTAATGCAATAGTATTAGTAGCTGTTGGGATTCTCTATTATCTGCACTTTTCCTCAAAAAGTTCTTCTTCAAGTTCTTCCGAGGTAACAAGGCCTTCAGATTTCCAAATTGCGTATATCAACTCAGATTCAGTGCTTAAGCATTATGAATTTGTAAAAGTGAACATGGGGAAACTTGAAGCAAAAGGAAAAAAATTAGATCAGGATCTTCAAAACAGAGCCCAGGCCCTGCAAAATGATATCACTGCCTACCAACAGAATTATGGAAATATGACCATTGGTCAGGCCAAAGCAGTAGAAGAAGATTTGGGTAAAAAGCGGCAGAACCTTGAGCTATATCAGCGCGGACTTGAGCAGGAAATAATGGGTGAGCAATCAGTTATGACGGAGGAGCTTTACAAGAAAATTACTGCCTACTTAAAGGACTATGCAGATGAAAAGCAATTGCAGGTAGTTTTAAAGTATAATCCGGGTAGTGATTTACTATATGGCGGTGCAAATATTGATATCACTAGCGAAGTGATTACCGGTTTGAATGAAATTTATAAACAAGATCAATCAACCTTTAAGGTAAAATCAAAAGCTGATTCGATTGCTGCTAAGAAAAAATAAATAGAAATTAAGTCTTTGAAAGCCACTCAGAAAAAATTTGAGTGGCTTTTTTGTTTTAGGCTTTAAATATTAATTTCAAATCATGAAAAAGAATGCATTAGCATTTTTAGGTGTTCGACAAGAAGAACAGGTGCAGGTTTACCTCATGCTTGCAACAGGTTTCTTCATAGGAATATTCATTGCTACTTATCAAGTTACGGCCGAATCACTTTTTCTGAACAGGCTTAGTGATCAACTGGATAAGGCCTTTCTGATTTCGGGTGTTCTTGGAATTGTTGCGACCATCATCTTTTCATTTTTTCAAAATCGAATCAAATTTGTTACGCTCACCATATTCAGTATTGTTTTAATCGTGATAGCAACCTTTGCACTGCATTATTTATACCATAATTCAAACGAAAATATTCAGAACAGTACGTTATTTATTATGTACTGTTTAATTGGCCCAATGACAGCCATCCTGTTGCTTTGCTATTGGGGTATTTTCGGAAGACTATTTAATTTTAAACAATCGAAACGAATTATAGGCTGGATTGATACTGGGCAATTAATAGCAATCATTCTTGCAAATTTTATAATTCCTTTTACCTCAGGCCTGTTTCCTGACACCTCTAACTATTTGATTATATGTAATATAAGTATTGTAGGTTCTTTAATATGTTTATTAATAATTGCTGTAAAATTTGATCTGGCTCGCCTTAGTTTCGACCCCGCAATAAGGAAGGAAACCAAGTTCGCTAAGATCTTTAAAGACAAGTATATTGTCCTCTTAAGTGTGTTCTTGATTATCTCAATGATCACCTTCAGCTTTAATCAGTTTACTTTTCAGACTCTGTTAAATAAACAATATCCGGATCAACGAGATTTAACAAACTTCCTTGCCTTTTTTAACGGTACCATTTATGCGCTTAGTTTGCTTATGCAGTTGTTTGTTAATGACAGGATTATGAGTACCTATGGAATCAGAATTTCATTATTTATCCTCCCTACAGTTGTGGCACTCTTGTCGGTTGGAGCGCTTCTAACCGGTGGCTTTTTAGGTTACGATGCAAGCGCAAGTCCTCAGACCTATATCTATTTCTTCCTATTTGTATCAGTTACCCGACTGTTCAACAGTATGATTAAGGATTCATTGGAGAATCCGGTTTATAAATTATTATTCATTCCACTGGATAGCCGATTTCGTTTTGGAATTCAAACCAAAGTTGAAGGTGTTGTCAATGAATCGGGAAGATTTATAGCTGGTATTTTTATATTTCTTTTCAGCCTTGCCCCCTTCTTTAAGATTATCTGGATACCGGTGATCGTACTAGGATTGATCATTGCCTATTTCCGGGTAATTCAAAATTTATATCAGGAATATAAAACTAAGATTCGATCGAAGTTAGAACACACGGATGCTCAACAAGAAAAATTAGAAGTAGGGTATGCCGATATTACCGCCAAACTTCAAACTCTATTACTCGGAATGGATTCTACCAAGGCGGTATTTTCTTTTAAATTGCTGGAGAAGATAGATCCTTCTAAGACAAGCGTGTGGATTAACACCTTAATGAAGTGCGATGCTGAAGATACCAGGGAATATGCTCAGCGAAGAATGAATGAATTGAAAGGTCTTTCCGTTTCGGATAATTATGTTATTCGGCTTGATAAAAATAAGATAACCAAGGATGAAAAAAACATACTATCCAAGGTTGATTTGGACTTGATATTGAATAGTGGGGGCGATGTGCAAAAGGCACGCATTCAGCGACTTGCCAGATCTCAAGATGCCAATGATCGCCACTACTGTGCTGAGTTATTATTGCACTCACAAAACAGGGAGAATATTTCATTCCTCATTGAACTTTTGAACGACCCCGACCAAAAGGTTCGCAGTGTTGCAATAAAAACTGCAACTAAGAAGTTTGATAACGAAGTTATTGCTTCTTTGATTGAAAATCTGGGAATTGAAAATCATACTAATGAAGCCACCAATGCACTGATTTTGATTGGAGAGCCAGCATTGAATTTGTTAGATAATTCCTTTTACCGTTCAGGCCAAAACTCACAAATTATGCTGCGCCTTGTGCAGATAATTGGGGCTGTTGGCGGGCAAAGAGCAAAGGAAATGCTTTGGAATAAAATTGATTATCCCGATAAGGTTATTGTTTCTGAAGTGTTATTGGCATTGGGAGAATCGGGTTTTAAAGCAGGCATGTCGCAAGTAAGCCGCATTAAGTATGCGATTGAATCCGATATCGCTGACATTACCTGGAACTTAGGCGCAGGGGAAGAAGTAGGGGATACTGGAGAATCTGCTGTTGTGCGCAGGGCTTTGAATCGTGAGATATCGAATGACATGGAACATATTTACATGCTATTAGCCATGTTATATGATACCCGCTCGATACAGTTAGTAAGGGAAAATATTGAAAGCGGTACAGCAGAAGGTGTATCGTATGCCGTTGAGTTGCTTGATGTTTTTCTTTCTGAACAATTGAAGCAGCAGGTTATTCCCGTGCTCGATGATTTAACTGTTTCGGAAAAAATAAAGCGCCTCGAAATTTTTTATCCACGCGTTCATCTAGATAAAAAATTAGTACTTAAATTCTTGATTAACAGAGAATTCACTCAAAGTAACCGATGGACAAAAGCGGCCGTTCTTCACCAAATTGGCGCACAGAAGATTGAAGCGTTTACACTGGATTTGATAGCCCAGCTTTTCAATCCCGACTTGTTGATTCGCGAAACAGCGGCCTGGTCGCTCCATCAAATTAATCCTGAGTTCTACACATCAAATGTGGTTCGGTTAGGAGATGACATAAGGCGTTCCCTAGACTATGCCATACTTGATAAAGGTAATAGATCTACCATTTTGCAATACGACAAAGTATTGTTCTTCCAAAATATTCCTTTGCTTGATGGTATGGCCGGACTAACGCTATCTTATCTCTCAGATATCTCAAAAACCTTTATGCTGAGTGAGGAACAAATTTTGAGTATTGACGAGAAACAGAATAATGACTTTTACATAGTTTTCAAAGGCGAAGTGGAATACTATGAAAAAAATGAGTTGGCAGCTAATTACATTACTGGTCAATTTATAGGCGAACGGTTAGCAGCGCCAGGCTATGTAAATTCAAGCATGATAAAAGCGAAGAATGACGTCACCTTGCTGAAATTCAATAAGGATCGGTTTTACGAACTTGCATCCAACCACGTGAAATTGGCAAATAAGATTTTGGAATATATTTGATTTTAGCTTATTTTTCACAGATTTTTTTAACTAATTAGGGGATAAGACAATTTTTTAAGCTTAGATTACTCAAGTAAAATATCCGAATTCCTCGCATTTTAGTAAATTTCAGGTAATACCATTAAGTAAAGGATGCTCAATTATTCTGTTCAGGCTGGCGAATTGAATGACCCTACACAGGATACTTTGTATTCCAGTGAGCATATTGGTGCAAATCCATTTCCTGGGTTACGACCTTTCACCATTGATGATAGTCATCTCTTTTTTGGTCGCGAAGGTCAGGTTGACGAAGTTCTCTTAAAGCTTTATCAGAATCGTTCGGTAACCATAATCGGTTACTCCGGCAGTGGTAAATCAAGTTTGATGTATTGCGGTTTAATCCCTGTGCTATACGGTGGATTTATGACTGACACAGGGCCGCACTGGAAGATTATTACAATTCGTCCGGGAAACTCCCCAATTGAGAATTTATGCAAAGCTGCCGTTAGCTTTCTTTTGGATGAAGGCCGCATTGCTCTTGAAGACAAACAAATTCATAAAGCAATTATTAATTCAGTGCTAAGAAGCAGTTCGCAAGGATTGGTTGAATTAGCAAAGTACTTACAATCTTCAAAAGGCGATAATATTTTCTTCTTGATCGATCAGTTTGAAGAATTGTTTCGATATAAAGATTCAACTGATGGGGAATCTGTAAATGAAGCAACTACCTATGTGAACTTGTTACTTGAGGCTGTTGCCCAGCGAGAAGTTCCGGCCTTTGTGTCCTTAAGTATGCGCTCCGATTTTATTGGAGAATGTGCTTCATTCCCAGGTCTTACTCAAATGATTAATACCAGTAATTATTTGGTTCCTCAAATGACCCGTGATCAAAAGCGAATGGCCATTGAAGGCCCTGTTGCTGTTGGTGGGGGACGAATCTCGCAACGCTTAGTAAAGCGTTTACTTAGCGATATTGGTGACAATCAGGATCAACTTCCTATTTTACAACATGCGCTCATGCGCACCTGGGATTATTGGATCGGTAGCCGCGAAGCAGGCGAGCCGATGGATATTCGGCATTACAATGCTATTGGCAGAATTAGCCAGGCATTATCGCTTCACGCAAATGAAGCGTATGATGAATTGTCGATTAAGGAACGAGCAATTGCCGAAGTTCTCTTTAAAGGAATTACCGAAAAAAATTCTGAAGGTCTTGAAATGCGCAGGCCTGCTAAAGTTGCCGATGTCGCGGCCTTGGCGCAGGTTTCGGATGATCAGGTAATAGAAGTAGTTGAGAAATTCAGGAAGCCAGGACGCTCATTTTTGATGCCTGGGGTACAAGTCGATTTAAAGCCAAACTCTGTCGTTGAACTTTCGCACGAGAGTTTTATGCGAATTTGGACAAGGCTTTCCACTTGGGTGGATGAAGAGCATGAATCGGCTCAAATGTATAGAAGGGTTTCGGATGCTGCTGCCATGTACCAGATTGGTAAAACAAGTTTATGGCGACCACCTGATTTGCAGCTCGCACTAAACTGGCAGAAAAAACAAAAGCCAACCCGCGAATGGGCTCAGCGGTACGACATTGCTTTCGAAAGAGCAATTGTATTTCTGGATACCAGCCGCATAACCTACGAAGCTGAATTAAAGAATCAGGAAATGTTGCAGCGCAGAATGCTGCAACGGGCACGGGTAACGAATTTGATTCTTGCACTTTTACTCTTGATTGCAACAGGCTTTTTTGTTTACGGATTCTTTCAGAAGATTGATGCTGATAGACAAAGAGATTTTGCTGAGATTAAAAGAGATGAAGCTCAAGTGGCTACAGCCAACGCGGTAAGACTGCAAGAAGTTGCAGAAGATGCACTTAAGAAAGTGAAGAAACAAGAGGAGCAAATTACCGCGCAATTTGAGCAGTTGAAAGTTACAACCAAGGAGCTAGGATTGGCACTTATAGACGCCCAAATACAACGAAATCTTGCCTTTGCCAACCTAAATGAGTCGATTATCCAGCGCGATAGTGCTAATATGGCGCGGGCTTTGGCTGATAAGAATTTGGATTCTGCACGCGTAAATTATAAAAACTCAGTCCGCCTTTTAATGTTGGCCAAAGCTCAATCGCTTGCCGCAAAATCAGAAGGGATTGATGATCCACAATTGGCAGGTCTTACCTCTATGCAAGGTTATTTGTTTCATAAGAAATATGAAGGCAAACAATATGATCCATACATTTTTAGAGGCTTATATTATTCATTAGCAAAGCTTAATGGCTACAATTATAATGCGGTGAAAATTCCGGGAGGTCTTAAAAATAGGATGTATGCTCTTGCCGTGTCAGGTAATTCAACTTCATTTTACACTACGGGTAGTGATGGAAAAATTGTAAAGGGCGATTACTTAAACCATGAAGTTAAGAGTTCCGTAATCTTTGAAAATAAAGGCTTCCCTAATAAGGTCTTGGCGCTAAGTAAAGACGAGAAGTATTTGGTTATTGGAAGTGATTCCAGTTATGTAGAGATTATTAATCTTTCTTCAACATCATCTAAACCTGTTAAGGTTGAAGGCCACACAAGATTTATTACAGACATTAAGTTCATGCCTGACAATTCTGGATTCATCACGGCATCAGCAGACAGAACACTGAGATTTACAAATCAAGAAAATGGACAAAGTAAAAAACTACTTTCGCTTCCTTACGAATTGAAATCAATTGACATTAGTCCAAATGGTAAACAGTTAGTTGGAGTATCACTAATTGGTAAAATGATTTTGGTTGATTTAGCCAATAACACCTACAAAGAAATCTGGACAGATGACTCAGCTATAAAATTGAAAGACAGTACCAAGTCAGTTAAGGTAGCAAACAGGATATTATCAGTTGCTTGGCATCCTAACAGCCAAATGATTGCTTTTGGTGTTGAAGTCCTGAATGAAAGCAGAAAACCGGTGCGTGGGGTTGTAAAATTACTTGACCTACAAACTAAAAGTATAAAGGAACTTACGGGTCATAAATCAGGTATTGCTGATTTAGAATTTAGTCCTGATGGATCATTGCTTGCAAGTGCCGGTCTTGATAGTAAACTACAAATGTGGGTAGTAGATCATCCGGAAGATCTTCCTATCATTATGGATAACAACAATGGTTCTGTTTGGGATGTGGAGTTTACTAAAAATTCAAAGTACCTGATTGCTTCGTGTAATAATGGTGAAATAAGAATTTGGCCAACCGATCCTAAAATGCTGGCTGAGTCTGTATGCCCAAAAATGCAGCGTAACATGAGTAAGGATGAGTGGGATAGTTATGTGGGTAAGGACATCGATTATGAATCAACATGTCAAAGTCTTTTATTTAATAAGCTTTGATGAAACTGCGGATTCTACTTATTTATTTTGTAATTCTAATTTCGGTTCCTTCCATTGGTCAAGTTGGTAGTCCCTCGCGGGATATTGATTGCGAACAAATTTTAATTCAAGCGGACGATGAATTTAATGCCGGTCGATTTTATGGTCTCCCAGCCCTACTAAAACCGTGTTTGGATAATGGGAGCTTTTCAGGCGAACAAAAGGTACGCGCCTACTTACTGCTTACTCAGACTTACTTAATTTTAGATGACCCGATTGCAGCGGATGATAGTTACCTGAAGTTATTGCGAGCTGACCCGGAGTATGTGGCTAATCCGTCACGCGATCCGATTGATGTATATTATCTGAGCAAGAAATTTACATCCACACCAATTTTTACGCCCCACGTGCGCATTGGATTAAATACATCTTTGGCGCGAACTATTTATCAAAATAATCCTGTGGGAATACCTCTTGATCGAAAATCAATCCCAAAAATTGGTTTTCAATTTGGTGGCGGTCTTGATTGGAACATCAACAACCACTGGAGTATTTGTGCCGAAGGCAATTATTCCTTCAAAGCTATTAAACGTGAGACTAAAGGTTTCTTTTCCGCAAATGGTCAGGCCGCAGATAACCAGGTAATTAATGAGAGACAAAATTGGTTCGACATTCCTATGTATGTAAAATACTCAGATGATAGCGGCAATATTCGGCCGTTTGGGTATGTAGGCTATGCGATCAACCTTTTACTTTCTTCGCGCGGACCAGATTGGTTGTTGAAGAATAATAGTTCTGATGGAAGTGCTAGAGAAGCAAATGGAGCGGCAGAAAATTTGACTTCAAAAAGAAATTTTGTAAACAGGTCAATAGTGATTGGTGGCGGGTTCAAACGAAAGATAGGGAAGGACTTTGTGTATTTGGATTTAAGATATATGGCAGGCCTGAGTAACCTTACCAAAGCGGAAAAAATCTATTATGATAAGGATGGCAATTTCGATATTTCAAATACACGGTATGCTTATGTTAGCGACCTGTTTCGATTGGATAATTTGTCAATCTCGTTCGGTTACATTCACCCGATTTATAATCCGAGAAAAAAGACAAAACCAAGATTGAGTAATTTATTTAAAAAGAAATCGGAAACAATTCCTGATAACAAGTAGAATGCGCATAGCAAGATTTATTTTTCCTATTCTACTTACAATTGTCTCGTGCGATACAGAGCGGAGTTTTAATGTGCCCGAAGAAAACTACTTTGTTAAGTATTATGGAGAGGAAGGTGAACAGACGGGTGTTGATTTTGTAGTTAATCCGGATGGCACCATTGTTATGGTGGGCAATACGGAGCGGCCAGGAGTACTCTCTCAGATTTATGTCGTTAAAGTAGATGCCAATGGTCATGAACTCTGGAACCGAAAATTTGGATTGCCTGATAAAAAAGATTGGGTAAAAGATGTTGAGTTGCATCCTGATGGAAGGATTGTAATTGTTGGAGAGACAGAGATGGAAGTTGGGAATAAGGATGTTTATATAAGAACGATTTCTCAGGATGGCGTACCTTTGGACAGCGCCAGGCATGGATTAAAAAAAGGAAGTATTGAAACGGATGAGGAAGTTAATTCAGTTAGTATCATAAATGGTGGTGCTGGTTTTTCAGCAGGGTTTATTGTCACAGGATCTACTACTAATGTAGTTACTGCCGATGCCAGGGATTTACATGACGCACTATTTTTAAGATTCGATGGCGGGCTTGTGCGAATTAAGGAGAGTGGCCCAGACCCAATTTCAATTTGGGGACCTCCAAGCTATGGTTATAATAGCGATGACATCGCATACAAATCAGTTGAGGTTGACGCCAGTACCATCTATGTATTTGGTTATTCCAATCGAATAACTGGAAGTTATAATGGGGATTATAACTTTTGGTATTTTGCATTAAGTGGAAATGCCACCCCAAAATTAAATGAGAATTACATTGGCAAGGCATCTGAAAACGAACAATTAACAAGCGTAGAAATCGCTAATAGTAATTTAGGCATTCGCTACATTTTAAGCGGCACTGCTGCAAGTTCTGGCACTGTGCAGTCTTATGTAGTTGGGCTGTCTTCACAATTGTCATTTGATACTCCAGACATTCGATTAGAAAATAATTCAACTGTGTTGGCAGCCAATCCTAATGATCTTCTCAAGGTTAAGGTGATAGGTTCAATTAATGGTTCTTTCTTGTCCATCAGCAGCGATTCTAGGATTGGCAATCAGGGTTTTAATATCGCTTTAACAAGGTTAAATGGCAATGCTATTCGACAATCCGAACCTTTAATCTTTGGCGGAGAAGGCGATGACTTCGCTGGCTCTGTTGCCGAACTACCAAATGGAAGAATCTTACTGATGGGAACAATGACCATTGGCCAAAGCTCAACTGCTGGTCAGAAAAAAATGGTTCTCCTGAAATTAAATTCTGAAGGCAAACTAGCAGAATAGCTTCATTTTGAATGGAAATGGTTACTTTTAGGGTGTCTATAATTATATAGTTTCTGTAGTTGGCCAATTCTCTACCTATGCCCGTGATTTTAAGACCGTATAAATTAATTACATCGGTTTTTTCAAATATTTTTTCTATTTCTTCATCTAAGTTTGATGGTAGTTCACTTGCTGCCAAAATATCATTCTTTACATTCCTGTTTTTTCTTTTTTCTTTTTCTGTCAATGCTCAAAAAACCTGGCAACCAATTACAGGGGGCGATTGGGCAGTAGGTGCCAACTGGTCGGGCGGGTTAGCACCTGTGGCGGGAGATGCGGTCGTTATAAATTCTGATCAATCCGGAGATATTACAAATGTCCCTGCTATTAGTTTAAATAGTTTCACCGTAACGGGTACTTGTACTCTGGCGGCTTCGGTTAGTGGAAACATTCTAACAGTAACAAGTTCATTTTCTGTTGGCGCTTTAGAAACATTAACACTTGGAATAGCGGGAGCCCGATTGAGTTTTACTCTGGGAGCGGCAGCTGGCGGCACAATTTTAGGAACTGCTATAGTAAATGCTGGTGCCACTCCGCGCACATTTCAATGTGATGGAACACTTTCCATTCCATCTGGAGGATTACTAAGCGGTATAGGGCCTAGTGATTTTATTCTCAGTACTGGCGCAACCTTGAGGATTGGCTCAGCGGCTGGTATTACTGTCGCCACGGCTGCAGGAAGTGTTCAGGTAACAGGTACGCGGAGTTATTCAACAGGCGCTAATTATCATTATATCGGAGTTGCCAATCAATCGGAAGGCGATGGCCTGCCTGCTACAGTAGCAAGCCTTACCATTAACAATACCGGTGGTGGCGGTAACAATACCGTTTCATTGGTTTCTAATATTGCAATAACGAATGCTCTTACTATATCTAACGGAGTGTTTGCGTTAGTTGCCAATAATGTTACCAGTGTTGGTTCATTGAATATGACTGGCACTTCAATAACGGGTACAGGTACGCTGACGTTGGCTGGAGATGTAACTACAAATGCGAGTGGAACATCGGCTTCAATCAATGCTCCAATTGCTTTGGGTGCAGCAACGAGAACGTTTAATGTGGCAGATGGTGCAGCTAATAATGATTTAAACCTCCCTGCTGTTATTAGTGGTTCGGGCGGAATTGCAAAAACTGGAGTCGGAGCCTTTAATATTTTTGGTTTTAATACCTTTTCTGGACTCCTTACGGTTAATGCAGGCATCATTCGGATTGGTGGTGGCGGACTGGGTTCAATTTTATCAGGGTGTATTGTTAACGGAGGCGCGGCACTTGATCTTCAAGGTTCTAATTATGCAGCGCTAGAGCCATTAACAATTAACGGTGCAGGGATTGCATCAGGAGGTGCTATTTTTAATAGCTCTGGTTCTACTGCAACCTTTGCAGGTCTTATAACCTTAGGAAGTGCAAGTTCCATCGTAGCCAATAATCCTATTACCCTTTCGGGAACAATATCAACCGCGTTTGATTTTACAAAGGGCGGGTCAAGTACACTAAGTTTTACAAACAACCCGATAAACTTGAATAACCTGATTGTAAGTTCAGGTGCATTAACACCCACTTCAGGAACGCTAACTATTTCTGGCAACTTTACAAACTCAGGTGCTTTCAATAACAACGGGGGCACCGTTCTTTACGATGGTGGCTCGCCTCAAACAGTTGCAGCATTAACGTATAACAATCTAACCCTTTCAGGCGCAGGACAAAAGAATGCAGCCGGAGCAGTAACGGTAACTGGAAACTTAATCAATTCTTCAATTTTTGATTTAGGAGCCAATGCACTATCGGTTACAGGTGCAATTAATAACCTAGGTGGAAACATTCGGTTTACAGGGGCTGCCAACGGTATTGCTATCAATACGGGAACTGTTACTTACTATGGAGCCTCACAAACTATTGGGTCAGGAACTTATAATGATCTTGTTATTAATCAGTCTAGTGGTCAGGCATCTTTGGGTGGTTCTGTTACTGTTAATGGAGTTCTTTCCATGACTAACGGTATTCTTAATCTGAATGGATTCGATCTTACTCTCGGACCCGCAGCTACAATATCAGTCGCCTCGCCTTCCGCGACAAAAATGATTATTTCATCGGGAGGCAATCAGGTAATCAAAACGTTTAGTGGTGCTGGATCTTTTACATTTCCAATCGGAGATAATACCGGGGCTTTGGAGTATTCTCCGATCACAATCAATGTTACCGCTGGCAGCTATCCGGCTAATCTCGGAGTTTCAGTTTTCGATGCCAAGCATCCGAATAATTCAAGTGCATCAAATTTCTTAACAAGATACTGGGAGGTTGCGTCCAATATTACGGGCGGCATTGCAACAATTTCAGCCACGTATCCTAATGCAGATATAACAGGTGTTGAAGGAAGCATAAGTGCTGCTCAGTTAACCGGCACATTTAATCAGGCTTCGAATCCCTGGATAAAATACTCGGCTTTAGGTGCCAATACTTTGAGTGCGGTTGCAGCTCCACTGTCAACAGGCCAAACAAACATATTCACAGGTATTAGAGGTGCAAATCCAACAGCCACTATAATTGGTGGTGGTGTACCTATATGTTTTGGGTCTTCAGTAAATCTTTCTACCAATGTTATAGGAGACCCAACATTCACATATAGTTGGAGTCCGGCTGCAGGGTTGAGTGCTACCAATATTTCAAACCCGGTTGCATCACCAATATTAACAACAGCTTATACCGTTACCGTTAACGATGGTAATGGCATTCTGGCAACAGACAACACAACGATTACAGTTAACTCAGCTCCGCCAGCGCCTTCCATTTTAAGTAGTGGCAGTGTAGTGTGTGATGGAACAAATCCTGATGTTACACTAACCAGTTCGGCTGCACCCAATGGCGGAACCTACGTTTGGTATAAAGGGGGCATTGCCACTGGAGATGTAGGTGCAAGTATTGCAGTTACTGATCCTGCAGGAAGCGGTTCTTACACAGTAAGTGTCGTTGATGGAATAACTAGTTGCACAAGTCCGCAAAGTGTTGCTGAAGTTGTTACAATTAATGCGCTGCCTATTGACAAGACAGTAACTGCGTTGACAGCACTCACGATTTGTAATGGTGGAACTATTACAATACGAATTACCGATTCCGAATCAGGGGTCAATTATGAAATACAAGATCAAGCAAACAATCCAGTAAGGGCGTTTGTCGGTGGAACAGGAACCGATCTTGATCTGATTACAAATTCTCTAAATACAAGCATCACTAGTTTAAAAGTGGTTGCGACTAACGTGGCCACTACGTGTAGTAGAACATTAACAAATACAATTGGTCCCATTACTGTAAATCCGATTCCTGCTACGCCAACGATTAATCCGGTTGGTGCGGTTGTAGTTTGCGAAGGCACAGCCGCGATAGTATTAACGAGCAGTGTGGGCGCAGGGAACCAATGGTATAAAGATGGCAGCCCGATAGGAGGCGCTACCTTAACGACCTTAACTATTACAACAACTCCGGCTAACAGCGGCAGCTATACGGTTATCTCAACAGTGAGCTGTGCATCCTTAGTATCAGCCGCGACTAGTGTAACGATTAACCCACTTCCATTAATTACTCCGGTAGTTACTCCGGCCACGCCAACGATTTGCAGTGGCAGCACAGTAACAGTAAATGTTTCTGGCAGTCAGGCTGGCATTAATTATGAATTATTCAATGGAGCAACTTCGTTGAGTTCGATCATTGCCGGTACAGGCGGATCGATCAACTTAACAACGAGTGCGCTTACCGCGAATA